>Ga0265593_1000365_pt1 | contig 26758 bp, 30 predicted proteins | sample saktaG_8_FD_190136 | JGI IMG/M metagenome (GOLD analysis project Ga0265593, IMG submission 190136) | Saline water microbial communities from Sakinaw Lake, British Columbia, Canada - sak_2011_5_24_36m | ecosystem: Environmental > Aquatic > Non-marine Saline and Alkaline > Saline ...
TATGAGAGACGCTCTTCGTCTACTTTAACCGTAATAGGGTCTGTCATTGGGTTATAATAACCGATCAATTCAATCCAACCACCATCACGACGCTTACGGCTGTCTGTTACTGCGATACGGTAGAAAGGTTGTTTTTTACGACCCATACGGGTTAGACGAATGACTGTTGCCATTTTAGATCCTTTTAAATAATATTTTTGCGCACAGTTACTTTGAAGAGTGTTTTGCCCATAAAAGCAAAAAGAAACCACAAAATGACTAGAACGCTAAGTCAGAGATTTAAAAAAACCTCCTGCTTAACGTTCCCCTTAGCGTGGAATTTTTGAACCTTGCATTTGCCCCATCATATTTTGGAGGTCTTGCATCCCTTTTTTACCTGAAAAACGCTTTGCCATTTTTGAAGCATTTTTAAACTGTTTCAAAATACGGTTAACATCAACGATATTCAAACCGCATCCCATGGCCAAACGTGCTTTTCGGCTGTTGTTAAGCAATTCCGGATCTTCACGTTCTTTCATCGTCATAGAGGAAACCAACGCTTTAATCCGTTTCAATTCACCTGAGTTTTCCAAATCAAAATCTTTGAGCGCGGATGCCATTCCACCCATCCCTGGAATCATCCCCATGATGGATTTCATGCTCCCCATTTTTTTGAGGCTTTCCATCTGCTCTAGGAAGTCATTAAAATTGAACTCCCCTTTTTTGATTTTCTTGGTGAGCAGTTTTGCTTTTTTCTCATCGATAATCGATGCCGTTTTTTCCGCAAGCCCTTCAATATCCCCAAGACCCATAAGACGGTTGACGATACGATCAGGCAAGAAGATTTCCAAATCTTCCATCTTCTCGCCCGCACCGATAAAGCGCAATGGTACTTGAATCTGTGAAGCAATGCCCAGTGCAACACCGCCCTTGGAATCCCCATCGTATTTGGTAAGGATGACACCATCGATACCGATTTTTTGGTTAAACAGATCCGCAGTACGCACTGCATCTTGACCTGCTAACGAATCGGCAACGTAGAAAATTTCATAAGGATTTGCAGCGCTCTTGACCTCAGCTAATTCATCCATAAGGGCATCATCTATTGCCAATCGTCCTGCCGTGTCAATTAATACAACATCAACGAGAAGCTTTTGCGCATACGCAAGCGCCCCTTTGACTACTTCAGACGGACTTTTAGTTGTTTCATCACTGTAAAGCTCAACCTCAATCCCCGCACACACTTGACGAAGCTGCTCCACTGCCGCCAGACGCTGCAAGTCTGCTGCAACGACCAAAACACGTTTTTTCTGACGAATTTTAAGGTAGTTTGCAAGCTTACCCGTGGTGGTAGTTTTCCCTGAACCTTGCAATCCGGTCATTAAAATAACTGTAGGAGCTGACGGTGCATACACAAAGCCCGAATTTCCTTTGACCTTCAAAAGCTCATACAATGAACTGCGAAGTGCATCTAAAAATTGGTCTTTGCCGATACCGTTTTGTTTTACTTGAAGTTCGACCGAATCAATAAGATCTTTCACCACTTTGTGATGAACATCTGCTTTTAATAACGCTTTTTTAAGCTCGCCCAATGCCTTGGTAAGTGCTTTTTCATCGTCGTGAAAACGAATCTTGCGAATGGCAGATGTAAATGATTCTGTGAGTGTATCAAACACTTGAACTCCTAAATAGTACGGTTACAGGGTATAAAAAGTTTCGCATTATACTTAATTTTTACTTTAATTACGCTTTTTTAACTGCCAAAGTGTCCAAATATTTTAGGCTCTGACGCTATAAATGTCAACCCTAAAATCTCCACTTTTTTAGCGTGCAACATAACGCGTTTAGCCTGTCGTCCGCCGTAACTCTCATCACCCACTATCGGATGAAGGGCATATTTCATGTGTGCACGGATTTGGTGCGTTCGTCCGTGATGAATAATCAGCTGAACTTTTGTCTTTTTCCCTGATACTTCCAGTGGGGTTACTTCGGTAATGGCGGGCTTACCGTTTTTGGCTACTTTCGTATATGCCTTGTTCCCTTTTTTCTCCGTAATCAGAGGCTGGTCGATGACAAATGGCTCACTTATGATTCCGTCTACCCATGCGACATACTCTTTATAGACGTTGTCTTTTTTAAACTCAGCAATGGCTTTGAGACGGTATTCTTCATTTTTGACTAACATCAATACACCACTTGTTTCACGATCCAATCGATGAAGCAATTGTGAACCTTTAAACTGTCGCTCAATCTCATCGGAGTTGACGAATGCAGGCTTATCTATAACAATCAGGTTATCATCTTCGTATATCGGATGAGCTTTTTCTACCTTTTGAACGATAAAAGTGGTTTTAGCACTGATTTCACCCCGCGCAATTAACACCTTGGAATTACCCACATAGACCAATCCACGGTCAATCAGCGATTTCGCTTCGGAATTACTAATTCCCTCTTGTGCTGCTAAGAGCTTGTATGCTTTTGGTTTTTCCATTTTATCGTCCTCAGGTTGATTTTCAATCCGTTTATTTTTGGAATTATAGCACTTAAGGGCTTTAACTAAGTTCGTTTATTGTAAGCACTCCATCACCCTATCCAAATCAATGGTTGCATTTACGTGTGATGGGGGTAATGTTTCGGCAATATGCAGGGCTTCAGCAATCCCCTCTAAATCCGCAAACTGCACATGAGACACATATTTAAATAACTCACGCTGTAAAAATATCTGTTTACCCGTAATAATCTTGCAGCCAAAATGAGCGGGTTCGAGGGGGTTGTGTCCACCGATGGGGGAAAATGCTCCTCCCAAAATCGCTATGTCACTGATGGCATAGAGGTTGTTGAGTTCTCCCATGGCATCGATGAGGGTAATATCTGTATCCATCGTTTGGGTCTGGCTCCAGCGTGAAAAACTATTATCTGGTGCAATACGTTCAATGAGTTGGGCTACTTTGGTAAAGCGTTCGGGGTGGCGGGGGACGATGAGGAGTTTTGCGTGAGGATTTCTGACACGAAATTCCATAAATCCTCGCAAGATTCCCTCCTCTTCTCCCTCATGGGTACTTCCTGCAACAATCAATAATCCATCAGCTTTCGGATATTCTTTGGTCGCTTCAATCTTTTGCGCCAGCTTGATGTTTCCGACCACTTCGACGTTGTGTGCTCCAAGTGCGATGAAACGAGCCATATCCTCACTGCTTTGGCATAAAATAAGATCGCATTTTTCAAACAGTCTCGCATAAAACCATTTCATCTTATAATATTTTGGAAAGCTTCGATCACTGATGCGTGCATTTAGAGCAATCAACCGTGCACCGCGCAACGTAGCAATGCTAAATAAAAGATACCAAAACTCTGCTTCTAAGATGACGACCGTCTTTGGGCGGCGAATCCAAAACCATAACCACGGCTCAAAAGGGAGATAACGTACCTCTGCAGTGTATTTGGATGCTGCTTCATATCCCGTATGGGTAATGACGCTAATGGCGATTTTAAGCCCTTTTAGGCGTTCCACTATCGGAGCGATTGCTTTGGCTTCTCCCAAAGAGCAGACATGAAACCAAATATCATGATCTTTAAAAGGGCGATTTTTATAGAGAAAAAAACGGGAAGGAATCGAAGAACGGTATTTCTTTTTAAAGGATAGAAAAATAATAAAGGGGAGAGCCACCAGAAAAAGAACGGCGGCTAGGAAGGTGTAAAAAAGGTCAAACACCTTCACGAAAAAATTTACGCACCCATCTCTTCGGTGACAGGCTCAAGATACAAAAGACGTCCGCAATGTGGGCACATTGTGATCTCTTCACCTTTGATAACTTCGGAATACACTTTATCACTCAGTGCCATATTACATCCCATGCACGCTTGATTGCGAACCGGTACCGCTGTCGTATTTTTTGCCCAACGACGGATTTTTTGGTAGAAAGATAGCCCTTTTTGGTTCATTGCGCCCACAAGGATCTCTTTTTTGGCAAATATTACTTTGCGCTCTTCATCAATTCGTGCCAATTTAACATCAACATCCGCTTTTACTCCAGAAAGTTTCCCTTCTACTTCGGATGCTTTTGCCTCAAGTTCTTCAATTTTTGCTTTTTTGTGATCGATAAGTTTTTCCAAACGTCCAATCTCTTCATTGGCAAAATTAACTTGCTCTTTTGCAATTTCTTCTTCAAGTTGAAGTGATTTCATCTCACGTTCGGTTTTGATTTCAGCACTTTTTTTGCTGTTATCTTCTAGTTTTGCAGAAAGTTCTGCAAGGTGAAGCTCATTTTTTTGCTTCTTGACTTGCTCATCTTTGATCTCATTAGAGAGGGTTGAAATCTCGTTTACCAAAGCTGTTTTTGTGGCTAAAAGAGCGTCGTACTGAAGGTTTGCTTCGTCAATTTGTGGCTCGAACGCATCGATCTCTTTGTCAATCAACGACAAGTCGATGAGCTGCTCTAAATGTTTGTTCATAATGTGCCTTTTTGGGGGTGCTTCATCTCAATGGTAAGAGAATGGGTTTTTTGATGGTGAAATTATAACACTCAAACCTAATTTTTCCAAGTGTGTTGCCAATATCTCTCCAAAATAGCACTCACTTTCATAATGACCGATGTCCAACATTGATAAACCGAGTGCTTTTGCTTCCATCGCATCGTGATATTTTATATCTCCGGTTAAAAAACAATCTGCTTGGATATTTCGCATCAACGATGCACCTGAACCGGTGACCAAAGCGCACGAACGGATATGATTATGACAGTGTACACTTCGAATATGCTCAAGCCCCATCGCTTTTTTGATTTTAGCGGCAAAAAGTTCAAACGATTCATCCACTCCCAAATAGGCAACAAATCCCTCTTTTGCAATGATTTCATATCCTAATACTTTTGTCGCAACGTACTCATTGAGATGAGTCTGATCGAAGTTTGTGTGCATGGCGATGTTGGAAATATTCTTACGAATCATCGGTGCGAGAAGTTTGGCGGGGTATTGGTTAAACTGTAACTGTTTGAGCCCTCCAAAGATAATCGGGTGGTGAGTAATGAGTAATGCATTATCAGGAATGGATTCCAATAATGATTCATCCATATCAATCGACAGGACTACCGTAGAGATTTCTTGGGTAAAATCACCGACTAAGAGTCCTGAATTATCCCAACTCTCTTGAAGAGCAAAGGGGGAGAGTTCATCTAAAAAGGTGTAAATATCTCGTACTGTCATTTCTCATAACTCCTTTTTTTGCGCTTTACTCGAACGTGAATCGATTGAGAACCTGAGAGAGGATCGGAATATTTGAACTCAAATTCCCCTAGCCCTTCAATCAAATCGACCAGTTTTTTGTATCCAAAACTGCGCGGGTCAAATTCGGGGGATTTGTTAATCAAGTTTTGACCGATAGCACCCATATACGACCACCCTGCTTCGTTGGTCGTGTCTTCGACGGCATTACGTACCAATTCTAACAGAGCTTTCGTATCGTGCTTGACGGTAGAGGGGGCAATCGTAGGCGTCGTAATGGACCGGCGGAGATTTTCGGTATAGATAAATTTGTCACATGCACCGATAAACGATTTGGGTGTTTTCTGCTCTCCAAATCCAAAAACTTGGACTCCCGATTCACGAATACGGCTGGCAAGTCGAGTAAAATCGCTGTCACTGGAAACGATACAAAAACCATCGAAATTTTTCGTATAAAGCAAATCCATCGCATCGATGATCATGGCACTGTCGGTCGCATTTTTACCTGTTGTATAGGCAAATTGCTGCATCGGATGAAGTCCGTGTTCCAGCAACACATTTTTCCACCCCTTGAGCTTTACATCCGTCCAATCTCCGTAAATCCGCTTGACGCTCGCTACGCCATGCCCTGCGATTTCATCCAATAATCCTGCAATAATGGAGGGCTGTGAGTTGTCCGCATCAATCAGTACCGCCAAGCGGGCTTGGTTTTGGTTCACTTAATCTCCTTTAATTGTTCCAGCGCTTCACGTGCTTCGACAAAGTCTTCTTGTAAAGCAAGTGCTTTTGAATACATCTGGGCAGCTTTTTCAAGATCTCCCTTGTCACTGAAAAGATTCCCATAGTTGTAATACGTTACCGCGTATTTTGTATCAATGGCAAGTGCTTTTTCATAGTGTTCTTGTGCAAGAAGAAGTGACCCTTGTGCTTTGTATATCGAGGCAATGGCATTGTGGGTTAAATCATCTGTTGCATCCAGTTCAATCGAGCGGGTGTATACGTCAATGGCTTCTTGCGTATTCCCCATTTTTCCATGAATAAAGGCAAGTTTGTTAAGAATTTCGGTGTTATCGGGAGACATGGCATTAGCGCGGTTTAGTTTATCCAGGGCCCGTTCTAAATCTCCTTCACCATAGGCTTCATCTGCCTCCTCAATAAAATCAGATGAGCTATTAATCAAAACAGCTTCACTAGAAATGGAGACCGGCTCTCCCTTTTTTTCCACAGGATCTTCCAATGTTTGGACGTGGCGATAAATTTGATAAGCAAAAAATCCCGTCGCTGCTAACATAATAATGGCAAATGTACTCATATGACTCCTTTTTGTAATCAAAGTATACTATAATCGCAACAACATAATAATAGGTACGCATCATGCACAGTAATTTAAAAGATCCAGCCCTTTACATCAACCGTGAACTCTCATGGCTTCAGTTTAATACCCGTGTTTTAGGGCAAGCACAAGACGAATCATTACCTTTACTCGAGCGATTAAAATTTCTCGCTATTTACGGAACCAATCTCGATGAATTTTACATGATTCGCGTTGCAGGCTTGAAAAAGCTCTTCAGCGCCGGAGTCAATGTATCTGGAGCAGATCGATTTACTCCACTTCATCAGCTACGTGAAATCCGTACCTATCTCCACACAGAGCAACAAGCGGTGGAAGAATGTTTACTGGGAATAATGCAGTCTCTTGAGAAAGAGGGGATTTTTTTCAAATCGTACAAAGAGGTAACGCAACAAGAACAACAGTATTTGGATCGTTATTTTCACGAGAACATCTATTCGGTTATTGTCCCTATCGCTATCGATGCTACCCATCCGTTTCCCCATCTCAATAATCTCGGATTTGGGCAAATTGTCAAACTCAGAGACAAAGATGATGCTGCGATCGAACGCTATGGACTGATCCGTATACCACGAGTATTGCCACGTTTTGTAGACATCGACAACCGTATTTATGTCCCTATCGGAAGCGTTGTTGCTGAACATATCGATGATCTTTTCCCTGGCTATGAGCTCATCAAATTCTCCGCATTTCGCGTCACTCGAAATGCTGACATCGCCATCGAAGAAGAAGAAGCCGATGATTTTATGGAGATGCTCGAAGAGGGATTAAAGCTTCGTAAAAAAGGGGAATTGGTACGACTGGAACTGAGTAATCACGCCGATGATGACCTATTAAACTTCTTTAACCGTCACGCTAATGTTTTCAAAGATGACATCTACCGTTTTCAAACCTATCTGAATCTCGGAGCACTCTGGCAAGTCGTCGGGAATAAAGATTTTGCCCATCTCACGAGTCCAAGTTTTAAACCTCGTAATCTACCACCACTCAATTCAGACGAAAATTTGTACTCCATTTTGGATAAGCAAGATCTTGTGATTTTTCACCCTTTTGAGAGTTTTGAGCCCGTTGTTCGCCTGATCCAAACGGCAGCAAAAGATCCCGATGTTGTCTCCATTCGTATGACGCTCTATCGCTCAGGTTCTAAATCAGTTATCGTCCAATCCCTCATTGCCGCAGCCGAATCGGGCAAGCAAGTAACCGTGATGGTGGAACTCAAAGCCCGTTTCGATGAAGAGAACAACCTCATCTGGGCAAAAGCACTCGAAAGTGCCGGAGCGCATGTTATTTATGGTATCTCAGGGTTTAAAGTTCATGCCAAGGCTGCCCTTATTACCCGCCGTGTTGGTGGAAAACTCAAGCAATACGGTCACCTTGCTACCGGTAATTATAACCCTTCTACCGCAACTGTCTATACCGATATTAGCTACATGACTTCCAACGATGCCATCACCAACGACATGACTCGCTTTTTTCACTTCCTCACGGGCTTTAGTAAAAAAGGTAAACTCAACGAGCTCTATATGGCTCCAACGCAGATTAAACCCAAGATTCTTTCTCTTATCCACAACGAAACACGTATGGGGAAGGAGGGGATGATTATTGCGAAAATGAATGCTCTCGTCGATGATGATATTATCAAAGCACTCTACAAAGCATCTCAAGCAGGTGTCAAAATTCAGCTCATCATTCGAGGAGTTTGCTGTTTACGTCCCGGAGTCGAGGGAATCAGTGAGAATATCCGCGTTATCTCCATCATCGGAAAATACCTTGAGCATGCACGAATTTTTTATTTTAAACACTCTGCTCCGCAAACGTATATTTCCAGTGCCGACTGGATGCCTCGTAATCTTTTGCGCCGTATCGAACTGCTGACTCCTATTGCAGGAGAAGAAGCTTCTGGCAAACTCCTTCAAATCTTACAATTGCAAGTTTCGGATAATGTTCTCGCTCACGAACTTCAAAGCGATGGAACGTATACCAAAATTGCTCACGAAAGCAACAATGAAATCAACTCCCACCAAATTGTTGAAAGCACGACCAATAAAGTATATAATTCCGCCAAAAAACAATCTCCCAACTATATGCAACAACTCTCGTCGCGCTTGTTTAAGGAAAGTTAACCTAAGGAATATCAATGATCGCAAATTACCTCAACTATACCCCAACCCTCAAAGAGCGCGTTTGGGTTGCCCCCTCTGCCGATGTTATCGGTCGAGTTGAGATGGGTGAAGATGTAAGCATTTGGTTTGGGTGTGTTATACGTGGTGATGTTCATTTTATCAAAATCGGTGACCGCTCCAATATCCAAGACCTAAGCATGGTGCATGTCACCCACCATAAACGTGACGACATGAGCGATGGTCATCCTACGATTATCGGCAATGATGTCACTGTTGGGCATCGTGTCATGCTCCATGGTTGTACAATCGAAGATGCTTGCTTGATCGGTATGTCTGCTACCATCCTCGATGGGGCTGTGATTGGCAAAGAGTCCATCGTAGGTGCAGGTGCGTTGGTCACTAAAAATAAAATATTCCCTCCCCGCTCGCTCATCATGGGAAGCCCTGCGAAAGTGGTTCGAGAACTCACCGATGAGGAAGTTGCAGAACTCTATGCCTCCGCCAAGCGTTATGTGAGTTTCAAAGAGAACTATCGCGCCCCTAATGTTTGAATTTAATCTCGTTGTCGTCGCTGATATTCTCGGAATCATTGCGTTTGCTTTGAGCGGATTTTTAATCGGTGTGCGTCATAAACTTGATTTATTGGGACTGATCATCTCGGCATCCATCACTGCACTTGGCGGCGGGGTAGTTCGTGATGTTATTTTGGATCGTACCCCTTTTGCTTTTAATGAATACTATCCTGCCATTACCGTTTTCATCACGATTTCCATAGCCTTTGTATTTCGTCATAATCTGCGTGAAGAACTTGAGCGCCAATGGCTTTTTGTTATCAGCGATACTATAGGTCTAGTCGCATTTAGTATCACGGGGGCATTGCTGGCTATTGATGCCCAGTTTAACTTTTTTGGGGTCATAATACTCAGCTTCTTAACCGCTATCGGCGGGGGAGTATTGCGTGACACAATGATCAATCAAGTTCCATCTGTCCTCATCAGTGATTTTTACGGTTCTATTGCTCTTATCGTCGCTGTCTTACTCATCATCTCTAATGCTCTATGGAATGTTAACACCGCGAGCGTGGCACTCATCGCAACCCTAGCCATCACCTTACGCCTCTTGGCCTATACCAAACAATGGCACTTGCCTAAACTGGAAATCAAATGAAGTTATTTTGGAAAATCATCCTTATCCTTTTCGTACTGGGAGCACTCGACATCGGGCGTTACTTCATCTATCCAAATATCGACGATCTAAAAAAAGTTCGTCCTGTACCCACTGCCTTTATGGAATATCGCCAAAGCCAATGGGCAGATGAGAACCGCGATATGGATATCACCCAAAAATGGGTCAGTATGGATCAAATCTCCTCCAATATTATCAAAGCAGTCCTGATCGGTGAAGATGACGGATTCTATCATCATGATGGATTCAATGTAAAAGGGATGGAAAATGCTATCGAGCGCAGTATCAAAAAAGGGACGCTTGCAGGAGGTAGTACTATCAGCCAGCAGCTTTCTAAAAACCTTTACCTCTCACCGAGTAAGAATCCGGTACGAAAAATCAAAGAGGCGATCATCACATGGCGCATCGAAAAAACCCTCTCCAAGCGCCGTATTTTAGAGATTTATCTCAACGTCGCGGAATGGGGTGATGGGATATTCGGTATTGAAGCAGCATCTCGTCATTATTACCACAAAAGTGCCAAAAACCTCACAGCAGACGAAGCTTCACGTCTCGCTGCCGTCTTGCCAAATCCTATCAAATACAATCCGAAAGGAAGTCAACCATACGTCAAAAATCGTGCGCGTATCATCCTAAAAACCATGAAACGACGAGGTGTCATCCAATCCATCTATAAAGAGGTTATGACTCCTACAAAAGAAGAGAAATCAACCGAGACAAATACTTCTCTGGAATCATTATTTGATGGTGCTGCTAATGATTCTGCAATGGAAAAGAATGAGCCTTCCATGACAGAGCCTTCTGTCTTTATGAAAGATGAGGGGAATGTGACGCAGTAGTTTTAGTTTTTCTTCATACGCCCCAAAGTATCCAGTGCAATCAATGAAGCTAAAACAAGCAAATAAGCAGGAGCATACGCATTACCGCTTAGTTTCACTATCGACGTCATCAATGCCGGAGTAATCCCCCCTACTAGTCCTGCAGCACTTCCTAAAATCAATGCCGTAAAAGATGCTCGGTATCCATGATATTCAAGCGCATGAACGACGGCTGAAAAGATTGGCGCTTGGTAGGCACACAGCAAAATCACCATCGCCATTACCGCACCAAGCGCGCCGTAATATCCGCCATGAATCATCGTATGCATCAAAGGGCAGATGCTAACAGCGCTTACAAATGCCGCTGCTCTCATCACCCGTATCGAACCGAATTTATCTGCGACCATTGCCATCAAAGGGATAAAAATCACCCCTAGGATAATCGAGATAGTATTGATGTTTCCTGCTTGTGATTTGGTCAATCCCGCACTTGCTTCAAGCCAAATAGGAAGATAAATAAAGAGCGTGTAATAAAACATCCAAATTACAGATGCTACGACTAAAAATTGTCCAAAAAGTTTTTTATGATGTCTAAAGATTTCAACTAAAGGGATCGTTTTATCTTCATGCACTTGATAGTTATCGGTAAGATTTCGGCGTAAATACAATCCTGCAGCTGCGATGACAATACTCAAGACAAATGGAATTCTCCATCCCCACTCGCCCATCGCATCCTCACCTAAATACCAAAGCAATCCACCGCACAATGCCGAACCCAACGCCATTCCTATTTTAGCCCCGACAGAGACAAAGGAACCGTAAAGATTTTGGCGATTGGGGCTGGATTGTTCTACGAGATAGACGATGGAGCTGGCGTATTCACCCCCGACGGAGAGTCCTTGAATCATACGAAGCGCAACGAGAAGTATCGGTGCCATTATCCCAATTTGCCCATACGTCGGTAAAAATCCAATGAGAAATGTCGGCAGTGCCATCAACATCAACGATGCCATCAGGGCATAACGTCGCCCAACTCTATCACCGATATGACCAAAAATAGCAGCACCCACAGGACGCATAATCATCCCTGCTGCAAACGCTCCAAAAGAGCCGAGCAATGACAGAAATGGATCGTCTGAGGGGAAAAAGAGCTTCCCCATCATCACTGCTAAGAAACCGATGAGAGCGAAATCGTAATATTCAATAACATTACCGATAATTCCTGCCGCTATAATTTTGTGTTTTGGCTTAAGCAATCCATCCACCGCCAAGTAATGTATCCCCATCGTAGAAAACACCTGCTTGTCCCGATGCTACACCTAATACGCTCTCATGCAGCTCCACCGTAGCATGGTTGCCCTCAATGATAACGTTACACCGTACAGCCGTCGTACGATAGCGAAGCTTCACATCGCATTCAAAATTGACGCGGTCATCGAACATATTGACATTTTCCAGTACAACACGATGACACTCTAACGCTTCGCGAGGACCAACCACGATTTGATTGGTATCGGGTCTGATTTCTACTACGAAATGAGGATCATGGGCACCATGTACGCTAAAACCTTTACGTTTTCCGATGGTGTAGTGCATGTAGCCTTTATGCTTACCGACTACTTTGCCCTCAAGGTTTAGAACTTCACCCTCAACATCAACATTGACGTACGGCTTTAAGACGTCAGCGTAGGTCGTTTCCACAAAACAAATCTCACTGGATTCCCCTTGAGATGCAAACGATTCTAGTCCTTCTATACCTGCCGCATACGCTTTTATGTCTGTTTTGTGTTTTTCACCCAACGGGAAAAGAAGACGCGGAACCAGTGCTGGGTCGATGTAGAAAAGAAAATAGCTTTGATCTTTCGTATCGTCTTCTGCCATCTGAAGATATTGCCCATTATGACGAATGTAGTGCCCTGTTGCCACAAAATCCGCACCTAAAGAGTCTGCGAACTGTACCATAGCCCCAAATTTGATATTACGATTGCACAATGCACAAGGGTTAGGAGTTTTCCCCGCTTTGTACGTTTCGATAAACGGGGTAAAAACTTTTTCATTGAACTTTTCTTGTAAATCGAGAATATGAAGCTTTACCCCTGCAAAATCAGCCGCTTTCTGAGCACGGGCTTGGTGAATTTCATGATAGCCCGGTTTCGAGTGGAGCTTCATATAAACCCCTTCTACCTCGTACCCTTGCTCTTTTAACATTAATGTCGAAACAGTAGAATCCACTCCTCCGCTCATCCCAATGACTACTTTTTTCCCCATTAAATACTTCCTTCGTCCACATTGCATCGATCATTTACATACGTAGAAAGAGACTGATAATACTTAGTATTGTCCAATCCCTCTTTTTCTAAATCAGCCATTTGTGCTTTCAATGATGTATCAATTTCACATATCACAAAATTTAAATCATCACTGAGCGTAATCAAATCTATATCATGTTCACCGATCATTCCCTCAGCCAACACTTTTGTCCGTATAAACTCTATAAGGGGTGCATAAAATTCTGTCCCAATAACAAACAGACGTACTCCCCATACTTTTCGCGTCTGAATCAATGTTAATGCTTCAAACATCTCATCAAGCGTTCCAAAACCGCCTGGGAAAATCACATATGCCATCGAGTATTTAACCAACATCACTTTTCGTGAGAAAAAGTAATCAAAACTGCGTCCCTTGGTGATATAAGGGTTGGGTTGTTGTTCAGAAGCAAGCTCGATATTAAGACCGATGGATTCAACGTCCTCATGCATATATGCACCACGGTTGGCTGCTTCCATGACTCCTGGACCACCGCCTGTGATCACATTATAGCCTCGAGCTCCAAGCATATCAGAAAGCTGCATCGCCTGTTTGTAATACGGATGGTTCTCATCAACACGAGCACTGCCGAAAATAGTGACAGAAGGTCCTAAATCACCAAGCTCGTCGAATCCTTGTACAAAATCGGCAAGAATTTTAAAGACACTCCATACATCTGCTGCTTTGATATCTTTGACATAGCGGCTGCTGGGATACTTTTTTTTTTTCGTTCGACCGTTGGACATTTATTACCCTTTTAGCTTCGTCAAACGGTCTCGTTTTGTCCCAATCGAAGTGATTTGTACTCCAAAGTTACCATCTACGATAACTACTTCACCTTGCGCAATAACATGATCATCGACCAAAATATCCAACGGATCATTTGCCAACTGATTGAGCTCAATCACCGAACCAATATCCATACTCAAAACATCTTTGAGTAGCATTTTTTTCTTGCCGATACGAACACGAACAGGAAGCTTAACGTCCATAATGAGACCGATATTTTTCATCTCCCCCTCATCGAGTTTACGTCCTCTGCTCTGTCCTTCATTGCTTGTATAGGACGAATCTCTATCACTTGATTCCTCCGAAACACTACCGCTTGATCCTTCAAGTGCATGGAGTATCGATGAATCAACTGCAAACATCATCAACGAATTGATACCACCCAAAACAAAAGAAAAAATATACATCTTTGCATACGGATCAAGATTGATCTCTTCATTTTCCCCGATAAAAACGGCACTGTCTGTTTTAATCGAAAACTTTGGAAGCTCTTTCTGAGACCCAAGCGTCGTGCTCATAGCACCCATGATATTTGAGACAATCTCTTTCAGGGCATCGAGATCATCATCATTCATTTCCTCTTTACCCTCGCCGTCACCGCCAAGCATCATGTCCCCAAGTGCGGTTGCTAGCATCGGAGGAACCATAATCACTCCACGTCCAGATGCTGCCCCGCTAAAGCTTAACTGCACGGAAGCAATCGGCGGAATAACATTGCTTACAATGGAAATACTTTCAGCATTTTTAAATGTAACCGTAGGAGCTTGACCTGTCAATCCCTCGATAGTCGCTGTTGTTTCGGTAGAAAATAATTCGGTAAAATCACTCATCTTTCATCCTCGTCAAACTCATCAGGAGTTCTTATAATCTCTTTTGCACCGATAATCCGCTCTTTACGTTTCGCTTCAAACTCTTTAAGTGCACGCTTAACGGCATCTTTTTCCGTATCAATCACTTCGGTAATTTGAACCGATTTTCGAAAACGTCGCAATCCCATCTGGGCAACAAAACGCTCTTTTCCATCGACACTGACACTCACCACATCATTGGCAGGAAGATTGAGGCGTAAAATATCACCTTCTTCAATCTCCAGCAGTTCATGAAGACTCAACTCTGCATACCCAAGATTCACGTCCACATTTACATGCGCACCGCCAAGAAGAACTTGAAGCTCTTGGTTACGGCTTTTTTTAGAACTTGTCTCGTTGAGCATCAAATCACGGCTGGCAAGCTTAGGTAATATAGGTTCCAGAGCAATAACAGGATAGCAAATATTCATCATCCCAGAACTGTGTCCGATAATGATTTCCATAACGACCATGACGACAATCTCATTTTGTGCCACGATTTGAACTACATTCGGACTTGATTCTTTGGACTCAATTTGAGGATAAAGCTCTGTCACAGGACCCCATGCTTCGCGTAACGTTGCCATCATAACCCGTAAAATGGTCTCAAACAGTGAAAGCTCAATGTCAGAAAACTCTCGGTTAACCTCAAAAGGCTCCCCTTTCCCACCTAAAATACGATCCAGCATCGGAAAAGCAATAGAAGGGTTAATCTCCAAAACGCCATTTCCCTCCAAGGGCTTCATCGAAAAAACGTTAAAGCTCGTCGGATTCGGCAGTGACATCAAAAATTCTCCGTAGGTCATCTGATCAACGGAGTGGAGCTGTATCTCAACAATGGAGCGCATAATGGACGATATTTGAGATGAAATAGAACGCGCCATTTTATCGTGAATACCGCGAAATGCCCGTAATTGTTCTTTGGAAACACGATTTGGACGCTTAAAATCATAGAGGGTTATCTGACGATTTGAAAATAAGTTTTCTTCTTCACCCTCAAGGGTTACATCACCCTCATCATCCACAACATCTAATAGCGCATCAATCTCTTCTTGGGATAAAATATCAGCCATGCTTATCCCCTTACCGATTCTTTGATTTGTCGAATCACTGATTTATGAATCTGAGAAATACGTGACTCCGTGATATTGACAATCTCACTAATCTCTTTTAGCGTCAATTCTTCAAAATAATAGAGCTGAATAATCATTTGCTCACGAGGCTCAAATCCCATCAAAATCTCTTTAATCACATCGACTAATTCTTCATGTTCCATACGCTCTAACGTTCCGCATTCATACTCATTGCCCAACTGATCGTCCAGCGGTAATACGGTATAAATATCCGAAGCAATACGAGCTTCATGAATCTTTTCTTCCTCAACATTCAATATCTCAGCCAACTCTTTATTGGTAGGCTCGCTGTCATGTTCCGCCAAATAATGTTCAATCGCAACATCAATTTCTTTGATCAAACGTCTGCTGGCACGGCTTACCACATCCAGTGAACGTAGATAATCCAACATCGCTCCGTACACTCTTGTTTTAGCATATCCCCAAAACGAATCATTCTGCGCTTCGTCATACCGACGAGCAAGCTTTACCAGTTCTTCTGTTCCAATGGCGCACAAATCCATGTAATCGATAGAACTTGGAAGCCGCTCTTTAAGACGAAACGACATCGCTTTCACCGCAGGAAGATACTGCAGCGCAAGCTGGTCCACTTGGTGCTTCAACTCTTGACAATACACACCAGCGCCACTCATTTACTCACCTTCTCATCATCACTTAACAGCTCCGATTTATGGACATAATACGCATCAATAAATTGTTCTCGTCGATTGATTTCACGAACATAATTGTCCAAGCTTTTCTCATACGAATGCTTTTGAAACGGATGTACTTTAACGCCTAATGTTTGAAAATAAAAGCCTACACACAAATGGGCAAACAGGTAAAAGAATGTCGTAATTAAAATGACCAATCCTAAAAAATTTTCTGCACAAGTCGATTGCAATATTCCAAATACAATACCAAGGAGAAACCCTTGTACCGTTAAGAAAGAAACAAAATTCTGACCGCGCATCATATGCCTTGAAGGAATATCAAAAGTGTTCCATCAGGCGCTTAAAGAAGCCGCCGAGTCCACTCTCCTGAGCAGTAACGAGCACATTTCGTTCCAATTTTTTTGCAATTTTCTTTACAATCATCTCCAGTTCGACCGCAGGAGTCGATGTGGGAAATTCACGGCTGTATAATGCTCGTTTTTTAACACTGATAGAGACTTTGGGATCCGACGTAATTTGTCCCAAAAAATTCAGTTTCAATTGCTCGCCGATATTTGCAAGGGCTACTTTTTGAATTTTTTCAAACAATGCAGAAGCTTCTTGCGCACTGCGAACCTGATTCATAATGACACTAATATCATTTCGAAGACGTGACGTGACTTTTATCGTCGCATAGGAATCGGTAATGGCGGCAGGATCAGGTACAGTCACTACAATGACGTCATCACACGCCCGTAAAAAAAGCTGTATATGTTCACCGATTCCAGCACCTGTGTCAATAATCATCACATCCAAATCATCCAGGATATGCGCTTCATCCATAAAACGCTCAAACAATCCCGATGAAGCATATTTAAAAATCTCTTCACCGCTCTCTCCGGGAATCAAAACAAGATTTTTTTCAATCGGGACTAAAATTTCTTCCACCGTTGCTTCACCGCGCAGTACGTGCAAAATATTTTTTTTAATTTTAACATTAAACATAACATCGAGATTGGCCAGTCCTATATCCGCATCAAAGATTCCGACTTTGAGCCCATGCTTCGCCATAATATGTGCCATATTGGAACTGATGGTACTTTTACCGACACCGCCTTTTCCACTCGTTATAGCAATAAAACGGGTTTTTTTAGAGGTAGCATGTCCATTTTGTTTTACCAAAGCTTCCAGTTTTGTGGCTTGGTGGCTCATAAGTTCTCACCCTTTCGAAAACCGTTTAATAAACAGTCAATCAAAAAATCACTGCTGGAAACCACTAAATCTTCGGGCACTTCTTGTCCTATGGAAAAGTAGCTGATAGGTACTTTTGTCTCATACACTAGAGAAAAAATATTGCCAAAACCTCTTGTTTCATCAAGCTTCGTAAACATCATTGTATCAATACCCAATGGAGCAAAATTCTCATACGTTGATTTCAAATCTTCGTATTTGATAGAACTTGGTAAAACAAGAATCACATCAACACTATAATCGGTCGTATTGGAACGTAAACACTCGTAAATTTTTTCGATTTTTCCCTTATCATACGGAGAAGAGCCCATCGTATCAATCAAAATATAATCACTATACTGAAGTGAATTCAAGGCAGTCGAAAACTCAGGAGGGTCAACAACCGTCTCAATTCCCAGCTTCATCATCCGTGCGTACTGCATTAACTGCTCCACCGCCCCGATACGATACGTATCCAGTACAACCAATCCTACTTTGTATTTTTTTTCTAAAAAATAGGAGTATCGAGCAGCAAGCTTTGCTATCGAAGTCGTTTTTCCAACTCCGGTAGGACCTACAAGCATGACTACTTTTTTAGCCCCCATTTTAGGAGCACTTTCTAGTCGAACGGGAATCATTTTACGAAGTAATGTTTGAAAATAACGCTTGACGGTCTCTGAGTTTTCACGCATCCTAGAGGGCATGTGCTCCAAAGTAAGCTGCATGATTTCATCCAAATGCTCTTGATTCATCCCGCTTTGTTGAGCGAGACGATAAATCTCCGCAAACTCAGGAGGGATAGCAAGGCTATTTTTAGGTGATTTTTCATTCCAAAACATATTTTGAATAAGCTTGACTTTATCCCCCAGTTTTTCAATCTCATCTTTGATTTTTTTGAGATCTTCACTGGGTGCAACAGGGGCAGATTTGGAGGGACGCTCTTCTTCGGTGACTTCTGCAATTTTAGAAATTTGTTTTGCTGCTTCGGATATATTGTACAAGACATCGTTACTTTTTTGGGCAAGCGGACGCTGTTTTGTCAAAGGCTCTACGCGATGTTGAGCAGTATGCGAGGTACTGTTTTCTTCCACACCTACCACGATTTCATACAAAGCAGTTTTTCCAAGTGATTTTTTTTGAATCTCACGTGTTTCGATTAACATTGCATCTTCGCCTACTTCAAGCTGTGCTTTTTTCAGTGCCTCAGCCGGAGTAGAACCGCTAAACGTTAAGATTTTCATAGTGCCTCCGTATCGTGTTTCGAGTCATACTTCGTAACGGTATCACCACACTGGATCGCTCTTTCCAGTGAGGGTGAGGAACAATAAGCTCTGGATAGTTTAAAATCTTATCATCGTAAAAGATCATATCCAAATCAAGTGTTCTTGGAGCATTCGTGAAACTACGAACCCTCCCAAAACGCTTTTCAATTCTCCATAATACTCGCAAAAGCGTTCGCGGTGGAAGTGAGGTTGAAATCTCAAATACCGTATTGTAAAAATCAGCTTGTTTCGTGTAGCCAAAGGGGGGATTTTTCAAAATAACACCCCTTTGTATTCGTTGGACTTGAACCATAGCACCTAAATAAATCCACAAATGTTCCATCCGCCGTCTGACATCGCCGACATTACCACCCACTCCCAAAATAACTGAAAATCGATGCTTTCGTTTGACGTTGACGTTGGAAGGAAAACTTCGACTCACGTCAATCGAATGCTTCTTATCCAACGTTCGCGTTAAAAACATTTTTATTCTTCGGTTGACTCTTGTTGAGCACGTTGCATCGCTTGAATTTCACTCAAAATCTGCATCATTCCCACCATCGCCAAATGGTAACCAAATGGTCCGAATCCAATAATTGAGGAGGTGCACACTGGTGCTGTCATGCTTTTTTGACGAAATTCTTCGCGGCGATAGATATTGCTGATATGTACTTCTATCGTCGGAATATTGACGGCACTGATCGCATCACGAATAGCAATCGAAGTATGGGTATAAGCCGCCGGGTTAATGATAATCCCATGGGCATCTCCGTAACATTCTTGGATCTTATCAACAATTTCACCTTCTAAATTGCTTTGATAAAAATCAATATCTATACCATTTTGTCCTGCAAAATCTTTCATTTGAGCATGGATTTGCTCTAAACGCATTGGACCGTACACTTGAGTGTCACGAACACCCAACATATTGAGATTTGGACCTTGAATTACCATTATCTTCATACAAAAACCTTCGATTTTACTTTTAAAGGTAGATTATATGCGGTTATAGATTATAAGGAACTTTCATTGAAGTATTTCAACTCGGTTTTTGCCATTTTCTTTTGCTTTATACAACGCTGTGTCCGCACGGTTCAAAAGCGTTGCATTTGTATCACCTTCAACATATAAACTCACCCCAAACGATACACTTACATTTACAAATAACCCAAGCTGTTCTACAGCGATTCTTAGTTTTTCTGCTACAAACATCGCTTTATGCGCATCCACATGAGGCAGTAAAAAGATAAATTCTTCACCACCCCATCGAGCTATTGTATCCCCTTCCCGAAGCATTTTGGCTAACAGTTCAGCAATTTTCACCAATACCTCATCCCCTCTTGGATGTCCATACATATCGTTGATATGTTTAAAATTGTCAATATCAGCCATAACAATAGCAAAAGAGTCATCGGCTTTCCAATGTCCTCGCATCAGCATAATGTTGAAAATTTCATCAAATTTATATCGATTGTACAACTTGGTTAATGGATCCGTAGTTGCCAAAATTTCAAGCCGTTTTTTATCCGTTATATCATGATAAATAGCCATATAACTGCTTAAAACTCCTTCTCTCGCAATCCACGGTGTCATCACAGCGTCCATCCATAATGGCTCGCTTTGTTTTGATATAATTTCGATTTCACCGGTCCAGCGTTCTAAATTTTGAAGCGTTTTTTTCATATATGTGTATTCGGTTAGGGGGGTTTTATCTGAATAGATGATTTGCAAAGGCCACCCGATAAGCTCATTTTCTTTGAAGCCAAAAAAAGCATTAAATGCTTTTGAAACTTCAGTGATGTGGAATTCTCCATCCGTTTTTACAATCAACAAATTATCATCAATAATCTGCTTATCATGCTGAAGTTCACTGTTAAGATGGGCTATTTTTTCCATTTGCTGTTGCCGTACTAGCTTTAACTCATGCAAGTCACTAATATCATACACCGCAATCATCACCATTCTTTGCTCGACGATATAAGGAGAAATCGTCACTTGCAGCTGCATCGTACTTAAAAGAGAACTTGTGATTTTATTTCGAGGGATTGGAATAAACCGATTATTCAATGAAGCATCATAAAACGTAGGGGAATTTAATCTAAGTGTAGTGCGGATTTTTCGTTGAAGCGTCCGATAATCAATCTCTGGATAAAACGTCAACAATGACTTTTCCATGACACTTGAATACGTATGTCCAGTATTGATTTCCAGCCATTGATTCCAATATACAATATTAAACTCTTCATCCACGATCATTACACCGTGTTCAAGCGCATCGAGTAAAATATTGGGATAATCAATCTGCTTTATCATGCATACAACTCTTCAAGTTTTTGGTCAATAAGATCTTTAAGGCTTTGAATCATCGCGTCTTTGGTAAGAATAAAAATATGTCCATTAATATTTTGATTTTGAAACTCCATCTGCGTACTGATGATAATAATTTGCGAATATTCGAGCGTATCTTCCAAATAAATTAAATCATTGCCTTGAATGATTTCCGTTGAAGGGACAAAAAATTGAACTTTTACATTTAACTCTTCGGTCAATCTGCTGATCATTGTTGCACTTAAAATATTGGTGAGTTCAATAACAGCATCGTAAATATCAGCATCACTTGGAGCGTCAACATCATAAAGATGGTTTCCCAAATTGATGGCAGCTTCATCCGTAATGACAAAAATAAATTCACCTCCCAAAGGACCTCCAAAAAGCTGTTTTGTCACATAATGACTACTCTGGATGGGAATAGTGTCATGGATGTACTGCTTCAACCCGCTGATGTCACTGATGACAATCTTAGGAATATGCATTGTCCCAAATGCTTGCAGTAAATCGGCAATACTCGCCGTTGCATTCCCGACAGCGATGTTCATAAGTTCTCGAAGAACATCCAAATGGTCTCCGCTAAATTCGACTTTTTTGTTCACATATTCTCCTTAGAATACAAGCTGCTGCAAAACAGTTTGCATTTTTTCACTGCTGATTGGCTTTGGAATCACCATCTTTGCTCCCGATGCTATGACCTGCGCTTGTGCCTGACTTTGAATATCGGCAGTAACCACAACCACTTGTGCTTTTGGATTGACCTCAATGATTTTTTCCAAGGCTTCATATCCATCCATAATAGGCATTGTCAAATCCAAAAAGACAATTGAAGGAGTATTTTCTTGAAATTTTTCAACCGCAATTTGACCATTTTCGGCTTCGATAATTTCACAATGAGGCTCAATGCCCTTCAAAATTTTAATAAGTGACAATCGCGCTAATTTTGAATCATCTGCAACCAATATTTTCACTTTTTTCCCTATTTTTACACGTTATGATATGCAGATTCTAGCAAAATATGATTAAAAATAGGATTGAAACAATATCTAGCTTTTTTTATAAAACGTTCATGGTGAGCCCACATCATCCTATGAGGATATGCATATACCGCACTTCTAAATACATATGATACAATTGTATTTATTAAATCATATCTTAGGAGGTCATTGTGACAACTGTTACCACTACCGATATTTTACGTCACCCTGCATTGCTAAATGCGACAAGCGGTATCACTCTCATTGAAGACGGTCGTCGCCATGAGCCAAAAAGCGTTTTACTTCCCTACGCTCTCTATCAAAAAGTTCAAGAGCGAATCGAAGATGAACTCTATTTGATGAGTAACCAAAAAGCATTAAGCACAGAAGCCTACAAAGAGTTTTTAGAAATCGAAGAGGTTATTGAGGATTTAGGATGAGTACAATTCGACGCGGAGAGATTTATTTGACCAATTTTGGAAAAAAATACAACAGTGAGTTTGGTAAAATCCGCCCTGCCCTCATCGTCCAAAACGACATTGCCAACCGCAATATCGACCTCGTCGCATTTAAAGGGGTCACAGTTATACCTCTTACAACACAACTTTCAGGTGGAGACATACGCTTCCTTATCAAAAAGAGAGATTCTCTCGAACACAACAGTGAAATCTGTATCAATGAACTTTGTACTCTTGATCAAAGCCGTATCGACGAAACGAAAAAATGCACTGTGCTGAATCCAAAAGAGATGGAAGAGATAGAGATGAAATTGAAACGACATTTGGGGATGGCATTATGAAAATTCTATTAGCTGATGTAATCTTTACCCCTGACACTATTTTACGCGATCACGGAATCGTTTTTGACAAAACCATTATTGCTATTGCCCCAAACAGTGAACTCCTCGCTCAATACGGTGTACAGTGCCAAGAACTAGGCGAGGGTTCGGTGATTATGAGCGGTCTTATCAATGCGCATGTCCATCTCGAATTCAGTGCCAACCGTTCAACTCTTACCTATGGTGAATTTATGCCGTGGCTTTCGAGTGTCATCGCCAATCGAGATGAACTCATTCACAGCTGTGAAAGTGAATGTATGGAACGTGCCACGCAAGAGATGCTGGACAATGGCATCACAGCATTTGGTGCGGTGAGTTCGTATGGTTTTGATTTAGAAGCTTGTGCCAATGCCCCTCAAAAAGTAGTCTATTTCAATGAACTCATAGGCTCAGATCCCCTCATGGCAGATGCACTGTACGGGAATTTTCAAGAGCGCTTGTTTGCCTCACAAACCGTAAAAAGAGAAGGATTTTATCCCTCAATCGCCATCCATTCCCCCTACTCCGTCCATCGCATACTCATCCAAAAAGTGCTCAAATACGCGCAAGAAAAAGCACTTCGTGTCACCGCCCATTTACTGGAGAGTCCCTCTGAACGTCAATGGCTCGATACTAATAATGGAGATTTTCAGCCATTTTTTCAAAACTTTCTCAAACAAACCCGTGCAGCAAATACAGCATCAGAATTTTTAGACTATTTCAAAGAAGTACCGACACTGTTTACCCATGTCATTCATGCCAATGAAAACGAACTAACCGTACTCAAAGAAGACAACCACACCATCATCCACTGTCCTATTTCTAATCGACTGCTCGGGAATGGAACACTTGATTTAAAACGTCTCGATGCCCAAAACATTCGCTGGGTATGTGGAACCGATGGACTGAGTTCCAACTATACTCTGAATCTATTTGAAGAGATGAAAGTGGCTTTATTTATGCATTCTAACCACAATTTACTCGAACTCTCCCGTAAACTTTGGAGAAGCGTTACCGTAGATGCAGCAGATGCATTAAGATTAAACTGTGGTACAATCGCACCTTCTTATGATGCAGATTTACTCATCACGCGAGTGGATTACGAAATCAACGATCAACTGCCGATTCATCTGCTGCTACAACCACCGCACATTGAATCGGTTTATATTGTCGGACAAAAAGTAAAAGGATAATAATGGAATGGATTAAAAAAATAGGCTCATGCCTCGCAAGCGGATTGCGATTTATACAAAATCATTTCAAAGCAACACTGCTTGTGCTATTTGTGATATGGATTATACTCCCCGCAAGCGAAGAGGGTTTAACCTCTTACAATCTTCAAAAAATATCGCTTGTTGGTCCCATTTTAGATGCAACTTCTATTGTCGAACAACTCGATGAAGCACGGGAAAACAAAGAGGTTAAAGGTGTGTTGTTTAGCATCGATTCTCCCGGCGGAGCCGTTGCCCCCTCAGTTGAAATCGCGTACGCGGTAAAACGTCTGAGAGAGGTCAAGCCCGTCGTCGTCTATGCCGCAGGTATTATGGCAAGCGGTGGGTATTACTCCGCTATTTGGGGAAATGAAATCATTGCCAATCCCGGAAGTATGGTTGGCTCCATCGGTGTTATCATGGAAGGGGCTGACATCTCCGAACTGATGGAAAAAGTAGGGGTAAAAACCCAAGTCGTTCATGCAGGAACCTACAAACAAGTCGGAACGTTTGATCGACAGTGGAGCAATGTAGAACGTGCTGAGCTCGAAAAAGTAATCGGTGGTACCTACACTCTTTTCGTAGGGGATGTTGTACGAGCACGCAAGTTAGACAGTAACAAAAGCAGTGAATTCGCAGATGCTCATATCTTTACTGCACAGCAAGCCAAAGAAGTAAAACTTGTTGATGCACTGGGGGTAGAATTTGACGCCAAAAACCGCACAGCACAGCTCGCCAAAGTAACCGATCCGACATGGAATAAAGAAGATCCCATGGATAAATTTTTCAAAAAATTTGCAGCTGAAGGGGCAACACTTGCCCACATGTATTTTCCACCAGTTACATTGAAATAAATTTCCCGTCATACCCTATAGGGCACAAGAACCTCTTAGAGGTCCCCGGCTCGATCGGGGATCCAGCTAGATTCCCGCCTTCGCGGGAATGACAAATATCACATCGTCACTTTTTTCACAACTTTTGAGGTAATAGCTGTTTTATCGTTCATTGCTACATACTCATCTCCGATATTTAACTCATCCAAATCAATCACTTTTCCCTCAAATGTAATTTGAGCAAATCCTCGTTTATTTTTATGTTTCGGATGTTGAGATTCATACGCTTGTATCATTTGAGACACCATGTTTTGTTTTTGACGTACAACACTCTCCATTGTTTGCGTTAAACGCTCTCTAAGGGGAGAAAGCTCACGTACTTTTTGCTCTAAGACTCTTACCATTTGAGTATTTATTCGATCCCGAAGCTCTTGAAGTTGCTCTTTTTGATGGGCTAATCGCTGTTCTACACCATGACGCTTAAATGCCTCTTTCATCATCATGAGCTGTTCACGTTTTCGCTCTAAGCGTTGCGTAATCATTCCATACGCACCATAGCGCATCTCATCAATGCTCTGCATCAACTCAGCACCATCGGGAAGAATCATCTGCATGGCAGCACTGGGAGTAGGAGCACGTAAATCGGCGACATAATCACTGATGACCCAGTCAATCTCATGCCCCACGGCTGAAACAACCGGCGTGATCATCGCAAAAAGTGTATCTGCAACGACCTCTTCGTTAAACGCCCATAAATCCTCAACACTTCCTCCGCCTCGCCCGACGATAACTGCATCCACATTGAGCGTGTCTGCATATCGCAAGCCATCTGCGATCATTGCACTCGCACTAACACCTTGTACCAGGACATCTATCACAATCAAACTTACCAACGGCCATCTGTGCGATGCAACACGCTGCATATCTTGCAATGCTGCACCCGTAGCAGAAGTCACCAATGCGATTTTTTGGGGGAATTTAGGGAATGTTTTTTTATGTATTGGGTCAAAGTAGCCTTTGAGCTCAAGCTTTTTTTTGAGTTGCTCGAATGCTACGGCTAATGCCCCTGCCCCATAAGGCTCAGCACTAACGCAGTTAATCTGATATTCACCACGTGGTGTATAGAGACTGAGCGCTCCATGAATCACCACATGCGCCCCCTCATCAAGAGAAAACTTTAACCGCGCTGCATTGCCTCGAAACATCACACATTTGATAGAAGAGTTGGCATCTTTAAGGGTGAAATAAATATGACCGCTGCCATGTTTTGTAACACGAGAGAGTTCCCCCTCAACACTTACGAATTCAAATGTTGCTTCTAGTAACGTTTTAATCTGCTCATTTAGAGAGGAGACACTTAGTGTGTGCATTCATTCTCTCCCATAGAGCGTTAATTTTCCCCATTTTATCGGATAGAAAGTGAAAAGCGTATAAAAATTTGTATCATTAATCATTTGTAATTAAAAGTATTTTTAGTTCATATCTGATATATTAACTGTAAATACGGCGTAATGAAAAAAACGAGTTGCTGAAACCATCAGAAAACCTCGCTACCATGGGGGTTAATGAAGGATTATCTAGGATGAGTTTTAAAAAAATTGTAAATTACTGAAACTTTGTGGGCGAATTCCAACATCTACACAGACTCGATTTACCGAGGCATTATCCCAGTGGTACGGTAAATATGGAGTATTTCTTGAAGAAAAAACCATTAA
>Ga0265593_1000367_pt1 | contig 26665 bp, 23 predicted proteins | sample saktaG_8_FD_190136 | JGI IMG/M metagenome (GOLD analysis project Ga0265593, IMG submission 190136) | Saline water microbial communities from Sakinaw Lake, British Columbia, Canada - sak_2011_5_24_36m | ecosystem: Environmental > Aquatic > Non-marine Saline and Alkaline > Saline ...
TACTACAATCATAAAAGGTATCAATGGGAACACAAAAAGATGACTCCCGTTGAATACAGAAATCATCTTTTAGAGTGTGTCTAGTTGTTTTTTTCTTCGTGTCTACTTTAGAGGGTACAGATCAAAGTTGTTTTATTTTTTTAAATGAAAGAACAATCTCCCAATTTTCTAACATAGAAGACAGACCTCATGGCCGGTCTTTTTTATTACCTTAAAAAACCAACCTTTTCTGGATTTTTTTAAATTTCTTTGCTATAATCGGAATATAATGAATTTTGAAGAAAAATAAAACAATATGAATAAAAAGATATTTTCGGTGTTTATATTGATGTCGGCGGTTTTCTTTTTTTCGGGTTGCAGTCTTTCGGGCTCTTCCGCCACTAGTTCAAAGGTTAATCCAATAACCAACGCTTCGGTTATTAAATCTCTGGATGGGGGAGGAACTTGGCAAGCGAAAATTAAAGTTGATGACAAGAAAACAATTGCCAGTGTCAACATCCTTTCAATGGCCATAGATCCGCTTGATTCCAATATTATTTATATTGGCACGGAAGCGAATGGACTTTTTGTTTCCAAAGATGGGGCTGAAACGTGGACGCAGGTTCCTTTTGCGAGTAAGGCGTATAACGTGATTTTTGATCCAAGCGATCACAATGTGATGTATGCCAGTGGAGTTTTCAATGGAAGAGCTAAGGTCTTCAAGCGCTTGAAGGAAGGTGAGGAGTGGAAAGAAATATACACGGAGCCGGCTGATGGGACTATTATTTCTTCGCTCGCAATCAATAAGGTCAATCCTCAAGTTCTTTTTGCGGGGACTAGCGACGGAGTGATCATTAAGACTACAGATGGTGGTGCCAGTTGGACAAACATCAAAAAAGCTGATGGTCCGGTGGTTGGAATTGTTTTTGACAGTGCGAATGATTGGCATTTGTTTTTTGCGGTTTTTCAAGTCGGAGTGCTTGAAACAAAAGATGGTGGAAAAGTTATTGAAGACATTACTCGCAAAATGGATACAAAGGGCAACACTGCTAGCGTTTATAGTATTGCTTCAGATCCAAACAGCGCAGGTGTTGTCTATGTGGGAACTGGCAGTGGGATATTCAAGAGAACTAACAATGGCGATTTATGGGAACCTTTGAATATCATTGAAAGTTCAAAAGCATTTCCAATTCACGCTATTTCCATAAAGCCGGGGGTTCCAGGAGAAATAATGTATTCCTCAGCCAAAGCTATTTATAAGTCAGTTGACGGAGGAACCCAATGGGCAACATTTCAATTGGATACCACCAAGGAAATAAGTGTGCTTAAATATGATCAGAACGATCCGACCAGGATTTATGCTGGGTTAAGGAAATATTAAATCAAAAAAAGCGTATTAATTTTTATTACGTTATCAAATTAAGAAAGTAATCAGTTAATTTTCGAAAATATGTATAGTGAAATTATTGGTCAGAAAAATTTGGAGTTTGAAAAGGCGATCGAACATTTTAAAGGCGAGGCAAGCAAAGTCAGGACTGGAAGAGCAACTCCTTCGTTGGTTGAAGGTGTGATGGTTAACTATTATGGAGCAAGCACTCCGCTCAAGCAAATTGCGAGCATTTCCACTCCGGAACCAAGGAGTATTGTGATTCAACCATGGGACAGAGGGGCGATTGCGGCCATTGAAGGCGCAATTAGGGAATCTGATCTTAATTTAAATCCAATGAATGACGGGATACTTGTTCGGGTTAATATTCCAATGCTCACTGAGGAGCGTCGCAAAGAGATGGTTAAGATTTTGAATCAAAAAGCTGAAGAAGCTCGAATTTCCCTGCGTTCAATCCGAGAGGATGCTTGGAAAGAAATTCAGAAAATTGAAGCTTCTGGTGGAATGAGTGAGGATGACAAGTTCAAAGGCAAAGAAAAACTTCAGGAAATTGTCGATGATTTTAACAAAAAAATTGAAGAAATTCGTGTAGCAAAAGAAAAGGAAATAATGACAGTCTAATTGCAGAAAATCCAAAATCTAAATTTCTAACTCGCCTCGATTCGAAATGTTTTTCTCGTCAAGTCGAAGCGGGTGACTAATGAAAGTTAAAATCTAAATTTCAAGAAGTTGGGATTTGGGATTTTGAACTTTATTGTCAGCCAAAGGCTGATCACCCCCTGGGTGAGAAATTAGGATTTAGGATTTGAGTGAAGAGGATAAAATATTAATTTAAAAAAAATAAATGTTTACAGTAATAGTATTTATTATAATCCTGGGGGTTCTTGTACTGGTTCATGAATTGGGCCATTTTTTGGTGGCTAGGATGCATGGAATCAAAGCGGATGAATTCGGTTTCGGTTTTCCTCCGAGAGCAATTGGGGTTTTTAAGGATGAAAAAAATGGGAAGTGGAAAGTTGTTAAGGGAAACAAAGAAATTGTTTCGAAAAACACCATTTATTCTCTGAACTGGTTTCCAATCGGTGGCTTTGTTAAAATTAAAGGGGAAGACGGTGACGGGAAAAAAGATTCCGATAGCTTTGCTGGAAAATCGGCCTGGATTCGAATTCAAGTTTTGGTTGCAGGAGTTTTGATGAATTTTGTGCTTGCTTGGGTTTTGCTTTCGGCTACTTTTATGATTGGAACTTATCAAGATGTTACCGGCACCGACGTGTCTGGTTCTAAGATTCTTATTCAGGGGATTGAAGACGGTTCTCCAGCTCAAAAAATGGGTTTGAAAGTCGGGGATGTTTTGCTTAGCGGTGGCGACGTTGCGTTTGCAAATGTTGAAAGTGTACAAAAATATATTAAGGAAAATAAGGGAAAGGAAATCATTATTTCTGTCGAAAGGGGAAACAAGGAGTTGCAATTAAGGGGCGTTCCTAGGGAACAAACAGAAACTGGCCAGGGTTCTCTTGGAATTTCAAATTTTGGGCAAGTTGTGACTACTCGATTTTCTTTTTTTGAGTCGCTCTGGAAAGGTTTGGTTGAAATTGGGACTATTATGTTTCTTATGTTTGATGTAATTAGAAAGCTTCTTACTGGAAACAATGCTGGCCTTACGGTAACTGGAATTGTTGGTATCGCATCGTATACTGGTCAAATTATTCCCCTTGGCTTTTCTTTGTTGCTTCGTTTCGCCGCGCTTTTGAGTGTGAATCTTGGGATTGTTAACGTGCTTCCTTTCCCGGCTCTGGATGGTGGTCGAATTCTTTTTATCCTAATTGAAAAAATTAAAGGTTCTCCGGTTAGTCAAAAAATTGAACAGTTTGCGCATACTGCAGGTTTTCTTGTGCTCATAACGTTGATGGTGGTGGTCACCTATTTTGACCTTATCAGGATTGATATAATTGACAAAATTAGAGGAATTTTTTAAGAAGTAGGTGTTTTTTCCTATTAAAAAAGGACTTTCTGCCATTATTGACAGGCTTAGTCTTTTTGTGTATCATTGCTGGGCTGTCAAAATATAAACAAACTATCGCTTTCAATTGCGGTATTTTTTAATCAATAAAATTAGACTAAAAAATTATGGTGCGGCTTATAACTAAGGATGGATTGAAAAAACTTAATGAGGAGTTGGAAGAAAGAAAAACTCGGCTGAGGCAGGAAATTGCTCAGGCTATTAAAGAAGCAAAAGAGCAGGGTGATTTGAGTGAAAATGCTGAATATGCTGAAGCAAAAACTCAACAAAATGAAAATGAATCTCGAATTAGTGAATTGGAGATGATTGTGAAAAATTCTCAAGTTGTTGAAAAGGATGAAAAAGTTAAGGGAGCCCAAATTGGATCCGTGGTTAAAGTGAAATCAACTGCTGGTCAAATGGAATTTACCATTGTTGGATCGAATGAAGCTGATCCTGCAAATTTCAAAATTTCAAATGAATCCCCACTTGGAAAAGCTTTTATGGGACATGCTGGAGGGGATAGTGTTAACGTTCTGACTCCAAAGGGTGAGACTATTGCTTATAAAATTATCGAAGTCAAATAACCTTGAAAAAACTTGAAAATCCGCCTTCTGGGCGGGTTTTTGTTTGCCAAAAGAGTTGAAAAAGGCTATGATGTGATTGTATATTAGAGTTAAGTGTTGAATCAAAATTAAAATTATTTTTCTTGAATTAAACTCAAAATCCTTTATTGTTTTTCTGAAATCATTAGTGTGTCATTCCCGCGGAGGCGGGAATCCAGGATTTTGCAATTCGATTGTGAATATTATTATGAAATCTTATTGAAATAAGTGCCGTGTGCTAAACCTGGATTCCGGGTCACTGCCTGCCGGTAGGCAAGAAGCCCTGAATGACAAATTTATTATTTTTTTAAAAAGCTATAAGCTAAAAGCTAATATTATGATAGAAGACATATTGCAGGTCAAGTTGGATAAATTGAAAAATATCAGAGAATTTGGGATGAATCCTTATCCGGAAAAAAGCGAGCGGGATTTTTGCAATGCTCAAGTGGTGGAAAAATTTCAAGAAATAGGTGAGAAGAAAATAACGTTGGTTGGGCGGGTTCGTTCGATGCGTCCGATGGGTGGCAGTGCTTTTGCTAACATTGAGGATGAATCAGGCAAAATGCAACTCTTTTTGAATAAGGGAAATATGCCGGAAGAATTGTTCAAGCTTTTTGTCAAAAATGTCGATTTGGGAGATTTTGTGCAAGTGACCGGACAATTATTTTTGACCAAAACCGAAGAAAAATCTCTGAAGATGACTGACTGGAAAATGCTTAGCAAAAACATTCGTCCGATTCCAACCGAACATTTTGGCATCAAAGATGAAGAAGAGCTTTTGCGAAGAAGATATTTGGACTTGATGACCAATTCTGATACGCGCGAACTTTTCCGCAAGAAAAATGTTTTTTGGCAAACTATTCGAAACTTCTTGGCAACCGACGGATTTTTGGAAGTGCAAAATCCAGTATTGGAAAACATTCCGGGTGGCGCTGAAGCAGAACCATTCATTACTCATCACAATGCGCTTGATCAAGATTTCTTTATGCGTATCTCGTTGGAGCTTTCACTTAAACGTCTTTTGGTTGGAGGCTATGAGAAAGTTTTTGAAATTGGCCGGGTTTTTCGCAATGAGGGAATTGATCGTCAACATTTGCAAGAATTTGATCATATGGAATTTTATGCGGCTTATTGGGATTTGAAAAAAGGCATGGAATTTTCTGAAAAACTTTATCGCCAGGTGGTGAAAAATGTCACAGGCGGATTTACTAATCAATATGAAGATTCTTTGATTGATTGGGAAAAACCATTTCCAATTGTGGACTATTTTGAAGCTTTCAAAAAAGAAACTAGTTTGGATTTGGCGCAAGATATTTCCGTAGAAGCTTTGCGCGCCAAAGCTGACGAGCTTGACATCAAATATGAAAAATCTTATGGCAAAGGCAGAATGATTGATACGATTTACAAAAAAACTGTGCGTCAGAAATTGATCCAGCCTTGTTTTTTGGTTGGTCACCCAATTGAAGTTTCACCATTGGCCAAAAAAGATCCAAGCAGTCTCAATAAAGTTTTGCGCTTTCAGGTCGTGGCTGGCACGGCTGAACTTTGCAATGCGTTTGCTGAGCTAAATGACCCGATTGAACAAAAGAGCCGTTTCGAGGCTCAGATGGCTCTGCGAGAGGCAGGTGACGCGGAGGCGCAAATGATTGACGAAGATTTCGTCGAAGCTTTGGAATATGGCATGCCTCCGGCTTTCGGTTTTGGCCTTAGTGAAAGGTTTTTTGCCTTCCTGGTCAATAAATCAGTCCGCGAATGCGTGATTTTCCCACCGATGAAGGATAAATCACTGACGTAGGAAAATATGGTCAAATTAATAATAATATGCGGTCTGCCAGGATCGGGAAAAACAACCTTAGCTATTGAATTGTCTAAAAAAATGGGAATAGTTTGTTTCCATAAAGACAGTGTTAAGGAATGTATTTTTGAAGAAATGGGGTTTTCTTCTTTGGATGATAGTCGAAAATTGGGTAAACCAAGTGTGGCAACAATTCTCCGGCTAGCTGAAGATCAGATTCAAAACGGAATCAGCGTGATTGTCGAGTCGACGTTCAATTTCCCGGAAGATTATCGGATATTCAGGTCTTGGCATGAAAAATACGGAATCCAAATCTATGCGGTGATTTGCTCCATAGGCCAAGACGAGCGCAAAAAAAGATTTCAAGAAAGAGAGAGGCACCATGCCCATTATGATGTCGACAGAAGAATTGAAAGAGTCTTTGACGGACAAGAATTCGATTACGCGGAAATTCCTGGTCAGCAAATAAGGGTTATGACAAATAAACCAATAGAAATTCTGGTTGAAGAAGTGTTTTCTAAAATGAAGTAAAATTTAAACAATATGAAAATTACAGTTTGCGGAAGCATCAAGAATGCTCAAAATTTGGTGGATATTTATCGCGAGTTGGAGAAAATGGGGCATCAGCCCCAGATGCATCCGCTGATGTTCGATATCGCCAGTGGGAATGCTGAGGCCCTCGTGGCTGAAGCCGGCAAGGATCACGCCGAAGTCAAGCGCAAGCATAATTTCATCAAATATTGGTATGACTTGATCGTCAGTGGCGATGCGATCGTGGTGGGAAATTTTGACAAGAATGGGATCAAAAACTATGTCGGTGGAAACACCTTGATGGAAATCGGCTTCGCCCACGTCAACAACAAAAAGATTTTTCTCTATAACCCAGTGCCGGAAGAAGTTTCCTATGCGGATGAAATCAAGGCGATGGTAGATGTAGTTTTGGATGGAGATTTAACCAAGGTTCAGTAAGAGTTTTTTTATTGGGGGATAGTTTTTAATGTCATTTTGCGCGTAATGAAATGGAGTCAAAACTCGTCTACTGGCAGTCAGGAATCCGAGTTAGTTTTGTATAAGATTTCTCAACTTCGTTCAAAATGACATAACTTTTTATGGAAAAAATTTGTGATCATAAAAGCGTCGGAATGCTCGTCTGGAAAGATGAAAAGCTTCTTTTGATTGAGCGGATGAAATTCCCGTTTGCTTTTGCTTCGCCAGCTGGACATTTGGATGAAAATGAAAGTTTTGAAGAAATGGCAAAAATTGAGTTATTTGAAGAGACGGGTCTTGTGGCCAAATCGCTGAAACTTTTAATTGAAGGTCGCAAAGAAAATCCCTGCAGAAGAACAGACGGCAGTTGGCATTATTGGCAGATTTTCGAAGTTGAGGCTGAAGGAGAAATTAATCGCAGTCTTTCTGAAACGAAACAATTCAAATGGGTCAGTATCAAAGAACTCAGTGAGCTTGCTAAAAGAACTGGGGAATATCAAACTGGAAAAATTTCCGAGGATGACTGGCGGAATAACCTTGGCTTAGAAAAAGTCTGGTGCGAGTGGTTAAGTGAGCTGAAAATAATATGAAAAAAGTTTTGGTTTTTGGAACCTTTGATGGTTTTCATGAAGGGCATCGGGATTTTTTGAGACAGGCCAGAAGGCATGGGGATTTCTTGCGAGTAGTGGTAGCAAGAGATATAAATGTTTTTAAAATCAAGGGACGATCGTCAAGATATAGCGAGGGAGAGAGAATGATGACCATCAAAGCTAGTCGGCTTGCAAACGAAGTTGTCTTGGGAGGCCTTAACGATCGTTATGAAGTCGTGCGGGATTATCAGCCAGATATCATTTGCCTGGGCTACGATCAAAAACAATCGTTAGGAGAACTTCGTAGAAAGTTAGACGAAACTGGACTTGGCAGAACAATTTTAACAAGATTACAATCTTATAAGCCACAACTGTTCAAATCTTCTTTACTGCGAGAAGAATGATTTTGAAATTTATGTTTTTAAATCTGAATAGATTGAGCCAATGAGATAAAGCGAACCGGTCAAGACGGTCGTTTTTTTTGATTCTTTGACGGTTGAAAGGATTTCTTTTCGGTTGTTTTGGATGATGGAAAAATTTTTGAATTTTTCTTTTTTGAAATAGGCTGAAATTTCAGCATTGTCAACAGAATTCCAATAATCATCTTGGTTAGTGGTTGAAAAACCAGTCAAAAAAATGTGGTTGGCGATTGGCAGAATCTTTTTTAGCATCTTTTTAAAATCCTTGCCTTTTTTGAAAGCGAGAATGAAATTGAATTTTTGATCAGGAAAAATTTTCTCAAGACTTCCGATTAGAGCTTCCATTTTTTGAGGGCTATGGGCGCCATCGATGATCAGGGGATTTTTGCCGATTTTGCGGATTTCCATTCTGCCAGGAATAGAAATCTTTTTTAGGCTACTTCTCATGCTTGTTTCATTGATTGCAAACTTGTCGCGTTTAGACAAAATTGAAAGGCAAGCCAGCGCAATGGAACAATTTTCGATTTGATGTGCGCCGATTAAATTCAGTTGGATATTTCTTAGTTTAAGCGGCGATTCGGAGCTCAACTCCGAATCGGAGTTGAGCTCCGAGTTTGCAAAATTAAAATCAAAAATCGTTGCAGTCTTGGTGGATGAAATTAATTTGTAATTTTTTTGAGGTTTTATTGAATATAAAATTGCTTTTTTATCCTGACATTTTTTATTGATAATAGCTTGGGTATTCGTTGATTGTTGAATGTTGATTACTATATTTTGATTCTGAATGATGCCGGCTTTTTCGCTGGCAATCTTGGCAACGGTGTTGCCAAGAATTTCCGTGTGGTCAAGTCCAATTTTCGTGATCAGGCAAATTTTGTTTTTGTTGGTGACCGTATTAGTGCCATCGAGCCTACCACCAAGCCCGGTTTCAATTACGGCGTAGTCAAGTTTTTCTTTGGCGAAAATATAATATGCCAGTCCGACCAGGATTTCAAAATAGGTTGGCGCGCCATAGGGGCATTTTTCCATTTTTTCAATTGTCGGCAAAATTTGGTTGAAATATCGGAGAATCATTTTTTCAGTTGGAAGTTGGTTGTCAATTTGGATTCTTTCTCGGATGTCAAAAATATGAGGGGAAATTGAAAGTCCGACCCTGAAACCCTGGCTTTGCAGAAGCCGGCTGGTCAGATAGGCAGTCGAGCCTTTGCCGGAAGTTCCAGCTATGTGGATAACTTTAAGCTTATTTTGAGGGTTGCCCACCAAACGCATAAAATATTTAGCTCTTTGTAGCCCCAAATCACCTACAAACAAAGCCTCCCGATTTGGAATACGGGTTTTTAGATATGCTTCAAATTGTAAGAGGGTTTTGATTTGCATGGTTTAATAATCATAGCTATGGCGACTGAAATTTGCAAATTTTCAAACCCTTCTTTTTTCCTTGGCGGTATGCTAAAATGCTTGTAATAAGGTTTAATTTTCCAAAAAATGAAATTTGATATTCTGACAATTTTTCCGCAGATTTTCGACAGCTATTTTGGTGAGTCGATTGTTAAACGGGCCAAAGAAAGTGGGGCGATTGAAATCGAAACTCACAATCTTCGTGACTATACTGAAAACAAACACCGCAACGTGGATGACACTCCTTATGGCGGAGGTGCTGGAATGGTGATGCGAGTTGAACCGATATACAAGTGCCTTGAGGCACTTAATTTCCAATTTCCAATTTCCAATGACCAAAATTCAAATTCAGAAAAAAAATCAGAATCAAAAACACGTGTAATTTTATTTTCAGCCAAAGGAAAGCGATATATTCAAAGAGATGCAGAAAGATTGGCGCAATATGATCAATTGATTTTGATTTGCGGGCGCTATGAGGGTGTTGACGAAAGAGTGGCCCAGCACTTGGCTGATGAAGAAATTTCAATCGGTGATTTTGTTTTGACTGGTGGTGAAATCCCAGCGATGTTGGTGGTTGATAGTGTGACCAGACTTCTCCCGGGAGTTTTGGGAAATGAAGAGAGCGCGGTTTTCGAATCGCATAGCGAGGATGGATATTTGGAGCATGCTCAATACACCAAGCCGGAAGAATTTGAAGGCTGGAAAGTTCCAGAGGTTTTGCTTAGTGGCAATCATAAGGAAATTGAAAAATGGAGGAAGGATAACTAGAAAGGGTAGATTCTGGATTCTAGATTTTAGATTTGGGAATGTAATTTTGGGCTATGAGCTATTTTTGTATGATTTCTAGAATCTAGATTCTAGAATCTATAATCTGCTCAAATTTTTATGCATAACGAAAAACAACCAGATAAAACTTTGCTGTTCACTGTCTTGGCGTTGCTGGCTTTTGGGCTGGTGATGATCTCAAGCGCGGGAGTGATTTATTCGCAGACGCGTTTTGGCGATGGATATTATTTTTTCAAACACCAACTTCTTTATGGTGTTTTCCCTGGTTTTTTTGTTTTATATTTTTTTCAAAAAATTGATTATCGCTTCTGGAAAAAATTTGCCGTACCATTTTTTTTGATATCGGTAATTTTTTTGATGTTTGTGTTTGTGCCAGGGGTGGGTTCTAAAGTTTACGGCGCTAGTCGCTGGATTCAACTTGGGCCTTTTTCCTTCCAGCCTTCTGAGATGGCGAAACTTGCAATCATCATCTATCTAGCTGCCTGGTTTGAAGGCAAAGGCCAACAGAAAATCAAGGATGTTTTTGAGGGACTTTTGCCATTTTTGGGAATCATGGGACTGATCGGTTTTTTGATTATCAAGCAACCCGATATGGGAACACTTGGAGTTATTATCCTAACTTCTTTTGCAATGTTTTTTGTTTCTGGTGCCAGACTTAAGCATCTTTTTTCGATGGGCTTATTTGGCACCTTTGCTTTATGGGTTTTGATTAAACTGGAGCCGTATCGTTTTGACAGAATTTCAGCTTTTTTGGATCCTAGCGCAGACCCAAAAGGGATTGGCTATCAAATAAGTCAGGCCTTGCTGGCAGTAGGTAGCGGAGGACTGCTGGGCCTTGGCTTGGGGCATAGTCGGCAAAAATTCAATTATTTGCCAGAGCCGGTTGGGGATTCAATTTTTGCTGTCATTGGAGAAGAACTTGGATTAATCGGGGGAATATTTTTGATTGCTTTGTTTGTCACTTTGGCTTTAAGGGGACTTAAGATTGCAAAAAATGCGCCCGATGTTTTTGGTCGACTGGTTGCAACAGGTATTACAATGTGGATCATTTTGCAAGCATTTATAAACATTAGCGCTAACATTGCGCTGGTTCCCTTAACTGGAATTCCTCTTCCTTTTATAAGTTATGGCGGAACTTCAATAGTTTTTTTGATGGCAGCGGTTGGAATTTTGCTTAATATTTCAAAGTTCTCCAATTTGGAAGAAAAATAGGAAAAGGCTGGATTTTTAGGGATTTTTTTGGTAGAATGCATCTATATAGAAAGGATTTTTCAATAATGCGTTAATTCGTTAATGCGTTAATAAATAATTATAAATTTATTAAATATGCGTATCGTCTTAACAGGTGGTGGAACAGGTGGTCATCTTTTTCCTTTAATAGCCGTAGCAAATAAGATTAAAGAAAAAATAGGGCCAGAGGCTGAGTTTTTGTATATTGGTAGTGGCGCAGAAATGGAGAAAGATATTATCGGTCGAGAAGGAATTCCGATCAAGTTTGTGCTGAGTGGAAAAATGCGAAGATACTTTTCGTTTGAAAATTTCACAGATATCTTTAAAATTCCAATCGGTTTTTTGCAATCACTCTGGATCCTTTTTAGGTTTATGCCAGATGCAATTTTTTCCAAAGGTGGCTATGTAGCGGTGCCAGTCGTGCTGGCTGCTTGGATTTATCGAATTCCGATTTTGATTCATGAATCGGATTCAATTCCCGGAACTGCAAATCAGTTTTTGGCGAAATTTTCTAATCGGGTGGCGGTGGCTTATCCTTCCGCGGAGCAATATTTCGCAAAAGAAAAGGTGGCTTTAACTGGAAATCCGGTTAGATTTCAGGTTACGGATGGTGATTCAATAATGATGAGAACTCAACTTGGTTTTACTTCTTCAAAAAAAACTCTGCTGATTTTGGGCGGAAGTCAGGGTTCTCAAATAATAAATGATTCAATTGTAAAAATCCTCCCCCAACTTCTCCACAATTTTCAAATTATTCATCAGACCGGAGAGCGAAATTTTGATGAAGTTGTCGCTGAGGCTGGACAGCAAGGAATAAAATCCGGAAGAGACGGATATTTTGCTACGCCATTTCTAAATGCTAATCAACTCAGGGATTCCTTTGCCTTGAGTGATCTTGTGGTGAGTAGGGCAGGCGCAAATTTCGTTGCTGAAATAGCAGCCAATGGAAAACCGGCAATTCTTGTTCCACTTGAGGGTAGTGCGAACAATCATCAACGAATGAATGCTTATGAACTAGCTAAAATTGGGGCTGCAATTGTTTTGGATGAATCTAATCTTGGACAGCATTTGCTTTTAGAAAAAATTGAAAAAGTCTTTTCAGATGATAATTTGAGACAGCAGTTGGCTGAACAGATCAAAACTTTCTATCATCCCAACGCCGCTGACACGATTGCCAACGGGGTGATTGAATTGGCGAGAAAGTAGAGACAGCTTATAGCTTCATTAGCTTTTAGAGAATACAAATTTGTATATTTGTAGATTTGTAATAAATTTGTAAATTTGTAGGTGTTATGAAAATTACAGACCTCAAAAAAGTATATCTAGTAGGAATCAAGGGAGCTGGGATGACGGCGGTGGCGGAGATTCTTAATGCGCGCGGGATTGAAATTTCCGGCAGTGATACTAGCGAAGTTTTCTATACCGATGCCATTTTGAAAAAAAATGGGATTGATTTTTTTGAGACTTTTGAAGCTGGACATATCAAAGATGATATTGAGGCGGTTGTTTTTTCAACGGCTTATAGCGCAGAAAATAATGTTGAAATAAAAACTGCCCAGGAAAAGGGAATCGCATTATTGAGTTATCCTGAAATATTGGGATTGCTTTTTCGTGAGAAACTTGGAATTGCGGTTTGTGGAACTCACGGGAAAACAACAACCTCGGCTATTTTAGCGCAAGCTTTATCAGTGGCAGGGGTTGAGCCATCAGCCATTGTGGGTAGTCGCGTGCTTGATTGGGACAGTAGCGCACTTTCTGGTAAAGGAGAATATTTTGTGGCTGAGTCGGATGAATATCAAAACAAATTGAAATTTTATGATCCTTGGTCTGTCATACTAACTAGTGTTGATTGGGATCATCCGGATTTTTTTCCTGATTTTGAATCATACAAAAAAGTTTTCAAAGATTTTGTTGCCAGAATTCCCAAGATTGGTTTTTTGGTGGTTTGGGGCGATAGCCATGATTGCTTGGAAGTTTCAGAAGTTGCCAATTGCAATATTTTGACCTATGGTTTTGGGCAAGAAAATGATTACAAAATTATCAATCATCAAGTTAGCTTGGAAGGTCAGTCTTTCGAGGTTGTCTTTAAAGAAAAGAATATTGGAATTTTTCAAACGACTTTATCTGGCAAACATAACGTGCTTAATTGCACAGCCGTAATTGCGCTTTGCAATGCAAAGCAACTTGATTTGGAAAAAATAAGACTTGCGCTAAAAGATTTTAAGGGAACAGAAAGAAGATTCCAAAAAATCGGAATGTTTGGTCAAGTAATTTTGATTGATGATTATGCCCATCATCCAGATGAAATCAAAGCAACTTTGAGTGGAGCCAAGCAGAGATACGAGGGAAAAAGGATTTGGACAGTTTTTCATCCGCATACCTTTACCAGAACCAAAGCATTGCTTCAGGAATTTGCTCAGAGTTTTGATGATGCAAGCAGGGTGGTTGTGATTGATATTTATGGCAGTGCGCGAGAAGTTCAAGGGGGTGTTTCTTCGGCCGAATTAGCTGAATTGATCAACAAATATCATCACGGGAAAGCCGAGCATATTGCGACTATTAATGAAGCGATTGAATATCTCAAAGAAAAAACCGAAGAATTTGATGTGTTGATTACGATGGGCGCTGGGGATGTTTGGAAGATCGGAGAAAAATTGAAGAATTTTAAAATCTAAAATCAAAAAATATGCTCGAGCAGTTCAAGGAAAAGATTTCCCAATTTCATCAGCGATATCAGAAATATTATATCTGGTTGATTTTGGTGTTGGCCGTGGCAAATCGTTTCACGGGTTTGGTGCGAAGGGATTTTTGGTATGACGAAGCATTTACTGGCGTGGCGGTGAAAGAAAAATTTTGGGATATGATCGTGATGACAATCAACGACGTTCATCCGCCTTTGTATTACATTGCATTGAAAGGTTTCTCTTTTTTCTTTAATTATAGCGTTTTTGGAATTAGGCTTTTTTCGGCGATCTTTGGAGTACTTTCGGTTTGGGCCCTGTATATGCTAGCCAAGGAATTATTTAATCGAAAAACGGCCTTGTATGCTTCACTTATTGCAACGATTTCACCTTTTGCAATTCAATATTCTCAAGAGGCTCGGATGTATGCGATGCTTAGTTTTTTCATTTTACTTGCAGCCTATTTTTTTATCAAAGGACTTCGTTTGGGCAAAATGAAATATTTTATTTTCTGGGGACTTTTCACTGGCCTCTCAATGTTGACTCACTATATGGGCATCATATTTTCAGCAGTGTATTTTCTGGTTTTTGCAGTTCGGGAGATTTATAAAATTGATTTTAAGGAATTTGGAAGTCATCAAGAAAAAATGATGAAAGTTTTCAAAAAAGCAATTCCAAGCAAGGAAATTATCGCAGGCTATTTGACAGCTTTGTTGGTTTTTTCACCTTGGCTCAAAATTTTCATTCATCATGTTATGGCCAAGGGGAGTAATTTGAGTTGGGTGAAAGTTGCAAGCCTTGGGGATATAGTGGTGGTAATTGAAATGTTTTTGCTTGGAACGCCACTAGGCGAGATGTCTTCCGGAATGCCTCAGCCAAATGAATTGCGAGTGATTGCCCATATTTCAATCAGGATGGCAATTGCAATGCTTTTAGTGGTGGGAATTATTTATCTATTTCGCAGAGAAAAAAAGGAGAAAGTCATTAGTTTGCTTGTTTTTTCGATCGGATTTATGTTCATAATTTATTTGCTTTCAATTTCTTTGCCTGACCAACAATATTTTGTGGCGCGCTATCTGTTGCCAGCGGCTTATTTTATTTTTATTTTCATTGGACTTTGGTTTTCAAAAATTAGAGCCTATGTGGTAGCCACAATTTTTATTGTTTATTTGGGTCTCATCTTATTGATTATCCCACTCAAGAATTCCCTGGGATACAATGAGATGGTTTTGCATATGGATAAATACAAAAATAACAATTTTTATATTTTAAATGCTTTTGACTATGTCATTACAAAATATTATTTTGGAGCGGATCGTCTGACTTTGTTCAATTATGATTGGCCGCAATACAAACCATCATATTGGGCTGCAATCGGTCCGAATCTGAAACGCACCGAGGATTATGAAGACCTCAAAAACGATCCCAAGGCTCTCATCATTTCAAACAAGATTTTGAACAAGGATAACCAATATTTCAGCACCGAAGGACTGGAGCTGGTTGATAAATATGAAAATATTTTGATTTATAGGTTTGAGAAAAATTAAATTAAAAAAATGCAAAAACAAATATATAGTCTGACGAAGGAGGAGGTTTTGAAAAAAACCGATTCGACCGTCAACGGTTTGACAAGTCAGGAGGCGGGGGAACGGCTCAAGCAAGCCGGTTTCAATGAGGTCCAAAAAAAACAAAATTGGAGCTGGTTTTCGCTTTTGATCAATCAATTTAATGATGCTTTGGTTTGGATTTTGTTGGTGGCTGGGGGGCTTGCTTTTCTTTTTCACGAATATCGCGACACGACCATCATCTTGTTGATTGTCGGGATCAACGCACTGATTGGATTTTTTCAGGAATACAAGGCAGAAAAGACTTTGGAGAACATCCGCCAACTGGCAAGCGATAGGGCGGTGGTTTTGCGTGATCGTCAGCGCCGAGAAATCGACGCCAAATTTTTGGTGCCAGGCGATATCATTTTTATTGCAGCGGGTGATACGGTGCCTGCGGATGCCTATTTATTGGAAGGCTATGATGTTTATGCTAACGAGTTTATTTTCACCGGAGAATCTCAAGCTGGCAGAAAAATTGTCGAGCCAATCGCGCAGGAAGGACTTTCTTTGGTAGACATCGACAATATGGTCTTTATGGGCACGACACTCACGCGTGGAACAGCTGTGGCAGTGGTGACGCAAACCGGAATGACGACTCAACTTGGCAACATTGCCAATCTGGTGGCTGAAGTCAAAGAAGAGGACACGCCACTGCAAAAACAAATGCGGGTTTTGGGACGTGATGTGACGATTGTGGCACTTACGATTGGAGCTTTGGTTTTGATCGCAGGTTATTATTCAAAAACTTCGCTCTATGACAATTTTTTGTTTGCATTGGCACTTTCAGTTTCGGTTGTGCCAGAAGGGCTTCCGGCTGCAATTTCAGTGGCGCTTTCTTTGGGAATGAAAAGATTGCTCAAAAAAAATGTGCTAGCCAAAAAACTAAATTCAGTGGAAACTTTGGCGTCAGTTGACATCATCTGCACCGACAAGACTGGGACGATTACGCGCAATGAATTAATGGTTACCAATATCTTGTGCGGCGAAGATGAGTTTACAGTCGATGGGGAAGGATATTCGGCCAGGGGAAATTTTTATGCTTTCGGTCGAAAAATCGAGCATCTGAAAAATTTGCAACTGCAAAAACTTTTGCAAATCGGAGTGCTTTGCAACGATGCGGATGTTAGTGAAAAAGATGGAATGTGTTCCATTGCTGGCGATCCAACGGAAGGAGCGCTGTTGGTGGCGGCCAAAAAGTTTGAAAATGATTTGGCATTTTTTTATAATGGCCAGGAAAAAATCGATGAGTTTCCTTTTTCTTCAGAAAGAATGAGAATGAGCGTGCTTTGCAAAGACAAGGAAAAATCAGCAGTGACTTCTTTTGTGAAAGGTTCGCCGGATGTTTTGATTGATCTTTGCACACATAAGTTGATTGGCGATAAAGTTTTGAAATTTACAAAAGAAGATAAGGAAAGAGCAAGAAATAGTTTCAATTCAATGTCCGAACAAGCTCTGCGGGTATTGGCTTTTGCTGTCCGTGACTTGACTTTGGTTTCCAAGGATCAATATGAAAACGAATCAGAAAAAGATTTGATCTGGGTTGGCACAATGGGAATGATAGACCCACCAAGACTGGATGTGCACAAAGCGATTGCGCAATGCGCCGAAAGCAGTATCAAAGCAATTATGATAACTGGAGATTATGAAATTACTGCCAGGGCGATTGCAAAAAATGTCGGCTTGCTTAAATCAAATAATAGCGAAGTTATTAATGGCAAAACCCTCAATGCTTTGTCAGATCAGCAGTTGATTGCCAGGATCGGAGCAAAGGAAGTTGTTTTTGCCAGGATTGCGCCTGAGCAAAAACTGCGGATTGCAACTGCGCTCAAAAATAATGGTTATGTGATTGCTATGACCGGCGATGGAGTCAATGATGCGCCAGCGCTCAAACGGGCTGACATTGGAATTGCAATGGGAAAAATTGGTACGGACGTGGCGAAGAATGCTTCAGACATGATTTTGCTTAACGACAATTTTGCTTCTATCGTTGAAGCAGTCAAAGAAGGCAGGACGATTTATCAAAACTTGAGAAAATTTGTTTATTACGTTTTTACTTCCAATGTCAGTGAGTTTTTCACGGTGGCAATCGGTGTGCTGTTGGGAATTCCGGCTCCAATTGCGGCAGTCCAGATTTTAGCCATCGATCTTGGAACTGACATTTTTCCCTCTTTTTCACTTAGTCTTGAGCCTTCCGAACCCGATGTAATGGAAAGAAAACCCTTTAAAACAAAGGAAAAAGTTATTGATAAAGATGGTATTTTGAGACTTATTAGAGTTGGACTTTTGATGGCAGTTGGCGCTGTGGTGGCTTTCATTTTATCAATGAAACGAGGGGGTTGGGATTTTGGCAATAAAATTGATCCAGATAGCGTATTATATTTGAAATCGACCACAGTTGCCTACGCTGTCCTTTCAATGACTCAAATGGCAAATCTTTTGCAGGCTCGTAGCGAAAAGCTCTCGGTTTTCAAAATAGGCTTTTTCAAAAATATCTATGCAATCGGAGCCATTGTAATTTCAGTTGGAATTTTGCTTTGTTTTATTTACATTCCTTTTATTAGCAAATATCTGCGTATGTCTCCGATTGGCTGGCAGGATTGGGTGGCTGTGATTGTCACGACTTTGGCAGTTTTCGTTTTTGAGGAAGCCAGGAAGTCGGAGGTGAATAAGAAAGTAACTAGTAATCGGTAATCAGTAACTAGTAATTAATAATTTTTAATAAAAATCGGTATTTTTCCTGCACCATAGCAAAGTGCTTTTAACATTCTGTCATCCTGAGCGAAGTGAGTCCGATTAAAGGAGGACGAACGTAGTCGAAGGATCTGGGCCCAGATTCCTCCACTACGGTCGGAATGACAAAATGGACTTACGTCTGTATTCCTTGGTTGGGTCTGTCCGCCTCGGCTAGCCTCAGGCAATACGGGTCTACGCGCTGCGCAATGTGCGGAGGGGAGAGATGCAAAATGCAGAATTTAATTTTGTAAAGAAAATATACAATATGCTTGATATTCAAGAAAATGTTCCATTGGCGCCAATGACCTCATTTCGAATCGGAGGACCAACAAAATTCTATGTGGAAGTAAAATCAGTTGAAGAATTGAAAGAAGCTTTGAAGTATGCCAAAGAAAAAAACCTTGACTACTATGTTCTGGCAGGTGGCACAAATTTATTGGTCAGTGATAATGGTTTTGATGGCATTATAATTCGAATTAAATTTAGTGAAATTAAAATAAATGAAGAAGGGATGGTTGAGGCCAGCGCTGGAACACCTTTAATCAAGGTGGTTAATTTTGCAGTCGAAAATGGACTTTCCGGGATTGAATCCTTAGCTGGCATTCCGGGGACTTTTGGTGGAGCTGTTCGGGGAAACGCTGGAGCTTTTGGGAATGAGATTGGCAGCTATATTCTTGAAGTAAACGCTCTTAACGTTGACACTTTGGAAATGGAAAAATTTAAACAGGAACAATGTGAATTTGCTTATCGTTCGAGTATTTTCAAAAAGAACAAAAAAATGATTGTCGTTTCGGCAATTTTAAAACTCGAACCTGCTGATGCTGTTGAGTGTAAGGCTAAAGTGATGGAAACGGTAATGAGTCGAACTAAAAAAGGTCTACAGGGCGCTAAAAGCGCTGGTTCATATTTTATGAATCCAAAAATTGAGGACGAAAAAATCCTAAAAGAATTCGAGCAGGAAAAGGGTGTGCCTGCTAGGGGCGGAGTTGTGCCGGCTGGTTGGATTATTGAAAGAGCTGGACTTAAGGGTAAGGCGATGGGTGGAGCGCAAGTGAGTGAACAACATACGAACTATATCATCAACACTGGTCAGGCTTCCGCTGAAAATGTTATAATGTTGGTAAGTTATGTAAAGCAACAGGTTCGTGAACAATTTGGTGTGCAATTAGTAGAAGAAGTCAATTACCTAGGTTTTTAACCGATGTTATGCAAATCTACTAATAAACACTAATCTGCGAATCACAAATTTTATTTTCAAGCGAAGTGAATGATGAAATTAAAAAGTTTAAAATCTCGAGACTTGCCTCGTGAGCCCGCAGTTTTCAGGGCTTGCCCTGCGGTTTCAATACCCCTTTATTAGCAATTAGTAGATTGGCATTTATTCGCATAATTAGCATAATATTTTAATAAAAAAAACAAATGAGCACTACAGAAAATCTGAGATTTTTGTTTAAAGGAATTGAAGTTGATCAGAAAACTCGAGACTATATCGAAAAGCGTTTGACTAGTCTGGACAAGAAATTTATGGAAGAGGTAACTTCAACTGAAGTCGAAGTTGATTTGGACAAAAAGGGAAAATTCCGAGTAGAAGTTATGATCAGAACTCCACGTAATCTTTTTCGTAGCGAAAATACCACCGAGAGCATTGAGTCCTCGATTGATTTGACGGTGGATGAGCTTGAAGACCAAATTGTTCATCAAAAGGACAAAGTTCGCACTATTCGAAAGCGTGGAGCTTTGTCACTCAAAAAGAAAATTGTGATTGATGAAGCCGCTCGTTTCTAATTGTTTTTCTCAAGTTTTTGAAATCTTTTTAGGTGCAAAAAAGTCCTTACTCTAGAGTTAGGACTTTTTTGAATTGAAGATGGACGAAGCCTTATTTTTGCGATATAATAAAGAAATAAAACTGAAAAAAATGATTTTGACTCACTATTTCGTGAGCGGTTATTGTGTGATTAATTGCTTAAATACTTAAACGATATGGCTTTATTTAGCAAAATATTCGGTTCAAATGAAAGAGAAATCAACAAATTTCGTCCAATTGTCACGACCATTAATGCCTTGGAGGAAAAAATGATTGCTTTGCCGGACGAAGAGCTTAAAGGTAAAACTGAGGAATTTCGTGAGCGTCTCAAGAAAGGTGAAACACTGGATCAACTTTTGCCAGAAGCTTTTGCGGTAGTGCGAGAAACTGCCAAACGAGTGATTGGTGAGCGACACTATGATGTCCAATTGTTGGGCGGAATTGTTCTGCACAAAGGAACCATTACGGAAATGAAAACTGGAGAAGGAAAAACTTTGACTTCAACTTTAGCTGTTTATCTTAATGCATTGGAAAGCAAAGGCGTGCATATTGTCACTGTTAATGATTATTTGGCAAAGCGCGATTGCAATTGGATGGGTAGTGTCTATCACGCGTTGGGACTTTCGACGGCTTGCATTATGCATGATGTTTCATATTTGTATGAGCCGAAAATAGTTGACAGTGACGAAGTTAGCGTGGAAATGGAAAATCTTCAAGAAATTTCTCGTCGTCAAGCTTACGCCTCGGATATTACTTTTGGAACAAACAATGAATTTGGCTTTGATTATCTGCGGGATAATATGGTGCAAAGCATCCAGCAGATGTCTCAGCGAGAGCTCAATTATGCGGTGGTCGACGAAGTTGATTCAATTTTGATTGATGAAGCCAGGACGCCACTGATCATTTCAGCACCGGACAGCGAATCAACCAAACTCTATCAGCGTTTTGCTCAAATTGTTCCTCGCCTCAAAGAAGTTGAAGATTTTGAAGTTGATGAAAAAATGAAAGCTGTAACACTCACAGAAAACGGAACTTCCAAAGTTGAGCAAGCCTTGGGTGTGGGAAATATTTATGAACTTGGGAAGATTAGTTATGTTCATCATCTTGAACAATCGCTCAAGGCGGAAATTCTTTTTAAGCGAGATCGGGATTATGTTGTCAAAGAAGGACAGGTCATCATCGTGGATGATTTCACCGGACGTTTGATGGAGGGCAGGCGCTATAGCGATGGACTTCATCAAGCCATTGAAGCTAAGGAAAATGTTGAAGTGCAAAAGGAATCTCGCACTTTGGCGACCATCACTTTCCAAAACTATTTTCGAATGTACAAAAAATTGGCCGGTATGACTGGAACTGCTTCGACTAGCGCAGAAGAACTTTCCAAGGTTTATAAGCTAGACGTGTTGGAAATTCCGACCAATAAAGTGATGTCTCGCAAAGATTTGCCGGACGTGGTTTATAAGACAGAAAAAGGCAAATTTGATGCGATTGTGGAAAAAATCAAAGAACTTCATCAAAATGGTCAGCCAGTTTTGGTTGGAACGATTGCAATTGAAAAATCTGAATATCTCAGCGCTCTGTTGGTCCGTGAGGGAATCAAACATGAAGTTCTCAATGCCAAACAGCACGAGAAGGAAGCCTCTATTATTATCGGCGCAGGTCAAAAAGGAGCGGTGACTATCGCAACCAATATGGCAGGACGTGGAACAGACATCAAGCTTGGAGAGGGAGTCAGACAGGTCGGGGGACTTTGCATCATTGGAACGGAGCGTCACGAAGCGCGTCGCATTGACAATCAGCTTCGCGGTCGCGCTGGACGCCAAGGCGATCCTGGGGTTTCGCAGTTTTATGTTTCACTTGAGGATGAACTTATGCGACGCTTTGGCGGAGACAAGCTTAAAAGTATGATGGATTCACTGGGACTTCCAGAGGATCAACCAATCCAGAATCCAATCATCTCAAGAACAATTGAAAGCGCACAATCAAAAATTGAAGGCTATAATTTTGATATGCGAAAACACGTTTTAGATTATGATGATGTGATGAACAAACAACGCGAAGTTGTTTACAAAAAACGCAAAGAAATTTTGGCGGCAGAGCAGGTTAAGCAAGAATTGCTTGGTTATATTGATGAAGAAGTTGAGCGTAATATTTCAATGCATTGCGTGGGCGAAGACTATGAATGGCAAGTTGAAAAAATCACAACTGAAATTCAAAATATCTTTGCCTTTTCGCAACAAGATGGAAAGAAATTAGAGCAAATCAAAGAAGACAAATCAAAAAATTCAGCTGAGAAAATCACTTTGATGCAGGAATATGTGATGGGCAAGGCCAAGGAAGCTTACATTAAAAAAGAACAAGAAATTGGCACTGAAGCTTTGAGACAAGTTGAGAAGGCTATTATTTTGCAAACAATTGACACCCTTTGGATGAACCATCTTGATGAGATTGACTATCTGCGTCAAGGAATCGGACTGCGGGGTTATGGACAGCGAGATCCTCTCATAGAATACAAGCGAGAGGCTTTTCATATGTTTTCCCATTTGATGGAAAATATGCGTTCAACAACTGTTCGGACAGTTTTCAAAATCTCTTTGATGTCTACTGCTCCAGAAGCCAAGGCAGTTGAAATTTTGCCTGAAAATGTTCAATATCAAGGGGCGCAGGAAAATGCTTCTCAATTTGGCAATACTGAAGAATCTGGAAATCAGCAACAGGCGCAACCTCAAAAACCAATTATCAATTCCAATAAGGTTGGTCGCAACGATCCTTGTCCGTGCGGGAGTGGGAAGAAGTTTAAAAATTGTCACGGGAAATAAAAAGACAATATGCCTAAACTTTTTGCTTTTGAAAAATCAGTGGGAGGCGTGGTCTTTAGGAGGCAGGATGAAAAAATTCTGTATCTCTTGCTTTGCTATCGCAGTTGGCAGTGGGACTTTCCGAAAGGGCACGTGGAAAAAAATGAAAGCGAAGAGCAAACTTTGCGCAGGGAAATTTTGGAAGAAACCGGCATTTCGGATATTTCAATCTTGCCAAAATTTCGTCGGGGTTCTTGGTATTTTTACCGTGCCAAAGGCAATGAATTGAAAGAGAGAATTGAAAAAGGCAGGGGCGTCAATATTTTCAAAAGAGTTGCTCTTTATTGTGTCCAAACAAAAGATAGAGAAGTGAAAATTGATTTCGAAAGCAAAGATTTCGCCTGGCTTTCTTTTGAGGAAGCTTACAAAAAACTTGGCAACGATGATTCCAGACGAATCCTGAGATTTGCAAATGAGGCGATTTTGAAAAATATTTCATCATAAGCTACAAGCTATCCCGTTGTTGCCTAATTTAAAGCACTGTAATATAATGGAATTTATGAATATGAAAAGAAAATTACAATTGAAATTTGCAGGGGTTGTTCTGTTGGCCTTGATTGTGGGTCTTGTTTCCTATCCACAAGCAGTCAGCAAAGTTCCGCCTGTATATAATTTTTTCAATAAATTTAAAATAAATCTTGGGCTTGATTTGCAGGGCGGAATTCATTTGGAATACAAAGCAGATGTTTCTGGGATTGAGGATAAAGCGAAGATTTCAGAGGCTTTGCAGGGTGCTCAGGATGTGATTGAAAAGAGAATCAATGCTTTTGGAGTGGGAGAGCCATTGGTACAGACAGCTCAAAGTGGCAATGATTATCGCGTGATTGTTGAAATTCCAGGAGTTAAGGACATTGAACAAGCCAAAAATCAAATCAAGGAAACTCCACTTTTGGAATTCAAAGAAGAAGGAACTGATCCTCAAATGCAACAAGTTTTTGATTCTTTTAACGTTCAAGCTAAGCAAAAAGCTCAGCAATTACTTGATCAAGTCAGAGGTGGGGCTAATTTTGAAGATTTGGCCAAGGAAAATAGTCAGGACCCTGGCTCAAAAGATAAAGGTGGCGATCTTGGTTTTGTGAAGAAAGGTGCTTTTGTGCCAGAATTCGACAAGGTTCTTTTCGAAGGAAATCTAAAATCAGGTGAGATTTATCCGACTTTGGTTGAATCACAATTTGGTTGGCATATCATTAAATTTCTTGAGTCGCGTGGGGAAGGAGATAGTTTAGAAGTTCACAGCGAGCATATTTTGCTTAGTAAAAAAACTGCCGATCAGTATCCGCAGTACAAATATAAATCAACTGGACTAACTGGAAAAAATTTGAAAAGTGCAACGGTTGTTTTTCAAAGTCAGGGCCTGGGCGAACCTCAAATTTCACTGCGTTTTGATGAAGAAGGAACTAAACTTTTTGCTCAGCTAACCAAGGCAAATCTTGGAAAGACGATTGCAATTTTATTGGACGGGGAAATTATTAGTGCGCCAACGGTTCAATCGGAAATTACTAATGGGGAAGCTGTAATTACCGGAAAATTTGCTTTGCAAGAGGCAAAGACACTTGCTCAGAATCTTAACACCGGTGCGCTTCCTGTCCCGCTTACTTTAGTTTCACAGCAGAGCATTCAGGCTTCACTTGGAAGTGAGTCACTAAGCAAAAGTTTGATTGCGGGTGCAATTGGGCTTGGAGCCGTCATTATTTTTATGCTTGTTTTTTATCGCTTTCTTGGCTTGGTGGCATCGCTGGCTTTACTGATTTATACGGGACTAATGATTACGATTTTCAAGATGTCTGGGATTACGTTGACGCTTTCTGGAATCGCTGGTTTTATTCTTTCAATTGGAATGGCGGTGGATGCTAATGTTTTGATCTTTGAAAGGACAAAAGAGGAAATCCGTAATGGCAGAACAGTGGTTAATTCTTTGGAAGAAGGATTTAAGCGTGCTTGGACCTCGATTCGTGATGGAAACATTTCATCGCTTTTGACCGCCGGAGTCCTATATCTGATGGGAACTGGATTTGTGAAGGGCTTTGCCGCAACCTTGTTTATTGGAGTGGTAGTTTCGATGTTTACGGCTGTGGTTATCACCCGCACAATGCTTAAATTTATTATCAGTGATTGGATTCATGAAAGAACTTGGTTGGTAGGCGTCAAATCTAAAAATCCTAAATCTTAATGACTAATGACTAAGGAAAACCTAAATCTAAATGTCAAAAATTAGGATTTGGGATTTGGAGCTTTATTGGAAATTGGAAATTAGGATTTAGACATTGTTTAGTGTTCGTATTTTATTAATCTTAAATTGCCGTTATGTTTAACATTATTTCAAAAACTAAATACGCTTATATTTTTTCTGGAGTGCTGACTGTGCTTAGTGTTTTGAGCCTTTTGGTTTGGGGTCTTAAATACGACACTGATTTTACTGGAGGAACGATGATGGAAGTTAAGTTTGCAAACGCTGTTGCTTCCAATCAAGAAATTTCCGAGTTACTTTCTGGCGTGAAATTGGATAGTCTGACAATTCAGGCTTCGGAAAATAATTCTGTTTTGATTCGTTATTCAGCTGAAGAAGATAAGACTAACGAAGAAGCTTGGAAAGCTATTAACGCGAAATATCAAGATGCAACTCAACTGCGAGTTGATTTCGTCAATTCTTCAGTTTCCAAGGAACTGAAAACCAAATCACTTAATGCTTTAGGGATAGCGATTGCTGGTATTATGGCCTATATTGCTTGGGCTTTTCGAAAAGTTTCTCGTCCAGTTGAATCTTGGAAATACGGCGCAGGTGCCGTGATTGCTTTGGCTCATGATATCATCATAACTACCGGAGTTTTTTCAGTGCTGGGTCATTTTTATGGCGTCAAAGTCGGTATTCCTTTTATTGCGGCTTTGCTGACAATTTTGGGATTTTCCGTGCATGACACAATCGTGGTTTATGATCGAACTAGGGAAAATTTGCTTCGCGGCAGCGCTAAAGAACCTTTCGAAGAAGTGGTCAATCGAAGTCTTAATGAAACAATGGTGCGTTCCATCAACACTTCAATGACGGTTGTTGTCACGCTTCTAGCGATTTATATCTTCGGCGGAGCCTCAATTAAATATTTTTCTCTTGCTCTTTTGGTTGGAGTGACTTTTGGAACTTATTCCTCAATTTTTATTGCTTCCGCGCTTTTGGTGACCAGCTATGAACTGACGGTGAAATACAGGAAATAAGTTCCCAGAAATCCTAAATCCTAATGTCTAATGTCTAATGTCTAATAAAATCCAAAATCTAAATGTTAAAAATTAGAACTTGGAATTTAGAACTTTATTAGAAATTAGGATTTAGGGCTTAGGATTTTAAATTTTTTAATTACGAAGGTTATTATAATTTGCTTTATAACTTTATAACTTTTAACTTTACAAACTTATTATGGGTATTCTTGATGTATTTAAAAAAGATAAAAAGAAAAAAATTGCTAATCCTGGTGATCCGCAGAGTATGAACATGCTTCAACGGATGGCAATGAAAAAGTTGGAAAAAATGAATCCTCAGGAAAGGGAAAACTTGATGAAAAAAGTGATGACGCCGGAAAACATCCAGAAGAATAAAAAGGACATCCTTGCGACGTTGGAGCAGATGGAGAAATCTGGTCAGATGAACAGTCATCAAATTTTTGAAGCCAAAAAAAGACTGGGACTATTGTATGATCTGTACCCTCTAAAGTAGACACGAAGAAAAAAACAACTAGACACACTCTAAAAGATGATTTCTGTATTCAACGGGAGTCATCTTTTTGTGTTCCCATTGATACCTTTTATGATTGTAGTATT
>Ga0265593_1000370_pt1 | contig 26562 bp, 23 predicted proteins | sample saktaG_8_FD_190136 | JGI IMG/M metagenome (GOLD analysis project Ga0265593, IMG submission 190136) | Saline water microbial communities from Sakinaw Lake, British Columbia, Canada - sak_2011_5_24_36m | ecosystem: Environmental > Aquatic > Non-marine Saline and Alkaline > Saline ...
CTCGCATCTTGCTCAAGCTCTATATAACGCTTTTCAAACGCATCACCGTAAAGCTCACTCAAATCTTTCACATCGTACGGATCAAACATCGTCCAGATACCGTCTTCGACAACACGCTTCATAAACATATCGTTAATCCACAAAGCAGGGAACAAATCATGCGCACGACGGCGCTCTTCGCCTGAGTTTTTCTTGATGTCGAGGAAATCTTTGACATCCATGTGCCACGGTTCGAGATAGACGGCGATTGCCCCTTTACGAGTCCCCAGCTGATCGACCGCAATAGCAATGTCGTTGGTGATTTTCAAAAACGGTACAGTTCCGCCCGCAGCGTTTTTATGTCCGTCGATAAAAGAACCCATTGCACGAACGCGCGTCCAATCCCAACCTATTCCGCCACCGAATTTGGAAAGCAATGCCATCTCTTTGTAGCCGTCAAAAATCCCTTCGATGTTATCAGGGCTTGAACCAATGTAACATGAACTAAGTTGATGGCGTGTTGTACGGGCATTAGAGAGAGTAGGGGTTGCAAGCATCACTTGAAACTGGCTAATCATGTCGTAAAACTTAATCGCCCACCCTTCACGGTCAGACTCGTTTTGTGCCAAGAACATCGAGATTGCCATAAACATGTGCTGAGGAAGCTCAATAGGATCACCCTTACGATCTTTGATAAGATAACGGTCATAAAGCGTTTTAACGCCCAAATAGTTAAACTCCAAATCACGTTCAGGAACAATGTGTTTCTCAAGTGCGGCTAAATCAAACTTTTCTTTTAAACCAAGAAGAATACGCCCTTCGGCCTCTCCCCGTTCAAAATAGCTGATTAAACTGCCATATCCTGTAAATCCATTGACACGGTGATACAAATCGTACAAGAAAAGGCGTGATGCGACAAACGTCCAGTTAGGAGAGTCAATGTCGATTTTATCCACCGCTGTTTTAATCAACGTATGCTGAATCTCATTGCTCGTAATCCCGTCACGAAATTGGATTTGTGCATCCACTTCAAGTTCGCTTTGCGATACGTTGATAAGTCCATCAACTGCAGCAAAAGTATATTTTTGAATCTTGGTAATATCCAGCGGCTCACGACGGCCGTTACGTTTGATAATGGTTAGCATAGTATATCTTCCTCATAATTCTTAAAGCGCATATTATACCCTCTAAATTTTAGAAATTCTTATAGTACAGTGACTCTTTTTTACTCAAAGTCTCTTAGCAAATAGTGAGCCAACATTTATAACTTTATTACTCCGTCATTCCCAACTTGATTGGGAATCCAATACTCTTTTATTTAAACACTCTGTCAAAAATACGATCAACATTTTTCGTATAATAATCAAAATTAAAACATTCACGAATCGCTTCTTCGCTCAAACTTTGACGCAACTCTTCATCGTCTAATAGATATTGTAAATACAAGCTTTCGCCCTTTTCATTGGTTGCGCTCTTTCCGTGTTGTAACCCTTCCCATACTTTCATCGCGTTACGCTGAACGATACGGTAGGCATCCTCACGACTAACACCCTTGAGAGGAAGCTCAAGCAATACGCGTTGAGAGAAAACCAAACCACCTGTTAGATTGAGGTTACGCATCATATTTTCAGGATAGACCACAAGTTTAGAGATAACACTGTTAAAACGGTGCAACATAAAATCGCTTGTCACGAAACTGTCTGGAAGCCAAAAGCGCTCCGTAGAACTATGAGAAATATCACGCTCATGCCATAACGCGACGTTTTCCATTGCAGGTACTGCGTACGAGCGAACCATACGGGCAAGACCTGTAATATTCTCCGTCAAAATTGGGTTGCGCTTATGAGGCATTGCTGATGAGCCCTTTTGTCCTACGGCAAAATATTCTTCACACTCATAGACTTCCGTACGCTGCCAATGACGAACTTGAACCGCAAATTTTTCGATGGAGCTTGCTAACAATGCTAACGTAGAAGCAAGACGTGCATAACGATCACGTTGGATAACTTGGTTGGATGCAGGGGCAGGTTTTAGTCCTAACGCTTCACACGCATACTCTTCAAGCTCTAAGGGTGCGTGAGCGAAATTACCCATCGCTCCCGAAACTTGACCCACAGCAATCACTTCCATTGTTTGTTCCAAGTTAGTAAGATGACGTGCCATCTCATCGTACCAAACCGCTAACACCAAACCAAACGTAATAGGCTCACCATGAATACCGTGTGAGCGTCCGACCATCAACGTCATCTTGTGCTCCATCGCACGAAGTTTAATCGACTCCATCACCATTTTGACATCTTCTATAATAAGTGCCAATGAGTCACGCATTTGTAATGCAACGGCAGTATCCACCGTATCCGAACTCGTCATCCCATAATGGAACCAACGACTCTCTTCTCCCAATGTCTCAGAGACGGATGTCGTAAACGCAATCAAATCATGTCGAGTAATCGCTTCGATCTCATCAATACGTTCAACACTAAATCCTGCATTGGCGACTATCTTCGCAGCATCTTCATCGGGAATCAATCCCAGTTTATTCCATGCAATGACCACTGCTTTTTCAACATCGAGCCATGCTTGATATTTAGCTTGGATGCTCCACTTGGATTTCATCTCTTCTCTACTGTAACGATCTACCATATTATGCTCCCTTGATATGCTAAAATGCGCATCTATTATTATAAATTTAGTCTATCCAACCATCGCTTATAAAGGAATATATTTTGCCCTTCGTTATTAAAAAACTCCACGCCCCTACCCGTCAAAAAGCCATTTTATTTTTGATCCGTGAATTGGGTCTTGGCCAGCCAGAAGCTCAGCGTCTTATTGCCAAAGGAAGACTTTCTCAAAATGGAATCGTTATGAGTAATCAGATGGGATTTATCGAAGGTGATTTTGATTTCATTTGTTTTGAGCCATTGTCTCGTGGTCTTCAGGCCACCTTTGTCGCTCCTGATTTTGCCGTTTATGACAAACCAAGCGGTGTGTTAGTTCATCCTCAAAGCCGTCGCACTGCCTACTCCCTCAACGATGAAATCAAACATCGGTTTGGTCACGACGCGAATGTCACACACCGAATAGACCAAGAGACGAGCGGTTTAGTTCTTGCTTCTCGTAACAAAGAGAGCGAGACGGTTTTAAAGCTGTTATTTGAAAATCGTGAAATAAGCAAACGCTACTTGGCAATGGTACATGGACACCTAGAATATCCGTTAGATATTCAAGAACCTCTATTGCGTCGTGAAGATACCAATACTTTGGTTCGAATGGTTGTAAAAGTTGATCCTGAGGGTAAAGCTTCTCGTACCTTTATAAAACCACTACAATACTTTCCAGAGCATAATATGACACTTGTAGAGGCATCTCCTTTCACAGGTCGTACCCATCAAATTCGGGTTCATTTGTTTCACGTGAAACATCCAATCGTTGGTGATCCCATCTATGGACAAGAAGAAGCAGAGATTATTAAATTTTTAGACAAAGAGATAACTGCAGAGGAACGATTAAGCAAGGGTGGAGCAAGTAGATTACTCCTACATGCTTATAGTTTGGAGTTTGAATATGAGGGAAATCGTTTTCATATCGTTTCGAAAGAAGATTTTATTTCAACCTGTTTTGAGGCAATGGGAATCAATAAATAACCGTTCGCCCTGAGCTCGTAGAAGGGTGAATTCATGGTTCGACAAGCTCGCCACGAACGGAACGATGCTATATTTCTCTCATATACCGCTGACGTTTTGCCTCTTTGATTTTTCGAATATCTACGACAATATATCCATCAATACAGTTGTTAAAATCCACGTCAATGCCAAAATCCATAAATTCTACTCCACCCTCTTCACAGAGTTCTGTGTACTGTTTGTAGAGTGTTGGGACACCTAAATCAAAAGTTTTGAGATAGTTTTTTAATCTTCTAAAGTCTTCATTGTAATCATCTCCCTTGAAAAATGCTGAAAATTCCAAGCTAACAAATTCCGAAAGATGATACGGAGACTTGGCTCGGAGCATCGTATGATTGCTCCCAAAATAGTGAGAATAAAAATAGACCAAAGCGTCTTGTGCGCTTTGTGGAAAACTTCCGGATATACTCACAGGTCCAATCATGTATTTGATTTGAGGGTTATGACTGAGGTAGGCACCGATACCCTGCCACAAATAGTCAAGCGCCCTGCTTCCCCAGTATTTAGGCTGAACAAAACTACGTCCCAATTCAATCGCATCTTCAAGTATAGGATCAAACGAATCTTGTATATCACACAGCTCATTGAGATAAAGTCCCTCGCGCCCAAGCCATGATAATATCCAACCGCACTCACCGATACGATATGCTCCAACTACTTCGAGTTCATCATCATCCCATAAAACGAGATGGTGATAGTAGCGATCATACTCATCGATGTCACGTGATTTACCGCTCCCCTCTCCGACTTTGCGAAAGGAATATTCACGCAGTCGTCCGATTTCATTGATTAGATTTGGAGCGTTATCGTGTTCAATCAAATAAATTTGTTTATTGTCACTCGTTGTTCCCAGCCGTTCCCCTTTTTTTAACTCTTGGCGAATATCTTGACGCGACAGCGGATGGGCAATGGAACTTTCAGTAGGATAAACTCCACTCTTCCCTTTTCCAAGCCTCAATAAGTGTTTTCGGAACAGCCTTGCATGATGTTTTTCATTCATAGCAGAATCATTAAATGCTCTAGGCGTGATGATTTCCCCTATTTTAAACTCAAAAGCCTGGTTCTTGGCGGCAAACATCTCATGACTGAGTAAAAGCGTCCCTAGAGGCTTATAGAGCCATGAGGCAGCATAAAATAGTGAACTGTTCCGTGCTTTAATGTAAACAGGTAGAATAGGGGTCGAATTTCGTTTGGCAAATTTAATAAAACCTCCTTTCCATCCTCCCTCTTTTAAACCAAAAAATCCTGCACGTGACACTTCTCCGCTGGGAAAAAATATAACAGCTTCTTCTGCTTGAAGTGCTAAATCAATTTGTAGCAGCGCCTGCTTGGAAACTTTTTCATTCATGTTATCAACACTGATTAAAAATTCTTTGAGCTGAGGAATTGAAGAGAGCATTTTATTGGCAACGATTTTGACTTTTTTATCTGTCCGCACACTGCATACCATTTGAATCAATGTTAATGCATCCAATGCTCCCAATGGATGATTGGCAACAATAATAACTTTTCCAAGTGCCGGAACATTTTCAATCTCGCGATGAACTACTTTATATGAGACATTTAAATGCTTTAATACTGCATCAATAAATTCTAAACCACTTTTTGACTGGTGCGATTGCATAAAACCATTAATGGAATTTTCATGGATTAATACGCGAGTTAATCCAACAATTGATTTGGAAATTATTTCAGGATATTTAAACAAAGAAGGATGTTCTTTTTTGAGCAGTGTTTCTACATTAACCATAATATTGACCCCTAAGAGGTTTAAGATACAGTATGGTAAATTATGTTAATTTCAATTGTGTTACACGCCGATTACCTCTTGATTACAACAATTAATTAACCAGCAATGTGAATAACTTTTTATAACATCGACTTAATCCTAACTGAAATACTTATCAACATTTATTATCCCTCTAAAAGCCCATGTTTTAGGGCTTTTATATATAATTAAGCAGTTCTTGATTCAGCACAAATTTATCTAAAATATTTCTTAAATAGCTAAAAATAATATGAATCATAATAATAAAAATTCTCATTTTGTTCACATCTCGCTCACAGTGTGAATATTACACATTTTTCAAAAAAATAGACTATTTTTGATATTTTCAGAAGATTATAAGGTGCTATTTTGAATTCAAAGTATTTTTTTAATTGTTAGCACAACCTAAAAAAATTAAGACTCTCTAAGACTCTTTCGATACACTTACGACCAAGCGACCTTCCTGGTGTGTTGGTCGTTTAATCCAATATTTATTTTTAAAACGCCAAAGGAGCAAAGCCCCTTCAGCTACGCTAACACTAGGTTTTCTTCAGCAGAAAGCTCACATGCAGTTAAACCGCACTTTTCTCTCTACTTTTTTGATTTATTTCTAATTTCACTCTTTGTGCATGAGTTATCGCTACAGCCATCGCATCGGTTATATCCAACGGTTTTATCTCTTTTGTTATTCCCAATATTTGTTTAACCATAAATGCAACCTGCTCTTTTGCTGCTTTTGCTTTTCCAGTCAATGCTTTTTTGACTTGCAATGCAGTATATTCTGTAAACATTCCGTGCTCTTGCAAAATTTTTAGCATAATGGCTCCGCGAAACTGTGCAAGTTTTAAAACCGTTTTTGGATTGTGAGCATAAAAAATATCTTCCATCGCCACTTCATCAATTGTATGGGTTTTAAAAAGTTGTTCAATCGCTTCAACCACTTGAGGAATTTGGTATTGCAACCCTTCACTTTTCATTTTGATAAGCCCTGCTTCAACCAACTTAAATTTTTGACCCTCGATTTTTACCAGCGCGTAACCACAATTGCGTGTTCCTGGATCTATTCCCAAAATTACCATTATTTTTTCCAATCACCGTTTTAAAAACTTATTCACACCCGTGAATAAAGATATTCACATTTATTTATTCCCTAATTATAGGCTAATATTGGTATTATTCTCAATACTATTCACATATACAGGAAACAAGATGGCGAACATTGGCAGCATGGTATTACAGATGCTCAAAAATGAAATTAGCGAAGTGGATTACACCCGTTACATAAAACAAATCCATTACAATGAAGAAGAATCAAAAAGTAACCATGTTGTTTACAATGCACCAAACCCTTTGATTGCTAACTGGGTACGAACCAAATACAGTGATAAAATTTCCCATCTTTTTGAAATTAAAACAGGGATAAAACCTTCTGTCATTATTAATGTAAAAACACACAGCACCCCATCATCCAGTCAAATAACCCAGATAATTCCCCTTAACAGCGATAAAGTACCCCAAACACTCCTTAATCCCTCTTATACCTTTGACAACTTTGTGGTTGGAGGTTCCAATAATTTTGCCTACGTTGCCGCAAAAAATGTGAGTGAAAAGCCCGGAATTGTTTATAATCCACTTTTCATATACGGCGGTGTTGGATTGGGAAAAACCCACTTGATGCAAGCTGTAGGAAATGTGATGTTGGCACAAGGAAAAACCGTCATATATACCTCAGTTGAACAATTTTTAAATGATTTTATGCGCCATCTTACCAATAAGACCATGGACCGATTCAAAGACAAATACCGTAAATGTGATGTCCTTCTTATTGATGATATTCAATTTTTAAGCAATAAAAATCAGATTCAAGAAGAATTCTTTCATACCTTTGATGCTCTACGAAATGAAAACAAGCAAATCATCATAACCTCTGATAAACATCCTAAAAAAATTGCAGGTCTTGAAGAGCGGCTGAAAAGCCGTTTTGAATGGGGTTTAGTAGCCGATATTCAACCTCCGGAACTCGAAACAAAAATTGAGATCATCAAGAAAAAATGTGAAATCAATCGGGTTAAATTAGACAAAGAAGTCATTAATTATATTGCAACGATTATCGAAAACAATACGCGAGAAATTGAGGGGATTTTATCCAAGCTCAATGCCTATTCTCAACTTATGGGAGTTGATATTAATATCGAATTTACCCGAAACGTTCTCAAAGAACAAATGGCAGAAAAACGACTCAATATCACCATTGATACCATCGTAGAAATTGTTTCTAAAGAACTCAATGTCAAATCAACCGAGATCTGTTCAAAAAGCCGTAACAGCGGCATCGTTTATGCTAGACGCATCGCTATTTATCTTTCTCGTAATCTAACGCCCAACTCTATGCCTCAGCTGGCTCACTATTTTGGAATGAAAGATCATACAGCAGTCAGTCATACCATGAAAAAAATTCAAGAAATCATGAAAAACGACGAAGACTTTAAAATAAAAGTCGAAGAACTCTCCAATAAAATTTCATCCTTAACCAGTGAATAAAATTCCATTTGTAATGGGGTTTTAAAAAGGCTATAATTCGTACAGGTGAATGAATGTGAATGAAACCACTTCAGTTAGTCACCCTAATTCACCCCGGTAATAAGGACTAGAATGTCTTTTTTCACACATTCACACCCCCTTACTACTACTATTACAATTACTTACTATATAAATAATAAGGAAATACGTTATGAAAATAACCATTGATAAATCGGTTTTAGAAAACATACTACTTCACTTACAACCTTTTTTAGAAAAAAAAGATACTTCTCAAATTACATCCCATATTTGTTTAAGTACCGATGGAAGAGTCTTAAGTGCTAAAGCCACTGACTATGAGATAGGTCTCACTCTACAAACCCATGCACATACCGTTGAAGAACCAGGTTCTATCACGGCTAATGGTAAAAAGCTCCTTGATATTGTACGTATATTAAAAGATGAAGAACTGGAACTAGAACTGGTTAAAGATAATCTTCATATTCGTCAAAAACGATCTAACTTTAAATTACCTACCTATAAAAGCAGTGAATTCCCCTCTTTTCCATCCATTGAGGATAAACCTAATATCACAATCAATTCACAACTTTTGATTGAGTCTCTTAAAAAAATTACTCCGGCAGCGGATACTAACAATCCTAAATTTGAACTCAATGGAGCGCTTATTGATATTAAAAGCAATCAAATCAATTTTGTTGCTACAGATACAAGACGACTTGCCCTTGTCCATATTGATAACCAAAACGAAGAAGAACTTTCCATTATCGTCCCTAAAAAAGCGATTATAGAGATTCAAAAACTCTTCCTTGAAAATATTGAGATCTATTACGACAATACACATCTTGTGATTAAATCTGAAAATTCTCTTTTCTTTACCAAACTTATCAATGGTAAATTTCCTGATTACACCCGTATTATTCCAAAAGAGTGTTCACGCTCTATTACTCTTCCAAAAATAGCTATTATCAGCGCTATCAAGCAAATAACTACCATTTCCAATGATTTGAAACTCACTTTTACCAGTGATTCTATTTTATTTGAGAGCTTAAGTGATGACAATATTGAAGCAAAAACAGCGATAGAAATCGACAATGGATTTGATTCACCTTTTATTTTGGCCATCAATAGTCGCTATATTTTAGATTTCTTGGGACAAATCACTACCAATGATTTTACCCTCGAAGCCAATGAATCCAATCAACCTTTTGTGCTCAAAAGTGATAATTTCAAAACAATTGTCATGCCAATCGTTATTTAAACGCTAATAGGAACACGTCCCTATTAGCTACGTTAACACTGAGTTTCCTTAGGCAGGAAGCCCGCGTGCAGTTAACCGCACTAAAAATTCCTTATAAATACTTCTTCCAATTTTCACAAAATTTCCTTTTTAACTTATTTACGGTAAAATAAAGCCATTAAACACGCAAATAGCGGGAGAAAACATGGAAAATTACGGTGCCAGCAATATTAAAGTCCTAAAAGGTCTAGAAGCCGTCCGAAAACGTCCAGGGATGTACATCGGTGATACAGGTCACAGAGGTCTTCATCACTTAATTTATGAAGTTGTTGATAACTCCATCGATGAGGCAATGGCTGGGCATTGTGATACCATAAATGTTATTTTAACAAAAAAAGGAACAGCCATTGTCAGCGACAACGGTCGTGGTATTCCTACAGATATACATCCGGGAGAAGGTATTTCTGCTGCAACGGTAGTTTTGACCGTATTGCATGCGGGTGGAAAATTTGACAAAGATACTTATAAAGTTTCCGGCGGTTTGCATGGGGTAGGGGTATCGGTTGTTAATGCATTGAGTTCAGATTTGAAAATGACCATTCACCGGGAAGGTCAAGTTTTTGAGCAGGATTTTAAATGCGGTATTCCTCAAGAGCCTCTTGTTGTTATTGGAACCTCTCGTAAAAAAGGGACTACTATTGAATTTTTCCCTGATCCCTCTATTTTTACTGAAACGATTATTTTTGATTACGATTATTTAGCAAAACGTTTTAAAGAGCTTGCGTATCTCAATCCGCGTATCACTATCAAATTTAAAGATGAGCGTAACGGTGCAGACAATACTTATCACTTTGAAGGTGGTATTACCCAATTCGTTTCGGATATGAATAAAAAAACAGTGGTAGCTCTTCCATACGAATTTAATGAAAAAATTGAAGACATTGAAATGGACATAGCCATCATGTATAACGAAAGTTATGATGAAAAAATGTATACGTTTGTCAATAATATCAACACACCTAATGGCGGAACACACGAAGCAGGTTTTCGTGCAGGATTGACGCGGGTTATTTCAAACTATAACAAACAAAACGGAAACGCGAAAGAAAAAGATATTCCACTCTCTGGAGAAGACGTTTCTGAAGGACTCATTTGTGTTGTTTCCGTTCGTGTGCCTGAACCGCAATTTGAAGGTCAAACCAAAGGAAAACTAGGAAATACCTATGTCCGTCCATTGGTACAAAAAGTGACGTATGAACGATTGACAAAATATTTCGAAGAAAATCCTCTCCAAGCTAAAGCCATCATACAAAAAGCATTGATGGCAGCACGCGGACGAGAAGCGGCTAAAAAAGCACGTGAACTAACGCGACGTAAAGATGCTATGACCGTAGGAACACTTCCGGGTAAGCTTGCAGATTGTCAAAGTAAAGATCCGGCTATCAGTGAACTGTATCTGGTGGAAGGAGACTCTGCGGGCGGTTCGGCTAAACAAGGACGTGACCGTGTTTTTCAAGCGATTTTGCCGCTCAAAGGTAAGATTCTCAATGTGGAAAAATCCCGTTTGGATAAAATTTTAAAATCCGAAGAAATTACTAACATGATTACGGCACTTGGGTGCGGAATCGGTGAAGAGTTTAATGAAGCGAAACTGCGTTATCACAAAGTCATTATCATGACCGATGCTGACGTTGACGGTAGCCATATTCAAACGCTGTTATTGACATTTTTCTTCCGTTATCTTCCTAAAATCGTAGAAAACGGTTATCTTTATCTTGCTCAACCACCATTGTATCGTTATAAAAAAGGTAAAAAAGAGATCTATTTTAAAGATGATCGTGTTATGAATGCCTTTTTGATTGAAAACGGTATAGAAGCGCTAGAAGCGGAACATCTTAATGTCGGTGTCAATGATTTAGTCTCATTTTTCAAAATGGTCGATCATTACCGCAGTACACTCGATGCATTAGAGCGTCGTTATGCGTTAGTAGACTTGATCCGTTATTTCATCGAAAATCCAGATATTATTGCTTTGTCTTTGACTGAACTTTATACTCATGTAGAAGCATTTTTAAATGCACAAGGGTACAATATCTTGAGTAAAAATGTTAGTGATGAAAATATGCATCTCTTTGTTCAAACCAAAGAAGGGCTTGAAGAACTTCATGTTAACGATGATTTGTTTGCCTCTCCTCACTTTGCCGAAGCCAATTTTATTTTCCGTAAAATCCAAGAATGGAATTTGCCATTAGAGGGCGATTTGCTTCAACTCTTAACCAATATTACCGATTATGCGAAGAAAGGGTCTTATATTCAACGCTACAAAGGTCTAGGGGAAATGAATCCTGAACAGCTTTGGGAGACGACTATGACACCTGAAAACCGCGTATTGCTTCGTATTACCGTGGATGATGCAGAATCAGCGAGTGAATCGTTTAATCTCTTTATGGGAGATGATGTTGAACCGCGCCGTAATTACATCGAAACACACGCAAAAGACGTTAAACATCTCGACATTTAATGGCATATTTTACTGAAGAAAGAGAACGATCCCATCGCTTTATCTTAGCGTTGCGGATGGGATTGCCCATCTTTTTACTCAGTGTTGTCTCTATTTTTATCCTTTTTTTACAACCGTCCGTTACGTTTACTTCCCTTATTTTTCTTATTTTCATACTGCTTGCTATTGCTGTTTATTTTATTTTCTTTTTAATCAATCAAAGTGATTATGAAACCATTACCGATTCGATAACACACACCTTTGGTATTGAGTATTTCACAAAACTTTTTTACCGTTGGAGTGAGCGTCATACTGTCACTATTACAATGATTAATATTGATAATCTCATGATAATAAATGAACAATACGGCATTAAAAACGGCAATACGGTTTTAATTGAAATCGTAAGACAGATTAATGAGTTTTTTGTTTCCAAAGAGATAAAAAAACTTCCTATTTGTCATTATAAAGGTGGAAATTTTATTATTTTATTTAAAGGCGAAAAAGAGCATATTATTCCGCTTATTGAACTTTTTTTAGCTAAATATCAAGAAAATAGTCTAAATGAGATAGAAATCCGCCTTTCCGCAGTGTTGCTTGATACAACGCACGTGAAACATTTCAGTGAAGTTCTAACCCGTTTATTCGAGCTTCAATACGCCTCTATCGACAAAAAAACGGTTACGGATACTGATCCAGCGCAACTGGAACAATCGGTTTTGGATGCTTTGGTCTACCAGCGATATTCAGTTGCGACACAAAACGTCAGCTGTGAAAAAAATCTAATGGCGGAAGTAACCTTTAAGCTGACCGATAAAGAGGGGGGGCTTATTCATCAAAGCCGATTTATCCCTCTTTTGAATCGTTTGGGAAAAATGCGCGAGTATGAGAGCCATCTTTTAGAAATTGTGGCAAAAATGGCAGAAAAATCGACGGAAAGTTTTGTCCTTTCCCTTTCGGCTGTTACATTGCGCAACGGGCTGTTTTTTCAGCATGCACTTGAAGTGTTGCAGCGTTATCCGATGGCAAAAAATAAAATTATACTTTTGTTTGAAGAGAAAGAATACTCTCCGCAAATAAAGCGATTTCGAGAACAAATTGCTCAATATCGCGCCGTTGGGTATAAAATAGCTTTGGATAAATACGGCGGAAATCATGTCAGTATGATGTATTTAAAAGAGTTTTCTGTTGATTTTGTTCGCTTTGATACCCTTTATTCGCGTCATATAACGGAAGAAAAATATCAAAACATACTGCAAGGGCTTAATATCACTGCCCATTTATGTGGAGCAATAACGTGGATAAGTATGATTGAGGATGCTCAAGGAGATAGTATTGCTAAAAGATTAAAGATTAATTGCCGACAAGGAAACTATCACGATAAAATTATTTTAAAGGAAGAAAAATGAAATACGGCGAACAAATAGTTGCAGATTTTGATATTGAAAAAGATTTTGAGATTTGGCCTAATGAACATGAGCGTGATTATGTGGTTAAGGTAACATTGCCTGAGTTTACGTGTCTTTGTCCTCGTAGCGGATACCCTGATTTTGCGACAATATATATAGAATACACACCGAACAAGTGGGTTGCTGAGTTAAAAGCTATCAAACTCTATATTAATTCGTTCAGAAACCGCCATATTTCGCACGAAAATGGTGCTAATGAGATCTACAGCCTATTTGAAGATAAAATCGCTCCTAAGCGCTTAAAAGTCGTTGCGGATTATTACCCTAGAGGAAATGTTCATACAGTGATTGAGATTGATAGTGAAAAGATGGGGAAATAGAAGAAATTGACTATTTGGCTTAATTGCCAAATAGAGTTTTATTATTTTCCTAGGAGAAGAAAATGAAGACCATAATAGATTGCAGCACTTAATAGTGCGGTTACCGGCAAAGTGAAAATCCATGAAAGCAAAATGGCTTTGACGGTGCTTTTTTGGATTCCACCATTTGGTTCTGCTACCATAGACCCTGCAACGGAGCTCGAAACGATATGTGTTGTGCTGACCGGAGCATGCCAAAAGTTTGCGGCGAGGATGGTGAACATTGCCATTGCTTGAGCAACAGTTCCTTGCATGTAGTTGATCGGTTGAGAACCTATTTTTTCACCAATCGTCATAACAATACGTTTGTAGCCTATCATCGTTCCAATGCTCAATGCCAATCCAACTGCTAAAATTACCCAAGAAGGTACATATTCTGTAGAAGAAACTAATATTTTTCGTTGACTGGCAATATATTCAGATTTATCTTTGTCGGTTTTAGCGTATGCTTTTTCTGCTTGTCCAAAGAAATCATCAGAACACAAAATTGCATTATGAATATTCCATCGCTCAGTTTCTGAAATTTCGCTGTAAGACTTTATTCCTGTTAGTTTAGTGGCTATATCCGTGGTGGTGTCTTGTACCTGATTCACGTTACACTCTGCAATGTTATTGTTGGCTTTCAAGGCACTTTTTAGCTGTTTATCATCGATTTGTTGCGTTAAAGATGCATTGTTTTCACCATAAAATTTGGCTAGATTGAGGGCACTGTCATGCACTTGTTTGATTTTATATTCTTGTGAGCTCATATCAAGAGCATAATAAGCTGGAATGATCCCCATAAGAATAATCATGATAAGACCCATCCCTTTTTGTCCATCATTAGCACCGTGCGCGAAACTAACCCCTGCTCCCGTGGCAATAATGCTCATACGCATCCAAAAATTTGGGCGTTTACGTTTTGTCTCATTGTCTGGGGTTTTGTAAAACTTTGGATTGCGGACAAATTTTCGGATGAGTTTCATGAGAAGATAGGCAAAGCCGAACCCCAAGATAGGTGCGACTGCCAGTCCTGTCAATACTTTGTATACCGCTGTCCAGTTGAGACTATGGGAGAGGTCAAATCCTTGCATAACACCAAATACAGCACCTACGCCAACCAATGAGCCGATAAGTGCATGAGAACTTGAAGAAGGTATACCAAAATACCATGTTCCAAGATTCCATATTACGGCTGAGATTAATACGGAAAAGATCATTACAAGCGTCGCATTTTGATTAGAGGCTACGACAATATCAAGCGGCAGTAAATGGACAACGGCATAAGCGACCCCGATGCCACCCAACATAACCCCTAAAAAGTTCATAATACCCGACATGATGACGGAATATTTTGCTTCTAAGGAGTTTGTATAGATAACCATCGCAATCGCATTCGCGGTATCATGGAATCCATTGATCATCTCATAAAAAAGAGCAATACCTAAAGCTAAAAGCAGCAAGGTAATGGTTAGCGTATCGATATTATGCAGTGCATCCAAAATGACGGACATAGGTACTCCAATGGTAATATAACCGTAATTATATTACAGAAGAGCTACGAAAAGGTTACGAATTGATTACAGCATTGGAATTACCCGTTTATTGTTTTCATAAACCCAGTTTTGGAGCTTGATCAACTCTACTTGCAAACTTTTTAGTTCTTGTTCGTATTCGACTTCATGCAGGATTTTTGCAATCTTTTTTTCTGCATCAACTGCATCAAACCGGTTTTGGTTCTCAATAAGTGAAAGTTTTGTTCTAACTCCGTTAGAATTTTCTTTGCTTCTTCTTCCTGCACATGGTTATGCAGAGACTCTAAATCCTGAAAAATGGTTTTCATTCTTCTCCTTTTGTTTTATAGGAATTTTTACATGATATAGGTTCATTGTATTCCTGTATAACTTTGGAAATTCTTTAAAATTCGAGTTTTTAGGAGAAATTATGGGTGAATTACTGAAAAAATTGAATCAGACCCATTACTATCTCTACTGCAATCAAGACGATGATGATCCACTCTAAAAACTCACTTTTTTTATGGTTGATGATGTCCATGACCAGCATGACGTCTTCTTTGATCTGAGAGAGCTTGGAGAGGGCGATTTCGTGGCGATCATCGAGCTCAAGGACAGATGCTAAACGATTATAGAGAACTTCTGCCTCCTCTTCATCCCATAAAATATTGGGTTTATCTAAGAGGAGAAGATGGCTGACCATATCGTGACGCGTGAGGGCTAGCTGTGCTGCAAACTGCATTAAATGGGAGCGTCTGGAGATCGAAAAGGTGTGGATGGATTCGACAATACGACGACTCTTTACAAATAAAACGTCTAGCCGTTTTTCGTAATGTTCCAACCCGACACTTTGTGAGACAGCCAGTGCAATGATGTTGAGGATGAGAGGGGATGTTTCTCGCAGGGTTATGGCTTCGTTGCTCACATCAAACGTTTTTACCGCATCGGGATTAATGATGATCGGATAGTCTTGTGTGATGAGATTTTCTTCGTCCAAAGAGAGGTTCAGCAGCGAAAGAGCTTCTAAAATATCTTTTTTTTCATCTGCTATGAGTGTCAATACGCCAAAGGGGGAAAGTACCGCATGATATTTCCGATTATAACCATAATAGCCATTTTCTACCCCTTTGCTCAAAGTCAAATCAAGAGAATACTGAAGAGTTTTAGTGGTAAGCGGTTGAGGTAAATAGAGAGAAAGAAGATTCATAGGGGCATCTTATGAAAGTAGGGTATTGGGTAGTATATCACCCAAATTTCCCTGTAATATATTCTTGTGTGAGTTTTTCTTTCGGGGTAACAAACAGATCTTCGGTGTTACCAAGTTCAATGAGCTCACCCAGATACATAAAGCCCGTATAATCGCTTACACGTGCCGCTTGCTGCATATTGTGAGTAACAATGATGATGCTTACGCGCTCTTTGAGCTCGATGACAAGCTTTTCGATTCCCTGCGTTGAGATAGGGTCAAGTGCTGAGGTGGGCTCGTCGAAGAGCAATACTTCAGGCTCTACGGCAATCGCACGAGCGATGCACAGACGTTGTTGCTGACCTCCTGAGAGACCGTTCGCGTCTTGTTTGAGACGGTCGCTGACCTCTTTCCAAATGGCGGCATCTTTGAGTGCTTTTTCAACGCGGTCGTTGAGCTCTGTTTTGTTTTGCATCCCCTGAAGGCGTAATCCGTAGGCAACATTATCAAAAATCGACATTGGAAATGCAGTCGGTTTTTGAAAAATCATTCCGATTTTGGTACGAAGTTGAATCAAATCTTCTTTGGGGGTCAAAATATTGCGCCCTTCGAATTCGATTTCACCATTATAGACATTACCCGGATACAAATCGTGCATACGATTAAAAGCACGTAAAAGGGTCGTTTTTCCGCATCCTGAAGGTCCAATCAGAGCCGTAATAGAGTTTTTTGCGATTGGCATGGTTACTTTTTTTAAGCTTGGCTCTGTTGCACCTTTGTAGGTAAATTCAAAATCTCGAACTTGGAGTGCACATTCTTCTTTGATATCGATAATGCTTGCCATAGTGTTATTTCCTTTTTCCGGCTAATAAGATAAGTCGTCCCATGATATTGAGACCTAAAATGAACATAGAGAGGATGAAAGCAGCTGCCCATCCTAGTTGTTGCCAATCCTCATACGGACTGATGGCATAGTTAAACATGGTTACCGTAAGCGAAGGCATTGCCGCATTGAGGTCCGTGGTGAAAAAATTGTCGTTAAACGAGGTAAAGAGCAACGGTGCCGTCTCTCCTGCAACCCGAGCAATCCCCAGTAATACACCTGTCAAAATCCCTGCTTTTGCTCCGCGATAGACGACGTCTTTAATAACCTTGTATTTCGGAGCACCCAGTGCGAATGCTGCTTCCCTGAGTGTTCCGGGAACGAGCTGGAGCATATCATCGGTAGTGCGCAAGATGATGGGAATCATGATAATCGCCAAGGCAATAGCACCCGCCCATGCGCTAAAGTGTCCCATAGGCATAACGATGATCGCATAAACGAACGCACCGATAACGATGCTGGGTGCAGACATCATAATGTCGCTGATGTCGCGGATCGTGTGGGCGAGTTTTGAGTTTTTACCGTATTCACTCAAATACGTACCGGCTAAGATCCCTAACGGAACACCGATTATGGTTGCCATTCCCACCAAAATGAGCTGACCTACGAGGGCGTGCTTGAGACCGCTGTCTTCGTAACCCGGAGGAGCCCCTTCATAAATAAAGATGTTCCAGTTAAGAGCGCTCATCCCTTTCATTGCCAAAACACCTAAGATCCAAAACAAAAAGGCGAGGGCGATGATGGCACTGAGGGTTGAGAAGCCCAAAGCGATTTTATTAATAAGAATTCGTTTTTGTACAGCAGTCATTATGCTCTCCTAGCTTTTCGTAAAAAGTAAAACTTCGCAATGGCAATGACGACAAAACTCATAACGAGTAATGTAAGTGCCAAACCAAAAAGACTGGAGAAATACAGTGACGAATCGGCTTCGGTAAATTCGTTGGCGAGTGTGACCGGAATAGATGTCGTCGGATCAAGGATGCTGCCTGGGACTTTGTGAACGTTCCCCATGACAAAGGTGACCGCCATCGTCTCTCCAATCGCACGACCTAATGCCAAGATAAGAGAACCGATAATCCCTGCTTTGGCATAAGGGATGATAATGTCCTTGATGACATCCCATTGTGTCCCGCCCAACGCATAGGCGGATTCTTTGAGAATATCGGGAGTCGTGTTCATCGCATCGCGGGTTACGGCTGCCATAAACGGCAAAATCATGATCGCCAAAACGATTCCGGCGGCAAGCAGTCCGATACCCATTCCGCCGAATGTATCACGCAAGATGGGGACGAAAAAGAAAAGTCCCCACATCCCGTAAATGACCGAAGGGATAGCGGCAAGAAGCTCAACGCTGACACCAAAGAAACTTTTGATTTTGTCATGTGCAATTTCACTTAGGAATATGGCGACGCCAATCGCGACAGGGATGGCGAGAAGCATGGCCAAAAAGGTAGAGATCACAGAACCAATAATCGCCGCTTTTGCTCCAAATTTACCGACATTGGGTGCCCATTCATCTTGGGTAATAAAATCCAACCCAAACGTGTGCATCGCTTCGAGTGAGTGGTTGAATAACACCACAAAAATCCATGCCACGATCAAAAGGATCAAGAGGGCGCTAAAGCGGGTGAAGTTGAAAAATATTTTATCGATCATGCAATACCTTGCTCAAAAAAATGTACGTAATTGTAGTGTAAAATAATTACGTTACTGTTACTAAGTGAATTTTTAACCACGCTAATGCCTCTTTGTGGGTCAAAAATTGCTGATTGAGCTGCGCTTCGTAGGCACTTGCTAAAATCGTTTTGAATTTTGTGGAGGGTGTCAATCCAAGGGCAATTAAATCACGTCCTTGAAGCAAAGGGTTGGGAGGAGACTGTAAAACACCGAGTGTTTTTGCATGAGAATAGAGCCATTCTCCTGCTGCAAAACAGTTGGGTCTCTCACCGTTAAATCCTCTTCCCAGATAATCCGCTTGCGAGACCAAAATCAATTCTTCGAGGGGAACCCGTGTGCTTAGATGAAGGATTTGAGGGATTGAAGCAGCGTTTTCATAAAATTTTCGTACTTTTCCATGATAACGAATCAGGGGGAGGATCTCTTCTTTTAATGTGCGCTCGTTGGTGATTTTTTCTAAAAAGTTTTTGGCAATTTCGACGCCGGCTTTGGCGTGTTTTGGGGCATTGATTTCATCCTCTTTGATAACGGTAGTCAGGGGTTTTGCACAATCGTGCAATAACATGGCAAACATTCGTGTTAGATCACGCTTAGAGTCGCCTGTACGCAAGGTTGCCATCATGTCCAATGCCATAAGGGTATGCGTCCAAACGTTTCCTTCTGGGTGTGATTGGGGATCTTGAGGAGTCTGCTCAAACAAATCCAGCGGTGAGAAAAAAGGAAGAGCGCCCATCTCACGCAACAGCTCCATCCCGATGGAAGGTCTGGGGCTCAGAAGAAAAAGTTTTTTAAGCTCTTCAAAAATCCGCTCTTTGGGCAGCTCTTCGAGGGCGCCGTTAGCAATCATCTTTTTGCAAAGTGTTAGGAGTTCTGGATCACATGAGAGCTCAAAACGGGCGGCAAACTGGATGGCTCGCAAGGGGCGGAGGGGATCTTCGACAAAGGTTGTCTCGTCCACGCACGCCAGCTTTTTATTGCGTAAATCTTCTACACCATGATAGGGGTCTAATAACGTTTTGGTTTGGGGGTTATACCCTATGGCATTGATGGTAAAATCGCGTCTACGGGCTGCGGTTACAAAGTCCAGAGAGCTATCGTAACGCACTTCAAACCCTTTGTGTCCGGTTGTGTGTTTGGACTCAGTGCGAGGAGGTGAGAAGTCGATTTCCAGTTCGTTGAGCCGCAGTTTGATGACACCAAAGCTTTTGCCTACAAGATTGAGCTTGCCATAGGGTTTTAGTATCTGTTCGAGGGCATCGAGGGATGGGAGGTTGTAAAGCTCAATATCAATGTCTTTGGAGGTTTTGTTGAGTAACGCATCGCGTACATAGCCCCCAACGACAATGGGGGTTATCCCGTGAGCAGTTAGCTGATCAAGAATCGGATGAAGTTCGAGCGGGAGCGGAATCATTTTTTTGGAATCAGAGTGTCAAGTCCAAAACTAAACGTAGAGCCAACGCCCAAGGTGCTTTCAATGCGAAGTATTGAATCGTGAAGTTTTAGGATATAGCTGACGATAGCAAGCCCTAGTCCCATAGAGTTGTCCCAGCTGTTTTTTTGAACACGGTAAAACTTGCTCGCGATGAGTTCGAGCTCATGCGGGGCAATTCCTATTCCTTTATCGGTAACTTCTATGGCATGATCGGTTAGTTTGAGTGTGACCACATCTTCAGAATATTTGATGGCATTGTCGATGAGGTTGGTGATGACGAGATCGAGCATCGTTTTATCGGCGATTACCTCTTGGGGATGACCTTCATACACAATCACTCGTTTGGGACATTTGCCTTGAAGGGTGGAAGTGACATCGCGACACAGCGTATCGAGATCAAAGGTGGTAGGTTTGATGGAGAGATCGTTGTTTTCGAGTTTGACCGAGAGGGCGAGGCGGTCAAGCATGGTGCTGATTTTGAGAGCATTTGAATGGATTTTCCCTAAAAATTTCTCTCGTATAGAGAGGCTGAGATTTGGATCTTCTTCCAGTGTCTCGGTATATCCGACGATGGCGGCGACAGGATTTTTGAACTCATGGCTGATGGCGGAGAGAATATCGTTTTGTTGCTTGTTGATGAGACGAAGCCGTGCGGTATATTTGCGCTTTTGTTTGTCACGATTGCGAAGTTTTTTGACGAGATTTTTGAGAAGAAGCGTAATTTGTAAAAATTCTCTAAAATGTTCCGGCTTGAGGATCGCCATGTAGTTTTTAGCCGAAATTTCGTGAAGATATTGGGTGATTTGTGCAATATCGTACTCTACTTTTTTAGAAATTTTAAAAGCAAGGATGAGTGCAATCATGATAAAAAGGGCAAAAGATGCCGCCAGTTTAATCCACAACTGGTAAAAATAGCCCATAACACTGTGAAGCGTTACTCCAAGCCGTAAAATGACAATATCTCCCTGAAAAGCAATTTGTTTCGCAACAAAAATATAATCTTCATCAAATGTGGCAGAATAACGCACTTCCACCCCATAAGGCTCTATCGCAGCATTCATCACCTCTTCACGATTGATGGTCGAATCAACGGATCGTTTGTCGATATTGCTTTCGGCAAGGACTTTTCCATCGGCATCAAAAGCAGTAGCACGAAAATCGGTTTGGTTGTGTACCGCATTGACGTAGTGATCTAGGTTATTCGATTGATTGGAGCGAACAGCTACCAGTTCCAGCGTTCTTTTGAGGTGCGCTATGTTGTCACTTACGATCATCTCTTTGAGGCTGTAGTAGCCGATAAAAGAGGCAATCGCGAGGGTTCCGATAAAAAGAGCCAATGTGTTGAGAAAAAAGAGCTGATGGATTTTTAGCACAGCGTGTACCCGACTCCCCTCACGGTTTTGATGTAGTCTTTGGTTTTATCGGGATCTATTTTCTCTTTGAGACGGTTGATGGCGACATTGACGGTGCGGTCTTGGTACACTTCATCCCCTCCCCAGACGTGTTCGAGGAGGTATTCGCGGTCAAGAACGATATTTTGGTTGCCCATAAGGGTATAAAGCAAATCAAATTCAAGTTTCGTGAGCTCGATGGGACTATTGTCGATGAGGAGGGTGCGCGATGCGAGATTGAGGGTGATGTCACGGTAGGTGATATTCCCCTCGTTTGAAGTTTTTTGGGTGCGGCGTAAAATCGCTTTTACCCGTAAAACTAGCTCTTTCATGCTAAAAGGCTTGGTGAGGTAATCATCCCCTCCACGTTCAAATCCCTGCTCAATGTCTTCATCTTTGTCTTTGGCGCTGATAAAAATAACGGGAGTGTTGATCCCCTGACGGCGCAAAGAGGCTACAAATTCAGACCCTTCGGTTCCGGGAAGATTTCGATCCATTAAGATCAGATCGACTTTCTCCTCTTCGAGTACTTCCGTAACGCGTTTGGTGTTTAAAAAGCCGATGGTTTCAAAACCCTCACGAGAGAGATTGAATTCCATCAGTTCCAAAATGTCCTCTTCGTCTTCGACGATTAGTATGAGCGCGCTCAAAGTCATATTCCTTATACGTGGAAATTTAATTCGCCGCCTTGTTGGGCGTACAAAAGAAGGGATGCGATATTGACGGTACGATCCCCTGTTCTCTCGAGTTTACGGAAGGCTCCGAGAACTTTTATGTAGTCCGCAGAGAGTTCGTGGGACTCTGAGATGAGATTGAAGAGGTCTTTTTCGATAATCGAGAAAAGATCGTCATTTTTGGACTCTTCCACGGAGACTTTACGAAACAGCTCTTGAGCATCCGAAGTTGCCAAGTTTTCCAAATAGTCATGGATATAGCTAAGCGCATTCAGAGTTGTCTTTTGGAGCTGAGTGATCGAAGGGGTCACAACGGTAATCTCACACTCTCCACGGCAAAACTCTTGAAGTCTGGTATTGTATTTCTTCATATTTTCACCGACACGGTCAAACTCATTGGTCATTTTCAAAAAGGCAATAAGAAGGCGAAGATCATCTGCCTCAGGACCATACAGAGCAAGCATTTTAATCACTTCGCTGTCGATGGTATTGGCATCGGATTGAATGCTTTTGAGACACTGCTTTGCATTCTCGTAACTTTCGTCTTGATCGTTCTCAAATGCGTTCAATGTTTCTTTATTCGCGCAAATAATGGCAGACGTTAGATTGCACAGCTGAATGCGGATGTCGTTAAGTTTGTTTTCGTAGCGTGGTAGCATGGTTAAGCCTTTGATTTATAATATGACTAGTAGATGTGTGATTGTAATCTACTATGGTCACCGTTTGATTACAATAGTTTACCATACTCTGTAACCTTTATGTTACCTATTCCTCGTACAATATCGAAATAAAAAACCACCAAGGACAATCCATGCTAAGAAAAGTTACTCAAGGTTTAGTAATCGCTGCAATCGCGGCTACATCAATGATCGCGGCAGATAAAATCAACGGCGCGGGTGCAACATTCCCAGCCCCTTGTTATTACGACTGGGCATACAACTACCAAAAAGCGACCAAAACTCGTGTTAACTACCAGTCAATCGGTTCAGGCGGCGGTATCAAGCAAGTGTCTGAGCGTATCGTTGATTTCGGTGCTACGGATGCTCCATTGACTCCTAAAGAGTTGGATGCAGCGAAGTTGACTCAATTTCCTGCGGTTATCGGTTCTATCGTTGTAGCCGTTAATATCCCAGGTGTTGCGGACGAAAAACTAAAACTTAAAAACTCTGTTGTTGCAGATATCTTCGCCGGTAAAGTTACCATGTGGAATGATGCAGCAATCACTGCAGACAATGCAGGTGTTAATCTGCCAGCGGAAAAAATCATCGTAGCTCACCGTTCTGACGGATCCGGTACGACGTATGTATTTACCGATTATTTGAGTGAAGCATCTAAGATGTGGAAAAGCAAATTTGGTACAGGTAAAGCAATCGGCTGGGCAACCGGTGTCGGCGGAAAAGGAAATGAGGGTGTAACCAACCTTATCAAACAAACTCCATACTCTATCGGATACATTGAAAATTCGTATAAAGAGAAAAACAACCTTACAGCAGCAACACTTCAAACGGCTGAAGGCAAATGGGTAAGTGCTCGCACCTCTACGTTCCAAACTGCAGTAAAACAAGCAAAATGGTCTAAAAAAGATCATTTTTACAGCTCACTTGTCCTCCAAGACAATGCTTACCCAATCGTAGCGGCAACGTTTATTCTCTTGCCACGTGATGCGGATAAAGCAGAGACCAATGCCGAAGTTATCAAATTCTTCGACTACTCATTCCGTAACGGTGACAAAGCAGCAGAAAAACTAGGCTACATTGCTCTTCCGGTTGAAACAACCAACATGGTACGTGAGTACTGGGCTGGTAAATAAGTTATTACGTCATACCCGCGAAGGCGGGAATCTAGCTGGATCTCCGCCTTCGCGGGGATGACGATACCTTTAAGCCCATTTCGATGGTTTTAAAGGTGTCTTAATACGACCCACGTTTCATTTTCTCCCTTTTCTTTCTCCCAAAAAAAAGCTTGTTAACCCGTTTTAGCGTATGCACTCGGGTTATGTTTACCCTCCATTTCCCTCATTGTAACCCTTTTGTAACCGTAACATTCACGTAATTTTCTTCCTCTAAAATGTCGTCATATTAATCAGGAGTGATAACCAATGAAAAAAGTAACTTTATCTGCCCTTGCTGCGGTGATGTTGTCAGGTGTAGCGTATGCTGACACTATGTCTTTATATAGCGACCCTAAGACAGGTCAAGTATTTACAACAGCTGGTGAAGGCCGTGTTGCAATGGGTGATTTTATCGATGCAAAAAGCATTGATGTGAATCAACGTGAAAGCGAATCAGCATTTTCTGAATACAAAGACGCTCAAAAGAAATACGTAAACGTAAAATCAAAAGCAAAAACGCTTGAGTTTAGCGGTATGCATTATCTAGGATTTACAAGTGTAAATCCTAGCACTAAAGTAACGGATGCAGCTGCTGGAGAAACATCAAAATATCCTGCACGTTCTTCTGGCTTCGAAATGCGCCGTAACTATGTCCAAGTAAAAGCATATTTTAATGATAAAGACTATGCTCGTGTTACATTGGATACTACCAAAGAATTGGCTTCATTTGTTGGTACAACGGAAGATTCTGGTTCAGACAATCTAAAAACATCACAAGGTGGTGGATTTGCGGATGTATATGTAAAATATGCGTACCTTTATTTAGATAAAGTTCTTCCGTATACAGGTGTTGAAATGGGTATTGTTCACCGTCCATGGATCGACTATGAGGAACACAACTCATGGAATTACCGTTCTATTCAAAAAGTTCTTTTGGAAGAAAAAAATACACCAACAGAAACGGGTGTTGACTTGGTCAACTCAGCAGACTTTGGTATCAACTTCCAAACAAAAACTCCTATGTTCTCTTCTGAAATCGGTATTTTCAACGGTGAAGGTTACCATGCAGACAAAATAGCAGGTAATCAACAAAATTCTAGCATGCTTTCAACTGAATGGCGTTTGACGGGTCATATCCTTGGCGATGGTACAAAAGTGGGTAAAAATGACCGTACAAAAGACACTTTTGCAAATATTTCTACTTACGGTTTGATCTCTCATAACCATAAAGATAATGATGCGGACCAAGCAGGTACTCTTGATACAAAAGAATACAATCGTGCATTCTATGGTGTTCATGCTGTATATAACCAACCAGCATTCTTGTTAGCGGCACAATATTTTAAAGCAAAAGATGAGTCACGTACACCTGATCTTGTAACAGCACTTGATGGGTCAACAGGTTTTGATAAAAAAGACTACAAAGGATGGTCAATCAATGGTGAATATCGTCCTATGACTGATTGGACTGTTATCGGACGTTATGATGATTATAAGATTGAAACTGATATTAATGGTGTAATCACAAATAATATTGAGGGCAATAAATTGACCGCTGGTGTAGAGTATAAGATGAATAAAAATGTTAGCTTTATTGCTTCTGCTAAGTTTGCGGATGAAAAAGATACAAAAGTGGCAGCAAAAGCCAGTGATACAGGCGAATCTAAAGACGTTTACATGCTTACTACAGAGTTGAAGTGGTAATTAGCTAACTTTTTATTTTCCTCTCTTTCTCCCGTCATCCCGTACTCGATACGGGATCCATCCACAGTTTTTGGATTCCGTGTCGTGGCACGGAATGACGATAATATGCTACAATCTCCTCACCTTTAACCCCAAGTGATTTTTATGGATAAATTTACATTGCTTATTACCATGGTAAGTTTACTTTTTACTCTCATTTTTTTGGTCTTTGTTTATGTATGGATGACTAGAACAAAAAAGAGTATTGCCAATGACGCTAAAGCCCCTGAGACGTTTGAATCGCTATGCGCAATCATTCACTCCAGTGCAAGTACAAATCAAGCTCTAAACCATGCTGCTGATACAATCTTGAAGCGCTTTGGGACGATTGGGGATTATCCTCACTATGAGGCGTTGATCAAGGGGATATGTACTCATCCCAATACCGATTCAAAACTCGTATCCCGTTTTGAAAAATCATTGCGCGATGCGAATCCGAAATTTAAAGAGAAGATTGCTAAAACCCTCAAAGAAGGGTTAGCGAAGAGAGATAAGAAGTAGTGCCCGTCATACCCGCGAAGGCGGGTATCCAGCTTTATCTTTTAAGGGATGGATCCCCGGGTCATACCCTATAGGGCACGTGAGCCCGAGGATGACGAAAACGACAGGGTATTATTTAGTCAACCCTGAAAAAGCTTCAATGATTTCAATTTTCAGACTGAATCGGAATTTTTACAGTTGCTAAACATGGTATAAATTTCCAACGTTCAATCACT
>Ga0265593_1000373_pt1 | contig 26323 bp, 24 predicted proteins | sample saktaG_8_FD_190136 | JGI IMG/M metagenome (GOLD analysis project Ga0265593, IMG submission 190136) | Saline water microbial communities from Sakinaw Lake, British Columbia, Canada - sak_2011_5_24_36m | ecosystem: Environmental > Aquatic > Non-marine Saline and Alkaline > Saline ...
ATCTTTATTTATTTTAAGCAGTTCAAAAAGCGCAGGTTTGGTCGGCGGGCGTAAAGAATACCCCGTAACTCTGGCCCCGTTTCTTATAAGCCATAAAGAAAGCCAGGCGCCTTTAAAGCCGGTATGTCCGGAAAGGAAAACCCGTTTCCCTTTCCAAAATTTATTTCCTGACATTTATTTTTCTCCCCAAACTTTCCAGGGCGCTTTACCTGAAGCCCAAAGCTCGTCCAAATTATTTTTATCTCTCAAGGTATCCATCGGCTGCCAGAAACCTTGATGTTTATAAGCATACATTTCACCGTCTTTAGCAAGTTTCTCCATAGGATCTTTTTCCCAGAGAACATCGTCGCCTGCTATATAATCAAGCACCTTGGGTTCGAGGACAAAGAAGCCGCCGTTTATCCAGGCCCCATCACCTCTGGGTTTTTCAATAAAAGCTTCAACTTTGTCTTTTGCACCCAGAGCCAGGGAACCGAATCTTCCGGCCGGCTGAACCGAAGTAATAGTGGCAAGTTTTTTATGGGTTTTATGAAATTTTAGCAGATTTTTTATATTTACATCGCTTACGCCGTCACCGTAGGTCATCATAAAAGTCCCGGCATCTAAATATTTTTTAATTTTCTTCATTCTGCCGCCGGTCATTGTTGAAATTCCGGTATCAACGAGCGTTATTTTCCAGGGTTCAGCTTTTGAATGATGCACCTCTACCTTATTATTTTTAAGGTCAAAGGTAACATCTGATTGATGTAAAAAATAATTACTGAAATATTCCTTGATGAAGTAACCTTTGTAGCCCAGACAGACAATAAATTCATTAAAACCGTAATGTGAATACATTTTCATAATATGCCAGAGCATCGGCTTGTCGCCTACTTCAACCATAGGTTTAGGTTTTAAATGCGTTTCCTCCCCTAACCTGGTTCCATAACCACCCGCAAGAAGCACTACTTTCATCAGAGGCCTCCTTAGACACTACTTGGAAATACCTTGCAATATATACGCTATTTGTTATTATAACGTATAGCAATAAAATTATTCAAGTTATATAAAAAGTCACGTAGTTGCTCAATTTATTGAGCGTTTTTAAGGCGCCCGATTAATCTGGCAACTACAAAACACAAAGCCTTTTATGAGCTATTCTAAAATATTGAGATTTAGAACAAGTTAATTTCATCAATAGGCCCCTTCACGCTTCAGTACAACACCTATGGTTTTAATTAGAATGGTGATGTCCAGCCAGAGAGACCAATTCTGAATATACCAGGCATCAAGCACCAGCCGCTCTTCAAAAGAGGTCTTGTTACGGCCGGAAACCTGCCACAGACCGGTTATACCGGGTTGAACTTCTGTTATTACAGAATAATATTTGCCGATGCTTTTTGTTTCACGGTTAAGATACGGGCGCGGACCGATAATACTCATATCGCCCTTTAAGACATTAAATATTTGCGGCAACTCGTCAAGGCTGAATCTTCGCAGTATTTTTCCGACTCGTGTGACCCGGGGATCACTCTTTAGTTTGCAATATTTTTTCCATTCAGCTCTTCCTTCCGCATCTTTGGCCAGCGTTTTTTTCAGTATGGCTTCTGAATCTAAATACATACTGCGGAATTTTATACATTTAAAATTTTTATCGTCCTTGCCTATCCGATCCTGAATAAAGAAGACGGGACCCCGTGACTCAAGTTTAATAGCCAGTGCAATAATAAATATTAGAGGGAGTGAAACCACAAAAACAGGCAGGGCTAAAAATGCGTCAAAAATACTTTTAATAAATTTATTATATGTGTTTTTTAGATTATTCCTCACGTTAAGGACGAGCATCCGGCTGTCAAAGAAGAAATTCATGTCACTTTCAAAAAAGGGTATGCCAAAAAGATCAGGAATAAAAGAAACCTTTTTTGCTTTTTTCTGAAGAATATTCACCAGCTCAACTGTTCTGGCAGGTTTAAGACCGGGAATTGCCAGTATTATTTCAATATCTTTTGTAAGATATTTGTCCAGTTCACCTAAACCCCCTAATACTTTAACCCCTTCTATTCTGGCACCTTTTTTTGCCGGATCGTCATCAAGAAAACCAATCACGTTATAAGCTAGATTTTTCTCTTTATTAAAAGACTTAAGTAGCAGCCGACCCGTCATCCCGGCTCCTATTATGAGCACCTGGCTCCGAAGAAGTCCCAGGGAAAATATTATTTTTTTACTGTTAAGCCGGACCAAGGGGACTATCCAAAGGGCGTTCAAAAACATCAAAACCAGGACCGTCCTTGAAATATCAGAATAGAGCCGTCCGAGAGAAACTATAGCAAAAATTGCAATGGACGTTATAAAGAGCCCTTTCCAAACCTGTTTAACCTCTTCCCAGAGCGGCAGTTTACGGGTATAAAGACCCTCATACCAGAAAAATATTAAAAAGATAACAGGCAGCCAATAAGGATTAAAGATCATTAAAGGCAGCGGTTCAGGAAATTGCAGAAAGCGCGGGAAATAATATACCCGCAGAATATAGGACAATTGATAGGAGAAGAACAATCCGATAAGATCTGCGATAACAACCAGAAAAACGCCCATTTTACCGTCCCTTTTCCTTTGATTTATTACTAATTTATAACATCAAGCAGATGTTTTATCAATGTTTTTAGTTTTGGATTTCTCTTTCAAGTATTCAGTATAGGATTTTTCGATATATTCTTTTAGTTTTATTTTAAATATTCCCTTATCAAACCTTAAAGCATTTTTGCGTATTTCTTCAGAATTAAAAGTAATACTTTCCAATTTACTGACAGCTTCTGACAAAGAAGAAACTGTTTGAGTTTCAAAGAATACACCGGTCTTACCGTCAATTATTGTGTCCAGGGCACCGCCGCTTTTAAAAGCGATTACAGGTTTGCCTGCAGCTTGAGCTTCAAGCGGGACTATTCCAAAATCTTCTTCTCCGGGAAAAATAACAGCTTTGCAGTTCTTGTATAATTCTTTTAATTCCGCATCGGAAAGGCGTCCCGCAAATTTAATATTGGGTCCCGCCTTTTTTCGTAATTCGCTTTCCATATCTCCGCTTCCGGCGATAACCAGCGGCAGTTTTAAAGATGTAAAAGCAGCCACCGCGAGATCAATTCTTTTATAACCTCTAAGTCTGGAAACAACAAGATAATAACTTCCCTCTGAACCGGACACTGAATAATAGCCAGTATTAACCGGAGGATAAATTATCACTGATTCCCTGTGATAAACATCCTTTATCCTGCGGGCAACGGCCTGCGAGATGGCAATAAATCTGTCCACCCCCGCCGCCGCTTTTAAATCTCCGCGTTTCAGCAAAGCTATCAAAAACGGAAGAACTAAAAGTACGGCCTTGCTAAAGTTTTCTTTTTCTACATATTCTTTATAACGCCAGAGAAATCTCGTAGGAGTATAGCAATAGCAGATATGCAGCGCATCTTTTTTTCTTATACCTTTTGCAAATGAACTGGAACTACTTAGGATAACATCATAGTTCTCAAGCTTAAATTTCTTAAAGGCGCAGGGGTAAAGGGGCAGAAGAAATTTAGCATATTTGCCTGCCCCGGGTATTTTTTGTAAGAATGAGCTCTGAATGTTCATTTTAGCAAAACTTTCAGGCATTTTGGCTTTATCAAAGATAGAAGTAAAGACCGGGGCTTCCGGATAAATTTCATGCAAAACCTCAACCACTCTTTCTCCCCCGCCATATTGATTGAGATAATCATGTATTATCGCAATTTTCATTTCTTCCTTCTGTTTCTTTTCTTTTCAAGCAGCGCATCTTCAAATATCTTCATTAAAGAAGTACAGGTTTTTTCCCAGGTGAAAAGCTTTGCCCGCAAGAAACCCTCTTTTATAAGTTCTTTCTTGTAAAGCGTATTTCCCAGTACTTTTTCTATGCCACTCTTTATGCTCATGTGACTTGAAGGATTAACATAACAGGCGGCCTTGCCGCAGACTTCCGGTAAAGAAGAAGCTTTGGCCGCCACTACCGGACAACCGCAAGCCATAGCTTCAAGAGGCGGTAAGCCAAAACCTTCATAAAATGACGGGAAGACAAACAGTTCAGCCCGCCGATAGATTTCCGCGAGTTTCTTATTGTCATGAACGGAGCTGACTATCCGGATATCACTGCCTAGGTTCTTAACTTTGTTAACTATGTCTTTATTTTGCCAGCCGTCAAAACCCACCAGAACAAGCTTATATTTATTTCTATATTTCTGAGGCAAAACTGCATACGCATCAAGCAAACCTGTAAGGTTTTTTCTGGGTTGAATACTCCCCACATAAAGAATATATTTTTCCGGCAGCTTCAGAGCTTTCACACTTACCTTATCAGAGGTGTTAAAAATACCTCTATCCACAGCCAGGGATATTTTTTTAACTCTTTCAGGGGCAAATTTCAAAATTTTTATAGCTTCTTTCCTGATATATTCCGAGGAGGTTACAAGAATATCAGCTTTATTTATATTTGACCAAAATCTTTTATTGAATTCATCATATCTTACTTTTGGGGTCCAGTCTTTATTCATAAAAGAGAAATCAAAGACCGTTACTACTGTTCTTTTAGCCTTTCCTGAAAGTTCAGGTATAAAATTAGGTTCAAAGTAGATGTCAAACATCTTTTTTTTCAAATGTAATTTCAAAATAACACTTTTGACTGCTTTATATATTTTACGGCTTATTGGAATTTTTTTTGCAACTTTACCAATACGCAAATAATTATTCACAAATATATTATGCTGCAATTCGGTGCTAAATATCAGCTTTGTAAAAAAACCATAATAGAAAGTAAATTCATCTTTTATATATTTTGCTTTAAGTCCGTGAGCAACATTTAAAGTAAAATTACATATTCCGGTTTTTTCAGACAATAAGGGTTGCCCATTTATCACAACTTTCATTGGACTCTACCTCCCTTGCCCAGCTCAACCGCCATCATTTCGCGTATCATTTGCGCGAAGGAAGTTTCCGGTTTCCATCCAAGCTCTTTTTTTGTTTTACGACTATCTCCCTTTATTGTTTTTATATCCACCGGCCGGAAATATTTCTTTGAAATTTCAACGAGTATTTTACCGTTAGCTTTATTGCACCCTTTTTCCTTTAAACCACTACCCCTCCAAACTATTGTGATACCGAGCTCCAGAAAAGCCAGTTCTACAAATTCTCTTACCGAATGAGTCTCACCTGTGGCAAGGACATATTCCAGGGGCACTTTTTTTTGCAGCATGAGCCAGATTCCCCGGACAAAATCTCCGGCATAGCCCCAATCCCGTCTGGCGTCTATATTCCCGAGCACGAGTTTTTTTTGTAAACCAAGTTTTATCCTCACCGCACCATTAGTTATTTTTCTGGTGATGAAATAAACATCTCTCAAAGGCGACTCGTGGTTGTAAAGTATACCCGAACAGGCCCTGAGACCGAAAACTTCACGATAATTTATCACCATTTGATGGGCAAATAATTTTGCGATACCGTAAGGGCTTTTAGGAGAAAAAGCCGCATTCTGCTGGGGGTCTCCAAATATTTCTGCCGTGGAAGCCTGAAAAAATGCTGTTTTAGGCGAGTATTTTTTCAGGGTCTCAAGAATTTTCAGGGGCCCAAAAGCGTTTATATCAGCAGTGAGCAGCGGCTCCGAAAAAGAGACCATAACCGATGATTGGGCCGCAAAATTGTATATTTCATCCGGCTTATATTTTCTAATAAAACCTTCAAGCGCTTTCAGGTCTCGCAAATCTACATTAAATACTTTTACGCTTTTTTTTATACCTAATGCTTCCAAGCGCCAGAGACTTTTTACTGTTGTGATCCGGTCTATACCTATAACGCAATATTTTTTTTTCAATAAAAAAGCCGCAAGGTATGCTCCATCCTGCCCTGATATTCCTGTTATAACAGCTTTTTTCATAAGACCTCTTTTATTTTAACTTTTTATTGTAATCCAGCATATTGAAGAAGACCATATTTTTATTCAAACTAACCAGAGGTTGCGCACCAAGCACATTTATTATTTCTTTCTCCAGACCTGCGCCAGAATCCTCATACCCCAACCGGTTGATATAAACGCCGTTAAAACCTTTTTTTGCTATTTCTTTTAGTAAAACGTCAACCGGAAGAGAGGACATTCTTTTTAATAAAAGATCTCCCTCGCGTCCTTTAATTGCTCCATACGACCAAAATAGATTTTTAGAATGCAGATAGCCGCGAAATAGTTGATAATCACATAGTTTTACTATACCCGGGTGTTCCGGAAAATACATATAAGGTAATTGAAATATTTTAGAACCTGTTGGGACAGACTTTTCAATGTTAAAAACAAAACTTCTATCACTTTCATACTCTTTTTGATTAAACTCATAATTTGGAATAAATTCTCTGGATGTTTGGTCGTATATTCCAAATATAAGAATTAAGAGCAGAGCAGAATATGCCAGTTTGTTTAAGCTTTTTTCTCTTAAGAACACAAAAGCTTTATCAATAAACATTAAAAACGCCAATAGACTAAAAAAAGCAATTATAATTGATATTCTGTTGTAAGCTCTTATTTGCGGAAAAATAAAAGCTATTATAGAAGAAAAGCCGCCGACCAAGGCAAGAACTAAGCAACTGGCATTCAAGCGACTAAGATTTTGAAGAAGTAAGCCTCCAAATCCTCCCAGCAGGGCAAAAATAAGAACAATAAACCCCAAAGAAGAATAAAGACCAAGAGAAGCACATCTGTTTTCATTAATGATAAAACCGGATTCGCTGTACACTTCTTTAAATTTATTTAATTTAGAAATTCTATGCGTATCGATAGGAAGAAGCATTTGTATTATCTTGAGCCCGTATATTTCAGATGAAATTGCGTTTCTAACCGTTATAGGATTTGGTCCTTTATTTTTTTGATAGTAAATTGAAGGGCTTAAATTGGCAATCACGCCTAAACCTATTAACGCAATTAAGCATATTGTTACTGCAATATTTTTTAATTTTTTCTTTCTGACAAGCAATATCATTGAAACTATAAACATCAAAAAAATTACAAAAAAAGAATAATATACTCCTGAACAGGAAATAAACAGACATGTGACAGTACTTATCAATCCTCTTTTCTCAAAAAGAGAGAAAGCAATTTTCCCTTTTTTATTTTTCTTATAAAACGGGGGAATATCTTCAAATAACCAGAGTAAAACCAGGACAGCCAGAGGAATCATAAAATACGCAGAAAGAAAAAGCTGACCTACTCCTCTCATAACATGATATGGAATAAATGCATAGAGTAAACTACCGGCAATTGATACAGGTGTTGTGATTCCTAACTTCTTAAAAACATACAATGATGTAAACGCAGTAAAGAAGAAAGTCAGCAGAAAATATATATTTATTACCAAAACCCAGTTATGGGTAAATAGGGTTATTATTTTAATTAAAATAATATTCAGCACATCGGAATTAGGATAATCAAACATTATTTGTCCGGTTGGAGTGCCCAGAAAAGGATTGTTAAAATACCAGCCATTTTCTATAATGCCTTTAACCGCAGAGGACGTAAACAAGTAATCACCACTATACTGAAACGGAATCAATATTTTGTTTAGATCAAGTTTGAATACTGCCAGCAAAAATACAAATGTTAAAACCGCAGAAACAACATAGGGAAGAACTGTGTTTAGAATACTCGGTTTTCCTTCCCCAGAAGGCTTCTTTATTAATTTTTCTTTTGACATTTAAACCTCTTTACTTTTTTAAAATGCTCTAGAAACTTTAAGGTTGTAGCTCTCTGATTTTCCGGAACAAAATTCAGTCACAGTTGTTTTATTTTTTAACTCCGGGCTTTCTGGCTATAACCGCATAGTCCTGTCCAATGTTAAATCTGTCAACAATGTTTTTTAATTTTTCATTGCCTGCACTATTTGCAAAAGCCAAAGGAGAAATTCTTACTATTTCCGTACCGGTAAAGCCGCGTTTTTTCAGCAAGAACTCCAGAGTTTGAGGAGGAATTGGTCTTAAATGCGTAAAATCCGAATAAAAAGTGCAAGAACCAACCAGAATATTTTCAGGATTGGGGGTTTCAAAAATAGCAATTCCGGAGGGCTTCAACGTACGGTATACTTCCGAAAATAATTTCAAAAGCATTTCCGGCGGGATATGCTCGACTATATGAAAACCTGTAATGGCGTCATAAAAGTTTTCAGGTTTATCCAAAAGAAATTCAAGCCCATCCATCTCCACAACGTCGAAACCTTTCACTTTACACTCTCTCACCATTAAAGAATTCGTATCAACGCCGGCAGCCCGCAAGCCTTCTTTTGACATAATTTGCAGCCACTCCCCCCGGCCGCAGCCAATATCCAACACTTTTGCTTGGGCCGGAACCAGGCCTTTAAAATATTTAAGGTAGGCGCTCTGCCTGATCAATATTTCTTCTTCTGAACCGCGAAATTCATCCTCAAACTGCGTATATAGCATATCTAGGTTACCGGCGCCTTTATTAGAATCAACATTTACAAGCTTAACAGCCTTTTGAGCAGCGGGAGCGACCGGGCCGTTCTTTGTTCTTTCAGTTTGTAACTCTACCGCCATATTTAAACACGCTATTTCTATTTCATTTTTTAAAAGCGCAAGTCTAAGGCTTTCACTTTCTGCTTTAAGATCGGATATAATTTTCGGGGAAAGAATAAAATATAAAAACCATTTAATTATTTTTCTAAAAAAAGACAATATATTAGTTAAGATATTATTGTTTTTAAAATATCCCACAAAGCCTCTCAATTTGAAGTATAAGCATTAATAACTTCCCCGGGTTTCCCTATCATTTTTACTTTATGTCCGTCTATCCAGGCTACCCGGTCACAGATCATTTTAACATCGTCCATATTATGAGAAACAAATATTATGGTTACCCCTTTTCCTTTGAACCCCATAATTTTGTTAAGACATTTTTTTTGAAACGCCAGATCCCCTACGGCAAGTATCTCATCTATGAGAAGTATCTCGGGATCAAGATGCGCTACTACGGAAAAGCCCAGACGCGCCAGCATACCGCTGGAATAAGCGCGGATAGGCTGGTCAATAAATTCTCCGATTTCAGAGAAGGCAATTATTTCTTCCATTTTCTCTGTGATAAGAGTTCTTGAATAGCCCATCAAAACGCCGTTTAAAACTATATTATCCCGGCCGGAAAGTTCATGATGAAAGCCTGAACCCAGCTCCAGAAGAGGCAAAACCCTGCCATTTACCGTAACTTTGCCGCTGTTAGGAAGAATAACTCCTGCAATCAGGCTCAAGATTGTGCTTTTGCCGGCGCCGTTATTACCGATTATCCCGAAAGTTTCGCCCTGCTGTACTTCAAAAGACACACCGGCTAGAGCTTGATATCTCATCACTTTAAAGTTTTTTATGGCCTTTGGAATATTTAACAGAAAGTTTTTTATGCCCCCGGTTATTTGGTGATACAGGGGATAGTTTTTAACAACATTATCAAAAGCAACTGCCGTTTTACTCAAAGTATTTCTCCAAACTTCCAGGATAATTTCTTATAAATAAAAGTGCCTAAGAGGAGAAAACCTACACTGTAACCCAGGCTTACAAGAATACTGACCCAATTAAAAGTACCTTCAAGAAATAGCTGTCTCCAGCTTATCATCAAAGGCGCGAGAGGATTTAAATTTACATAGATCCTGTATTTTTCGGGTATCATGCTCTCCGAATATATTATAGGTGTACAATAAAACATCAGGGTTACAAAAATAACCGTCAGTCTTTCCATATCCCTGAAGAACAGGTTGATCGTCGAAATCATGAGAGTTATCCCGTAGGTTATCATAAATTGAATTATTACCAGTAAAGGAATGCCATAAATCCAGGAAAGGCTCGGAGACCTGCCATAGATATACATAAAAATAAGAATAACAATTATTGAAAGCAGAAAGTGAATCATATCCTGCAAAACCGTAACAAAGGGTATTACATTTCTCTGAAAATTTACTTTTTTAATTATTGTTGCATTGCTTAAAAAAACAGTCGGAGACATGTTAACTGAGTTTGAAAACCACTGCCAGGGAAAAAGCCCGCAGATAAGAAAAAGCGCATATTGCTCTATCTGCACCCGCATAATCATTTTAAAAGCAATGAAAAAGACCAGCGCAAGCGCCAAGGGATGAGCAATAGACCAGACATAGCCGAGAATACTGCTTTTATACTTTACCTTCATCTCTTTGTCGGTAAAAACAACTACAAGATCTATGAAACGCTTCAAACTTGTATTCATATGACCGGCTAACCGGGTTTTAGTCCCCCTTCCACCATTTTACCGGGAATTTTTTTGCGATAATCGCATCGCCTTCGCCAACAGGCAGCAAGCCCTGTCTTCTTAGGTCCGAGTCCATCATTATTTTTACCAGGTCAGAAAAAGTCACCTTGGGCGTCCATTTCAATTCTTTTTTACATTTTTTGTTATCAGCCTGCAGTGCATCCACTTCCGTGGGTCTGGAATATCTCTGATCATATTTTACATATTTTTTCCAGTCCAGACCGACATAAGCAAAGGATTCTTTGACGAAATCCTTGACGGTGTTGGTTTCACCGGTCCCAACGACATAATCACCCGGTTTATTATGCTGGAGAATTCTATACATACCTTCCACATATTCCGGAGAAAAGCCCCAATCTCTTTTTGCATCTAAATTGCCGAGATAAAGTGTTTTCATTTTTTTCGCATAAATAGCCGCGACCGCCATCGTAATCTTTCTAGTCACAAATGTTTCCCCTCTTCTGGGGCTCTCATGGTTAAAAAGTATACCGTTGCTGACAAAAAGGTTATAGCCCTCGCGGTAATTTTGCGAAACCCAGTAGGCATAAACCTTTGCGCAGGCATAAGGACTTCTGGGCTGAAATATTGTTTTTTCGCTCTGTGGAGGTTTTGCGGCGCCAAACATTTCACTGGAAGACGCCTGATAAAATTTAATTTTCTTTTTACTGCGCCTTATAGCTTCAAGTATCCTGATAGTTCCAAGTCCGGTAATGTTTCCGGTATATTCGGCCAGATCAAAACTCACCCTTACATGACTCTGCGCCCCGAGATGATAGACTTCATCAGGCGCAATATTATAAACAATGTTAGATATTTGTTCCCCGTCGGAAAGGTCACCGTAATGCAAAAAGAGACGGGTCTTCTTCTCATGTGGATCCTGATAAATTTGATCTATCCGCTCTCTGTTCATAGTGCTGGCTCTTCTCACTATGCCGTGGACCTCATAGCCCTTGCTTAAAAGCAGTTCAGCAAGATAAGAACCGTCCTGACCCGTAATGCCCGTAATCAATGCTTTTTTCATAGAACCTCCGGATTTAAGCCCTATTCAGGGCTCTTATTTTTGGATGTAATGTTCTCTAAACCAATTAATAGTCCTGCCGATACCTTCTTCCAAGTCTACTTTCGGTTCCCAGTGTAATATTTTTTTTGCTTTGGTGATATCAGGACAACGCTGTTTCGGATCATCTACCGGTATCGGTTTATAAATTATTTTACTTTTAGTCCCGGTCATTTTTATTATTACTTTTGCAAATTCCAAAATAGTATTTTCCACGGGATTGCCAATATTTACGGGCAAATTATAATCAGAAAGCAGTAAACGGTAAATACCTTCGACCAGGTCCGAGACATAGCAAAAACTTCTGGTCTGGGTACCTTTCCCGTAAACCGTAATATCCCTACCTTTTAACGCCTGATAAACAAAATTCGGCACGACCCGGCCGTCATTTATCCGCATCCGCTCGCCGTAAGTATTAAAGATCCTGACTATTTTTGTATTCATCCGGTGCTCGCGGCGGTAGGCCATAGTTATTGCCTCAGAAAACCGTTTGGCTTCGTCGTACATACTTCTGGGCCCTATGGAATTAACATTCCCCCAGTATTCTTCTGTTTGCGGATGTACCGCCGGATCCCCGTAAATTTCCGAAGTAGAGGCAATAATAAATCTGGATTTTTTTGCTCTGGCAATACCCAGGGCATTATGGGTGCCGAGAGAGCCCACCTTGGCGGTCTTAATGGGATTTTTCGAATAATCCACGGGACTGGCCGGGGAAGCAAAATGCAGAACATAATCAACCCTGCCCGGAACCCTAAGAGGTTTTGTGATATCATGTTTTATAAATTCAAAAGTTTTTTTATCCAGATGCTTGATATTGTCTTTGCTCCCGGTAAGAAGATTGTCCACGCAGATAACACGGTCACCTTTGGCAATAAAATATTCGCATAAATGAGAGCCCAGAAAACCCGCACCGCCTGTTATTAACGCTGTCTTCTTCATTTATTCTCCCTGGAGCCGGTCATTAACTAAAATAATAATTTCTTACTTGCGCTACCAAATCCGCTATACGGGACGACCTACGGACCTATATGTAAATCCGGCCTTCTTCATCGCGGCAGGGTCGTATAAGTTTCTGGCATCTATAAAGACAGGAGCTTTTAACAATTTTTTCACTTTATCCAGTTCGAGATTCTTAAAATCTTCCCAGTCGGTAAGAATTAACAGGGCATCAGCATCAATCATAGTCCCATAGGCATCATTGCAATAATTAATATTTTCAATAACTTTTTTTGCGTTTTCCATAGCTTCCGGATCGTAAGCATTTATCTTCACACCTTTCTTTAGCAGTTCTGAAACTATATCCATGGCTGGAGAAAAACGTATGTCATCCGTGTTCGGCTTAAAGGCAAGCCCCAAAACGGCCAGAGTTTTTCCGTTTAAAACCCAGAGTGCGTCTTCAACTTTCTTTATTATAAACCTTTTCTGCTCTTCATTAGTTTTTTCAACGCTTTTTAAGAGGTGAAAATCATAGCCCAGCTTATCGGCAATGTGAATAAACGCCGAAACATCCTTGGGAAAACAAAAGCCGCCAAAACCGGGACCGGCGTTTAAAAAAGCTCTGCCTATCCTTTTGTCATAGCCCATACCGTCAGCAATTTTATTTACATCAGCATTGGCTTTTTCACAGATTCGGGATAAGGCGTTTGCGAAGGAGATTTTCATAGCAAGAAAAGAATTTGAAGCATGTTTTATCAGCTCGGAAGTGTTCATATCTGTCACAACTTTTACGGCTTCAATGTCTTTATAAAGTTCCAGTAACAGTTTTTTTGCTTTTTCAGAATCAGCGCCTATTACAATACGATCCGGGTTCAGAAAATCATGGATAGCCGTACCTTCCCGTAAAAACTCGGGATTGGAAGCCACATCAAACTCTACTTTCTTTTTATTATAAGTTTCTATTGTTTTCTTTACCCATTCCCCGGTGTGTACCGGTACCGTGCTCTTATCTATGACAAGTTTATACTCGGTCATTTCCTCGGCCACAAGTCTTGCCACCTTTTCAACCGCCGAAAGGTCCGCCCCGCCGTCTTCAAGCGGAGGAGTTCCCACGCAAATAAATATTATTGTTGATTTTTTAATGGCTTCTGAAACACTTGAGGTGAAGCTTATCCGGCCCTGAGCGAAATTTTCCTTTATAATTTCTTCCAGTCCGGGTTCATAGATAGGCATTTGCAGGTTCTTAAGTTTTTGTATCTTGGAAGGATCGTTATCAGCACCTATTACAGTATGTCCAAGCTTGGCAAAACAAGCTGAAGTTACCAAGCCCACATAACCTGTACCAATAACGGCTATATTCATTTTGCCTCACTTATTATAGGTTTAAGTCCACTTTTACAATCTTATTGTACCGAAATCCATTGTAATATTCAATATTTTTATAAAATACCTTAAATAAGATTAGTAGAATTATATATCGGGAATTTGTGTTTTTTTGACCGGCTTGGACTTATTATTGCCATTATTTTATCTGGCAACGAGCCAAATACCGCCGACCAAGAGGGCCAGTCCTATCATCTGGACTGTTGTAATAGTTTCCTTAAAATACATTACTGAAACAGCGCTAATGATAAATAGCCCGCCTGTGGTCATAATAGGGTAGGCAACGCTAAGAGGCATTTTTTTAAGAGTAATACTGTAGGCAGCAAGAGCGAGACCAAAACATATAACTCCCGAAACAACCGGCAGAGAGAGCCATTTGGTTTTAAGAGATTCAACAAGACCGCCCGTAACATCCGGCCGCGCCATTCCGGCTTTTATGAGAATATTAGCCACCGCATTTAGTATTAAGGCCGCCATCAGGACAATCCATTTCATTTTTATTCCCCTTTTTACATGCTCTCTATGAATTTTTTAAATAAATAAGCGGCATCGCGCGGGCCCGGTGAGGCTTCGGGATGGTACTGCACAGAAAATAATCTATATTTTTTATGTTCCAACCCTTCACTGGTCTTATCGTTTAAATTGATATGTGTTTGGATTATGTCCTTATCTTTAAGCGAAGTCATATCCACCGCAAAGCCGTGATTTTGAGAGGTAATTTCAACTTTTTTATTTTCGAGCCGCATTACGGGCTGATTTCCGCCCCTGTGCCCAAACTTTAATTTGTAGGTTTTTCCTCCCAGAGCCAATCCCAGCATCTGATGCCCCAGACAAATTCCGAAAATTGGCACTTTCCCGATAAGTTTCTTAACTGTTTCCACCACATAAGTTACGGCTTCGGGGTCGCCCGGTCCGTTAGAAAGGAAAATACCGTCAGGTTTGTAAGCCAAAATTGCTTCCGCAGAGGTGCTCGCAGGAACTACCGTAACATCACAGCCATGATAGACCAGATCACGCAAAATATTAAACTTTATTCCGCAATCCACCGCAACCACTTTATAAGTTTTCTTTTTCCGGTCAGCATCAAATAATTTTAACTGATCTTCTTTGCTTATCTCAAATTGCCTATCAACAAAATACGGCCCTTCGGTCCACTTGTAGGGTTTTTTGCAGGTAACTCTTTTTACCAGATCAACACCCACTATTGAGGGCGAGGCCTTGGCTTTTTTCACCAGGCGTTTTCCGTCAAGATCAATAGTTGAAAGAATTCCTTTTTTTGCCCCGTAGGTCCTGATATGTCTTACCAACTTGCGAGTATCTATCCATTCAAGACCAATTATTTTATTTTTCTTGAGATAAGTTTCCAGACTTTCTTCGGCCCGAAAATTGCTATAAATCCGGCTGTATTCTTTAACAACAAAACCGCTTACCTGCACCCTGTCGGACTCGATATCTTTACTGTTTACGCCATAATTACCTATCATAGGATAAGTCATAGTGACTATCTGTCCCGTGTAGGAAGGGTCTGTCAGTATCTCCTGATAACCGGTCATGCTGGTATTAAAAACTACTTCGCCGCAGCTTTCACCTTCGTACCCAAAGTGCCGGCCTTCAAATATTGTTCCGTCTTCAAGTGCTAGTATAGCTTTTTTCGGTGCTTTCACAGTATTTCGCCTTCCTTCATCTTGATTTCGCCCCCGACAATAGTCATATACGCCGCGCCTTTGACCGCCCTGCCATTAAAAGGGGAATTTTTACTTTTGCTTTCAAACTTGCTGATATCAACTTTGTATTCTTTTTCAAGATCAAGGACCGTTATATCGGCATCCGCACCAACAGAAAGTGAACCTTTGTTCAGGCCCAAAATCTTTGCAGGCATAACCGAAAGTTTTTCGACAAACTGCTCAAGAGTTAATATTTTTTTATCTACCAGCTCTGTTAAAGTAAGCGCCACCATTGTCTCCAATCCGACAATTCCGAAAGCTGCATAATTATATTCCAGTTCTTTGTCAATTCTTCCGTGCGGCGCGTGGTCGGAGGCAATGCAATCCAGCGTACCGTCTTTAAGCCCGGCTTTAATTGCTTTTACATCTTCCGCTCCGCGTAGCGGCGGGTTCATCTTGGTATTGGTGTCATAAGTTTTTACTTCGTCATCTGTCAGCGTAAAATAGTGCGGGGCGGTTTCCGCCGTTACCGGCATCTTCTGCTTCTTGGCCCACCTGATTACCTCCACCGACTCCTTACAGCTGACATGAGCGATATGAACGGCCGCTCCCATATAATTTGCGATGGCAATATTCCGGTAAACCATAAAACTTTCTGCGACCGAAGCCATACCGCGCAATCCGAGAACCGTAGAGTTAAAACTCTCGTTCATAACACCGTCGAGCGTCATATTTTTATCTTCACAATGCGTAATTATCGGTGCCTTAAATTGTTTTATGTATTCAAAAGCCCGGCGCATTACTTCTGCGTTCATTAAAGGCGCCGCATCATCCGTCAAGGCAACTGCCCCGCTTTTCAGGAGCATCCCGATATCCGAAATCTCTTCACCCTTGGCGCCTTTGGAAACTGCCGCTATAGGGTAAACATTAGCCAGGTTGGCTTTCTTGCCTTTAGAAATTACATATTCCACGACCGCAGTATTATCCATTACCGGCTCCGTATTGGGCATGCAGGCAACGGAAGTAAAACCGCCTGCCACCGCTGATCTGACGCCGGAAGCAATGTTTTCTTTGTATTCAAAACCGGGTTCCCTCAGGTGCACATGCATATCAATGAGACCCGGAACCACTACCTTGCCTTTCAAGTCTACAACCTTCGCGTTTTTTTCCTTGATATCTTTCGCCACTTTAACTATTTTGCCGTTTTCAATCAAGATATCCAGCACTGCATTTATTTTATTTACAGGATCAATTACCCTGCCCGCTGAGAGTAGCAATTTCATTGGTCTCACCTCCTGCTAATAAGTATAGTACTGCCATTCTAACGGCGATACCGTTAGTGACCTGTTCGTTAATAACTGACTGCTCGCTGTCTGCGACTTCTGAAGATATTTCCACTCCGCGGTTCATAGGTCCCGGATGCATTACCAGAGCGCCTTTATTCGCCAGTTTAAGTTTTTCTTCATCCATACCGTAGAGTACGGAAAACTCTCTGATGGAAGGGAAGAGATTTCTTTTCTGTCTTTCCAGCTGGATGCGGAGCATATAGACCACATCAGCGCCTTTTACCGCATCTCGCAAATCGTGAGAAACCTTGACGCCAAGTTTATCAATGTCTTTAGGTAGGAGTGTAGGCGGCGCAACCAGTGTAAGGTCTGCCCCCATTTTGGTCATACCATAAATATTAGAGCGGGCCACGCGGCTGTGGGCAATATCACCCACCATCACAATTTTCAGCCCTTTAATTTTTTTCTTTTTTTCCCTTATGGTGAAAAGATCCAGCAAGCCCTGGGTGGGATGCTCATGCATACCGTCTCCGGCGTTTACTATCCCGGATTTCAAGGTCTTGCTAAGCAGGAGCGGTACCCCGGAACAGGAATGCCTTACCACTATCATATCCGACTCAAGCGCCTCAATGGTTCTTGCAGTATCTATCAAAGTCTCGCCCTTCGCCACACTGCTCGTGGAGACAGAGAAGTTTATCACATCAGCGCTCAACCGTTTTGCCGCCAGCTCAAAAGAGGTCCTCGTGCGGGTGGAGTTCTCAAAGAAAAGATTTACCACCGTGCGCCCGCGGAGCGCAGGAACTTTTTTTATTTTCCGGTCAAAAATAGTTTTGAATGATTCTGCTGTGTTGAGATAGGTCTCTATCTCTTCATGTGTCGCGTCTTCCAACCCGATAAGATGCCTTCGCTTTAGCCCCACTTTACCCTCCCAATATTCCGCGCTTATTTTATGGTAATACTATCCTCACCGTCAACTTCCTGCATTTTTATATCCACGCTTTCTTTAAACGCCGTAGGAATATTTTTTCCGACATAATCCGCATGTATCGGCAGCTGTTTATGCCCCCGGTCAATAAGCACCAGCAACTGTATTTTTTTCGGCCGGCCCAGGTCCAAAAGCGCATCTATCGCCGCCCTTGTGCTTCTGCCGGTATAGAGAACATCGTCGACCAAAATAATATTTTTCCCGTCAATATTGAATTTAATATCCGTTGACTGTGCAACTTTAGCTATTTTTAGTCCCACATCATCACGGTAGAAAGTAATGTCTATAGCGCCGACCGGAACCGTTTTCCCCGTTATCTTCTCAATCCGGGCCGCAATCCTGAGAGCGATAAGGTCTCCCCTGCTGCGAACTCCCACCAACCCGATTTCATCCAGGTTTTCGTTCTTTTCAATGACTTCATGAGCCAACCGCGCCAAAGTTTTGCCCAATCCGTCCTTGTCCATAATTTTCTTTACTTTTTCAGCCATATTCTCTCCGTTTTAGACAAAAAAAAGCCTTTCTAACGGTTGTTCCGTTAAAAAGGCATCATTATTTTGACAACAAACTGCTTTCATCTGACTCCTTGCCAACCTCTCTGAGTTGGATTTAAAGGTAGCCTAATATAGCAGTTTTATTGCGGGCTTGTCAAGAAGTTTTAGGTTATGGAATATTTAATAGTTTTATTATTTTTTGGAACGAAACGGACGGTATCTCTACCGTCCGCACTTTTTAGAAGTTCCAAACCGATTAGGCGGCCTAAAACCTCTGCTCAACATTACCCCTTGAGTATTTAGCTTACGCTAAATTTCAGCCAATTAAGCCGAATTACACTCAATGAAGAGCACAAAAAGCTTCTCGTTCCACCCCTTGAGAACTTACTCCGGTATATACCGGCTAAGAATATGTTTATTTATTTTGGCCTAACACCATCATATCAGCACTTATTGAAGGGAATATTGAGCAAGATATGATTCTTCTTAAATCAGACAAGTACTTGCCTTTAAGATAATTGCTATAACCAACTTTCTTACACGAATAATTATATCTACTTAATATTTTTTTTATTTCGTTTAGACTATATATTCTTACATGTTCATATGTTGAATCCGACATGCCTTGTATTGGAAATGGCTGAACACTCACACCTCTAAGACCCCTCCACCTAGAATCAATAGTTGCAACATTAGGAGTTGTTATTACTATGTATCCTTTTTTCTTTATTAAGCCAGTAATATTATCAAATACTTTTTTAATAACATCTGGGGTAGGTGATAAATGCTCGAGAACCTCAGAAAATATAACCATATCAAAACTTTCATTTTTCATTTGTAAATCATTAAGTAAGTCAGCAGGCTTAATATTAATTCCTTCATTTTTGAATCTTTCAATAAATATTTGATTTTTAAAAGACTCTCTACTTGGATGATCAATTGTTGTGACGTCATAATTAAATATTCTTTTCAACATCACAGCCAAATATCCTATCCCTGTACCTACCTCCAACACTTTAGAATCAATACTTAATTTTGGTAAAAACTGCATTAATTTATGATACCTTTCGTAATCCTGACTGAAAACTGCGAGATATTCTCGACTATCAGATGTTACCTGGTGCGGGTATTTAAAAATCCTTATTTTTGAATATTCAAGTAGAACATCTTTCACTATTTTTTTTATAACAGCATTTTCGTTATTAATAAGTGACATATATATAGTATCTTAACCTCCCACCTATATTTAGGCCGTTCTGTTTAAAAATTAAATAATGCTGCCCTATTGTAGAAAATAAGTCACTAATATTTACTCCTCCAGTTCCTAAAATACTGTTAAGATTATGTCCTGCAGAACCGTCCCCCAATTTACCCAACCCTGATCTGCTAGCAATTGCAGAAGTTATATCATTTGATATGTTTTCTCCATCCTTAAATACTTTCAAATCATTAAAATATGTTTTTTTGTCAACAGAAACATGCTCCGAAACTACACCCGTCAAACTTGAAGTATATGTATGCGTATGACTTGAAGACACATTAGAAGATATTGGATTCGAATTCTGAATAACAACATAATTATTAGTTTTAGGAACACCGTCATCCGAGCCATTTATCCTCGTAGTCCCCCCCCATTCACATGTTATAGCATGCTTATGATCAACATTATGCGTATGACCATTTGACTCATTTGAAGTCATTCCTTCATGATTATGACCGGCTAATTCTGTATAGTATTGTTCATTGAATTTCTCTCCGTAGAGATATATTTTTATGCTTCTTGGTGTTTTATCCAGGACAAAATATACTTTGCCGGAAACGTTGGAATCTATATCTTCGCAACCTGAGATTACCATTGGTGTATCAGCTCTATTGGAATATTCCGACCGGATGGAGTAACCTACACTTGCTATTCTTTGGCGGGGGGTTAATTGTTCGCTGTCTACGGATATTTCTAACCAGTAGTTGGAGCTAAAATCAAGATTTGAAGGGAAAGTTGAAGAACCTGAACCTAGGAGAACATTGAATACCCCCTTGGTTACTTCAACTGAATAAGTTCCGTTCCATTTTTCTATCCCGGAAACTTCAGCATCGTATAACGCAAACTTGATATTTTTGTTACCGGTTATGGGACCACCATTTCTTTCTGTCAACTTGCCGGGATAATTTATAAGCATGGGAACATCTGCAATAAGAAAACTGAATAAACAAATTAGGACGGAAAAGGCTTTGATGCTTATTTTCATTTATCTCCCCTTGAAAGTATTTAATATTATCACACATTACGCCAATGAGTCAATAAATATCTTTACAATTTAATATTTTTCATAAAGTGGCGGCGAGCTTAACTTTTTTTAAAATATTTCTTACTCAAACCTTAACGCAATTATCGGATCGGTCTTGGAGGCTTTCAAGGCGGGGTAGGTGCCGAAGAAGACACCTATGAGACTGGAGAAAGTAAAGGAGATCACTATTGAAGTCATAGAAGCTTTTAATGGAAACGGGACGAACGGAGCTATGGCGGCGAGGACACCTATGGACGCAAGTATGCCCATAATGCCGCCGATGATGGTGACAATGATGGCTTCTATGAGAAATTGAAAAAGAATATTTTTCGAGGAAGCGCCTACGGCTTTTCTGATACCTATTTCTCTCGTCCTCTCCGTCACGGTGACGAGCATTATATTCATTATACCGATACCGCCTACCAGCAGAGAGATACTGGCAATAATGTAGGTAACAAACTCCATAGCAGACATAACGCTTTTAAACATATCCAGCGACTCGCCTTGTGTGGTTACATTAAATTCCGTCTTCTCCATGTCCAGTAAGAGCGTCCTTTTTGTTTCGGCCACGGCTTTATCAAGATTTTTTGCGTCCGGAATTCTTATAGTTATCTGGTGAATTTCATTTGAGCCGGTCAAGTTTTGCGCCGTGGTAATAGGCATGTAAATGGAATTATCCATATCCATACCGAACATCTTCCCCTTTGCTTCCATTATTCCGATAACCCGGAATTTCATTCCTCTGACGGAGAGATCCTTACCGATAGGATTAATACCTTGAAAAACATTTTTAATAACTGTCTCACCTACCACACAAACTCTGCGGGCGGATTTTACATCATCATCCCGAAAAAAAGTACCGGTGGCTACTTTCCAGGTATAAATCTTTTCAAAATTACCTTTCACGCCCATGACAAAACCTATACTCTTGGTTTCATTCTTGTACTTGGCAAGAACACCCATTAAATCATATTCAGGACAGGCCTCTGCCCCAAAACTGCTCCTTGCCTCTATCAGGTCAATATGGCGTAATCTGAGCTTATTTACGGCAAAAGCGGCGGAGGGCCCCATACTAGCTTCCGGATTACCGGGTAAAACAATAATCATATTGGTGCCCATCGCCTGGAATTCTTCTTCTATCTTGTTTTTCGAACCGTTAATTACGGAAACCAGGAGGATAATAGCCATAACACCAATTATGATACCAAGCAAAGTGAGAAATGTCCTCATCTTGCCGGACCATAAGTTTGCAAAAGATATCTTTAAACTTTCGGAGATATTCATAAACTCCTTAAAACTATTTTTTCACCGGACAAATACTGTACCCGGCAGTAGACTTATTCGTATCTTAAAGCGATTATTGGATCTGTTCTGGCCGCTTTTACGGCAGGATAGGTACCAAAAAATATCCCGACTGCGCTGGAGAAACTAAAAGCCAAAACTATTGACGTTGTGTTTGCTTTCAGGGGTACGACCACAGAGTCCAAAATCAACTGCTGCAGGGGATTTGCTGCTGTAATGAGCGTCAGGGCCGCTAAAATCCCTATTAGGCCACCTATAATGGCAAGAATAACTGCCTCCGTAATGAATTGGAGCAGAATATCTCCGGATTTGGCTCCCACTGCCTTCCTTATCCCGATTTCCCGGGTCCTTTCCTTCACCGTAACCAGCATTATGTTCATTATGCCTATCCCGCCCACAAACAAAGAAATACCGGCAACGCAGCCCATAACTACATTTAAGATTGCTGCAAAACTGCCGAAGGTTTTTAAAAGCTCGCTCTGACTGTTCAAAGTAAAATCTTCATTATCCATCTGGGTCAGCAGCTGCCTTTTTATCTCGGACATTGCCTTTAAGGTATTTTTGGGGTCGGGTATCTTAATAATTATCTGATTTACAACGGAAGAGCCTAATATTTCCTGCGCAGTTGTTATAGGGAGCGCCAGCACGTCGTCATTATCCTGGCCAAAGGTCTTGCCTTTTTTCTCCGTAACACCGAGAATGATTAGTTTTTTGCCGTTTAAAAATATTTCTTTTCCGACAGGATTTGATCCGCCGTAAAGATCCCGCACAATAGTATCTCCGACTACACAGACTTTCCGCGCGGCCTTTACATCTTCTTCTCTGAAAAAAGTACCCACCGCTACATTCCAGTTCCTAACATACGGGAAATTAGAACCGGTCCCCGCAATGGCCGTTGAATTTCTGGTTTTTCTTTTGTATTTTACCGTGGCGCCCATATTCATAAAAATTGGGCAGGCCTTTATGGCAAAACTACTCTTGGCTTCGAGCATTTCAACCTGACTCAGTTTTAGTTTGTTTACCGTGTAGGCGCCGGGAGGACCTGACATTTCCTCTGCATTCCCCGGCAAAAGCTGGAGAACATTAGAACCCATGGAATTTATCTCATTTTCAATCTTTGCCTGGGTGCCGGAAATAATTGAAATTAAAAGGACTATAGACATTACACCGATTATAATACCGAGCATGGTTAGGAAGGAACGAATCTTATTAGACCTTAAGTTGCGGAGACATATTGAGAAACTTTCCCTTAAATTCATTTTTCCGCTGCCTTTATTTTCTGCCCGACCTTTATCTTGGAAATATTTGTTTCTATTACCTCTTCACCTTCGTTCAAGCCGGAAACTATTTCGGTATTGTCATAACTTTCCAGACCGGTCTTTACATATTTCTTAACAGCCTTGCCCTTTTCCGCCGTAAAGACAAACTTGCCGTCCTTATCATCGCCTATGGCCGTGTAGGGCACCATCAGTACATTGCTTTTTTCGGCAACCTTTACATATATATCACCGGTCATACCCAGCCGGAGCGTCAAAGCGGTTTTATCCAATCGCGCCTTAACCTGATAAGTTATACCTTTTTCTTTTACTTCCAGACTGCTCTTTGAAATAAATGTTATTACTGCGGGAAGTTTGATTTCTTTATAAGCATCCAGAACTACTTCGGCCTTTTGCTGTATCTTCAGCTGACCAATATCCGTCTCATCTATATTTGACTCAAAAGTCATCTCGTTTAAATCTGCCAGCATCAGAGCGGGTGTACCGCCATAGAGTGTTTCTCCAACTTCAATAAATCTCTTTACGATTGTCCCGGTAAAGGGCGCTGAGATGAAAGTATTTCTCCACTGTTCTTTCGCCTGTTCCGCCTGTTGCGGCGCTATGAACCCTTTTTTTGAGAGCGATTCCAGTCTTTTATAATCCTTGTCGGCTTGCGGGGTGGAATCCAGCTCAAGTAAGAGCTTGCCTATTTGCACATTTTCGTTTTCTTCTGCAAATATTTTGCTTACTCTGCCGGAAGCCACGGTCGTAAGTTTGGCTTCATTGTTTGACCTTACGGTGCCGGTCGCCTGAACATTGACAACAAGTCCGCCTTTCACAGCCTTAGCCATTTTTACTTCAGTCGCTCCGTCCATGCTGCAGCCGCCGGAAAAAACAGCCGCGAGTAAAAGCCCCAGCACTATTTGTAACTCTTTAATATTTTTTATTTTCACAGTTTTCATTTACTTTCCTCCAAGGGAATATTCAAGTTCATTTAAAGCCGTGTGATAGGCATAAAGCGCCTGCAAGTTTTCGAGTTCGGCGCTGCTTTTTTTGGTCTGCGCGTCTATAAGCTCCGTTAAAGTTGAAAGGCCCTGGTCATATTTGGCGTTAATGGCCTCCAGATTCTTTTTAAGATAATCAAATTTTACGATTGCAAGTTCATAATCCTGTTTAGTCTCTTTTATTTTTATGTAATTATTCCTGACCTGCAGGCTGACCGCCTGTTCCATCAATTTCTCTGCAGAGGCAGTGCTTTTCAAAGCTAATTCAGCCTGCTCAACCCTGGCATCACGGGAAAAACCGCTAAACAGAGGAACCGAGACATTCAGACCCAAATTCCAGCTTTTATCTTTAAGCAAAAGATCACTGCCGGTATATTGATATCCCGCCTGTCCTGTAATGGTCGGCCAGAATTCGGCATAAGCGCCTGCGGCAACCGCTCCGGATATCTTTTCCTTTAATTTTAATTCTTTAAAATCTATTCTGGCGGCAAGAGCCCGGGTCCGGGCTTCTTCATAGGATTTCAGACCCAAAGGAATTTCGCCGGGAATTGCCGGTTTGTCCTGCGCCAGAACAAGTTTTTCTTCCTCATTTTTTACCAGAAGATTTTTGAGGGAAGAACTTGCCAGCTCCACCCTGTTTACCGCTTTTTTTGCTTCCAGTTCAAATTTCAGGGCTTCTACTTCTGCATTCATAACATCTATTTTAGTGGCCACACCCTGCTCTTTTCTTGCTTTGACGGACTCTAAAAGATGCTTCAGATCATTTAATGTAAGTTTAGAGGCCTGTTCCAACCCCTTCGCCTGAAGCAGAAAATAAAACTCTTTTTTTACATTATAAGAAACTTCTTTTTTCTTTTTTTCCAGTTGTAGAGCTGCCAATTCTTCGTTCAAGCAAACCTGCGTTTCCAAAGCAACTGATTTACCAAAATCCCAAATATTCTGCGAAGCAACCAAACCTAGAGAATAAGAAGACGTATCAAGTTCCGGTCCTATCCCCATAAGCGCAGCTGCAGGCCCAAAAGTAGAAGCCGTAGGTGTTATCTGTCTGGTTGCAGAAAAAGAAGCAGTAACGCGCGGTAAAAACACAGCCCGGGTTTCCTTAACTCTAGCCCTTTCCGCCGCATACTGATTACTAAGCGTAACAATCTCCGGACTCTTCTTAAGCGCCATTTCAATACACTGCTCCAGCGAAAGCCCCTCCGCAAACACCACCCCCGCCGTCATCACCAAAACAACAATAATCTTCCTCACAAAAACACTCCCTTAATATTTTCTAAATACCGCGGAGCCCTTCCCGCGTACAATAAATAGTCAATAGTCAATCGTAAATTGTAAATGCTTTATATTATTTCCCCATCTCTAAAATGTATCGTCTTTTTCGCATAAGCCGCTATATCTGTTTCATGTGTAATCAGCACTACAGTCTTACCTTCCTGATTAAGTTTTACGAATATTTTCATAATCTCTTCGCCGGATTTTGTATCCAGATTACCGGTCGGCTCATCCGCAAGAACAAGTGACGGATTTGTAATAAGAGCTCTGGCAATCGCCACACGCTGTTGCTGCCCGCCTGATAGTTCATTGGGCTTATTCTTATATTTGTCTGAAAGTCCCACCATATCCAGGGCTTTCATGGCAAGCTGGCGCCTGTTTTTAGCCCCGCTGTAGATAAGAGGCAACTCAACATTTCGTATGGAATCAGTTCGAGGAAGCAGATTAAAAGTCTGGAAGACAAAACCGATTTTTTTATTTCTTACCTCTGCCAGCTCACTGTCACTAAGTTTGGAAACCTCTTTCCCATCCAGTAAATAAGTACCTTTTGTAGGGCGGTCAAGACACCCGAGTATATTCATGCAGGTTGATTTGCCGGAGCCGGAAGGACCCATGATAGCCAGAAAATCCCCTTCCTCAACCGTAAGATTGACATTTTTCAAAGCACTGAATTCAATATCCCCGGTCAAATATGTTTTAGTAATATTTTGCAATTCTATTACATTTTTCATTTGTTCTCCTGTCTAACTGATTAAGAAGCCGTAAAATAAAAACGGTTTGGCTACTTCCAATCTATCAAACAACCCATAGCCTGAGTTCTGTCTTTCAACAGCATATCATAGAGTTCAGGGGCTTTTTCATAGCCGGCCCTGTGGCTTATCAATTTCTTGACATCAACTTCTTTTGCGGCTACCAGTTCAAGAAAAAGCTCATTATGCCTTGCTTTAGTCCAAACATTAAAAGGTGTCTCGTGCGCAGGATGCGAGCCGTTATGAACGCCTATAATGGAGTAGCTGTTTACATTACAGAGATCGTTAAAATCGAAAGTTGAAGGACCTTTTGGGCTGGAAAGCATTATAAACTTGCCCTGTTTCTTGAGCGGGGCAAA
>Ga0265593_1000374_pt1 | contig 26308 bp, 22 predicted proteins | sample saktaG_8_FD_190136 | JGI IMG/M metagenome (GOLD analysis project Ga0265593, IMG submission 190136) | Saline water microbial communities from Sakinaw Lake, British Columbia, Canada - sak_2011_5_24_36m | ecosystem: Environmental > Aquatic > Non-marine Saline and Alkaline > Saline ...
TATTGACGAAGTGCACATGTTATCTGGGCACAGTTTCAATGCACTGCTAAAAACCCTTGAAGAACCCCCGCCACATGTAAAGTTTTTATTAGCCACCACTGATCCACATAAATTACCTATAACGGTGTTATCGCGTTGTTTGCAGTTTAATTTAAAACGTCTGTTACCTCAGCAAATCGCTCGACAAATGACATACATTTTAGAACAAGAGGAAACACCGTTTGCTCCTCCCGCTTTAACTGTATTAGCACGTGCTGCAGATGGAAGTATGCGCGATGGCTTAAGTTTACTAGATCAAGCCATTGTTTATGGAAATGGAGCAGTTAATTTAGCTGATGTTAATGCCATGCTAGGGATGATTGAACAACACCCTGTGGAAGAGTTATTAGCCTTATTAGCACAGGGCAATGGTGAAGCACTATTAGACAAAATTGATCATATTGCCAGTGCCGCAATTGATTTTACAGAAGTTACCCAGCAACTATTGCATTTACTGCATCGTATCGCCTTAATTCAACACCTTCCAACGTTAATTGATGAAGACTATGACAGTCAGATGTTGCAAGAATTAGCTAAAAATATCACACCAGAAGATACTCAACTTTATTACCAAATTGCCTTAATGGGGCAAAAAGATTTGCTGTTGGCGCCTGATCCACGTAGCGGTTTTGACATGTTAATGTTACGGATGCTGATTTTTAAACCAAAAACCTCAGCAACAAAGATAGCGGTTCTGCCACCGGCTAAACTGCATTCGGCAAGCTCTACACAAGCTAAGCCGCGCGTTACTGTAAGTGAAAAGCCAGTCGTGCATTATCAAGCAGAATCCAACCTACAGCCAAACTTCCCAGATAAGCTTGTCGACCACCTTGTCAGTCATGACAAGCAAGCCCAGACCATGCCATGGCAGGAAATGATTAGCGCGATGAAGCTGGAAAGCATCACCAAGCAATTAGCTCAACATTGTCAGCTAGGGGAGCGCGATGAAAACTCAGTGACCTTATTACTCAATGAAGGTCATGGCAATTTATTAACCGCTATGCGTCAAAATAAATTACAGGCAGCGTTGCAAGGTTTTTATAACAAACCTATAAAATTGAGTATTCAAATCACTACATCAGCCTTAAACACCCCAGCAGCCAAGATTACTCAAGACAGTGAAGCTCGACAGCGTGCTGCGGTGACGGAAATTCATGCTGACCCACTTGTGCAAGCCTTACAAGAAACCTTTGACGCACGTATTAATATCAGCTCAATAGAACCCATTACTAATAAATAACACTATTACGAGAAAAAATCATGAAAAATCCATTAGGTAATCTAATGCAACAAGCGCAAAAAATGCAGGAAGATATTAAAAAAGCACAAGACGACTTCGCATTAATGCAGGTTCAAGGTGAATCAGGGGGTGGTTTAGTATCAATTATCATGACAGGCAAACGTGAAGCAAGAAAAGTAACGATCGATGATTCTTTAATTGGAGAAGATAAAGATATGTTAGAAGATTTAGTGGCGGCTGCAATTAACGATGCTGTTAATAAAGTAGCAAAAATGAAAAAAGAAAAAATGACAGAATTAACTGCGGGTATACCTTTACCAGCAGGCTTTCAAATGCCTTTTTAACGCGACTATTTCAATGCAAAATAAAGGGATAATAGGGAAGTTAATCAAAGATTTAAGTTATTTGCCTGGCGTCGGTGCAAAAACTGCTCAACGGATGACATTTTATTTATTGCAGCGTGATAGAAAATCGGCAAGACGTTTAGCCGAAACCATCCTAGCTGCGATAGACACGATTGTCTATTGCCGCCAATGCCGAACATTTACCGAACATGAGCTGTGTGAGATGTGCAGCAATAAGCAACGTGATACTAGCCGCATCTGTGTTGTAGAAAATCCAGCAGATGTGTGGTCAATAGAACAAGCACGCGTATTTAATGGTCTGTTTTTTGTTTTGCATGGTCGCTTATCCCCTTTAGATGGTATTGGCCCTGAAGAATTAGGCTTAGCACAACTTGAGCAACAACTGGCAAGTGGACACATAAAAGAGTTGATTTTAGCGACGAACTCCACCGTAGAAGGTGAAGCAACAGCATATTATCTTAGTGATTTAGCGCAACAACATCACGTGCACGCTAGTCGAATCGCCCATGGAGTGCCCATGGGGGGGGAGTTAGAATATATTGATAGCGGAACCTTAACGCACGCATTTAATGGCAGAATAAAAATTTAACAGGAGCACGCGATGACAACAGAAACAGAGTGTTTATTTTGTAAAATGGTAAGGGGCGAGATTGTTCCAGAACGTGTGTATGAAGATGAACACCTGCTGGCATTTCGTGATATTAATCCGCAAGCACCTGTGCATATTTTGCTTATTCCAAAACAGCATATAGCCACCTTAAATGATTTACAAAATAAAGAGTTAGCTGGACGATTATTAATTCAGGTTGGCGCTATTGCAGCCCAAGAAAATCTTGCTGAAGACGGTTATCGCACCGTCATAAATTGCAATCAAAACAGTGGGCAAGAAGTCTTCCATTTACACCTTCATATCTTAGGTGGACGAAGACTAAACTGGCCACCAGGCTAGGTAACACAACACCCATGCCAAAGGGCTTGCGAAGCCAATGCCTCAACTTTGCAAGCCACTAATCTTAGTCAGCCAATTTAGCCTGAATAAAGCCCATTAATTCGGTCAAAGGCACTTCAATATTATCTTTAGTAGTTCTGGCTTTATATTCAAAGACATTTGCATCTAAGCCTTTATCGCTCAAAATAATGCAGTGTGGAATGCCAATTAATTCCATATCAGAAAACATAAAACCAGCGCGCACCTTACGATCATCTAATAACGTTTCAATACCCGCCGCATTGAGTTGTGCATAGATTTGTTCAACTGTTGCTTGTAACCGCTGTGACTTGTGTAAATTCATTGGACACAGGGCAACCTGAAACGGTGCTAAATGCGATGGCCAGACAATTCCTCGCGCATCATGATGTTGCTCAATAGCTGCCGCTACAACCCGAGAAATTCCAATACCATAGCATCCCATTAACATAATTTGATGTTTGCCAGTCTCATTAATAATGCCCGCTTTCATCGCCTCACTGTATTTAGTGCCTAATTGAAAAATATGCCCAACCTCAATACCACGCGCTAAGGTAATTTCACCTAAGCCATCTGGACTTAAATCACCCGCCACAACATTACGAATATCATGAAACGCATGATCAGCAATCGCCTGTTGATAAAACGCCATCGTTTTAGGATCACTTAACCAATTGCAGCCACGGAAATGAAAACCTTCTTCATTAGCACCGCACACAAAATCAGTTAAATAGCGTGTATCAAGATCAAAAATAACGGGCAAAGCTGCGTCCAATACAGGGCCTAAAAACCCTGCAACGCAACCATGATGCTGAGCAATTTCAGTTTCAGTAGCAAAACGGAAGGTGCCAAGCAGTTTCGTTAATTTAATTTCGTTAAGTTCATGATCGCCGCGTAAAAAGACATTGTAAAATTGTTCAGAAACACTGCCATCTGCTGCGTCAATACTACGCATAATCGCTAAGGTTTTAAGTACTTTCTGCGCAGGCACAGCTAAAAACTCTGTCAATTCAGCAATGGTTTTTTGCGTAGGCGTGGCGACTTTAGCAAATGTTTCGCAAGGTTCTGCTAAGGTTTGTGCCACCACTAAGGCCTTAGCACTTTCCACATTAGCGGCATAATCACTGCCAGTTGAAAACGCAATAGCATCTTCGCCAGAGTCAGCTAAGACATGAAACTCATGAGATACTGCACCGCCAATAGCGCCTGAATCAGCAATCACTGCACGAAAATTTAAGCCTAAAAAGGTAAAAATATTTGTGTACGCCTGATACATACGATCGTACGTTTCTTGCAAAGACGCTTGGTCGCTATGAAAAGAATACGCATCTTTCATAATAAACTCACGACACCGCATAACACCAAAACGAGGGCGAATTTCATCGCGGAATTTAGTTTGAATTTGATAAAAAGTAATAGGTAATTGTTTATAACTTTTTAATTCATTACGAGCTAAATCAGTAATGATTTCTTCATGGGTAGGTCCTAAACAAAAGTCGCGATCATGACGATCTTTTAAACGCGCCAACTCAGCACCATAATGCTGCCAACGACCTGTTTCTTGCCATAGTTCAGCAGGTTGTAAGGCGGGCATAAGCACCTCAAGCGCTCCCGCTTTAGCCATTTCCGCACGGGTAATTTGTTCAACTTTACGCAAGACGCGAAGCCCCAAGGGCAGCCACGTGTATAAACCAGCCGCTAATTTTCGGATTAAACCTGCACGAATCATCAATTGATGACTTGCAATTTCAGCATCGGCAGGGGTTTCTTTAACAGTATTGAGAGGAAATTGAGATGTACGCATGAAAAAAGTAGACTTGAAATTTATGAAAGTAAAAAGGCTATTTTACAGATTTTTAAAAATTCCGCTCAGTCATGATTGTGCTCAGTAAAGCGCAGCGCAGCCAGAAAGTTACTGGGATACATGAACTCTGTTTTGGGTGAATATTTTTCGTTGCGTAGTCCCGATAATATTACTCAGTAATTGCAGTGCAGGGGGTTTGCCTCGTTTACGATAAAAAACGAGCTATGTTGGCAAGTATAATAGGATTAAATCAAATATAAGAAGTTATCCATTTCATTATGTCGCCCGCATTCATTTGTTCTGTTTTACGGCTTACTTCGTACCCTTTTCTAAATAATATTAGCGTAGGACTCATGCTGATTTTATTATTGATTGCCAATGACTGTTCCTGTTCAGTATTAATTTTTGCCATTCTTATCCAAGGTTCCATATTAGAGGTGACTAAGGCGTAAGCAGCGTCCATATTTTTATAGTGCATGCATGTGTTATTCCAAAAAAAGACCACTACGGGAATGTCGCTGTTAGACAGGTGTGCTTTGAAATTTTTTGCTGTGAGTTTTAGTGGGCTATTGATAAATAATAAATGTTTACACGCGTTACAACGCGGATCTTGCTTTAAAGTTTCCGATTGAACGCGATTTATGCCGTCGCAATTTTGACAGACAATATGCAATAAGCTCATGTTAATGTTCCTTTGGGATTGTTGAATGTGTGCAAATTATAAAAAAATTTGATTGAGTTTAGTTTAAAAGATGAATTTGATTAAGCTGCTCTTTTCTTAATATCTTAACTTAACTAATTGTTTAGAGTGCGGTGGTTAACGAAGGGTGGTGGCATTGTCATAGTTAGCAATCAGTCGTTGTAATGATTCTGTTTGTAAAATATGGTTATCAACTTTTAAATAGGCAACGTCATCTTCAGGGTGTAGAGAAAATTCTTCCACTCCCATGATCTTAATAACTTCTGTGGCAAAGTTATCTAGCTGGTTTTTATCAAAGTTTTTTAGTGAAATTAGCATATTAGCTACGTAGCGTGGCGGTTTCATGAAGAGACTTAAGAGTAACCAACTTAACGCAGCCAGTGCACAAAATAAAAATACAGCGGTTTCACCGTAACTGCCTTTAAACCACCCACCAATGACACCGCCCATAAATAAGCCCATAAACTGACAGCTTGAATAGGCGCCCATCGCCGTGCCTTTTAAATCACCCGGTGCAGTTTTGGAAACTAAAGAAGGCAGTGTGGCTTCTAATAAATTAAAGCCACAAAAAAACAGGCCTAAAAAACCAATAATTGTCCATAAGTTGTCATGAAATTGAGCCAATCCTAATTCCGCGCACATGATTACCGCAATAGCGCCAATGAAGACGTGTTTCATTTTACGTTTTTTTTCTGCAATGATAATAAATGGGACTGCGAGTGCCATGGATAATATGAAGATGGGCAAATAAACCAGCCATTCTTGTCCTGAAAGTAAGCCAGTTAAGCGCATTTCATTTGGCACCACAACAAAAATAGCCATTAAAATCATGTGCAAAATAAAGATGCCATAATCTAAACGTAATAATTCAGGATTTTTTAGCGCGTCCAGCATTTGGCTTGGAATAAACTCTGCATCACGATGTTTTTTGGATAGGGGAGGATTTGGGACGATATAAAAAATGGATAAGATAGCGAGTATGGTAAGTACTGCGGTGACACCAAAAACGCTTTGAATACCCCCAAGGCTTGCAATAACTGGGCCTGCCACAATACCAACACCAAACGACATGCCGATGCTGATGCCAATGGTCGCCATGGCTTTAGTTCTATGCACTTCCTGAGTTAAATCAGCGACTAAGGCCATAATTACCGCAGAAATAGCACCTGCACCTTGAAAGGCACGACCCAGTAAAATGCCGTAAATGCTGGTCGATAAGGCGGCAATCACGCTGCCAATAAAAAATAAGACCAGACCGATTAAGATGATTTTTTTGCGTCCAAATCGATCTGACAATAAACCAAAAGGGATTTGTAACAAAACTTGGGGTAAACCATAAATGCTCATGGCTAAACCAATAAGTGTGGGGGTTGCGCCCTCTAATTGTTGGGTAAACAGCGAGAGCACCGGTAATATCATGAATAATCCCAGCATTCGTAGTGCATAAATGCCTGCCAAAGATAAGGTGGCATATCTTTCAGCAGGTGTCATTGGGCTAGTTATATCTTGTAGTGTGGTCAAAACAGGCTTCTCCTCTAAGGCAATGCGTCATCAAATGGTGTGCGGTAAGGTCGGACACTTAGTGTTTACTGGCTCACTGACACGATGAAATTTAATTTTCTTATGTCTTCCGCAAATGCGTTTAATACCGAACTAGGCATCGGTTTAATTAAAGCCGCTTCGGGTTGTTGAGATGTTCTCGCTAAGCTATATACCATTATTGTTTGTAGGTCACAGCGTTGTTTAATAGCTTGTAAAAGCGCAACAAAAGCCTGATGTTCGGTATTGGAAAAACCGTTGCCTGCGTAATCAATTAAACAAATTTGCAGTAAAGTTGGGCATAGTTTAGTGGCTAAAATTAAATTCTCTACGGCCGCCGATAAACTTTGTCCAGTATTGTTGATTAGTTTTCTACCTGCTTCGGTTGCACTATCAAATTTAAACCATACTTGACCATTATAATGGCTAAGTTGAGTTAATGCCTGTTGAACATGAGGTTGATGAATTAAACTTCCGTTAGTAATAAGGATAAACGCAGCGTTTGGCAGAATGCCCATCGCGGTGGCTATCTTGCCAATTAAGGCAATGGCTTCGGGTAATTCTTTTAAGGTAGTGGGTTCACCATTGCCCGCGATGGCTATGTCTTTTATCACGCGTTGCTCAGGAATTACGTTGAAAGACTCAAAAAAATCACCGTGTAATACGCGGCTAAAAAAGGCCTTTAATTCTTCTTCAAGTAAGCCAAAGTCCAAGGCAGGTGCTACGCCTCTTTGTAAATCAGGTACTTGGCAATAAATACAGCGCCAATTGCAGGTGTTATTGGTATTAAAATTAATGCCAATAGATAAACCACCTGCGCGTCTTGACAGCACAGGATAAATATAACGCATCCCAACAATGTCGGAGCGATGGTCGGTGGTGGATAATGTGGGGGCCATAAATCTCTATTAAATTAAGTGGGTAAGTATTATTCTACGGTGTCATTCTACGGTGTCGACAGTAAGCGTGTTAAGGTCGATTAACAGAGAGAAAACATTTTTAGGCTTTAGATACTGTGAAAGTATTCTTTGTATTTCCCCTCTTTAGCAAATAGAGGTTAGTGTAGAGTTGATATATTAAAAATAAACTTTATATATTAGTAGTCTATGATTTAAAAAATCCCCCTCAATTCCCTTTTATTAAGGGGGAAGCTAAAACATAATACTTTCACAGGCTCTTTAGTTATCAGTCGTGAGCACGTTTCTTTTTTCAACTCTATATTTTTAATTATTATGATAGCAAGTATCGATACCGCACTTATTCAATTATTTCTTGAAGAAGATATTCGCTCAGGAGATATTACAGCAAGAATTATTCCTGAGCAGTGCTTGGCTACGGCTGAAGTTATTAATCGTGAACGCATGGTTATGTGTGGGCAAGCGTGGTTTGATGGGGTGTTTAACTGTGTAGATTCATCTATAACTATCACTTGGCTGGTTAACGAAGGCGAGATGATTGAAGCCAATACGGTACTGTGTCGTTTGCACGGTGCCGCGCGGGCATTATTAAGCGCTGAACGTACCGCACTTAACTTATTACAAACCTTAACTGCCACGGCAACTATTGCTAGAAACTATGCAGATGCCGTGGCTCAGACGGAGTGCAAAGTGCTAGATACGCGCAAAACCTTGCCAGGCCTTCGTTTAGCACAAAAATATGCGGTACGTTGTGGGGGCTGTCATAACCATCGCTTGGGCTTAGATGATGGGGTGTTAATTAAAGAAAATCATATTATGGCAGCAGGTTCTATTAGCCAAGCGATAATGCTCGCGCGGTCTTTAACTGCTTTGCCTATAGAAATTGAGGTGGAAAATTTGGCGCAGTTTTATGAGGCATTGCATGAACAACCCGAACGAATTATGTTGGATAATTTTACTTTTAATGAATTACAAACGGCCGTGCAATTAAAAAAAGCACAACCTGAATATGCGCACATTGAGTTAGAAGCCTCTGGTAATATAACCTTAGCAAATATTCGCACTATTGCCTTAACGGGGGTTGATTTTATCTCTATTGGTGCGTTAACCAAAAATGTGATAGCCACTGACTTATCAATGCGTATCACCCTGATTACTCAATAAACCACGCCTCGGGTAAGGTGACATAGCGAGTTGTAATTTCCTTGAGCATAGTTTGATAATGCGCTTTTAGTCGATATTGAAGCTCGGCTGGAATTTTGGTTTTTTGAGTTGCGTGAATACGTTGATGCAAGGTATCGGCAAAGAGCTCAGTTGAGGTTAACGGTAAGTCAATGAAGTTATAAATAGCGTGCATTAGTTGTGCTGGATTTGCCACGATGTCATCGTAAAATTTAATCAATACTTGATCTAATAAGCCGGCTTTTTCTAAATCTTTTAAGGTGAGTAAATAATCATTACGTAAACTTATATCTGACAACCTTGTACAGGCGTTAAATAAATAATCAATATCTTTCCCATGGCGCGTTAAAAATGCATTAATTCCGCCTTCTTCATTTTTTTTGCCTTGTAATAAGCTGGACCACGCCCGTTCGGAAGGTTCACGTAAAATAAAAATAATTTTTAAATTCTCAGTAATGGTTTTCATGTGAGTAAAGCCTGCTGCACCAATTAACGCATATTCAGGGGTGATATCTAATGCATATTTTCGTTTTTTAGTGGTGCGTAATAAATCAACATACCAGTCATCATTAATTTTTTTAGTTAACGCGCCTATTCTTCGTGCTAAAGCGGGGCTTAATCCCTCTGCATCGTCAATAAGTGCTTTTAATAAAGGTGCATCATCTGCAAGCATTGCTGAGATAAAGGGGGTTAGTTGTTTTGTTTTGTCCTTATCGCCTTGGCATACTTTTAAAAAATGCACCGCACGCCAATTATTAAGATGTGGGCTGTTTTTATATAAATGGTCAAAATAATGCACTTCTTTTGCAAACGCACATTTAGCAAAGCGTTCATCTTTGGTTAAATTCTGAAACAACCATGACGTCCCTGCCTTTTGGGCACCAATGCAAACTAATAAATTGCTTAGTTTTGGGGATTTATGTGCGTGTTTTTTTAGTAAGCGTGTGTGCACTAAGTCATCTGTCATGTTTAATGGGTACCCATTAGCACACACATTGATGGGTTGGTTTTCTTCTAAGGCGAGTCTGAAAATTCTTGTTAACGCAAAGGGAATATCAAAAATAAAACCTACGTCAGCATGAGTCGAGTGTTTAAATTGTGCGTCAACATCAGCACGTTTATGCCATGTGGACGTAACGGGTTGGACAATATTATTAAATACCAGACTGAGTTCAAGAGCAGATTGCTGGCTACTTACCACCCAGCCTTTTATTTGACTGGGTGTGATGGATTCAACAAAACCAATCATTTCCAACGTGTGTTCATCGGCTAAAGCAGCAGATGATGGCAACGTATCAAGAATTTTTTGCATACTGTTTACTTCCTTATGGGTGAAAAATAACGTTAACGTGGTAGCGTACTTATTCGATGTTGAGTGAGATGAATGATCAAATTTTAGCGTTTTGTGTGTTTACTAGGTTGAGTGCAATGGCTCTTGTATAATTGGTTATTCTTGCTTAATTGGATTAAATAAACAATATGGTTTCTGAAAAAACGAATTTACGTTCACGAGGTATTTATTTATTACCTAATTTATTCACTTCTGGGGCGTTATTTTCTGGCTTTTACGCCATCACCTCAGCAATGAATCATCATTTCGAGACGGCGGTGATTGCAATTTTTGTGGCAATGATTTTAGATGGTCTTGATGGACGTGTCGCAAGAATGACCAATACTCAAAGTGAATTTGGTGCTCAATACGATAGCTTATCAGACATGGTGTCGTTTGGTGTTGCGCCTGCATTAATCATGTATTTATGGGCCTTTGGCGATATGGGGCGAGTAGGGTTGTTTGCGGCGTTTGTGCACACAGCTGGAGCTGCCTTACGTTTAGCCCGTTTTAATACGCAATTAGAAACAGCAGATAAGCGTTATTTTCAAGGCTTACCCAGTCCAGCAGCCGCTGCGATTATTGCAGGGTTTATTTGGATTTGTCTTGAGCATGGCTATGAACTTGAGGTAATTAAATTTCCTGCTCTAGTACTGACCTTAAGCACTGGCTTACTGATGGTCAGTAATTTTCGTTATTCTAGTTTTAAGCAAATTGATTTAAAAGGAAAAGTGCCTTTCATTGCAGCAATTGCCATGATGCTAGCCATTGCTTTTGTTATGGCACAGCCCCAAACTATGTTATTTTTATTGTTTTTGGTTTATGCCATTTCAGGTCCAGTGATTACGCTTATTCAACGTAAACGGATATTACAAGAGCGTAAAAACTAAGGTCTTACAGAGAAAATTTTTGTCAGACTATTTACGAAATGCCTAATGCTGACAGCAGGTATTGATAGACGCTTATGTCCATTACGTTCTGATTTATACATTTAAGCACGCATGTTTGTCACGGTGTTACGAATTCATCCTATTTCCCCTTAAGCCAGCAACGTAGCTCATGTTGGAGCTTTGTGCCAGGAGTTTTTTATGAAAGACCATTTAATTATATTTGATACAACCTTACGTGACGGCGAACAAAGCCCAGGTGCATCGATGACGCGTGATGAAAAATTACGCATAGCTAAAGCCCTTGAACGCTTAAACGTAGATATTATTGAGGCAGGATTTCCGGCGGCAAGTCCTGGAGATTTCGATGCTGTACAAGCGGTAGCGCGGGGAATAAAAGACAGTATCGTATGTGGACTTTCACGCGCCTTAGACAATGATATTGATCGTGCAGGCGCCGCATTGAAAGATGCTCGACGTGCGCGAATTCATACATTTATTGCTACTTCGCCCATTCACATGCAAAGAAAACTAAATATGACGCCTGCACAAGTGATTGAGCATGCGGTGCGTGCTGTCAAGCGTGCGCGACAATTTACTGATGATGTTGAGTTTTCCCCTGAAGATGCGGGACGTTCAGAAGAAGATTTTTTGTGTCGAATATTAGAAGCTGTAATTGATGCAGGCGCCACCACGTTAAATATTCCAGATACCGTTGGATACAGTATCCCTCAGCAATTTGGTGCCACGATTGCTAATCTCATTGAACGCATTCCTAATTCAGATAAAGCTATTTTTTCAGTGCATTGCCACAACGATTTAGGGTTGGCGGTGGCTAATTCTTTAGCTGCGGTAATGAATGGTGCGCGTCAAATCGAATGTACAATTAATGGCTTAGGTGAGCGCGCAGGAAATGCCTCGTTAGAAGAGGTGGTGATGGCGGTAAAAACTCGTCAAGATGTTTTTACCTGCCAAACACGCATTGATACGCGCGAAATTTTAACGTGTTCAAAGTTGGTCTCAACCATCACAGGTTTTCCAGTGCAACCAAATAAAGCAATTGTTGGAGCAAATGCCTTTGCTCATGAAGCAGGCATTCACCAAGATGGTATTTTAAAAAGTCGAGAAACCTATGAAATCATGCGCGCTGAAGATGTTGGTTGGACAGCAAACCGTATGGTATTAGGTAAGCATTCAGGTAGAAATGCGTTTAAAAATAGAATGGTAGAATTAGGTTTTGAATTTAACTCAGAAGAAGAAATTAATAAAACCTTCATGCGCTTTAAGCAATTAGCAGATAAAAAACATGAGATTTTTGATGAAGATTTACAAGCATTGATTTCAGAAACTACCATTGCTTCCGAAGATGAACAAATTAAATTAATTGCTTTAAAAGTGTGTTCAGAAACGGGCGAAATTCCTATGGCAACAGTCACCTTACGTTTTGCCAATAAAGAGCTCACTGGCTGTTCCGAGGGCGGTGGTGTAGTCGACGCTTCCTTAAAAGCGATTGAAAAGATTGTGCAATCTCATGCCGTCATGGCACTTTATTCTGTCAATAACATTACCAACGGCACTGATGCGCAAGGCGAGGTGTCGGTGCGTTTGGAAAAAGACGGGCGCATCGTCACGGGTTTAGGCGCAGATACTGATATCGTGATTGCTTCTGCGAAAGCATATATTAATGCGGTAAATAAATTGCAAATACCAGATCAACGTCGTCATCCTCAACAAGCAACTGTTTAAGATTTCAATGCTTGTCATGAGCGTCAAACGCCGATTCAATTGGATAGCGTATTGTCCCTATTGCCACGCATTATTGTTTTTGGTGTTGCTTAGCTGTAATGATTATTAAATTATTTCCTGCCAAAATAACTGACATTTCTTTTACTCCATCGAGAAGTTATGAAAATCGCTATCCTATCGCGTAATGCTAAATTATATTCAACAACTCGCTTGGTTGAGGCTGCTGAAAGTCGTGGACATGATGTTCGGGTGTTAGATGTACTGCGTTGTTACATGAATATCACCTCTCATAATCCATCCATTCATTATCGAGGTGAAGATTTAACTGATTTTGATGCAGTTATTCCGCGTATTGGTGCTTCAGTTACTTTTTATGGTACGGCGGTTTTAAGGCAGTTTGAAATGATGAATGTCATGCCTCTTAATGAATCGGTGGCAATATCGCGTTCACGTGACAAATTGCGTTCTACGCAATTATTAGCTAGAAAAGGTATTGGCTTGCCAGTAACGGGCTTTGCCAATAATCCTGATGATATTGCTGATTTAATTAATCAAGTGGGCGGCGCACCCTTAGTGATTAAGCTTTTGGAAGGAACCCAAGGAATTGGGGTGGTGTTAGCAGAAACCTATAATGCCGCAGAAAGTGTTATTCAGGCTTTTATGGGCTTGAAAGCCAATATCATGGTGCAAGAGTTTATTAAAGAAGCGGGCGGTAGCGATATTCGTTGTTTTGTGGTGGGTGATAAAGTCGTGGCGGCAATGAAAAGGCAAGGTGCCGAAGGTGAATTTAGATCCAATTTGCATCGAGGTGGTTCAGCATCGATTGTACGCTTAACACCAGAAGAGCGCTCAACTGCCGTCAGGGCAGCAAAGATTATGGGTTTAAATGTGTGTGGGGTTGATATGTTACGCTCCAATCATGGCCCCGTTATTATGGAAGTTAATTCATCTCCAGGTTTACGAGGTATAGAGGCGGCAAGTGAAAAAAATATTGCTGATTTAATTATTCAATTCATTGAAAAACGTTTTGAAACCCTAGAAACCGCCAAAGATAAAGCGCATTCTAAAACACGGACACGAGGAAAAGGCTAGGGTAAGGAACTTAGCTTGCTGTTGCGTGGGGGACTGTACTGGCAACAAGTGGAATAATAAGTGTAAAAGTAGTCCCACAATGACGCTTACTGGTTACTTCAATAGTGCCATTTAATAACTGATGCACATTGCTGTACACAATATGTAAACCTAAACCACTGCCGCCTTTACCCAAACGAGTAGTGAAGAAAGGATCAAAAATTTTGGCTAAATTCTGTTCATCAATGCCACTGCCGTTATCGGATAAAGTAATTAATACAGAATGATCTTCAATCGGTTTAGCGGTAAGCTGAATAACCCCGTCTGGATTATCTTCAAAGCCATGAATGAGTGCATTCAAGGTTAAATTAGTTATCACTTGCCCTAATGGCCCAGGATAACTATTAAGAATAATGGCGTCAGGAATATCAATAACCACCGTACACCGAGTATGTTTAAACTGTGGCTGTAAGGTAAGCATCAGTTCCTGAATATATGTTTTCAAGTTAAATTGCCGACGATGTTCGCTAGTTTGATCAACGGCGATTTGTTTAAAATGGGTGATTAGCTCATTAGCCCGAGATAAGTTTCTATAAATCAAATCCGTTGCTTGTTCGGTTTGCTCAAGATAGTGCGTTAACACAGAACGTCTGAGTTGACCGCCATTTACTTCTTTTAAAAATTCTTTAGTGGCATCGGACAGCGAAGTTGCCACCGTAAAGCTATTGCCTAAAGGTGTGTTGAGTTCATGGGCAATACCCGCAACCAGTGAACCTAGCGAGGCTAATTTTTCACTGCGAACTAAGCTTGCTTGAGTATTTTTTAAGGTGATTAAGGTTTCATTTAACTGGCGATTTGCTTCGCCTATTTCACTGCGGCGTTGTTCTTCAATTTGTTGTTCTAACTCACTATTCAGTTGTCTGTTTTCTTCTTCGATTAATTTTTTAAGGGAAATGTCGCGCAGGCTAAAGTGCAAGAAAGGTCGACATCCAGCGTTAAATTTTATTAATTGTACTTCAGCATCCCACACGCTCCCATCGGGACGTTGATGCAGCCATTCAAAGATTACCATGCTTTCAGCAAGTGCTTGGTGCAAACGATGAGGAAAGCTTTCAGCTGATAAACTGCCATCGCGCTGATACTCAGGTGACAAGTCTACAAAAGTTTTTGATAAAAAAGCTTCCCGATCGGTAAAGCCATGGGCTTGAAGTGTTGCTACATTACATTCAATAAATGAACCTAAATAAGCGTCTAGTACACCCAAAGAGATATGCGATTGCATGTACAAAGCATTGCTAAAAGCTTCACTGTTGCTTAAATCTGCGTCTGTCGTGGCTAAAGTCATTGTGGGTGTGGAGAGATAAAATAATACGTAGCCGTGTTTAACTGCGCAGTGAGTGAGAGCTTAACGTGGAGTACTGCTTACCCAAGCGTGTAGCCAGCTTTTTAAATCCGTTGCAGTCATAGGTTTGGCGTACAAGTAACCTTGCGCTTCCTGACAACCCAAGGACAATAGGCGGTGTGCTTGAAATTCATTTTCAACACCTTCGGCAATAACCCTAATCTCCAAGCTTTTGCTTAAGCGTATAACAAGATCAGCAATTCTAGCTTCATCGTTTTCTTTAGATATGGTCATGATAAAAGAGCGATCAATTTTAACGCGATCAACGGGCAAACTTTCTAAATAAGATAAACACGAAAAGCCAGTGCCAAAGTCATCAATAGCAATGCTTAACCCTAATGCTCTGATTTCTCGTAAGGTATGTTCAACCAAGGATTGATCCATCATTGCCACAGATTCAGTGATTTCTAATTCTATTAGGCGAGGATTAACGGCACTGTCTAGTAAGCATTGTTTAACACTAGCAAGAAAGCCAGGCATACGAAATTGAACTACAGACACATTTACTGATACGGTAATGTCTTCCCAACCCTCAGCTTCAAGCTGTTGAGCAAGCTTAATAGATTCGCGCAAAATCCATAAACCCATAGGTACGATTAAGCCTGATTTTTCGGCGAGCGGAATAAAGCGATCAGGTGAAATAAATTCACCTTCTTTCGTACGCCAGCGCATTAAAGCTTCACAGCCAATCACACGTTTGGTGTGCATATTAATTTGTGGTTGAAATAAAGGGAATAAGAGGCCTTGTTCAAAATCAACCAATAATTGGTGTAGTAAATGAGTTCGTTCTTTGGCTTTAAAACCAATGTCATTGGTATAGCAAGCGTCGCTGTTAAGGCCTGATTCTTTCGCTAATTTACGCGCAATACTGGCATTTTTTAAGACCGATTGACCATCTGAATGAGAGTCACGTAAATGTACGATACCAGTACTAATCGGCACAACATGATTCATATCTTCAATACGGAAGTTTTTTTCAAAATAAGGACGAATTAAATGAGTTTGTAAATCGGTCGTTTTACCTAACATTCCAAAGGCATCGCCAGAAATTCTTGCAATCAGACATTGCTTACCAAAATTATCATGTAAGCGATAGGCTAATGCTTCCAGTAACCGATCGCCGTAGTGATAGCCGAAGGCATTGTTAATTTCAGCAAATTGATCAATATCAATTTGCATCACGCTGTAGTCCTCAGCATTGCCAGATTTAAAGCAGTCATTAATCGCTTCAATAAAAGCGGTTCGATTGGGTAAGTTAACGAGCCGATCAAAGTAGGCAAAATCTTTTAAGCGGGCAATAAGATGAATGTTTTCTGCGCACACGGAGACATTGCTACAAAAAACTTTAAGCAACTCTTGGTTTAAATGATTGGGTGATTTATTGGATTTAACAAACACAGCAAAATGTTTGTTGTCACGTATGGGAAAATATAAAACCAGATATTCTTTAGCGAAGAGATGTTCGTGATGCGTTAAGCAATGGGCTAATCCATCTCTAATAATACTGTCATCAATTTCATTTAAGCGGCGTTGAATAAGACTTTGAAAGCGTCCTGCTGCGGCGATGATGACATAATCAGTGGCGGCTGAGGCTTCATTTAATGTTGATTGCGCACATAATAAGCCTTCAGGATTAATACCTAATATTGCAGCTAATTGCCGAATAACTCCGCTGGCAAAATGTTGTAAGCCAGTTTCTGCAATTAATTCTCGTGAACCATGAACGATTTGTTCTAAGCCTACACGACTGGATTCCATGCGAATGATTTGATCGTAACTACGAATAGCAGATAACACCGTGATAAATAGTTTATTACGGGTTAATTCTGTTTTAGTTTTGTAATCGTTGATGTCGTAATCACGCACTGCATCAAGTTCTGGAGCGTAACCTGGTTGTCCTGTGCGTAAAATGATGCGGGGAAATTTAAGCTTTAATTGGTTGCGAATAATGCCCACTAATTGCAAGCCAGAATCTTCTGCCTCCATCACAACATCAAGTAAGATCACTGCAATATCAGAGTGTTCGGACAGTAACTCAAGGCAATCAGCGGTTGAGTAGGCATTAAGAAAGAGCGGAATTTTGCCAATGAGATCTATGTTTTGCAAAGCATGTTTAGTAGCAAGATGCACATCGTGATCATCGTCAACAATGAGGATTTTCCAAAAATCTAATTGTTCACAGCCGTCATCATCGATGATAGGTAATTCATCGGAAAAAACAAATTCATCATTGTCTAAAGTCATTCTTTGATACTCGTGAAATAAAGCAAGCAAATATAATAAAAATTACACCTAACAGGATAGCTAACTATTCACCTGCCTTTTTGGGGCATTTTAAAAAAAATTAGGCTGAATAATTACTTGCAATCCAGTCAATAATTATAGCCTAAGGATAAACAATTGCTTAAATTCGTTTAAATTTATCAAAAATGTTAGCAGTGATCTGCAAAAATACTGGACTTTTTGGCTTGACAGGCACATAAGTTCGTGGAGATTACCATTAACTACGCGAGGATTTAAGGAGATAATATGAAATTGCGCTACGAAACCAAACAAGAATATGAAATAGTCATCATTGATGAGGAGCGTATTGATGCACATAATTCTGGTGATTTAAAAGAAGCACTTTTGCATAAAATTGAGCAAGGTAATACCCATCTTATTGTGCAGTTGGCGCAGGTACGTTTTATTGATAGTTCGGGCTTAGGGGCGTTGTTAGCGGCTTATAAAAAAATTAATGCTGGTCATGGGCGATTGATGTTAGTTCATGTACAAGCGCAGGTGCTCGCTATGTTTGAACTAACGCGTTTAACTCAAGTGTTTGATATTTATGCCGAGTTAGACGATATTCTAGCTCATCATCAGTAGGGGGTGTTATGGGCATACCCGTTTTTCAGGTTGATGTGATTATTCCAACGCAAACCAGATACTTAAGTTTAATTGGGCATATCGGGGAGCGCATTGCTAATGAATTGGATACTTATGCGGGTGATAAAGTGCAGCTTGCATATGATTTAAATTTAGTCCTCACTGAGGCGACAGCGAATGCTATTAAGCATGCTAAAACCAATTCGCTTAAAGAAACAGTAAGGATACTTATTCAAATTGAAGAAAATGAATTAATCATCAAGGTATTTGATCATGGTCAAGGCTTTGATTTAAAAAACATAGAGCCCTTAGATTTCGCAAATCCACAAGAAACGGGTATGGGGCTTTTTTTTATAAAAACGTATATGGACTCAGTAAGTTATACCATTACTCCGGATGTTAATATCTTAGCAATCAGTAAAAAATTATCATGACTTCCTTACCTACCACTTGGCAACTTGCTTGCAATCGTGTTGCTACAAGAGCCTTAGGCAGTGTGCAAGCACACCTGCTTTTAAACACGTATTGTTCATTATTTACGTTAGAGTATCAAACACTTATCGCACCATCGTATGCGGTGCGTGATATTCTTGCCTTGCATGCCTTAAAGGATGTGAATGCTCAACAGGTAAATCTGGTCAAAATTACTGAGTCACAAGAAGTCTTTAGATTACATTTTTACAGTAACACTGAGCGTTATTTAGATGAATATATTCCATTATTAGAAAATAGCGGGTTGCGAGTGTTAGATCAAGTGCAATTTACCTGCACTGATACCCAAAATGAACACGTTAGGGTGGGGTATATAAAAAGTTTTACGCTTAAAATAGAGGCCGTGCCAACGCTTAATTGGCTTAGCTTAAAGCGTTATTTACTGACTGGATTGCGAGCGGTATTACGCCATCAAGTTGACAACGATGCTTTAAATAAATTAGCCATTGTTGCCAACTTAACATGGCAAGCCACTGATTTACTTAGAGCGTATTGTAATTATTATCTTCAGTTAGGACATTCTTCAGCTCGGGACAGTGTCTATCGTGCGTTAATTAATCATCCTAAGGTTGCGGCGTGTTTATTTCATTATTTTGATGCCCGCTTTGCACCTAATCCTGCATGGCAGGTACTCAGCTTTAGAGAAGAGCAGATTCTTTTTCCTTTACGAACTGAATTATCAGTGCACTTAGCCAGTGTCGTTAAGATTAATGATGATCGTATTTTACGCACCCTGTTTAATTTAATAGATGCCACAGTCAGATCAAATTTTCATCAACGCTGTACGCAAAACGATTTTTTTATTGCACTAAAAATAAGCAGTTTAGGCATCATTGATATGCCGTCGCCAAAACCCTGTTATGAAATTTATGTGCACGCCTATGAGATGGAAGGTATTCATTTACGTGCAGGTAGCATTGCGCGTGGGGGCATTCGTTGGTCAGATCGCCCCGATGATTTTAGAACTGAAATTTTGGGATTAATGCAAACTCAGGTCAGCAAAAATGCCTTGATTATTCCAACGGGCGCAAAAGGGGGCTTTATTGTTAAGTCTAATGCTCAGTCTAGTGATTATCAAGCGGATGGACTGCATGCGTATTTACGTTTGATCACGGGCTTATTGGAGTTAACAGATAATCGCACTGCCCATGGTGTGGCGATGGCAACCACCGTTATTTATGATGATCCAGATAGTTACCTAGTGGTCGCCGCCGATAAAGGTACCGCGCATTTTTCAGACAGTGCCAATCAACTGGCAAATCAATATGATTTTTGGTTGCATGATGCTTTTGCTAGCGGTGGTTCTCAGGGTTACGATCATAAAGCTTTAGGTATCACCGCACGTGGTGCTTGGGAGTGTATTCGTCGACATTTTTATGAGCTAGGCAAGGATATTCAACAAGACGAGATTTCGGTGTTGGGTATTGGTAGTATGGATGGTGATGTGTTTGGTAATGGTATGCTGCTATCTCGTCACCTTCAGTTACGTGCGGCCTTTAGCGGACAACACATCTTTATTGATCCCACCCCCTCTCCACACGCCTTTGCGGAACGGCAACGCTTATTCACATTGTCAGGGTCTAGTTGGTTAGATTACGCGCCCGAATTAATTTCTAAGGGTGGCGGTGTGTATTCTCGTTATGACAAAGAAATTGTTTTATCTGAGGAAGTAAAAAATTGGTTGGGTATTCGTTATCACAGTGTCGATGGCGAGTCGTTAATTCGTTACTTATTAACAGCGTCGGTGGATTTACTGTGGCTGGGTGGGATTGGCACGTATGTTAAATCCAGTGAAGAAAAACACGCAGAAGTGGGGGATAGAAGCAATGACAATGTGCGAGTGAATGGGAATGAAATTAAAGCACGGGTGGTTGGGGAAGGGGCTAATTTAGGCTTCACGCAAAAAGCGCGTATTGAATATGCGCTTGCAGGGGGGCGGATTAATACCGATGCGGTGGATAATTCGGCTGGCGTGGATACTTCTGATCACGAGGTTAATTTAAAAATTATGCTGATGGCTTTGCATAAACAAGGCCTTATCGCTGATTATCAACCCTTATTTGAATCCATGACTGCGTCAGTGTGCAATTTAGTTTTAGCTAATAATGTCGCGCAAAGTCGTTGTTTGTCGTTAGAGCAAATTCGTTGTGAACATGCCTTAGAGAAATTTTTGCAGGTGGCTGATTTACTTGAAACAGCAGGTTTTTTAGACAAATCGGTGGAAGCTTTTCCACACGCTAAGCTGCTGCGGGCGCGTCGGCACGCTTGCTTAATGCGGCCAGAATTAGCGGTGTTAATGGCGTCGGCAAAGCGTTTTCTTACTCATTTTTTGGTGCAAAATACGGCATCTTTACCCGCCGATTATTATGCCGAGGTATTAGCCTCTTATTTCCCAACGCAACTGGTGGACACTTTTCGTGAACATTTAGCGAGTCATCCTTTAGCTCAGCACATTCAGGCAACGTTACTAAGCAATCATATAATCAACACTCAGGGTTGTAGTTTTTTATTACTTAACCCAACGCAACAGTCTGCAAGATTAATGGAGGCTGTCGCCAGTTATGTGTTGTATGAGCAAGCGTTAGAGATTAATGCAGTGCGAGCAGAACTTCATAAACAGGCTAATGTTAACGATGCTGATCAAATATTTGCGTATTATCGTGACTTATTAGTTATCGAAGATAGGTTATTGGGCTTTTGCCAATGGCATATCAATCATCAGGTAAACGTGTATCCAGATGCGAGCACGTTGGCTGTTTATGCCACTTATTATGCTGAATATTGCTTGTACAGCACAAACTCAGCGGCACTGCCTTCACGTCCCGCGCAGCCTCATAGTAAGCGCACACTACAGTTCCTAAATGGGTCTGAAGATTTGCCTTTAATTGCCCAATTAAGCCAAGACACCGCGCAGCCATTTATCGAGCAATGGGTTCTTTTTAACGAGATTGTGACATTTTTAGATTTATCAACTATTCAGACTGCACTGCTTACGTTTTCTGTGAAAGATCAGTGGGAAGCTAAAGTCCATCGTTTGTTGTGTGATGAGTTGAAATTAAGCGTGGTAAGCTTGAGTAAAAAAATAAGTGGTTCGGCACTTGCGCCAAGGTCAACCTGGCGTGATTATTTTCATTTAGCAGAAAATCTTACAGCATGGCAAAGCTATCGACATCTGCATCACGAAATTTGTCAAATTATCCCTACTAATTTGTATCCTTATTTGGTATTAGCTGAAGAACTAAAAAAATTATAAAATAATTTTTACCGAGTTCTTTGGGCACCTTCACCTAACAATTTTTTTATATTACCTCTTTATGCCTACCTCTTCGCGCTTCGCAATTTTTCCTCGTGCTCTGCAATTTGAATGGAGCATTTTTCTGGTGGTGGTGGTGGTTCTGACCGTGCCTTTTTGGTTTACTGATTTAGATATTCATGCCGCACGATTTTTTTTCCATCCAGAAAATGGGGAGAATATGTGGCCTGAAGAAAATAATGGCATGTGGGTGTTTTTTTATCGTGCAGCGCCTCTTCTAGTGAATGTGTTATTGCTAGGCGCTTTAGCTATCATGGCGTTAACTGGACAACACGCCTCGGCAACGCGTTTGCGGAGAATGGCATTATTTGTATTTTTGGGCATTATTTTAGGGCCAGGCGTTGTCGTGAATGGCATTTTTAAAGATCATTATGGTCGACCTAGACCCCGTCAAATTGAACAGTTGCATGGTCATTTACACTATCAACCGCCTGGAATGCCTGGGCTTGAAGGTAAGTCTTTTCCGTGTGGTCATTGCAGTGTAGGTTTTGTTTTGGCGTTATTTTATTTTATCCAACGACGCCATCGACCATGGCTAGCAAGAGTGTTGTTAATTGCTGCCCTAGCCTTAGGGGGAGCTATCGGTGTAGGCAGAATGGCGGCGGGTGGACATTTTTTATCCGATATTTTATGGAGTGGTTTTTTAAGTTATGGGGTGTGTTTAGTGTTGTATCACCCATTATTAGGCAAATGGGAACAGACGCCCGATGAAGAGGTGCCAGAGCTTGCACTCTTCGCACGCTGGCAGGGTCTGGCTAAAAGTACGCGTATTACTTGGTTTGTTAGTTTTGCCGTGCTTATTTCTTTGTTAGCCTCGTTAGCGACGCCCAGAAAAACTAATAAAAAACTAAGTTTTCCTAGTGCAACGCTAATGCATCATGATTTTGAAATTCATGCACACGTGGGCGATGTGTTGATTACTCAGCACGCGCCAGAAGATAAGCTCATTTATGCACACTTAGCTTTTAAAGGTTTTGGCTTTCCAACCAGTAAAATTGATGGACTATATCAGTCTGAACAGCAGCTTTTTTCAGTGCTTCAAAATGGTATGTTTACAGATGTAGAAGGCAAAGTAGAAATTTCTTTACCCGCTGATTTTAAGGAAAAATTAGTCATCACTGCGGATAAAGGGGCTATTTATACCACAATGCCAGCACCTAATAATTGGACATTGAGCTCGAAAAAAGGCAGCTTTTTAGACTTAGCAACGCCGTCCAAGCAAGAGTAATGAACTGATTAATGGGTAGTTGAGCCGCGTGTGAGAACGGACTTTAGTCTACATATGATGGCTAAAGCCGTTTCTAAACCGCGTAAAAAATCAGTAGGCGTCGTGGTTTAATACGTCGTCTAATTTTTGATGTAATTGACTAAGGCAGTCATCGAGTTCTTGTTGTACTCGTTCATGTTGGTTTTTTAATACTTGTAATTCATGGGCAATATTAAGTGCAGTCATGACGGCTATTCGATCTGCGCCATTTATTTTTCCAGAATCACGTAATTTACGCATTTGATTATCCAATTGAAGTGCTGATTGAATTAATTCATCTTGCTCTTCTGAATCGCAAAGTATTCGATATTCTTTGCCCATGATCATCAATGTGATGGATTGCGCTTTGTCAGCCATTGTATTGTTACTCCAAGGTTTTTAGTTTAGTTATGATCGTTTCAACGCGGGATTTTGCTAGACTTGTTTTGTCTAAAAGCTGATTTTTTTCAATCACTAATTCATGATTTTGTTTTTTTAAGAGGCTATTTTCTTGGCTAAGTTCATGGTAAAGCGTTATTAAATGATGCAGTTTTTCTTCGAGCTTGTGTAGGGCACTGGGGTAAGTGTGGCGAGATTGTGTCATAGCGAGTTTAAGTTAATAATAATAAATAAGTGTTTAATCGTAAATTAGCAAATTTCGGTTGTTGATAACGGTAAAGTTTGTATAAATCATGCTTAATTACTGTGCTTAAATGGTAGCATAAGCGCAATTTTTCTTTTAGCGATTGTAAGAAAGGAGGGAAAGTTTATGGCTTATTCCATAGTTGACAGCATAATTAAAGGTATCGATAACAGCTTAACTGCTGCCGATGTTCATGGTATTGCTACGGGCATGTTATGCGTAAATATTAAGACGCCGCCTAGTCGTTGGTTAGCAGATTTTATGTTACCCGATATAGAGTTAAGTGCACAACATCAGCAAATTTTAGAACATTTATTTCTGGGAACACAGCGTCTATTAATCAGTAGCGATGGTGATTTTAATTTGTTTTTACCTAATGATGAGGCGTTTTTATCTGATCAGGTAGATGCCTTAAAAAGTTGGTGTCAGGGGTTTTTATATGGCGTCGGGGCAACGACAACCTCGTCGACAACACTATCCAAAGAAGCGACGGAAATTTTTAAAGACATGACTGAAATTACACGGCTTGATAGTGATGTCGAAGGCAATGAAGATGAAGCCGCGTTCACAGAAATTTATGAATATGTTCGCTCTGTTGTGATCTTGCTTTGCCTTGAATTTAACCAGCCTAAAGTCACTGCTACCCATAGTCAATATTTACATTGAGGTTATTTACATTGAAACAACAGGTATTTAAAAAACGTCGGCAGGCATTAATGCAGCGCATTGGTCTGGGTAATATTGCTCTTATTCAAAGTGCTTCACCTAGTGTACGCAATCGTGATGTTGACTTTCCTTTTCGGCAAGACAGCGATTTTTATTATTTAACTGGCTTTAATGAGCCAGAGGCGCTGGCCGTCTTTATTCCTGGACGTGAACAGGGTGAGTATATTTTATTTTGTCGTGAATTTGATAAAACGAAAGCTCTATGGGAAGGTGCGCATGCTGGTTTAGAGGGCGCTACCAAACATTACAAAGCTGATGATGCGTTTCCCATTGAGGATTTGGACGATATTTTACCTAATATGTTAGAGGGTAAAAAACAGGTCTTTTACCCTATGGGACGGGATAGTGAGTTAGACCAACACTTATTAGAATGGATTAATCATTTGCGTAGTCAATCACGCTTAGGTTTGATGGCACCAAGTGAATTAGTCGCTTTAGATTTTATTATTCATGAAATGCGTCTATTTAAAGATGCTGAAGAGCTTACCTTAATGCGCCGCGCAGCAGAGGTTTCAGCACAAGCCCACATCAATGCTATGCAAAAGTGTCGGGAAGGCTTGTATGAATATCAAATAGAAGCAGAATTAATTTATTGTTTTATGCAGCAGGGTTTACGGCATGTTGCCTACCCCTCAATTGTTGCAGCGGGTAAAAATGCCTGCACCTTACATTACACAAAAAACACTGGGCAATTAATTTCAGGCGAGTTATTGCTCATTGATGCAGGCGCAGAATGTGACCATTATGCTGCTGATATTACGCGGACGTTTCCTATTTCAGGGCGTTTTACTGAACCCCAAAAATTGCTCTATCAATTGGTTTTAGATGCACAAACTGCGGCCATTGCACAGGTTAAGCCTGGTGCAAGCTGGAATCATGCACATGAAGCTGCGGTAGAAACGTTAACTAAAGGATTGGTTGCCTTAGGGTTATTAAAAGGCTCGGTAAAAAAGTTAATTAAGGATGAAAAATATAAAGCATTCTATATGCACCGCACGGGACATTGGTTAGGGATGGATGTTCATGATGTGGGTGAATATAAAATTAATCAACACTGGCGACTACTAGAACCTGGCATGGTGTTAACTGTCGAGCCTGGTTTGTATATTCCTGCACATTGTAAAACTGTCGATAAACAATGGCGTGGCATAGGTATTCGTATTGAAGATGATGTTTTAGTTACGGCAACGGGGCATGAGGTACTCACACAGTCAGTACCAAAATCGATTGTTGAAATTGAACAATTAATGCAGGAAAGTTATGTCGCAGGATTATGATTTACTTATTGTTGGTGGTGGCTTAACAGGAAATTGTTTAGCCTTAGCGCTGCAACACAGTGGCTTAACGCTTGCAATAGTTGAAGCGAATCACCGTGAACAGGTCATAGCGTCCCCTTCTGGAGAGCGTGCCTTAGCCTTGGCGGCAGGTACGGTCGAGGTACTAAAAAGCATAGGTATTTGGGCGGGACTTGATGAAATAGCAACCCCTATTGAACATATTCATGTGTCAGATCAGGGACATTTTGGAAAAACGCGCTTATCTGCTAAAAAAGAAGGGGTTGCTGCGCTGGGTTATGTCATTACCGCACGCGCCTTAGAAACGCATTTATTGAATTTACTTGCTGATTCAAACATTACTCACTATTGTCCTGCGCACATTACGGACTTAGTGTCTCAGGCTAATGAAGTTAAGGCGACGTTTAAATGCGCTACAGACACGCTAAGCTTGACCGCAAAATTAGTTGTGGGTGCAGACGGTGGACAATCTTCCGTGCGTGACTTATTGTCCATTGGACAATCCAGTCTTGATTACCAACAAACTGCATTAGTCA
>Ga0265593_1000375_pt1 | contig 26257 bp, 23 predicted proteins | sample saktaG_8_FD_190136 | JGI IMG/M metagenome (GOLD analysis project Ga0265593, IMG submission 190136) | Saline water microbial communities from Sakinaw Lake, British Columbia, Canada - sak_2011_5_24_36m | ecosystem: Environmental > Aquatic > Non-marine Saline and Alkaline > Saline ...
GTGAAGGCACGACCCCACTCAACGCGACCTTGTTTGCCACGCACCACTCGCCACCACTAAGTGAATTAATTCGCGACATAAATAAATTTAGCAACAACGTCATGGCGCGCCAGCTGTTTCTAAGTCTGGGGGGGCGCCCCGAAACACCCGCCAACCTTTCTGACAGCAAGCTGGCCATAGGGGACTGGCTATCACACAAAGACCTGCGCTTCCCTGAACTGGTGTTAGAAAACGGTGCCGGTCTTTCGCGCCAGGAGCGCATCAGCCCACACAGCCTGGCCTCTTTATTGCAAAGCGCGCAGCTCAGCCCGCTGTCGGCCGAGTTTGAGTCATCCCTGCCCATCGTGGGGGTGGACGGCACCCTCAAGAAACGCCTAACCGACAGCAGCGCCGTCAATCACGCCCACCTAAAGACCGGCTCGCTAGAGGGCGTACAGTCCATTGCCGGCTATGTGCACTCACGCAGCGGAAAAAAATGGATTTTGGTTTTCTTGATTAACCACCCCCATGCCGCAGCAGCGCGGGCGGCACAAAATGCGCTGGTGGAGTGGGTGCAGCAGCAATAGCCGCCCAATCCTTGCTAGCACGAGCGGGCGGGCTGACCCTGTGCTGGCTGCTATAATTCGCAACCACCTTACTTAGTTCGCTCACTATGCATACGCTCATCTGTGGCTCCCTGGCTTACGACATCATCATGGTATTTGATGATCAGTTTAAGAATCACATCCTGCCGGAGCAGATCCATATCCTAAATGTCTCCTTCTTGGTGCCAGAGATGCGTCGCGAGTACGGCGGCTGCGCGGGAAATATTGCCTACAATTTAAATCTACTTGGCGGCAGCCCACTAATTATGGCGACGGTGGGCGACGACTTCGAGTCATACGCCTCTCGCCTAGACACGTTAGGGCTTTCCCAACAGCACATTCGTCACATGCGGGGCACCTTCACTGGGCAGGCCTTTATCACCACCGATCTTGATGACAATCAGATTACCGCCTTCCACCCTGGCGCGATGGGGTTCTCCGAGCAAAATCACGTGCTCGACGCCAAAGGGGTTGCGCTCGGTATTGTTTCGCCAGATGGACGCACGGGCATGCTGCAGCACGCGCATGAATTTCACGCGGCAGGCATCCCGTTTATGTTCGATCCGGGCCAAGGCATCCCAATGTTTGGCAGCGATGAGCTATTAAATTTTGTGCGGCAGGCAGACTACGTGACGGTAAACGATTACGAGGCAAAACTATTTCAGGACAAGACCGGCAAAACCATTGAGGAGCTCAGCAAGCTCACTCGCGCCTTCATTGTTACCCTCGGCGCACAAGGGTCCATTATCTATGCGGACGGAAAAGAGATGCGCATCCCCACGCCCACAGCCACAAAGTTGCTGGACCCGACAGGGTGCGGGGACGCCTATCGTGCTGGTCTGCTATACGGCATTCAGAAGGGCTGGGACTGGGACACCACCGGGCGTCTCGCCTCCTTGCTGGGCTCACTAAAGATTGCTAGTCGTGGCGGGCAAAATCACAAACAGACCCGAGAAGAAATTGTCGCCTTGTTTCAGCAACACTTCGGCTACTCCATCAGCCTGTAGTCTTTGCGTGGGGTGGTGCGCCCTCAAGAATTTTATGGGCGCTCAATATTGATAGCCATGGCGTCTAAGGGCCACAAGCGTGTTGTGCTTATTTGGCCTTGGCGCCAATGACAATAACTACGCCTTTCTGATTGTTGTTCACTGGCTTGGAGAGACCCTCCAGATCGCCCGAGTTGGCAACTATTTTTCCAGATTTTGATATACGTGCACCAATAATAACCTTGGCCTCGGAAGACAGGTTCAGGCCTGGAACCATCGCCATGCTATCGTCTAGCGTAAACACCAACGGCAGGTCCTTAACCGTCTTGCGCAAAACTGCCAGCGGCGGCTTGCGCCCGCCTTCCACGGCACGAGCAAAAACAAAAACTGTGTCTGTTTCGGCAACCTGTGTCTTGAGTGCTGGATCAAGGCTAATCGTTCCACTCACCGATCCACCCACCGCTTTTGACGGGGCGGCGGTACTCGCCACCGATCCGGCTGATGGGTGCGCGGCCAGTCCACGTGCCTCAGCAATGCTGGCATTAATTGAGGAAACCACAGGAGAGTCTGCCGGTATTAGGCCAAGAATTTTTTGCCACGAACTTATGGCACCCTGATAGTCTTTTCGCTCGAAAGCGGCAGAGCCCGCCAAGGACAGCGCCTTAAGATTAACGGGGTCCACCTGCAGCGCCCGCTGAATCATCTTTTCTGGCTCGCCCTGCAGCGTCTGCTTGAGCATGGCCAGTATGTCGGCATAATCGGCCAGCACAAAGGCATTATTTGGTTGTAGTGCGACCGCACGGGAGTAGGCGATGCTGGCGTCTTGGTAACGATTAAGAGCAACATAAGATCGGGCAAGCATCACCCACCCATCAGCATTGTCCGGCTCCGCCTTCAGTCTCTCCGCCAGCCAAGTCACCATCGCTTCGAACTGTTCCGGCGTAGCTGGATGCGCCTCATCAACTGATGCCGTTGGGATTTTGGACTCCAGCCCGGCGGGCGTGCCCAATAAAAAATACAAGGAAACCGCCAATAGCGGAACCATGGTTACCGCCGCCAAAATTGAGGTGCGACTCCATTTTGCACTCGCAGCAAGCTTGGGGGAGTCCTCGGTGACGCTGGAGTCTTCTAGTACGCGAGCCTCTAGATCTGTCCGAGCATTTTGGTACTGAATGTCGTCTAGCGTTCCGGCCGCTCGATCCGCCTCCAGCTCACGCAGCTGATCCCGATAGACCGATAAATTAACTTCTGAGCCAACAACGGGCTTGGAGCTACCCCCTCGTCCAAGCAGGGGCAGCACCAACGCCAGAATGGCTATCGTCACCAGAGCTCCTGCCACCAACCAGAATACGATCATGGGTGCCCCTTGGTTTCTTTTCCAGACAGCAGTGCCGCCGCACGGGCGTGCTCCTCTTTGTTTAGGGTGGGCGCTTGCTGCATCAGCCGACGCCGCTGACGCAAGTTAACAGCGAGCACATAAAGTCCCACCACAAATAACAAAAGGGGTCCAAACCAGAGCAGCCAGGTCGTTGACTTTACCAGCGGACTAAATAAAACAAATTCGCCGTACCGGTTCACCATGTAGTCTAATATTTCTTGCTCAGACTGCCCTTGTCGCAACTTATCGCGCACCTGATTCTTGAGGTCAACCGCGAGCTCAGCATTCGAATCGGCGATTGTTTGATTTTGACAAACCAGGCAGCGCAGGTGTCCAGACAGGGCCATGGCGCGTTTTTCTAGGGCGGGGTCGTCTCTCGTTGTGGCCGCCACATCCGCCTGAGCTAAAGGTATCCAAAGAAAAAGCAGGGCGACAATAAATTTATTATTCATCGTTTAGCCTCTTAACCAAGGGGGTTAAAACATCATCTATAAGTTTTGGCGTGAGCGCCCCGATAAACTTGTGACGAACCAGGCCCGCCTTATCAATAACAAATGTCTCTGGAACACCATAAACCCCCCAATCAATGCCCGCACTGCCCTCCCTGTCGTATGCGGACATCACATAGGGATTCCCGGAGCCCTTAAGGAGGGCCAAGCCATCCTCGCGCCTATCTTTATAGTTTAACCCGTAGATGGGTACAAAATTTTTCCGGCTCAGCTCTACCAGTAAGGGGTGCTCCTGACGACAGGTCACGCACCACGACGCCCAAATGTTCAGCAACCAAACCTTGCCACGCAAGTCCTCTGGGCCAATGGTCTTGCTTGATTCGTGCAGCTGCGGCAGCCTAAATGCGGGCGCCGTTTTATTAATCAGGGGCGACGGGATCTCCCTGGGGTTGAGCGTCAGTCCAACCCACAAAAAGATCACAAGAGCAACAAAGGCTCCCAGCGGAAGCAAGAAACGATTCATTTGGTTCCTTCTTGAGCCTAGGGAGAGGGCGATGCCAAAGGGGGGCGATAACGACGATCGCTGATCGCCAACAGGCCGCCGAATGCCATTAGCAGACAGCCGCCCCATATCCAGTTGACCATAGGCTTGTGTTGTATGCGCATGACCCACTCACCCTGACCAACCTGCTCACCCAACGCGACATACAGGTGACGGAAAAAATCTGAATAAATCGCGCCCTCGGTCATGGCAGAATCTTGCATCGTATACAGGCGCTTCTCGGGATAGAGTGTGTCTATCTTTGTTTCGTTTTGGATGACCTCAAGCGTGCCGCGAACTCCGCTGTAGTTTGGCCCCTTCATCCTCTCCACGGCAAGCAGGCGAAAGGTGTAACCATCTAGCTTGGTCACGTCACCGACGCGCAGTCGCATCTCACTGCTGGTTTCATAGCCCTTGACCAGGGTTACGCCAAGAATAAATACACCAACCCCGGCGTGCGCGAGCAGCATGCCGTAGGTGGCGCGAGGTGTGGCGCGCAGGGTTGCCCAGGTATCGCCGCTAGCCGACTCGCGCACCCGCGTCACCAGGTAAATTGCGCTTGTGATTAGCGCCCACATTCCCAACGAGGTTCCTGCCACAACCGGCGCCGTCCAGCGATGAAACCAAGACGGCACAAGTAGGCCCAGAGCCACGCTCAGGATAAACCACGGTCCCAGGCGCTTCGCCGTCTTCATTACGCTGGCCTGTTTCCAAGATACGCGGGGGCCGATCCCCATTAAGAAAACAGCGACCGCCATGATTGGTGCGAACACCGCCTCAAAGTAGGGTGGTCCCACCGAAATTTTACCCAGATTCAGCGCATCTAAAAATAGGGGGTAGAGCGTGCCAAGGAATACCGCACCCGCGGCAGAAACCAGCAGCAAGTTGTTCATGAGCAGCATCGACTCACGCGAGACAATTCCAAACCCACTACCCAGGCCCACCTTCGGTGCGCGCCATGCAAACAATATTAACGAGCCGCCCACCACCACACTCAAAAATGCCAGAATAAAAAGTCCGCGCGCTGGGTCAGTTGCAAAAGAGTGCACAGAGGTCAGCACTCCGGAGCGGACCAAGAAGGTCCCAAGCAGGCTTAATGAAAAAGCAATAATCGCCAGCAGCACGGTCCAGTTTTTAAAGGCCCCACGCTTCTCGGTTACCGCCAAAGAATGAATCAGCGCAGTGCCAACCAACCACGGCATAAACGAAGCGTTCTCGACCGGGTCCCAAAACCACCATCCGCCCCAACCTAGCTCATAGTAGGCCCACCAGCTGCCAAGCATGATGCCGAGCGTAAGAAACATCCAGGCCACAGTGGTCCATGGGCGCGACCAGCGTGCCCAGGTGGCGTCCAGCTTGCCACCGATCAGCGCCGCGATGGCAAAGGCAAATGCTACCGAGAAGCCCACGTAGCCCATGTACAACAGGGGCGGGTGAAATATCATGCCCGGGTCTTGCAGCAGAGGATTTAAATCGCGGCCATCCATTGCGGCCGGCAATAAACGCTCGAATGGGTTTGAGGTGATCAGGGTAAAAGAAAGAAACCCAACGCTAATCAATCCCATCACGCCCAACACGCGCGCCACCATCTCCTCCGGCAGGCGCTTGCTGAACAGCGTTACCGCCGTCATCCACCCCCCCAGCATTAACATCCACAACAGCAGCGAGCCCTCGTGTCCGCCCCAGACCGCAGCAATGCGGTACTGCACCGGCAGCAATGAGTTTGAATGGGCGGCCACGTACTTAACCGAAAAGTCGTTGGTAACAAAGGTGTACACAAGGCAGCCGAACGCAATCGCAATAAAGACCAGCTGCACACGGGCTGCCGGACGAGCAAGCGCCATCATTTGTCGATTGCCGCGCAGACTACCGGCTATAGGCAGCACTCCCAGAATCAGCGCTACCGCAAATGCCAGCATAAGAGAAAAATTGCCGATCTCGGGTATCATCTGCGCTCCTCTTGCTCGTCGCCAGACTGGATCACCAGATCGGTGTCCAGGCCAGACTTAAATCTTGTTTCGCTTAACGCCAACACTTCCAACTTGCTCTCCCCTTCTTTTGGCCAGCCCATCCCACATCAAGAGCATCTTGTGGCTTTAGGTGGTTTGTAATTTTAACATGGACGCTCTAGTTTTCCTCAAACAACTTGGGAGGCGTGCGCAGTGCGCAACACACCAGCATCCCCAAGGCGGAACTACCCAAGACTCATGTCGTAATCCACCGTCAGCGGGGCGTGATCACTAAACCGCTGATCCATATAGATGCTTGCCAGCCTGGCTGTCTGAGCAATGCCAGGTGTTGTGATGTGATAATCGATACGCCATCCCACATTTTTTGCCCAAGCCTGGCCACGATTTGACCACCAGGTGTAGGCCTCCAGCTCTGGATATAGGCGACGAAACACGTCCACAAACCCGGCCTCGTCAAGCAGCTCCGTAAACCAGGCGCGTTCCTCTGGCAAGAAGCCAGAGTTCTTGCGATTGCCGCGCCAATTTTTTAAATCCTTTTCGGTGTGGGCCACATTCCAGTCTCCGCACACAACAACCTCGCGTCCGCCGAGATAAAGCTCCCTCAGGTGTGGCATAAGCGCGGCCATGAACTTAAACTTCACCGTCTGACGCTCTTCGCCACTAGAGCCAGACGGAAGGTAGAGCGATACCACGCTCAGGTTGCCGAACCGCGCCTCAATGTAGCGCCCCTCGCTATCAAACTCCATCACACCCAGCCCCCTTATAACCATCTTCGGCTCTTGTTTGCTGTAGATGCCTACGCCGCTATACCCTTTTTTTTCTGCAAAATGAAAGTAACCGAGATATCCCGGTGGTGCCAGCATGTCGGGCGCCATATCCGCAGCCTGTGCTTTAAGCTCTTGTACACACACAATGTCAGCCTCTTGCTGTGCAAGCCACGGAAGCAGACCCTTGCTGCATGCGGAGCGAATCCCGTTGAGGTTAATACTAATTACGCGCACTAAAGCTCTCCCTAAACAACGCTTGCAATTATAATGGCCACACCCAACCCTAGGTCTGCCCGCCATGTCTGATTTTCGTCAGGACTTTATCCGCTTCGCCCTCAAGCAGGGGGTGTTGTGCTTTGGTGAATTCAAAACCAAGGCCGGTCGCCTGTCGCCCTATTTTTTTAACGCGGGCCTCTTTAATGATGGCGAATCCCTGCGGCAGCTTGCACAATTTTATGCGCAAACCATTCTGCTCTCAAAAACCCCCTTCGACATGCTCTATGGCCCAGCCTACAAGGGCATCCCCCTCGTCGCGGGAGCCGCCATGGCCCTGGCAGAAGGGGGGCACAATGTGCCCTATTGCTTTAATCGCAAAGAGGCCAAAGATCATGGCGAGGGTGGCACCACGGTGGGCGCGAAACTACGTGGTCGCGTGTTAATTATTGACGACGTGATTTCGGCCGGCACTTCGGTTCGAGAATCTGTGGCACTAATTCGCGCGGCAGGCGCCACCCCTTGCGGGGTCGTTATTGCGCTAGACCGCATGGAGGCTGGGCTGCAGACAGATCAGGGCGAAGCGGGGCCCTCTGCGGCGCAAGAGGTTCAAAGCAGCTACGGCATCCCGGTGATCTCCATTGCCACGTTGGATGACCTGCTTGGCTACCTGCAGGCCGACCCTACGATGGCGCCGCACCTACAGGCGGTGCAGTCCTATCGTGAACGTTACGCAACAAGGTAGCCCTAAGCGCCAAACACGCTCGGTTCGCGCTACCAGGCACCGTCCTTTAGCTTCTCAATCTCTCTTCGATCGCGTTTGGTTGGCCGACCCCCTGGTGATACGGGCACTGGCTGCAGCTTAAGGTTATCGGATAGCGTCTTTCTTCGTGCGCGACTGTCCTCTGTTTCACGGTACAGTGTTTGAGCCTGAAGAGCCGGCCCCCTCTTATCAGACAGCGCCAGCACTTCTACTGTGTACTGATGTGGGTCAATCCGAATCAGGAGCATATCACCCACGGCCAAAGCCTTTGCGGGCCTAGCTCGTACGCCATTACACAACACCCTGCCGCACTCTAGGGCGCCCACGGATAGCGGTCGTGTTTTAAAAAATCGTGCCGCCCACAGCCACCTGTCTATGCGACACCTTACGTCACGATCGCTTGCGTCTGGGGGGGCCATGAAATTAAAGGTATGACGGGTTCGGCTATCGGCGATTGGCACCCTTTGTGGCCGGCGCTACACATCAAGGTTTTTAACTCCTAGCGCATTTTTCTCAATGAAGGCGCGGCGGGGCTCCACTATGTCGCCCATTAGGGTTGTAAAGATCTCGTCCGCCGTAATCATGTCGTCAATCTGCACTCGCAATAAAACACGATTTGTTACATCCATGGTGGTCTCCCACAGCTGCTCTGGGTTCATCTCCCCCAGACCCTTGTAGCGCTGAATGCCCACCCCTCGCTTGGCTTCATCCAGTAACCACTCTATGGCTTGCTTAAAATCAACCACGGCCTTGCGTTGCTCTCCTCGCTTGACGTACGCACCTTTACCCAACAAGCCATCTAGGGCCAGCGCTGTTTGTTTGATTTGAACGTAATCCCCGCCTTGCAAAAAGCTGGGCTCGATGTAACTCACGGAATAGTTCCCGTGCAACTTCCTCTCTAAGCGCAGGCGGTGCTCGTCACTGGCTGGGTTGATGTCGGCGCTCACAACTATCTCTGGGCCGCACACCTTTTGTAGTCTGGTCGCGCTTTGTGTCGCCTGCTTTGCGTTACCCAGTTGAATGTCTGGCTGCCTGAGCAGCGCGTGCAGCACCTCTTGGGCGACCGTTCTAGACAGGCGATCAATCACAGCCTCCGCAAGGAAGTACTCCTTGGCAAGCTGCTCCAGCGTCTCTGCCTTTAACGGGGGCGAGTCTTGGCCTGTATGCAGCTCGGCGTTGGCGAGCGCCGAGCCCAGCATAAAGGTCGTCATCGCGTGATCGTCCTTGAGGTAACGCTCGTCCTTTCCTTGCTTAACTTTATATAGCGGTGGCTGGGCAATGTAGACGTGGCCACGCTCAACCAGCTCTGGCATTTGACGATAGAAAAATGTTAGTAGCAGGGTCCGTATGTGCGAGCCGTCAACGTCGGCATCTGTCATGATGATGATGCGGTGATATCGCAGCTTTTCTGGGTTGTATTCCTCTCGGCCAATACCTGTACCCAAGACGGTAATTAGGGTGGCTATTTCTTGCGAAGAAATAATTTTTTCAAATCGAGCCCTTTCAACATTTAGTATCTTGCCCTTTAGGGGCAGGATGGCTTGAAACTTGCGATCGCGCCCCTGCTTTGCAGACCCCCCCGCGGAGTCACCCTCGACCAGGTAGAGCTCTGACTGGGCTGGATCCTTTTCCTGACAGTCGGCCAGCTTGCCCGGAAGTCCCATGCCATCCAGCACCCCCTTCCGACGCGTTAGCTCGCGGGCCTTGCGCGCGGCCTCCCTGGCGCGCGCGGCATCAACAATCTTACCCACAATCACCTTTGCATCGTTGGGATTTTCCAACAAGAATGCCATCAGTTGCTGACTGACCACGTCCTCAACCACGGGGCGAATCTCGGAGGAGACCAGCTTGTCCTTGGTTTGCGAAGAAAACTTTGGGTCGGGGAGCTTGACCGAGAGCACCGCAGTCAACCCCTCGCGCATGTCGTCGCCCGTTGTCTCTACCTTGGCTTTTTTTGCTATCTCTTCAGACTCAATGTATTGGTTGAGCGTGCGCGTCATTGCTGTGCGCATTGCTGTCAGGTGTGTTCCGCCATCACGCTGTGGGATGTTGTTAGTAAAGCACTGAACGGTCTCTTGGTATGAGTCATTCCATTGCATTGCAATTTCGGCCGTTATGCCATCTCTCTCAACCAGCGTGTAAAAGACATTCTTGTGGAGCACGGTTTTGTTTCTGTTGGTGTATTCCACAAAGCCCTTTACCCCGCCTATAAATGCAAAAAGCTCCTCCTTGCCATTTCTCTTGTCCAGCAAGGAGACTTTGACGCCATTATTTAAAAACGAAAGCTCTCGTAGCCGCTTTGCCAAAATATCAAAATGGAACTCCACCAGCCCAAAGACCTCCTTGCTTGGCAGGAAGTGCACCTCTGTACCGCGCTTACTTGTTTCACCTATCACCTTAAGTGGCGCGACCGGCTCCCCCACACGAAACTCCATAGAGTGGGTTTTTCCATCCCTATGGATTGTCAGTCGCAGCCACTCGGACAGCGCGTTAACCACCGAAACGCCCACCCCGTGCAGGCCGCCCGAAACCTTGTACGAATTCCCGTCAAACTTTCCGCCCGCGTGTAGCACGGTCATAATAACCTCTGCCGCGGAACGATTTTCTTCCTCATGAATGTCTGTTGGAATACCCCGCCCGTTATCAACAACGCTGATCGAGTTGTCCGGATGAATGGTCACTGTTATCTCGTTGCAATGACCCGCCAAGGCTTCATCCACAGCATTATCAACCGCCTCAAACACCATGTGGTGCAGGCCGCTGCCGTCATTGGTGTCGCCGATATACATACCGGGGCGCTTTCTGACTGCCTCCAATCCCTTTAGGACCTTAATGCTGGCTGAGTTGTAGTCGTTCATTTTTTTATTTTGCCAATCCTAATTATGAAATATTAAAAATATATCCGCCTGGGTGACGCCTGGTGGTTTTAAATACGCATGGGCATGATGATGTACTTAAACTCGTCATTGCCAGGTACGGTTATTAAAATACTACTATTGGGGTCCCCAAAGGATAGTGTGACCGTTGGGGTGGTGATGTTGTTCAGCCCATCCATTAAATAGTTAACATTAAATCCCACGTCAAGCGCTGCGCCTTGGTAGTCTGTCTCTATATCTTCTTGCGCTTCTTCTTGTTCGTTGTTATTACTAATAACACGTAGGTTTTTTTCTGTAAGCACAAACCTAACCCCCCTGAACTTTTCGTTAGACAAGATCGCCACCCGTTGCAGCGTTTGCAGTATCTCGACTCTATTTAAAGTAAGGTGGTTGGTGTACTTTGGAATAACCCGTTCGTAGTCTGGAAATTTTCCATCGATCACCTTGGTGATTAAGGTAACCTCGGAAAATGTCATCCGCGCTTGGTTTTTAGTAAGATTAAATACTATTTTTTCTTCTGTGTTATTTAAAAGTTTTATTAATTCGTTTATTGTTTTTCTTGGTAGGATAACCTCACACTTTGAATACTCTTTTTTAAGCTTACTGCTAACAAGGGCCAGGCGGTGCCCGTCTGTTGCAATCAGCTTTAACTGATCTTTATCTATTACCAGCAGCATACCATTTAAGTAATACCTAATATCTTGCTGCGCCATGGCGTACTGCGCCATGCCTAATAATTTTTTAAGTTGGCCCTGCTCAATTTGCACCTCCGTGGCCTGATCTAATTGCTCCAACACCCTAGGAAAGTCTTGTGCTGGTAGTGTTTGTAGGGTGAACTTACTTTTATTTACCTTAATCAAAAGCTTGCCGTCTTGTATATCCAGCGATACCTTACTACCCTCGGGTGACACCTTTAATATATCTTGTAGTTTTTTAGCCGACACAGTAATTGCAGTGTCTGCGCCAGTCTGCTCCACGCCCCCTAGATGTGTTGCAATTTGAATCTCAAGGTCTGTGGTTATAAATCGTAACTTTTCGCCCGCCTTCTCAATAAGCACGTTGGACAATATGGGGACCATCTGCTTGCGTTCCACAATTCCAACAACAACCTGGAGGAGCTTGGTCAGACTTTCTTTTTCTATTTGTTTAATAAACATTCTTATATAACCTTAATAACAATAATAATGACTGCCTTGTGTGGTGAGTAACGTTATTTTTTTGTTTTACTATAGTAAGTTAGGGTATATAAAAAGATGTTGAATTAAACTCTCTAAGGTGTGCGTGTATTGTGTAATTTATTTTAACAATCTGTCTTTTTGTATTTTATACACAAACAATAAACATTTATTTCGTAACTTGTTAAGCTAGCCCTGCAGTGTTTGACTAAGAACATTAAAATCAGAATTTAGAGCGGGGTCTAATATACGTAAATGTTCGATAGTTTTGCAAGCATAAATAACGGTTGTGTGATCGCGCCCACCAAAGTTTTCTCCAATTTCAGGTAGGCTGAGCTGTGTTAGCTCACGGGCTAAGCACATTGCAATCTGCCTGGGTCTAGCAATTAGGCGCGTACGTTTCTTTGAAAGAAGGTCGGCAACCTTGATGCGATAGTAGTCGGCAACAGTTTTTTGAATGTTTCCCAAAGAGATTTGTTTGTTTTGGGAAGCCAACAAATCCTCAAGCGCCTCCTTGGTGAGCTCGATAGATATGGGGCGCTTATGGAACTTGGCGTAGGCGTTTATGCGCTTAAGCGCCCCCTCTAGCTCGCGAACATTGGATCGAATGTGTTTGGCCACGAAAAAAGCAACATCTTCGCCAATAGCTAGGTCGTCAAGGGCCGCCTTTTGTAAAAGGATGGCAACCCGCATCTCTAGTCCTGGGGGCTCAACGGCCACCGTTAGACCCCAACTAAATCGAGAGGTAAGCCGGGGGGTCATTCCAACAATATCCTTTGGGAAGGTGTCGCAGGTAATCACAACCTGTTTTTTGGCATCAATTAATGCATTCAGAGTATAAAAAAACTCTTGCTGCGTGCCAGCCTTGTCCGCGATAAACTGAATGTCGTCAATTAACAATAAATCCAGTGAGTTATAAAACTGCTTAAACTCATCAAATTTTTTGGTCTGAAAGGCGCGAACAACATCTGAAATATAGTTCGTGGCATGCACATAGCAAATCTTCGCTTGTGGATTTACGCTCTTCATGTGGTTACCTATGGCCTGAAGTAAGTGGGTTTTGCCCAGCCCCACGCCGCCATAAATAAACAATGGGTTGTATGTGATCCCCGGGACCTCGGCAACCTGCATCGCCGCCGCGTGAGCCAATTGATTGGCCTGGCCAGTAATAAAGTTCTCAAAAGATAACGATGAATTGAGCTTGATCGGGGGCCTGTGTTTCTTTGGCGCAGACTGGTGCGATTCGCGTGGGGCGACCTCCGCCGCATTGGGCGGCGGAGCAGTAGATGCGGGTTGGTCGGCTATGCGCAACTCAAAATTTGCGGGGGCGGAGAGAAACAGCTCCGCCTGCTTGGCGATTTCTGGTAGAAATCGCTCCTGCACAAGCTTTAACGCAAAGCGACTGGGGGCGGTTAGGGTGATCTGATCGCCTTGAATTTCAAAAACAAGGGGCTTGATCCAGGAGTTAAATTGTTGGGGGGTGAGCGCCTCCTGAAAAAAATGAAGACAGGAGCTCCAGAGCAGTTTTCCCGGCATGATTTTTAGCGGACGACAAAAGGTATTGGGGCGATTTTATCACAAGGCCCACCACCCAACTTTTTAATTTTGATGGCCGCTGCGTAAGGTGGCCAGCCCGGGTCGGTGGGCGGCGTTTTTTGTGGCTGGGCCGGGCCGCCCACCCGGGCCTCCTTGCGGTGAGCGCGCCACGCAAAAGATAAAATCTGCTTGACATAAGCCCCGGTAAATAATGTAATAGCGGGTTTTAGATGTTGGTTACTAACTAGGGGCATTAACAATGAAACGCACATATCAGCCATCCGTCACCAAAAGGAAGCGGACCCATGGATTCTTGGTCCGCATGAAAACAAAAGGGGGCAGGGCGGTTATAGCGGCTCGCAGGGCGAAGGGCCGTGCACGCCTTGCCGTTTAGCACCAAGCAAACCCTGCCCTGCTGTCGTCGAATAAGGCAGCCAACGGAATTTAAGTGGGCGCTTCGTGAGAGCTGTCTGGCCAATAAGTGGTTTGCGGTTTACGTACGCAAAAATGAGAGCGGCTACTCCCGCCTTGGGGTGATAGCCGGCAAGAGAAGTATGCCAAAGGCGGTGGCCAGAAACTTTGCAAAGCGCATGATTCGCAATGTGTTTAGGCTTAATTTTGCTGTGGGGTGCTCGGTAGACGTGGTGGTGCGAGCCAAGAGACAGCTTGATCTTGAGAGCTCGGCCGAGGGGCGTCAAGCCTTGCTGCAGCTGCTCCAGTCTGTCCAGGTGTGATGCGATCCATTTTAATTAGGCTGATAGGGGTATACCAGTACCTATTAAGCCCGCTCATGCCGCCAAGCTGTCGCTTTACCCCAAGCTGTTCTCAATACGCTCGAGAGTCAATTGCCAGGCATGGCGCTGTGCGCGGCACCTGGTTGAGTGTAAGGCGAGTGATCCGATGCAACCCGTGGCACCCCGGTGGCCACGACCCCGCCCCATAGACCCACATAGGCAATACACATGGATTTTCAGAAGCTATTTAGATTATTTTTATTCCTGACGTTCTCAATGGCGATCTTGTCGTTATGGGACAGCTGGCAGCGCACGCAGCAGCCAGCACCAACGCCCATCATGGCGCCAAGAGCTGACGCGCCTAGTGCGACAGCCACACCAGCGACCACGGCTGCAGTCACGGCCACGGCTACGCCAGACAATATTGCGGCCGCCACCAAGCAAAACATTAAGACCGGAGAGAGAGTTGTCGTAAAGACAGACTACCTAATTGCGGAGATCAGCACGGTAGGCGGAGACCTAAGGCGCTTAGAGTTTTTGCAGCAGAGGGACAGCAAGAACAAAGACAAGCCCTTTGTGTTGCTACAGGAGCAGGGTGCGCACACCTACATTGCCCAAACCGGCCTAATCGGGGCGGGGTTGCCTACCCACAACGCCCCGTTCTCGACGCAGGCTTATGAGTACGCTTTGGCCGAGGGTAAGGATGCGGTTGAGGTGCGACTGCTGGCAACGGACCTCACGGGTGCGAGGGTGGCCAAGGTGTACGTGTTCCACCGAGGGAGCTACTTGGTGGATGTGAGTTATGAAATAGAAAACATCGGAGCGGGTTCGCTAACCCCGTCCGCGTACTTTCAGCTGGTGCGCGACAAGTCTTCCCCAGACGGGGCGTCAATGTTCCTGCCTACGTATACAGGCCCCGCCATCTACACAGAGCAGGACAAGTTTCAGAAGGTGGGCTTCCAGGACATTGAGAAGGGGAAAGCCAAACACTCTCAGGGCGCAAACAATGGCTGGGCAGGCATGCTGCAGCACTACTTTGTGACGGCCTGGCTGCCAAAAGACAAGGTGCAACGAGAGTTTTATACCAGGCAGCTGGGGGGAGACCTTTACTCGGTGGGCCTGATTTTGCCTGTGGCAGCAATAGCACCAGGGCAAACTGTAAAAATTAATGTGCCGCTGTACGCGGGGCCAGCACAGACGTCACTGGACGAGGTCGCACCAGGACTGGGCCTGACAGTAGACTATGGTTGGCTGACGGTTTTATCCACCCCGCTGTTTTGGCTGCTCTCCTATTTATATGGGTGGGTGTATAACTGGGGGGTGGCCATCATACTGCTAACCCTTTTGGTCAAGCTGGCATTTTTCCCGCTGTCTGCCGCCAGCTATCGATCCATGGGCAAGATGCGCGTCGTCGCGCCAAAGCTGGAAAAAATCAAACAGCAGCACGGGGACGACCGAGAGCGCCTGCACAAGGCCATGATGGAGTTGTACAAGACTGAAAAAATCAATCCGCTCGGGGGCTGTCTGCCAATGGTGGTGCAGATACCGGTGTTCATAGCCCTCTACTGGGCCATTCTTGCGAGCGTCGAGCTGCGTTACGCCCCGTTCTTTGGCTGGATAAGCGATCTGTCTGTGCCAGATCCGTACTACATCTTGCCGCTGATTATGGGCGCAACCATGATCATTCAGAGCAAGTTAAACCCCACCCCACCGGACCCATTGCAGGCCAAGCTCATGAAAATGCTACCAATTATATTTAGTGTGGTGTTTTTCTTCTTCCCGGCCGGGCTGGTGCTGTACTCAATTGTAAACAACATATTGTCCATCGCTCAGCAGTGGTACATCACGCGTGGCTTAGAGGCAAATGCCAAAGGCGTCATCACCAAAGCCTGACACCATCGCCGCAATTGCCACCCCACATGGGCGGGGCGGCATCGGTGTGGTTAGGGTGTCGGGGCACGGGCTCGCCTCGATGGCATGCGCCGTTCTTGGCAAGGCGCCCGTGCCCAGACACGCAACGCACACCCCTTTTCTCGACGCACAGACGCATGTCATAGACCAAGGCATCGTCCTCTTCTTTCCTGCCCCCCATTCTTATACCGGCGAAGATGTTCTAGAGCTGCAAGGACACGGCGGCACCGCCGTGCTGCAGTTGGTGTTACAGCGCTGCCTTGAGCTGGGCGCGCGCCCAGCCCAGCCGGGGGAATTTACGCAGCGCGCGTTCCTTAATAATAAGCTTGACTTGGCGCAGGCGGAGAGCGTGGCAGACCTAATAGCTGCCACCACCAGCCAGGCCGCGCGCAGCGCCATGCGCTCACTGCAGGGGGAGTTTTCTCAGGCCGTGCACCGCCTAGTGGAGGGGGTTGTGTTGCTGCGCATGCTAGTCGAGGCCCTGTTGGACTTTCCGGAAGAGGAGATCGATGCCCCCGACACCATAGGGCGAGACGCGCAGCTGGACACGTTACGCACGGAGTTAGAAAAAGTCTTGAGTCTGGCACGGCAGGGCAGCCTACTAAGGGAGGGCGCACAGATTGTGTTGGTCGGCCAGCCTAATGTTGGCAAGTCAAGCCTGCTTAACAGATTGAGTGGCGAGGACGCCGCCCTGGTTAGCGAGCTTCCCGGCACCACACGCGACCTTATTAGTCGGCCCATACAAATTGGTGGCGTGCCCCTGCACATAATTGATACCGCCGGTCTGCGTGAGACGGTGGACACGGTAGAGCAGATGGGTGTTGCCCGCGCGCGTGAAGCAATACAGGGGGCGGATGCCATTCTGGTCTTGTCGGATGCCAGTCACGGCATAACCCATGACGACCAGAGGATTCTGGATTCGCTGCCGTCAGACATTCCTCGACTGCATGTCTTTAACAAGGTGGACCTGCTGGGCCAGCAGGCACACACAGAGAGTCGCAATGACGAGCACCACATCTACCTGTCCGCTAAGACGGGTGATGGACTAGAGCTGTTGCGGGAGAGGCTCTTGTTGTTGCTCGGCTGGCATCAAGAGGCCGGTGTGTTTATGGCGCGAGAGCGCCATATTCGTGCGCTGTTGGGTGCGCGTGATCACCTGCGACTGGCAGCAGGAGAGGTTGGGCGTGCAGAGCTTTGTGCGGAAGAGCTGCGACTTGCCCAGGAGGACCTCAGCTCTATTGCGGGTGAGTTTAGCGCGGACGACCTACTTGGGGAGATATTTAGCCGATTCTGTATTGGCAAGTAGCCAACACAGCTCAACCGGGATTGTTTCACGTGAAACAGCCGCCAAGGTACATTTTTGAACCTGTACATATTTGATGTATGATGCGACCCCCTGCCGAGGCGGACGGGTCATCGTCGCCAGAGGGCGACAACACAAGCACAATATGAACTTCCCAGAAAAATTTGACGTGATTGTGGTGGGCGGCGGCCACGCCGGAACGGAGGCCGCGCTTGCCAGCGCGCGCATGGGCTGCGACACCCTGCTGCTTACGCACAGCATCGAAACGCTCGGGATGATGTCGTGCAACCCCTCTATCGGGGGCATAGGCAAGGGGCACCTCGTCAAGGAGGTTGACGCCTTGGGCGGTGCCATGGCGGCAGCCACAGACGAGTCTGGCATACAGTTCCGCGTCCTCAATGCATCCAAGGGCCCGGCGGTTCGCGCCACGCGCGCCCAGGCCGATCGAGTGCTTTACAAACAGGCCATCCGCGGGCGGCTAGAGAACCAGCCCAATCTCTGGCTGTTCCAGCAGGCGGCAGACGACCTGATTATGGAGGGCGACCGCGTGTGTGGGGTTGTCACCCAGCTTGGCTTACGCTTCGTCGCAAAAACGGTGGTGCTGACAACGGGGACCTTTTTGTCCGGTCTGATCCATATCGGACAGACCAACTATCAGGCGGGGCGGGCGGGTGACCCGCCGTCCCTCAGGCTGGCGCAATACTTGCGTGAGCTGGGGCTGCCGATGGGCCGACTGAAGACCGGCACGCCACCGCGCATCGATGGGCGGAGTATTGATTACTCTGGGCTGACCGAGCAGCTGGGTGACACCCCGGTCCCTGTGTTTTCGTTTATGGGTCGAGCGCATCAACACCCACAGCAGGTTTCCTGTTGGATCACGCACACCAACCAGAGCACGCACGACATTATTCGTGGCGGGTTGGACCGGTCGCCCATGTTTACTGGGGTGATTGAGGGCGTGGGGCCGCGCTACTGCCCGTCCATCGAGGACAAAATCACGCGTTTTGCCGACAGGGCATCACACCAAATATTTTTAGAGCCTGAGGGCCTAACAACCCACGAGGTCTACCCCAACGGGATTTCTACCAGCCTGCCGTTTGATGTGCAGCTGGCGCTGGTGCGCTCCATAAAGGGGTTGGAGCGTGCCCACATAACACGCCCCGGCTACGCAATCGAGTACGATTACTTTGATCCACGCGGTCTCATGCACTCACTGGAGACCAAGGCCATAGCCAACCTGTTCTTTGCGGGACAAATTAATGGCACCACGGGGTACGAGGAGGCCGCAGCTCAGGGCTTACTGGCGGGGATCAACGCGGCACTAAAGGCGCGCGACAAAGAGAGCTGGTGCCCCCGTCGCGACGAGGCTTACCTGGGTGTATTGGTGGACGACCTGATTACGCGCGGAGTGTCCGAACCGTACCGTATGTTCACCAGCCGAGCCGAGTACCGACTTCAGTTGCGTGAAGACAATGCGGACCTGCGTTTAACAGAAATTGGCCGCAGCCTAGGCGTGGTGGGCGACGCACACTGGCGTGCATTTGAACTGAAGCGTGCCGCCATAGCCTGTGAGCAGGAGCGACTTAAGTCTGTGTGGGTCAACCCGAAGGTGTTGCCACAAGAGGACGCCGAACGTGTTTTGGGCAAGGGGATAGAGCGCGAGTATGCGCTGTACGAGCTGTTGCGCCGCCCTGATGTGAGCTACGCCACCCTGATGACCCTGCCAGGGGCGGGTGAGGCGGTGACCGACGAGCGGGTGGCAGAGCAGGTAGAGGTCCAAGCCAAGTACCATGGCTACATTGAACGACAGCGCGATGAGATTGCACGCAACGAGCACAACGAGGGCATGCCGCTGCCCAGGGCCATTGATTACCGCACGGTGCTCGGCCTGTCAATCGAGGCGCAACAAAAGCTTAATCAGCACATGCCAGAGACGGTGGGAGAGGCGGCGCGCATCTCCGGGGTCACCCCGGCAGCGATCTCCCTCCTGCTGGTGCACTTAAAGCGTGGGTTCCAGGGTGTCGCCACGAACACTGTCGCCGGAGGCCCACCAGAACAGAAGAAGGCGCAGCAAAGCGCGTGAGCCAGGCCAAGGAGTTGACGCTTGGGATTGCTCAGCTGGGTCTGAGCGTTGCGCCAGAGGCGCAGCAAAAGTTGTTGCAATATCTCGAGCTGCTATATAAGTGGAACCGGGTCTACAATCTGACGGCGATCCGCCAGCCAGAGCAAATGGTGAGCGGGCACCTGCTCGACAGCCTCGCTGTTGTGCCGCACATGTGGCCTGGATGTTGGCTGGACGTGGGCTGTGGCGCAGGCCTGCCAGGTTTGGTGCTGGCGATGGCGTGCCCGCAGTGGACGTTTACCTTAGTAGACAGCAACAGCAAGAAAACCAGTTTCGTCCAGCAGGCGAAGATGGAGCTGGAGCTGAACAATGTAAGCGTTCACTGCGGGCGCGTAGAGTCCTGGCAGGCTGGCGTCAAGTTTGACGGCATCATCTCGCGTGCCTTCACCGACACGGCAGGGTTTGTTGGGCTGACGCGTCATCTCTTGGCGCAAGGGGGAGGCTGGATTGCCATGAAGGCCGCGCCCAAGGCGGTGGAGTTGGAGCAGCTGCCGCATGACGTGAGTGTGATAGGGGTTGTGCCGCTAGAGGTGCCCGGGGTGGTTGCCGCACGTTGTTTAATTATGTTGAAACCCACTTAAATATGACTAGAGTATTGGCAATCGCGAACCAAAAAGGAGGGGTGGGCAAGACCACCACATCGGTCAACCTCGCCGCAAGCTTGGCCGCGGTCAAGCAGAGGGTGCTATTGATAGACCTCGATCCGCAGGGCAACGCCACCATGGGAAGCGGTATCGACAAGCGCGACCTCTCGGCAACCGTTTACCACGTCTTACTGGGAAGCAAGACACTGCACGAAGTGCGGCAGCGCTCAGAGATCGGAGGATACGACGTGCTCCCAGCCAACCGTGATTTGGCCGGGGCCGAAATTGAGCTGGTCGACCTCCCCAATCGCGAGGCCCGACTCAGAGATGCCCTGCAGGCGGTAACAGATGAGTACGACTACGCGCTGATCGACTGCCCCCCCGCACTAAACCTGCTCACCCTGAACGGACTGTGTGCGGCCAAGTCGGTCATGATCCCGGTGCAGTGTGAGTACTATGCCCTTGAGGGCCTAAGCGACTTGGTCAACACCATCCGCAAGGTGAGAGCGCACCTAAATCCAGACCTTGAGATCGAGGGGCTGCTGCGCACCATGCTCAACCCACGCAACACGCTGGACCAGCAGGTCTCTGAGCAGCTGCAGCAGCACTTTGGCGAGAAGGTTTACCGTACTATCATCCCGCGTAACGTAAGGCTGGCGGAGGCGCCAAGCTACGGCGTGCCGGTTCTTCATCACGACAAGTCTTCCAAGGGTGCGCAGGCCTACCTGGCGCTGGCAGGAGAGCTGCTCAACAAGGCAACACAATCATCGCAGGCTCAACCGGAGGGGTGACATGGTAAAGACAAACAGAGGATTGGGGCGCGGCCTAGACGTTTTATTGTCTGGCGGCATACAAGAGCAGGGAGACGTGTTGAGCGAAATGAGAGTGGGCGAGCTTAAGCCGGGCAAGTATCAGCCGCGCAGCCACATGGACGAGGCATCGCTCAACGAGCTGGCCGCTTCGATCAAGGCGCAGGGGGTGATGCAGCCGATCCTGGCACGCCTTTTGCCGAACGGTAGCCACGAGATTATTGCGGGCGAACGTCGCTGGCGTGCCGCCCAGTTGGCTGGCCTGAGCCGGGTGCCAGTCCTGGTGCGCCAAGTGTCAGATAATGCCGCGCTGTCCATGGCGCTGATTGAGAACCTTCAGCGCGAAGACCTCAATCCGCTCGAGGAGGCGACCGGCATTCAGCGACTGATTGACGAGTTTAAGATGACGCACACGGCCGCTGCTGATGCGGTGGGCCGCTCACGTAGCGCAACCAGCAACCTGCTGCGCCTGCTAAAGCTGCCACGATTGGTACAGGATATGCTGATGGATGGCCGTCTAGACATGGGTCACGCGCGCGCGCTGCTGGCGCTGGACGGTGCGCGGCAGGTTACCGCCGCCAATCAGATCGTGGCGGGCGGCTTGTCGGTACGTGACGCGGAAAGGCTGGTGCACAACCTATTGAGCCCTGTGCCACAACACAAAAAAATAAAAGTCAGCCGAGATACTCTGCGGCTGCAAGAGGATATCGCACAGCATCTTGGTGCCCACGTGGAAATCAAGGCGGGTAAAAAAGGTGCGGGCAAGTTGATTATTGGGTACACCAGCCACGACCACCTGGCTGAATTAATCGCACGCTGGAAGTAGGTTTGCGAAATAAATCGTTGACGCGAGTAAGCGAGATTGAGTAGAATGTTTGGCTTCGAAGGTTGGGGGTGGTTGTGAGCAGCACGGCTTGCCGAGTTATTTTGATTCAGCTGGCCGTGACCGTGGTTGTGGCCGCGGGGACGCTGATGTACCTGAACATGATCGCCGCAATGTCGGCTTTTATGGGGGGCGCGGTAGGCTTCTTGACCACCCTGGTCTACGCCAAAAAAATGTACACGGCATCCGACAGCGACCCAAAAAAAATAATTACGGCGCACTACCGCGCCGAGGCCTACAAGCTGATATTTACAATTCTGCTGTTCTCCTTAATTTTTACGCAGTTTAAGGAGACGCATGCACCGTCCCTGTTTGGGACATATATTGCAACGCTGCTGGTTTATTGGGTGGCACTAATTTTTGTATAAAGTTTATGAGCGCTGAAGGCAAAACGACATCCGAGTACATTCAGCACCACCTACAAAACCTAACCTGTTCGCTCCAGGATGGGCACTTTCATTGCGCACACACCGCAGAAGAGGCCAAAGCGATGGGCTTCTGGGCGATCAACGTGGATACCCTCTTGGTGTCGTTGGTGCTGGGGCTGGTGTTCTTGTTTTTGTTTGGCAGGGTGGCAAAGACCATCAGCACCGACACACCGAGCGGCATGCAAAACTTTGTGGAGTGGGTGGTCGAGTTTATTGATGGCAGCGTGCGCGGCTCGTTCAGCGGACGCAACGCGATGGTTGCGCCGCTGGCGCTGTCCATCTTTGCTTGGATCTTTATGATGAACCTGATGGACCTGGTGCCCATCGATTACATCGCACTGATTACCGAGCCCATGGGCATCGGTCACTTTAAGTTGGTCCCCACGACGGACCCAAATGCCACCATAGGTATGGCCGTCGGCGTGTTCTTGTTGGTGCTCTACTACAGCATTAAGGTTAAGGGTCTGGGCGGCTTTGTCGGCGAGCTAACGCTACAACCGTTTGGAAAGTTTGGCCTGCCGGTCAATATTTTTCTTGAGGGGGTCAACCTGATCGCTAAGCCGGTCTCCCTTGCGCTGCGACTGTTTGGAAATATGTATGCCGGTGAGATGATATTCATCCTGATCGCTCTAATGGGGGCATCTTGGGCGGGCGCGTCTTTTGGGAGCACCCTGTTGTTTGGTTCGCAGGTCATGCTTTCCTTGGGGTGGGCAATTTTCCATATTCTGATCGTTACGCTACAGGCATTTATTTTTATGACACTGACCATTGTCTATCTAGACATGGCGCACCAAGAGCACCACTAAAGCTTTAATTTATTTTTTTAAACGCTGGACCTTTACTGACAGGAGAAAGAACAAATGAACGACGCACAAGCACTACTTTATATCGCCGGCGCGATCATGATGGGGCTCGGCGCCTTGGGTGCCGCAGTGGGTATCGGCATCTTGGGCGGTCGCTTCCTTGAGGGTGCCGCACGCCAGCCTGAGCTCATCCCGATGCTGCGCACACAGTTCTTTGTGGTCATGGGTCTGGTGGATGCCGTGCCAATGATTGCGGTTGGTATCGCCATGTACGTTCTGTTTGCTGTGGCCGGCAAGTAAAGCCCGCACGCATTTAACTAAGGAAAGGCTTTTGCATGAACATTAATGCGACCCTTATCGGCCAGACGATCATGTTTGCATTGTTCGTATGGTTCTGCATGAAGTTTGTGTGGCCCCCGATCATGGCGGCCCTAGACGCACGCAACAAGCGGATTGCCGATGGTTTGGCGGCAGCAGAGCGAGGCAAGAACGACCTGGCGCTGGCCGCCAAGCGCTCAGCTGAGCTCCTTCGCGAGGCCAAGGAAAAGGTGGCCGAGATTATTGCGCTGAGCGACAAGCGAGCGAGCGATATTGTAGAGGAAGCCAAAGCTCAAGCCAGGGCTGAGGGCGAGCGCATTGTGGTGGCAGCCAAGGCCGAGATTGAGCAGGAGGTCTTCCGTGCGAGGGAGCAGCTGCGTACGCAGGTGTCCGTGGTCGCTTTGGCTGGCGCAAGTAAGATCTTGGGCCGCGAGATAGATGCCAAGACACATAGTGACCTGCTTGATAAGCTCGTCGCGGAAATTTAACCGCCATGGCCGAGGTAATCACAGTTGCTCGACCCTATGCACAGGCCGCATTTGATAAGGCGTGCGAGCTTGGCGACCTCAAGGGCTGGTCAGACATGCTGCAGTCAGCAGCGGGGGCGGTGACGAACCCGGAGGTGCGCGCAATCATTGCCAGCCCGCGTGCGGTTAAGGCTCAAGTGGTAGCGCTCATGCTGGCGCTGTGTGGTGACAAGATTAGCGAAGTCCAGCGCAACCTCGTCAGACTTTTGGTGGAGGGTCGGCGACTCGCCCTGCTGCCAGAGATCTCGATGCTGTTTGAGGTTATGCGGGCCGACGCAGAAAAAAATGCGGACGTTGTGGTGACGTCCGCCTTTGATTTGACGGAAGCGCAAAAACAAAAGATCGCCGCGGCACTAAAGAAGCGCATGGGCCGCGAGGTTAGGCTTAGCTGTGAAACCGATCCCAAGTTGTTGGGTGGGGTGATTATTCGTGCCGGCGACAAGGTGATCGACGGCTCTGCACGCACCCACCTCTCCGAGTTAGCCAATGCCTTGGCTTGATGGCATGTTTATTGAATTAAGGAAAAGTAGATGAAGCTCAATCCTTCTGAAATTAGCAATTTGATCCGTAGTCGCATCGAAAACTTTGAGGTGCTTTCCCAAGCGCGCACAGAGGGCACGGTGACCAGCGTAACCGACGGTATCGTACGCATTCATGGCCTGTCAGACGTGATGCAGGGCGAGATGCTAGAGTTTCCTGGCAACACCTTCGGCTTAGCGCTTAACCTGGAGCGCGACTCCGTGGGCTCGGTGGTGCTGGGTGACTATGAGCACATCACCGAGGGCGACACCGTCAAGTGCACCGGCCGAATCTTGGAGGTGCCCGTCGGTCCCGAGCTGATTGGCCGTGTGGTCAACGCCCTGGGGCAGCCGATCGATGGCAAGGGCCCGATCAACGCCAAGATGACCGACAAGATAGAGAAGGTTGCGCCGGGCGTGATCGATCGTAAGTCGGTGTCGCAGCCAGTGCAGACCGGACTCAAGGCCATTGACTCCATGGTGCCGGTTGGTCGTGGGCAGCGCGAGCTAATCATCGGCGACCGTCAGACCGGGAAGACCGCGGTGGCGATAGATGCCATCATCAACCAGAAGGGTCAGAACATGACCTGCATCTATGTTGCGATTGGCCAGAAGGCATCTACCGTCGCCAACGTGGTTCGCAAGTTAGAAGAGCACGGCGCGATGAAGTACACCATCGTGGTGGTAGCAACGGCATCCGATTCTGCGGCCATGCAGTTCTTGGCACCCTACGCCGGATGCACCATGGGCGAGTACTACCGTGACCGCGGTCAGGACGCGCTGATTGTTTACGATGATCTGACCAAGCAGGCGTGGGCCTACCGTCAAATATCACTGCTGTTGCGCCGTCCGCCAGGTCGCGAGGCCTACCCTGGGGACGTGTTCTATTTGCACTCTCGCCTATTAGAGCGGAGCGCACGAGTGAACGAGGCGTATGTTGAAAAGTTTACCAACGGCGAGGTCAAGGGAAAGACCGGCTCGCTGACCGCATTGCCGGTCATTGAGACCGCTGCGGGCGACGTGTCCGCCTTCGTCCCAACCAACGTGATTTCTATTACCGATGGTCAGATTTTCTTGGAGACCGATCTGTTTAACGCGGGTATCCGCCCCGCGATCAACGCGGGTATTTCTGTGTCTCGTGTGGGCGGCGCGGCACAGACCAAGGTCATTAAGAAGCTGGGCGGCGGCGTGCGCTTGGCGTTGGCTCAGTACCGTGAGCTGGCAGCCTTCGCGCAGTTCGCCTCTGATTTAGACGAGGCCACCCGTAAGCAGCTGGAGCGCGGTCGACTGGTGATGGAACTAATGAAGCAGCCACAGTACGCACCCCTGTCGGTGGCGGAGATGGCAATCACCCTCTTCGCGATTAACAAGGGCTCCTTCGATGACGTGCCGATAAACTCGGTCCTGGCATTTGAGGCAGGCCTGCATGCGTTCGTGAAGTCGCAGCACAAGTCTTTGGAGGAGGCGATTGAGTCGAGCAAGGACCTGTCCGCCGACAACGAAAAGATATTGGTCGCTGCAATTGAAAAATTTAAGTCCACCGCGGCTTACTAGGCTGGAATTGAGATAATGGCTGGCAGCAAAGAGATACGCACCAAAATCAAGAGCGTTGAAAATACGCGCAAGATTACTCGTGCAATGGAAATGGTGGCGGCGTCCAAGATGCGCAAGGCACAAGAGCGCATGCGCGCCGCGCGCCCCTACGCTGAAAAGATACGTCAGGTCGCGGCACACCTGTCGCGCGCCAACCCAGAGTACAGGCACCCATTCTTGGTTAAGCGCACGACCGCCAAAAACATTGGCGTGATTGTTGTCACATCCGACAAGGGGCTGTGTGGCGGGCTAAATACCAACGTTTTGCGCTTGGTGGTAACCAAGATGAAGGAGTGGGAAGCCGAGGGCCGAGGTATCAGCGTGTGTCCGATTGGCAACAAGGGGTTCAGCTTTATGTCCCGCATCGGCGCAAACGTTAGGTCACACATGATCGGACTGGGCGACGTTCCCCACATTGAAAAACTAATCGGTGCGGTCAAGGTGATGCTGGATGCCTACGTTGCCGGCGAGCTTGATGCTATTTAT
>Ga0265593_1000376_pt1 | contig 26220 bp, 27 predicted proteins | sample saktaG_8_FD_190136 | JGI IMG/M metagenome (GOLD analysis project Ga0265593, IMG submission 190136) | Saline water microbial communities from Sakinaw Lake, British Columbia, Canada - sak_2011_5_24_36m | ecosystem: Environmental > Aquatic > Non-marine Saline and Alkaline > Saline ...
CTCCTAAATCTAAACGCCGTGAAATCATCGAATTCTATTCACAATCGTTGTTAAGTACCCAATCGGTTAAAACGATTTCGGAAAACGAAAACGTAGCACCGGCGATTATTACGCGTGCTGCCAAAGTCATGGAGGCGATCAAAGATCAGACAGCCGATGCTTCCAAATCGTTTGAAATGCTGATCAACAATACCCTCAAAGCACAAGGCTTAGGTAGTATTAAAAATACAATAGAAGGTGAGCTTCCTGCGTCGTATGATCCCAGTTACGTTAATACCTCGATGGATTTAAAAAAACTCCTTAGTGGAATTAAATCGAGTAACAGTGCGCGATTGTGTCTCTATGGTGTACCGGGAACAGGGAAGAGTGCCTTTGGTAAATGGATCGCACGAGAACTCGATAAGCCGTTTCTTCTTAAAAAGGGGTCGGATTTGATCTCCATGTGGGTTGGTGGGACGGAAAAAAACATTGCAAACGCCTTCCGTGAAGCCAAAGATGAGGGTGCTGTATTGGTGTTTGATGAAGTCGACAGTTTTCTCCAAGACCGTAGAACAGCAAAAGCCTCATGGGAAGTGACGCAGGTTAATGAGATGCTAGTTCAGATGGAAAACTATGAGGGAATCTTCATCGCAACAACTAATCTGATGAGCGGTCTTGATCAAGCCTCATTACGACGGTTTGATCTCAAGCTTGAATTCGGTTATCTTACCGGTGAAAATGCACTACGTCTATTTGAAGCTGAATCTAAACTACTTGGTATCGATACTGTCACACGCTCTGTTCGCTTAGCAGTAGAATCATTAGATCGCCTAGCACCGGGAGACTTTGCGGCAGTGCGTCGTCAGAGTCGATTCGCTCCGATTATCACAGCGGATGATCTGTTTGACAGGCTACGTGATGAAGTGTCTATCAAGGAAGAGGGCGGAGATAAAAAGATGGGGTTTTTACAATGAAATCAACATCTTTTTCGCAATCAAAAAATATTCGGAAAACTACCAACTCGCTACGGAAGGATCTTTGTTTTATTAAAAAACGTAGACTAAAAAACAATCGCCATAAAGTGAAATCAATATTACAGAAAGAAAAAAACATGGAGAGTATTGACCATATTAATATCGTCAATGATGGAGCATGGGATATTATTTGATTCATCATCTTTTTAAAGTGTATAATCAGCATTGAAGATAAAAGGAAAAAGTGTAAGATGAACTATGAATTTGTAGCAATGTTTTTTGGCATAATTGGAGCCTTAGCAGTATCTATGGCAGCAATTGAGCAAGATGCCATGAAAGCTCGAAATCTCTGGACCATCGGGGGAGGATCATTTGCGGCGTCAAACATTTTACTTTTTGTTGTTGCGGCAGATTTAGGTCTTAGTTCAATGGCAATACAAATGATGTTGTTCGGGATTACAAGCGCTTTGATGCTTCGTACCCATTCGTCGTTGGTGCTGGCAATATTGTCAATATTAGCAACCATTGTCACGCTTACTCTTTTCTTTTCAGTATTTTCAGAAGCATTCACAATCGGCTTTGATATTGTCCCCTCAACCCTTGCCCTTGTAGGATCCTTTTTCATCTCTTTTAAAAATGATCGGCTCGTAGCGGCTGGATTTGTTTTATTTATTGCAGCGGACTTACTGTATTTGGGAGTAGCGACTATGAACAACCTGCCATGGTTTTTTCTTCAGACGGTAGCCTATTTGATATTTTCATCAATTGCACTAAGACATATGAATCTTGATTTTAGGTTTTGGAAACGTGAAGCGATTTTGGTTGATTAATCTCTATTGGTAGTATTTTTATAAAACAACCTGTCCATCTTTTACAAAGAATATGAGTGAAAAAATAAATTGGAGAAACCATGAGCAACAAAACAACCATAAAATGCCCAAATTGTGGGACAGAAATAGATATCAATGAAGCTCTTTATCATCAGCTTGAAAATAAACATAAGCAAGAATGGCTGGATGAAAAAAAGAAACAAGAAGCGGAGATAGAAGCCAAACGCAAAGAGTATAAAGTACATTTGGATACCCTCAAAGCCAAAGAGGAAAGTTTTGTACAGCAGCAAGAGAAGTTTGACGACAGTGTGCATAAGGCAACACAAGAGCAACTGCGTATTGAAAAGAGCAAACTACAAGCAATCCTAACCGAACAAATCAAACAAACCATCATGAGTGAACAAAGCACCGCAATGGAGGCTATGCGTAAAGAGCTAGAAGCTAAAAGTGAGCAGGTTAAAGAACTCAATAATAGCAAAGTAGAAATAGAACGACTTAAAAGAGAAAAAGATGAATTAAGCTCTAAAATTCAAATTGAGACCCAGCTGGCATTTACCAAAGAACTACTGTCTGAAAAAGAGAAAATCACTAAACAGCTTCAAGATGAAAACGAGTTGAAGTTCAAGGAAAAAGAAAAACAGCTGGATGACCAAAAAAAGCTGATTGAAGAGATGAAACGAAAAGCCGATCAAGGGAGTATGCAGCTACAAGGTGAAGTTCAAGAACTGGCTATCGAAGAGTGGCTAGCATCGCAATTTCCTTTTGACACGATTGGGGAAGTCAAAAAGGGAGCATTCGGCGCAGATTGTGTACAGGTGGTGCATACGAGAGAGGTGCAAAATTGCGGCACGATATGCTATGAGAGTAAAAATACCAAAGCCTGGAGCAGTGACTGGGTAGGTAAGCTCAAACAAGACATGCTAAGAGCCAATGCAGATATCGGTGTTCTCGTTACTTCTGTCTATCCTGCCGGTATGGAAAGAATGGGATTTGTGGATAGTGTGTGGGTATGCAGTCTCGATGAGTTCAAGGGTTCTGTTTCACTGCTGAGACAATCACTCATAACCACACAAAAAGCGGTTCAAAAAGAAGATAACAAAGCGGATAAGATGAGCTTGCTTTACAGTTATCTTACAGGTAACGAATTTGCAATGCAATTAGGGACAATTGTAGATGGTTTTATTGTGATGCAAGAGGAGTTAGAAAAAGAAAAACGATCCCTCATGGCGAGCTGGAAACGACGACAAAAGCTTATTGATGGTGTACTTGCCAATACCACAGAGATGTACGGCTCACTCCAAGGTATCGCTGGAAATGCTATATCGCATATTAAAGCCTTGGAATTAACATACGGTGATGACGAATAAAAGTATTTCACCATCAATTAACTAACTGCATGAAAGTACTCGGTATATGATTATAGTTATTTTTTGTACCATCGCCAGGATAAAGTTTTAGAGTCTGACATGTACAAATTGCATATTGAATTGTAGGAATAATATTCTTGGTGGGAAATAGGTGGGAAAGATATATTTAGAGCAAACCTTAAATGGCTTGTTTTTATAGTAATAAAATGCAAATAATTTAAAATATCACTTATAAATGTGCTCATATTTTAATGAAATTTTTCTGATAGAAAAGAATAAAATTGCAATATTAAGATTAAAGGCAATATTTTTATAAGAGTTTGTGAAGGGCTTGAAAGTGTCTATTTTGGGGATTTATTGGTTGCGGAAGCAGGATTTGAACCTACGACCTTTGGGTTATGAGCCCAACGAGCTACCGGACTGCTCTATTCCGCGATATTAAAAAATGAGGGGTTTAAGTCGAATTTGTAGTTATTAAAAAATCTAATGTCTAGTTTTGGTTGCGGAAGCAGGATTTGAACCTACGACCTTCGGGTTATGAGCCCGACGAGCTACCGGACTGCTCTATTCCGCGGTAAAAAAGTGGATGGGGTGGAAGGACTCGAACCTTCAATCTACAGTACCAAAAACTGTTGGCATACCATTTGCCTACACCCCAACATTCTCGTTGTGAGGCCGAAATTATAGACTCTTTTCTTCAATTTGTCAAGAGTTTTTTGAAGCTTTTACAAAATAAATGGTTTCATTTAGAATGTGATAGTTTTTTAATCCTTTTTGATTATAATCCCCACTAATATTATACACTAAAGAGATAGCCATGTCAGCAATACTTCGCGTACAAGAAGCAATAGAAGAGTTTAAAAAAGGGCGTATGGTCATCATGGTGGATGATGAAGATCGCGAGAACGAGGGTGACTTGGTTTATGCGTCTGTTTTTTCGACTCCGGATCATGTAAATTTTATGGCTACACATGCCAAAGGGCTTATTTGTGTTGCTATTAATCCAAGCATAGCGAAGCGTCTAAGTTTGGAACCTATGGTCAAAACCAATTCGTCTATGCATGAGACAGCCTTTACGGTATCTGTGGATGCTACTGCGGCTACTACAGGTATTTCGACGCATGAGCGAGATATGACGATTAAAATTTTGGCGAATCCAGTAAGTCATGCAACTGAATTGGTAATGCCTGGACATATTTTTCCTTTGATTGCGAAAGAGGGTGGGACACTAGTTCGTATTGGACATACGGAAGGTTCTGTTGATTTATGCCGTTTGTCCGGTTTGGCGGAATCGGCGGTCATTTGTGAGATTATGAAAGAAGACGGTTCAATGGCACGACGTGATGATTTGGATATTTTTGCCCAAAAGCATTCACTCAAAACGGTTTATATTTCTGATATCGTTGAATATCGTCTTGCTAATGAAATATTGGTCAAAGCAATTTCTGAAGAAGAAATCGAGTTTTTTGGTGTTCATGTCAAAAAATATTGTTTTGAAGATCATCAATGCGATCAGCATACTGCGATAGTTTTTTACAAAGCAGGGGAAACTGCCAACGTGAGAGTTCACAATGTTATTCCAGATATTGATCTTTTACTCAATCAAAACCGTTATGCGCAACTTATTGATTCGATACATTACTTGAAACAAAACAGTGGAGTATTGTTGTTTATTAACAAGCCACAGCATCATTCAGCAAATATGAAAGAATACGGTATTGGAGCGCAGATACTCAAAATTTTAGGTGTACGTCACATGCGACTGATCGCCGATTCTAAAAATATTGAATTTGCTGCATTAAGCGGATTTGGTTTGGATGTTATTGAAGTTATCAATCCCAGCGAAGGGAACTGATTTTATTTGATTGTGTTACACTTTCGAATTGTTTGATAACGTTGAGTAGGTGCACTTGGTGTTGAGCCAAGAGTTGCCCCTATGACAGCTCCTCCAATGGTTGCTGCTGTATTACCGCTGCCACTTCCAAATTGATGCCCAACAATTCCCCCAATAATACCGCCAACGATTGCTCCTCCTATATTGATAGAGTTTTCATTTTCTTGATTTTGAATAGGAACTTGCTCATACCAACAGTTTTCTTGAGGCTCACGTGGTTGGAAAGACTGTGATTGTACTGCTGTAGAAGGTTGAATATAATAGTCGTTTTGAACAGGTCTATACTCTTGTCCATCGATAAAGATACTCCCTTGTCCAGATAAATACTCTGCGTGGACACTACTGAATAGAGCAATAAAAGCGAGATAGAAGAGTGGTTTAACCAACATCCTTACCAGCCTAAGGACGATTTAGCTGTCACCTTTCGAATCTCTTTTTCATCTGCCCAAACAATCTCTCCGCTTTGAGGGTCTACAAGCTCTAGGGAAATATTGTAATAAACATCTTTGACATCATCATTAGCTTTTTTGATTGAACGTACATTTCCAGTGATGATGTAATCTGAATCACTTATTGCTTTTATGGTTGTTTTGATCGTTGCTGTTGTAGTCAAGTCTCTTTCTTGGTTGACTTGATTGAGATTTGCCGTATCGGCTAAGAAACGCACCTGTCCTGATTTGAGCAATTTGATACGAATTTTGTCCGTAATGGCCTTGGTATCAATATGCTCATAAGTGAGATTATTGACGGTACGCAAACGCACTTTTGGAGGCTGTTGAGCTTTAGAAATATAACGAGATTCAAGTAGGGACTGCGTAAGCGATTCTGCTGTTGATTGCAAGTCGGTTGAACCAAAATCTGCGGTGACGGTCTCAACGGCTTTGGCATCCCCATATTTGACATTGGAGTTATATCCTACCATCCCTGCTCCTCCAGCAGTGGAACATCCGTTAAATAGCAGTGCTAGGGTAGAGAGGGAAAGAATAAGTGATGTTTTGTACATTATGCGTCCTTGTTAGAGTTTTTCGGGTACAGAGACCACAATTTTATAGTTGGTAACGTCAGGGAGATTGCACATCTCGACAATTTGTATTTTTTGATTTTTATGGATAAGAATCGGCTTCCATGCGGTTGTTTCTTTGAGAATTCCATCTTTATCAAACCATTCGATACGATAAACAAAACCTTCTATCTTGTCATAATCGTTGTTTTCAAGATCAATAACAGCTTTGATAAAGTTTCCTTCTTTAAATGTTCTGTGGTCGAGTATGTCAACGCGTTTATCACCAATAATGGTAATATCTTTAGGCGCACATCCACTCATTACAGCGCCTAGTAGAAGTGAAATAAAAACTTTTTTAGTATGCGACATGATCTATCCTTATATTGTCTTGAGTTAGGTACGATACTAGAATTATAACCCCTTTTTTGTTAGGTGGGAGCATTATTGATTCTTGATGGTTGTTAAGCATAATAGTGACTATTTCTCCTTGTTTAGCTTCTAGCTGTGCCAAATAACCAGAATTTGGGAGCATTTCCCAGTTACGAAATCCAGAATCAGAGTAAGAACTTCCTATATCCATTATTAATGACGCTAGAAGTCCTCCAGCCTCTCCAAAATGATCATTAACTTGTTTCGCTACCACACCTTTGGTTGTTGCCCGTACAATCGATTTGGCGAGATCTGAGGGAAGTTCATCTTTAAGTGTTTTGTATGCCATTGCATTGGCTTTTAAAAGTCGTGGAGGTTGAATACGTAATTGGGAAGTCGATATGTAGGGGGGATAAATATCATTAACAGGTAAAGTATAGGAGGGTAAATCGATACTGGTATAGCTGGCACCTTGAAAAATGGGGAAGCGCATTTTTTCAATTTTCAGGGAAGGGGCAAGCCCAGAGAGGATAACAACAGTTATTTGTATTTTTTCATTGGTGGGGATGGAAGAGGGGAGATTTACAAAAACTTTGTTACTGTCAGGGTTGAGAGCAAGAGAGCGTTTTAAGCTAATTTCAGAGGAGTTTCCAAGCAGAGGTGAAAGTCCTGAAATATCATGAATAATGCTGCTTAAAGTGTAGGAAAAAGGATCTTGGTAGTTGTTTGCCATTGCCCTGACATCTTCATTTTCGAGCATAGAAGCCATCGAATATCCTGCTGGAATAGAAGAAGTATCACCACCTTGCTGTCGTGCTTTTGCTTTTGCATCGGAGGCATTTTTAATTTTTTCTTCACTTTCTCGCAACCAAAATTCTTGGCGCTGTTCCATTCGGCGAAGTTCCACGGCAGAACCCTCTAAATCTCCTAGCATTGCATAGTTAAGAGCATTAAGAGTGTGCATTAAAGTTCGCTCATACCCTTTGCAATAGTAAGTTTGGGATCCTTTTGAGAGAAAGGATGAACCTAAAAAAGAGCCAACATTACGCATGCTTATCGTTGCTCTGTTTTCAAATTCATCCAAAATGGCATAGGCTTTTTCAAAGGATAAGATAGAGGCTCCAAATTCTCCATTAGCCTGTTGTAAGCGGGCAAGATCAAGCCAGTACCACATTTCCTTACTATTGGATTTATCCAAACTTAGGCGTGAGAGAGTTGTTGGAAAATCATTTTGTGAAAGACCTGTGCGAAGCTGTTGAGAAGTGGGTACAGCTGCTTGGAGGAAAAGGAAAGTGATACAAGTGAAGAGAAACGTAATTTTTGGAAGAAAAGTATTCATTTCCCACTGCTCATGATTAATTTTTCATTGCCTTGATGAAAGATTCGTAAATATTTTCCAGTTGAAGGTCTTGTTCTAAAATTTCAGTGTTATCTTGAACCATATAGTGCTCTAAAATCGCAACACGTTTAAGAAGGTATTCAAACATCTCTTTATTAATATCGGGAAGCTTGTTATGACTGAAGGGGTCTTTGTCTCGCCCTTTTTGGATAACATGAGCAGGAATTCCGATAGCAGTACTGTTCTCAGGGACATTTCGTACCACAACAGAATTTGCTCCTACTTTGGAGTTTTCACCGATGGTAATATTGCCTAAGATTTTTGCACCTGCACCAATAACCACACCGCGTTTAATAGTAGGATGGCGCTTGCCAGCCATTAAGCTTACCCCGCCTAATGTTACCCCTTGATAGATGAGAACATCATCTTCGATAATAGCGGTTTGACCGATAACAACACCCGTCCCGTGATCAATAAAAACACGTCGTCCTATAGTCGCACCCGGATGAATGTCGATATGAGTAATGATTTGATTGATTCCCATGATGAGGCGAGAGAGGGCTTTAAAATTATTACAGTAAAGCCGGTTGGCAATGCGATACCAAAAAATCGCCCACACGCCCGGATAGTTGAATAATAATTCTATTCGCGAGCTGATTGCGGGGTCGTTCTTGTAGACATTTGAAAAATCTTCGCTAATTTCAGAAAAAAGTCCCAAAAAAAATCCTTATCGTGTTGTGCGTAAATAACCATTTTGGTAAAGGTACATTTCGAGCTTTTGAAGTGTATCTGTTTTTTCTTCTTCTCTCATAAATTCACTGGTTGCCAGTTTATTTTTAAGGTTCGTTAGAAGTTTTGAGCTGTCATACCCAATATCTTCGAGAATATTGAGGACATTATCGGATTCGGTGAAATTTTCAATCTCGTATCCCGTGTCATTGATAAGAATAGTACATTCGCTAGGATGGGTAAAGAGGTTATGATTCATCCCCAGCGTCTCTTGATAGGCTCCTACGTTGAAAAAAGCAAGGAAATATTCCTCTTCATCCAAATCAATATCGTGGAGATACAGAGGGGTTTCGGGTTTGAATTTTATCTCTCCATCACTGTCACAGGTAATATCCCAAAGACTCGCTGCACGGATGGCAGGGATGTCGAGACGATCAAGAGGCATGATAGGGAAGGGCTGCTGTAATCCCCAGTAATCGGGAATACTTTGGAAAATAGAGCTGTTGATGAGATAACGCTCTTGGAGTTTTACTTGAAGGCGCTCGATTTCGGGTACGAGGTTATCTTGGGAAAGGTAGAGAGATTTTTTGATAATCTGATGGACTAAAATCTCTGCATTGGAACGATCCAAGAGGTCAATATGACCTAGGTTGAAAAGGGTGAGTAAGGATTCCATGTGATCGAGGGCATCGTGCATGTATTCGATGCATGTACGTGGCGAGAGGAGAGAATTTAATTCACGTAACTCTTCGATCAACGGAGGATTTTTTTCTTTGAGTTTGAGTGATTTTTCCTGATAATCGTGTGAAAAAAGTTCCAATACAGGGGTGATTAAAACCGAGTGAGAGGCTACGATAAATCGTCCTGATTCGGTATAAATATCGGGATGATCAACCCCTTTTGCATTCATGATTTCACGAAGCAAAAACACAACACTATTGGAAAACTCTTCTAAGGTGTAGTTGCGAAGTCGCGTGGAGGTGTGTTGAGAGTACTCAACCGCCAGTCCACCACCGATATTGATCGCTCCTAGGGAACTGGCTCCCATTTTTTTGAGCTCTGCGTAGATATTCCCAGATTCACGTAATACACGTTTAAGGGTTGAGATGTCTTGCATTTGTGAGCCGACATGGAAGTGAATCATGGTGAAATGTTCTACCATGTTATGCTCTTGCAACATACTCATTGCTTCAATAAGCTCTGTCGAGGTGAGACCGAATTTGGCACTCAGACCGCTGCTTTTTGCCCAGACTCCACTTCCTTCACTTTGAAGACGAATACGGATACCAATATTAGGGACTTTGAGATTGCACGACTGCGCCACATCAATAATCCATTCAAGCTCACCGATTCCTTCAATGGTAACGGTAATATCATGTCCCATTTGCGCGGCAATAAAACTAAGGGTAACCATCTCTTCGTCTTTGAAACCATTGACGGTGATGGGGGAACCAAGCGGTGTTTTTGACATAGCAAGGGCGAGCTCTGCTTTGGAACCCGCTTCCAAACCGTAACCATATTTTTCCCCGTGCTCAACGATAGCATCAACGGCTTCAGGGAATTGGTTTACTTTTAGAGGAAATACGGCTCGAAACTTTCCGGTGTAGTCATTTTCAAAAATAGCACGTTGAAAGTTTGAATAGAGCAAGTCGATTTGTTTGCCGATGAGATGTGGAAAACGTAAAATCAGGGGACCGCTAAGGTTTGTTTTACGAATTTTATGGGCGATTTCAATCAACGAGGGAGAGCTTTTGTAATTGACTTTTATCATCCCTTGATCGATCATAAAGTTGTTTTCACCCCAAATATCAATACCATAATTTTGCATGTGTTTCCTTTGTTTCTGTAGCTATTGTAGTAATTCGTTGATTAAAATGACTGATTCTAATTTTTCAACGAGGTCTTTAATCCAAATGGTATTTTCATTTCGTTCATTTTCACCGATGACCGCACAATATCGGGCATTGATACGATCAGCGCCTTTGAGGTGATTTTGAAGTTTTTTAGGCTCATATTCAACTACAGCTTTTTCACGAGAACGGAGGATTTCAGCTGCTTTAAGAATGAGTGGCAATGACTCCGCTTCCATTGCTCCAAGATAATATCCATCACGTACCGGCTCTGGCATCACGATAAGTTCCATTAAACGCTCAATCCCCAGAGCGAATCCTACTGCAGGAGTCGGTTTGCCGTCCAAAAATTCGATAAGACGGTCATAACGCCCTCCACCTGCGATGGCACTTTGAGATCCGATCGCATCGCTGACGAACTCAAACGCCGTTTTGGAATAATAATCCAGCCCACGAACGAGATTGGTGTCAAGTTCATAGTTAATCTCATGCTGATCTAAAATAGATTTAAGTGTCTCAAAATCACTTTGGCATCCTTCACAGAGATGATTGAGAAGTTTTGGAGCTTGGATATAGAGATTTTGGCATGCTTGGTTTTTACAGTCCAATACCCGGATAGGATTGGTGGATTTTCGTCGTTGACAGTCTTCACAAATAGCATCCCCACACGTATCGATAAAGGCAATGAGCTTGTCACGGTACGCAGGCATACAATGCTGATCTCCAAGTGAGTTGAGTTTGAGTTGATACCCAATACCTAAAGCTTTGAGTATATCGGCAACCATCATAATCATCAACGCATCTTCATAGACCGAATCGACTCCGAAACTCTCTACTCCAAACTGATGAAACTGACGTAATCGCCCTTTTTGTGGACGTTCATAACGAAACATAGAACCGTGATAGTAAAAGCGATGAATTCCCCCTTTTTTATCCAGTTTGTTTTGGACAAAGGCACGAACCACTCCTGCGGTTCCCTCAGGGCGCAAGCACACGTCATTGCCCCCTTTATCAGTGAACTGATACATCTCTTTGCCTACGATATCACTGCTTTCACCGACGGAGCGTTTGAAGAGGGCTGTCTCTTCGAGAAGGGGGGTTTCGATGTAGTGAAAACCGTAACGTTTGGCGATGGTGGAGGCAGTTGAAATAAAATAGTCAAAACGCTCATAATTTTCTGAGAGTATGTCGTTCATTCCACGTAAACTTTGGATCATTGTTGTCCTTTTATGAGACCTGCGATCTCAGTTGTAATTGTATCTATAGATTGTGACGCATCGATTACAAAGGTTTGGATACCGAGTGCTTCAGATGCTTTGATAAGAGCATCCTGAATATTTAAGAGGTATGCAGTTCCTCGTGATTCGATAACATCATGCTCTTTTTGAGAGAGTCGTGCAGCGAGTTCAACGGGAGAAAGTTTCAGGATAAAAACTTTTTCTGGGAGCTTTCCTCCGGTAGCAAGGGTATTTAGAGATACCAGTGTCTCAATATCACAAATATTTTGCACCAAAGCGTAAGCAATCCCTGAAACAGCGGAACGGTCGCTAATAATCAAAGAATTGATATTTTCCAATATGATGCTCTCGGTATGCTCTGCACGATCTGCCAAAAAGAGAAGTAATTCCGCCATTTTACTTTTTAGTTCTCCGTGTAGAACCATTGAGCGTATTTCGATACCAGCAGGAGTTCCACCCGGTTCTTTAGTATACACAGCATCCGGAAAAAGTGACTTTAGACACTGAATTTGGGTGCTTTTCCCAGCAGTATCAATCCCCTCTATTGCAATGTACATGATTTCATACTCCCGATAACACTTTGAACTTTGACGGGGAGCAGATGATCTGTTTTACCGTTAAATTTTAGTAAATTACGGACAATAGAGGAGCTGATAAAGGCGTGTTTGAGACGAGGCATCAAATAAACGGTTTCAATATCAGGGTCAAGTGAGTGGTTGAGATATCCCAGTTGAAGTTCAAACTCGAAGTCACTTACCGCTCGAAGCCCCCGTATAAGGAAATTTGCTTCCAATGAATGGGCAAGTTCGACGGTGAGATTGTCAAATCCCACAACGCGTACACGCTCTAAATCTTTAACCGTGAGCTTTGTCATCTCCACTCGTTCTTCGAGAGTAAACATGGGGCGTTTGTCGCGCGAATCGGCAACGGCTACAATGACCTCATCAAAAAGTCGAAGTCCTCGTTCAATAATATCAAAATGACCATTCGTAATTGGGTCAAAAGTTCCCGGATAAAGGGCAATTTTTTTACTGCTCATTCACCACTCCATCGTTTGTAGAGATTATTATCAAGTCCCATCAAATCCATCCATTTGCCTATCATAAAATTTTCCATATCTTCTAACGTTGTTTGTTCCCCATAATATGCCAAAGCAGGAGGAGCGATAATCACTCCCATCATGGATAGTTTGTGCATATTTTCCAGCGCAATGGGAGAAAAGGGGATTTCTCTCGGGGCTAAAATCAATATTTTTCGCTCTTTTATCATCACACTCGCGGCACGGGTAATGAGATTATCTGCGATTCCGCACGCTATTTTTGCGAGAGTATTCATACTGCATGGTGTGATAATCATCGCATCCGCTCCGTACGAGCCTGATGCTACGGAAGCCCATATTTCGTTGTTTTGGTGAATATTGGTATTTTCCTCTTTTTCCAAAACGATTTGAGCATGCTCAGAGACAATTAAATGCTTTATTACCTCACAAGGGAGAGCATGCAAAAATTTTAAACCCAAAGAAGCGCCGCTGGCTCCGCTGATTCCTACGACGATTTTCATTGAAGCTCCACTGTGTTTTCTCCGATAATTTTAGCGCGGACACGTTTGCTGTCGGCTTTTTCGATCGTAATAATATCATACAGTGCTCCCTCTTGCGTGGCGGTTGCGATAAACTCAACAATTACAGTCTCACTTTTTACTTGAACACTCACTTTAGAACCACGTAAAACAAGGGGAAGAGGTTCGATTTGTCGATCCAGTACCGGAGTGTCCTCTCTCAGTGATGCTTTAAATCGACTGATTGTTTCGGGAAGTTGGACAAGAGGTTTGCTTCTAAACATAGTAAAAGGGATGCTTTTTGGTGTGCAATTGCTAAGAGAAACAATCTCTTTTCTCGTTGTTTTTTGGGTTGTATGCAGAACACTTAGGCTTGCATCAACAGTAAAATCAAAATAGTGACGAATGCCGTTGATGTCAGGAACGTAAAAAGTACCTTTGTTTTTTGTTGCCATATCTTTATCAAAAACAGCATGTGGATTGTTAGGGAGAGATTGTATATAGCCGTGGGGAGAAATTTGGATGGATTGGATCACAATAGTAGGATAGTGTTCAACAAAAAAGGCGGTCAGCTGATTTTGCAAAAGGGTATAATCGGTATCACTTCGTTTTGTAAAGGTAACGTATCGAGTTGCTTTGCTATCAAGAGTACATCCATTGAGTTCAAAGGTCTTGAGAAGGACTTGCGCATTAATACGATAGGACGTCTTAGCATCGGGAATACGGAGTATTTCAAAAGGTTTTGGACAGCTTACGTTCAAATCTGATGACGTGATTGTAGGATTGGTAAATAAATAGCTCTGTTGCAGAGTATTAGCATAGACATAGGTGAGGAAAAGAGTAATTATAAAGATAAATTTGACCATTATAGTGTAATTGTAACATAGTGGTATTTGTTTTTCATACGGATTGCGTTATTCTACGAAAATAAAACGCAAGAAGGGCTAGAGTGCTTTTTTTTAAAAAAAATCGACAACAAGAAGCTGACACCTCGTTAGCCAGTAAAAATGTACTTGAAACAGAACAAGTCGCAATTGCGTATCGTCATATGCGTTTATCTGCACTTGTTGTTCTTGTCAATACGGTTATTCTTAGCTGGGTGCTATGGGGAGTAGTCGATAAGTCGATTATCTTGGGTTGGGGAAGTGCACAATTTATTGCTATGTTTTGGCGATGGCTGAAGTGCCGCGAATATCGGCTCAATTATAGTAAGCGCACTATAAGCGAATGGAAAAACGTTTTTTTGATCGGAATGGTATTTTCTGCTGTTATATGGGGAATGGCACCTCTTCTATTGTTTTCGATGAGTGTTCTGCATCAAAGTTTTTTGATTATTATAATGGCAGGTATGTCTGCCGGAGCCGTGAGTTCCCTCTCTTCTATCCGTTATGCAGCTCAGATTTATCTAACTATAGTTCTTCTTCCGCTGATCGGAGTCGTCTTTATGCAAGGAGACTCTTTATATTTTGCTTTGGCATTTTTGATATTTCTTTACTGGATATTACTGTTGATTTTTGCACGTAATTTTTACAAAAATATCACAAGTTCTTTAGGTTCGCGTATCTTACACGAGCAGGCTTTATTGGATCTGGAGCTGAGTGAAGAGCGTTTTGAAACGATTTTTAAAGAAGCGCCAACAGGGATCTTATTTTATAACAATGATCTGATTGTTTTGGATTCCAATACGGAGATGCTTAATATTCTTAAAATCAGTCGTGAACGGATGGTAGGATTGGATTTACGCAACCTCCCTGATCCATGTCTCAATGATGCTCTCATGGCCTATCAAAAAGGGGAAAAAGGGTTTTACGAAGGTCCATACACGACCATGATAAACAAGCTTCAACTTTGGGTTACCCTCAAAACTTCTCCGATTTATGATGCCAATCGCACTGTTATCGGAGGTGTTGCGATTTTAAATGATATTACTGAGAGAACAGTAGCCCAAGAGAAGATGCAGCATCAAGCCTATTTTGATGCGCTAACGGATATTCCAAATAGATTATTGCTGATAGATCGCATGGAACAGTCGCTGGCGCAGTATCGACGTCATAATAATCTATTGGCAGTTCTTTTTTTAGATTTGGATCATTTTAAAAGTATTAACGATTCATTGGGGCATCATATTGGAGATCTATTGCTCATTGAGACGGCGAAACGGCTGGTAAGTGTTTGCCGTGAGGGGGATACAGTGTCGCGCTTGGGCGGAGATGAATTTGTTATTTTACTCAACGAGCTTGGAAATGATCCTCATCTTGCTGCAACAAGGGCAGAGGTTGTTGCTGAAAAAGTTCATGAAATTCTTTCAAAACCTTTTGATGTTGGGCTGAATGAACCAATCATTACGAGTTCTAGTATCGGAATTTCATTGGTAAGTTCAGATGAACAGACGGCAAACGATTTACTCAAATTTGCAGATACAGCTATGTATCAAGCAAAAAAAGAGGGACGACAGACCACTCGTTTTTATCAAGAAAAAATGGATCAATGGATTAAAAAACAGATTTTTTTAGAAAATGGCCTTCGTAATGCGATTAGCAATGGTGAGCTAGAGATTTATTATCAACCGTTAGTAGATGTAAAGACAAAAAATATTGTTGGGGCAGAAGCGCTGTTGCGTTGGAACCATCCAACGATGGGGTTGGTAATGCCTGATGATATGATCAGTATTGCTGAAGAGAGCGGATTGATAGTTCCTATCGGGGACTGGGTGATTAAGGAAGCATGCACACAGTTCGTACATTGGAGAAGTAATCACCCGAGAGGAAGTGAGATGAAGCGACTCGCCGTCAATGTGAGTGTTATCCAATTTAGAAAAAATGATTTTGTGGCTAAGGTTATGGAGATTATTACCCAAACGGGAATTGACCCTTCCATGCTTGAAATCGAACTGACTGAATCGGTGATTATTGAAAAGATGGAGATGGTTATTGAAAAAATGAAGCAGTTGAAAACGCTTGGAGTTGGGATGTCCATGGATGATTTCGGAACGGGCTATTCTTCTTTAAGTTCGTTAAAACAACTTCCTATCTCAACGTTGAAAATTGATCGCAGTTTTATTCGCGATATTATGACAGATGGGGATGATGCGGCTCTTGTCGAAACAATTGTAGCAATGGCATCCATTTTCAAGCTGGATGTAATAGCAGAAGGAGTTGAGACAATGGATCAGTTACAATTTTTAGAATATTTCAAATGCCGTTATTTTCAAGGCTATTTATGCAGTAAACCTGTCGTTGTTGCCGAGTTTGATGAGTTGTTGGAAACCAATTTTGGAATTTAATGTATTAAAGGGAACTCAGTAATGAAAAAAGCACTTTGTATCATGAGCGGTGGTATGGATTCGACTCTTGTTGCGTATATTATGCAATCACAGGGTTATGAGATTATTGCGTTACACTTTAATTACGGACAGCGTACGGTAACCAAAGAACTGGAAGCATACCGTGCTGTTTGTGCTGATTTGGGTGTGCTTGAAAAATATGAAATTGATTTGGATTTTTTTAAAACAATTGGAGCTTCGGCACTTACTGATCATAGTATTGATGTCCCCACTACGGGAGTAGAAGAGGGTGTTCCTATTACGTATGTCCCTTTTCGTAACGGTATCTTTTTGAGTATTGCAACCGCCATTGCAGAAAAAGAGGGGTGTAAAGTAATCGCAATCGGTGTGGTTGAAGAAGACAGCAGCGGTTATCCCGATTGCCGTGACACGTTTATACGTTCATTTCAACACACTGCCAATTTGGGGACAAAAGAGACAACAAGCATCACCATTGAAATGCCATTGGTCCATTTACAAAAATCTCAAATCGTTCAAGAGGCACTCAAACTAGGTGCGCCTTTGCATTTGACATGGAGCTGTTATCAAAGCGAGGATAAAGCATGCGGTGTTTGTGATAGCTGTCGCTTACGTCTTCGTGGCTTTGAACGTGCAGGTGTCAATGACCCCATCCAATATCTTTAATGCATTAACCTCAGAGGTAACTGTTCTTTTTGCGCCTCGTAATCGTAATACATACATTACGATTACGCAAGAGGGTGAAGTTCGGGTGAGAACACCGCTTAAAGATCTAAAGAGGATTCGACATCTATTAAAGGAAAAAGAAGAGTGGATTAATTCTAAACTTTCTTCCCTCCAAGAACGCTCTTCGTATACTCACTCATTGGGAAGCACTATCCGTTTTCGCGGTGAAGTCATGAGTGTAGACTCCTTTGAAACCTTGCAAAAAAAGCTCAAAAAAGACGAAAATGGTATTAATATTGAAAAATATTACTATCAATTTTACAAAAATGAAGCCATTTTAACACTTCCATCACGAATCAATCATTATGCTAAAAAGATGAATTTACACCCAAGTGAGATACGTTACAAGCGGCTACGGCGACGATGGGGAAGTTGTAATAGTTTAGGGATAGTAACATTTAATACCATGATGATGCAGCTCTCCTACGAGCATATCGATTATATCATCGTGCATGAATTAGCACATTTGAAACACATGAACCATTCAAAAGAATTTCATTCTTTGGTACGAACTATCTTAGAGAATGAAAAAAAATTACGAAGTGAACTGAAAGAGATTCGGATCGGATAGGTTAAAAATCAAGTTCCAATTGTCGCATGGATGAGCGAGCAGGATTGAGTATACTTTTATCAGTTCCTGCAATGAGGGCAAAGTGAAATACATTTGTTTGAAGCAGTGTTAAAATCTCTTCTGGATAGCTGTAAAACAGAATATTTTCAATCCCGATGGTGAGACTGGATTTCATAGAGTCAGGCAAAATATAGAGAATTCTTGACCAAGATGCTTGAAGTCGTAAGAAATCGATTTGTTCGTCAATAAGTTCAAGCAACGGCTCAAAGATTACGACTCGATCACTGCTCCCGAACTCTTTGATTTCTAAGCGACTGTTTGTAAATACCGGAGTGAAATGACCCATTTTACTAAAACTTTTGAGCTGAAAGGGTATACGCATAAAGGTATAAAAAAAGAGAAGATGCTCAAGATACGGGATAAAAAACGGTGAAAGCATCTGGCGCTCATAAAATGTATCATGGTGGATAAAAGAGGTTTCAAACAATGTCTGCTCAATGATGGTGATGGTTGTCTCTTGAGCGCGGATAAGCTGATTGGTTTCGATAAATATTTCAGGATCGGTAAGTGCAGGGGAATAGAGCACAATGGCTTTTTTTTCTAAGGGCCATAGTTTTTCCCATACCTGACCCATTGATCCCTCTACAGAGCAAAAATTACCAGGGGTAGAGACAGAATGAGCAAGATGCAGTGTAATGGGATCGCATGCATAGACTTGAAGCTCTTTTTCGAGTAAATAAAATCGAAGAAGCCGTTTAAGTGCATCATCAATTTTTTCAACTTTGATCCATGCTACTTCACGATCACCCATTTGGGTCGGTTTATCAAAAAGTATCCCATACGCACCGTAACTTAGTGCTTCAGGAATATCGGCGGGGTTATAGGCGACAAAAAGTGACCCTCGTTTTACTTTGGAAACATCAAAAGCAATGGTTTCAAAAAGACTGATGTTAGGATCACTGTGAAGTGTCCCTTTGGTCAGTGCGAGGATATTTTCAAGCCTCATCCAATAGCGCTTCCAATAGCACGTGACTTTTCAGGACGGATAAGAGAAAGTCCATCGCTGTCTTTTGCCGCGAGTAACATCCCCTCAGAGAGCATCCCCATAAGCTTGGCAGGTTTTAGGTTGGCAACGACACACACTTGTGTCCCTACAAGAGACTCGGCACTGTAATACTCCTTTATTCCTGCAACAATCTGACGCAGTACTTCTTCACCTAAATCAACTTGAAGGCGGAGAAGTTTCGAGCTTTTCGGTACCTCTTGAGCTTCGATAACCGTACCGATTTTTAAGGAGGTTTGGAAAAATTGATCGATGGTAATAAGACCAACTTCTGGAACCGTAGTCACTTTTTTCTCTTCGGTTTTTGTTGTAACAATAGCCGTAACAGCTTCCTCTTGCAGCATTGCCTTGGGTGCTTCATTCATTAATGGCTCATCAACGCGCGGGAAAAGAGGAGGGATTTTTTTAATTGTAAAGGTTTTTAGAAGCGTTTTATTAAGAATCAGATCACTATAGCTAGCCGTATTGATTTCAAATCCAAGCGCATCCGCAACGGTAGCTGTGGTGTGAGGCATAATGGAGTGCAGCATCATCGAAGCTTTGGCTAATAGATTTGCAACCAGTGCAACCGTAGCCAGTGCTTCATCCGTGCGGTCCTCTTTGATTTTTACCCATGGAGCATGTTCTTCAATCGCTTTGTTACCGATTGTGAAGACTTTCCAAAGCTCTTCAAGATAACGGTGAAGCTGTAAATCTTTCATGTACTCTTCGAGAGTATTGATAATGGCATGTGCATCGTCTATCTCTTTGGAATGGTATTTCAAAACATCCACGCTATCAATCACAAAATCAGAGTATTTTTCAGACATTCCGATGACACGATTCAGAAGATTCCCCAAATCGTTGCTAAGATCCGAGTTCATACGGTCGATAAGGGCGCGTTGTGAAAAATCACCGTCTTGTCCAAAAGGGACTTCTCTCATCATAAAATAGCGGAAATTTTCAACGCCATAGTGTTTTGCTACTTCGATGGGATCAACAACGTTTCCTTTGGATTTTGACATTTTTTCCCCATCACGCGTCCACCAGCCGTGAGCGCCGATATGTTTTGGAAGTGGTAAATCCAAGCTCATCAAAAACGCCGGCCAGTAAATCGCATGAAAACGCAAGATGTCTTTTCCTACAAGCTGTGTGGTAGCAGGCCAAAAATCCATATTTTCTTCACCATTGCCGTATCCAAGAGCCGTAACATAATTCATCAATGCATCAAGCCAAACATACATAACATGCTTAGGGTCATTAAGAGACTCGGGGAGATGAACGCCCCAATTAAAGCTTGTACGGGTAACGGAAAGATCATGCAATCCACCCTTGACGAAGCTAATGACTTCATTTTTACGTGATTTTGGGAGGATAAAATCGCTGTGTGCTTCGTAATACTCTAATAATGGCTGTTCGTATTTTGAGAGTCTGAAGAAGTAACTCTCTTCTTTAAGAATGGTAGTAGCACGTCCGCAGTCAGGGCAACATCCACCCTCCATGAGTTGTGATTCAGGGAAGAAGGTTTCGCAGCTTACACAGTAATTACCCTCATAAAAATCTTTATAAATATCCCCTTTTTCCACCATTTTAAGAAAAGCTGCTTGAACTCCGCGCTTATGCTTCTCATCGGTAGTGCGGATAAATTGATCGTAACTAATATCAAAATTATCCCATAGATTCTTAAAGGTAGCACTGATCTCATCTGCAAATTGTTGAGTAGGTTTATTGAGCTTTTTGGCTGCTTCTTCGATTTTTTGACCATGTTCATCGGTTCCGGTTAAAAAATAGGTTTCATTTCCCAAAAGGCGTGAATGACGTGCAAGTGTATCCGCGATAAACGTCGTATAGGCATGACCGATATGGGCTTCACCATTAACATAATAAATAGGGGTCGTAATATAATTTTTCACTTGCAAAAATCCTTCATTTTTTTATCGTTTTTCTTAAAAATCAAATCCGCCGATTTCACCTTTGGACATACTCTCATAGACGGATCGAACGTACTGAGTTCGAATCGGACACCCTATGAGTTCAGAGCAATTTAGACAGCTCTCTATCGCTTTAGACGTTTGACAGTCAATAAGTGACTGTTTGGCATCATCAAGTTTACCTTCATAGACACTGTTAGTTTCGTCCATAAACATCCAAAACTACGGTAATTTCATGTTTTGAGCCAAAAAAGCAAGGGGAGGTATCGTGTACATGTGCCGTGACTTTGTCAAGAACACGTATTTTTCCATCTACGGCTTGTCCACCTGCCATTTCAAATATTAATGCAAAAGGAAACACTTCAAACAATTGACGTAATTTTCCCTCAGGTTTATCAGTAGCACCAGGATAGCTGAACAATCCGCCCCCTTTGAGGAGGATTTGGTGCAAGTCAGGGACCATTCCGCCTGAATAGCGCAAACGGTACCCTTGAGCAAAGAGTGAATCAATCATGGCTTTGTGGTACGGTGCCCAAAACTGTTGTGTCCCGCCGGGAGCATTGATCTTCCCTTTTTCAGCCAAATGAATCTCTTTAACGTATTCAAATTCACCTTCTTGGAGAAGATACAGTTTTACCTTTCCTTCATGTGCGAAGACAAGCTCTACACGAGGACCATAAACAACATAGCATGATGCTACTAACTTACTCCCGATAAATTCACCATCATAGATTCCGAAAATCGAACCAACGCTGAGATTGACATCCACAAGCGATGAACCATCGAGAGGATCAAAGGCGATGAAATAACGACCTGATTCGTTTAAAAGCATTGGAAGTTCTTTTTCTTCACTGGCAATCGTGTGTACGGAAGCTACATGACTAAGCTCTTCTTCGATAATCAAATCACTTTGAATATCCAGTTGTAATTGGGTTTCACCTGAGCTGTTTTGTTCTTGAGAATAACCAATGTCTTTGACATCAATAGCCCGCTTAATACGAATAGCACTGCGTTCAATCGCTTCTAATATTTCTTTCATTCAAGACCCTTTGCGTTGTTTAATATCCATTCGATAACGTTGTCTGCATCGTTGAGATCCAGTACATCGACTGTACTTGGCAAATCGTAATCACTAAGATTAATCGATTCATCAATAGCCAGTGCATTCATATAAGGAAAATAGTCTGTATCAATTACGGTTCTAAAAATACTGATACGTGGAAGCGGAAGATTTTTAAGCCCCTCTACGAGCAAAACATCAAAATCTGCGAACATGGCTACGATTTCATCCAGTTCTTTATGACGTTGTGAAAAATAGGTGGTGCGAGTAGGGGAGGTTACCACCACTTCGGCACCTGTATCGCTAAACTTGTAGCTGTCTTTTCCGGGAACATCAAACTGTGCTTTATCTTTTGGATCATTTTTGATGATGGCAACGTCTAAGCCGTGCTCATGGATTAACTTACGTGCTACTTTTAAAATCAATGTTGTCTTACCGCTATTGGAAGGACCGGTAAATGCAACTGCTAAACGTTTTTTCAAAAATAAGCCTCATATAGTTATATAGGTACAATTATAGTCAACTATCATTGAAATTTTGTTAAGATGGCAAAGAAGAACACCATTGAAGGAGTAACATGAGATTTTTAAGCATGGCAATGATTGCATTGATAGGTTTTAGCGGGTGTGCACAAAAAGGGACATTTGATCTTTTTAAAATGGATGAAGCGCATGAACGCTCCGTTGAACAGTTGCGGACAGGTGCTATTGTTCAATCTTTTGAGACGAAAGCTCTTGTTTCTGCTATCTATCTTAATCCGGTTTATCCCCAAACATACAATGATGGAGAATATTTTGTCGGTGCTGTTTATTTTGAAAAAGTTAGCCAGGATGTCAAAAAATGGGATCTATACACACATGGCTATACATTAACATTGAATGGGAAAAAAGCAACACTGCTTGAAGAACTCAAAGAAAATGATCCTAAGCGTGCCTTGATACCGGTGCAAAACAATTGGAATAAATATTATTTTATTCGATTTGACTCTGTACTAGAAGGGGCTTTAACGCTTCTGCTCGAAAATAATCAGACTGGGTCGGTTGCACTAAGTTATCAAAAAGGGAAGTAATTTTTACTTCCTCTCCGAGTATTTTTTTATACATGACATAATTGGCAAGTACTTTTTTCCCATATTCTCTGTTTTCATCATTTCCCATAAGTTCCATACTTAAAAAAGGTTCATACGTTCCCGGTAAAAACCGACCGCTACCGTCTGTTAGAAGGCGCTTGGTCGATCCAAAACCTGCGTTGTATCCATATGCAACTAAAATAGGATTGTAGTATTTATCCGTTAAATGTTTGAGATGTGAAATAGAATAGGCAATACTGTATTTTGGTTGCAGCATATCAAAATACGTAGTAGGTTTAAGGCGGTTAGACTTACTGATCGTATCGACATTAAATGGCATTATTTGCATTAACCCAAGAGCAAATGATCGTGAAATCAGTCCCGGAATAAAACGGGTCTCTTGACGCATCAGAGCATACACTAGTGCTTTTTGATCATTGCTAAGAGAACTCATATGCTGATCGTATGCCATTGTAAAATTGTGAATATAGGGCTCATAGGTACGTTCGAGTACGTAGCCTTGAACAGCAATAGATTCTTCTCCATCACAACGGTCAATCAGTGGTGCAATTGTTTCAGGTTTAGATGCCATGATCTCCGCAGAAAATTCTCTCCACTCAAAGGGATCTATTCCTGTAATACTTGTAGGATTATTTCGCGTTGGGAGTGTGGTAAAATAATTTTCGGTTGGTAAGGTAAGAAGCTCACGCGCATAAAGGACATACATATTAATATCCAAACTTCGTGAGAGTTCTGCTAAATACGTGCCATCTTGAGTGATTTTATAGAGCCAAAAGAGACATTTGTCTTTGTCAATAGGGGCATAATAACGTCCCTTTGCTGCTTTAAGATGCTCTAATGCATTCACCATATTTCCATATTTAAGTGCATTCATAGCCAAAAAGAAAGCCGTTTGCGGTTCATAATTGCCTACGGTAACGGAAGCGAGTGATTGCTGTAGTTGATCCATTTTTGGGTCGGTTACACTTAAAAAGACGATTTGAGAAAAAACAGGACTTTGCGTCAATGCACTCAGAACTTCAGGTGTTACGGTATGGTTAAAATGATCATAACGGTACTGCGCTCCAGTGAGACGAAAGAGGGTGTTTTCATTGTGAAGATTATTGGTAGAGGTGTAAAAACTCTCTTGATTCAGGGTTCTAAGCCACTGAGTGTTACCAAAACGATTATTCAGCCGTGCAGCAATCGCTTCACGCTCTTCGCTTTTTAGTGCGCTTGCCTTGAGGGGAGTTAAGGCTAACATTAAACAGTCGTCTTTCTCTATAAAAGGGAGATCACACGCTTTTTTTTGGAGACATTCGGTAGTGTATTTAATCTCAACTTCATCGGTTTTTGCCGAATAATCGAATAAAAAACGGTCGTTGACGTTCTCCACTTGATAAAATGCTTCACTGGCTTGAGATGCATTAATATCTTGATGTAAAAATTGCCAAATTAAAAAATTTTTCTGACGAGAAGCGGGTTTATCGTTAATCTCAGCAAGCGTTATTCCCCAACTCGAAGTAAAAAGGAGGAGACTTAATACAAGAGAATACTTCATCCCATAACCAATGCATTTATGATATTAACCAATATTACATCGGCAACCTGCAAGGTAATAATAAGAATCAAAGGGGCAAGGTCCAGTCCATTAAAGACGGTTGGCATGATACGACGTACTGTTCGATAAGCAGGTTCCGTTAAGCGATAGATGACTTGAACAATCGGATTATATGGGTCAGGACGCACCCAAGAAAGCAGTGCTCCAATAATGACAATCCAAATATAGACGGTGAGTAGCGAATGAACGATTCCGCCCAAACCAGAGACAATATTACCCATCATTTGACAACCTCTTTGAGATAATTTTTGAGATACATATAAAGATCATTGAGTTCAGGACCATGTTCTGCTCCGCCTATCAAAATTCTAAGCGGTTTAAAAAGTGATTTGCCTTTTAATCCTGAATGTTGAATCAAATAGTTCTTATACGATTCATAATCATCAAAATGGGGCGCTTTTATCGTCAAATCACGTAGGATTTCAAATCCCTCTTTGTACTCTTCAGGGACAATTTTGGGAGCGAAGATAGCACTTATCTTTTCACGCAGTTCTTTTAGGGTACTTACCTCTTCTAAGAATATTTTGGCAAGTCGTCCAATCTCTTCATCTGCAAACCCTACATAACGTGACAGTTCTTTAGGGTCAAGACCTTTTAAGTGCTCACGGTTAATAAATTTGAGTTTATCAATGTCAAAATAGGCAGGAGATTTAGAAATTGTCTCCAAATCAAACCATTTAATCGCCTCTTCGAGTGAAAAAATTTCATGCGGTGTTTTATTGCCCATTAAAATAAGATAATTGGTGATAGCTTCCGGTAAAAATCCTTCTTCGAGAAGCCATTTGACACTCGATGCATCATCACGCTTCGACATTTTTTTACCCTCATTGCCTAGAATAATTGGCAGATGAGCATACTCTATGGTTCTGTCGTATCCAAGGGCTTTTTGAATGGCAATTTGTTTGGGAGTGTTACTGAGATGATCTTCACCACGAATAATCAGTGAAACATCCGAGAGCATATCATCCACGGCACACGCAAAATTATAGGTTGGATATTTATCCGCGCGCATGATGATAAAGCTGTCAATATCGTTGGGGGCAAAAGTTGACTCGCCTTTGATAATATCGCGAACCGTGATGGATTCGGAAGGTTTTTGAATTCGTATCGTAAAAGGGAGTGGATTATCAATAACCTGTTCTGCATGAAGATTTTCACATGCACCATCATAACGATACGCGATTTTATTCTCTTTGGACGCTTCACGTTTTGCTTCGAGTGTTTCTGGGGAACAAAAACAATTAAACGCTTTTTTATCGTGTAAAAGCTGTAGCGCCATGGCACGATGAAAACGGAGATTATTACTTTGAAGCTGATGCTCTTGGTGTTCAATTTTAAACAAAGCAAGGATGGCAAGTATCTCATCCTCTTTTCCGGGAACATTACGTTCTTTATCAGTATCTTCGATACGAACTAAAAGGGGTTCATTGCGTTTTTTGGACATAATATAGTTAAATAAAGCGACTCGAAGATTGCCAATGTGCATATCTCCAGTAGGGCTAGGGGCGAAACGAAGCATTCAAAATTCCTAAGTTAAAGTATAAATGGAATTTTAGCAGAAAAGTGTTTAAGAAGGTTGTTTGATTTGTTGAATTATCTTAGTCAGATTGTTCAAATTTTTGCACAATTATTACTTTAGTATCGAATCACTTGCAGATTCAACTAAACGAATAAGCCATTGTCTTCTAAAGTCAAATTTCTAACTTTTTAAAAATTGATTTTAGCTATTGTCTGTATTTTTACAGTTTTTTAGTTTATTTCCTCAAAATT
>Ga0265593_1000377_pt1 | contig 26168 bp, 25 predicted proteins | sample saktaG_8_FD_190136 | JGI IMG/M metagenome (GOLD analysis project Ga0265593, IMG submission 190136) | Saline water microbial communities from Sakinaw Lake, British Columbia, Canada - sak_2011_5_24_36m | ecosystem: Environmental > Aquatic > Non-marine Saline and Alkaline > Saline ...
TCTGCAAGGCAGAATATTTTTTTTGGGGGGGGGATTGGAGATTGAATGTTTTTTGATTTAAAAAACGACTATGGGGTAAATTTAAGTAAGCCACTAAGATTAGGTGGCATAAATTTCTATAAAAGCTGTTTTAAGGTAAAAACCAAGATGAGGGAATTAACCTACCCAACCAAGATTAACCATTACAAATAATAAGCCACCGGCAAACAAAGCGGCCAAGACATCATCAATCATAATGCCAAAACCACCGTGAACTTGCTGGTCCAGCCATTTGATTGGCCATGGCTTTAAAATATCAAAAAATCTAAACAACAAAAAACCAACCAACATGGTTTGCCAAGTAAGAGGAACTAACCACATAGTTATTAAATAACCTGCAATTTCATCCCAAACAATACCACCAAAATCATGTTCAGCTAACTTATCTGCCGCTATTCCACAAATCCAAATACCACTTATAGTGGCAACAACAGTAAGCAGGCTATAAATCAACATATTGGTTTGTGCAAACAACCAATACACAGGAATTGCCGCTAAAGTACCCATTGTACCCGGTGCTTTTTTTGCCAACCCGGAACCAAATCCAAAAGCCAGAAACAAAATAGGATTAGAAAAAATTTGCCGAGGTGTTAGTTTGTTTTTTCCGTAATGACTGTTAAGAAAAATGCTCATATCCTTTACTATTTAAGGGTTGAAGATTACCTGATTTATATAAGCGTAAACCCAGGGTCGATTCAATGACGCCAATCTGTGTGCAATTAATAGTTAACCGGGATGCTTTTTCGGGACTTACTGTAAAACACAATTCGTAATCATCGCCAGCAACAAGTGGCATAGCCCAGTCACCGGTATCGTTGATATAATCAACAACAGCATCAGCTAGCGGCAACTTATCCCAATCAAGACAAGCGCCAACATGACTGCGCTCAAGTATATGTCCCAAGTCAGCAGTCAAGCCGTCAGAAATATCTATACAAGCATTGGCAATATCCAGCAAAGCCATTCCCGCATTAATCTGCGGATTAGGTTTATTAAACCGTTGAAGTGCTGCTTCAGGATTACTGCAAGAATAACCTTGTTTGATTTTTAAGCCCAACCCGGCATCACCTAATGAACCCGTTAGATAAATAAAATCACCCGGTTTTGCACTTGAACGCAAAAGTGCCTTACCCTTTGGTACCAAACCCATAGCTTGAACCGTCAATGTTAAGGGGCCAGAGGTTGTATCCCCACCAATCAAATCCACTAAATGCAGTTCTGCCAGACTTAAAAATCCTTTTGAAAATGCTGCCAACCAAATTTCATCAACCGTTGGCAGTGTTAAAGCCAGCAAAACCGATACTGGCTTTGCGCCCATACTGGCCAAATCACTTAAATTAACAGCCAGTAATTTATGTCCCAGTAGTTCTGGATTTGCATCTGCAAAAAAATGAACATTTTCGACCATGGTATCAGTGGTTACAGCAAGTTCATAACCCTCAGGCAATGATAATAAAGCACAGTCATCACCAATACTTAATTTAGTTGAATCATTTCCTACCACCTGCCGGGTAAAATAACGCTCAATAAGAGAAAACTCAGCTATAGACATAAGAATGATTTAAAGTTCAAAATTAAAAAGGCTTCAAAGCGCTTTACCTTCCACCCTGCGCCTTTGGCCTTTCCACTGACACTTTACTTTTAATTTCAACCGCCCGTTTTTGCTGGGCTATTTTATCTAATATGCCGTTAACATATTTATGACTACCATCAGCACCAAAGTACTTGGCAAGATTAATAGCTTCATTTAAAACAACCCGATAAGGCATATCCAAGCGATTAAGCAATTCATAAGCCCCTATTCTCAATATAGCCCGCTCAACGGGATCAATCATGTCAACCGGACGATCTACAAATTCAGTCAAGGTTTCATCTATAACACCCAAGTTTTTAGGCACGCCATGAAAAAGCTCAGTAAAGTAGCTTTTTTGGGCATCTTTAAGACGCTCTTCTTCAAGAAACTGCCGTTCAATTTCAACAAGACTCTGCCCTGTCATCTGCCATTGATATAAGGCTTGGACAGCTGCTTTGCGGGCATTAGTTCGTGCTTGACTCATTCGGCTTCCAGATTGTTAAATAAACTGACCATCTCGATGGCTGACATTGCCGCTTCTGCACCTTTATTACCCGCTTTTGTCCCGGCTCGCTCTATTGCCTGCTCAATTGAATCAACCGTTAAAACGCCAAAACTTACCGGTACATTATATTGCAGGGAAACTTGCGCAAGACCTTTTACACATTCACCCGCAACATATTCAAAATGTGGTGTACCTCCTCGAATCACTGCCCCAACTGCGATTATCGCATCATATTTATTGGCTGCTGCTATACGTTGCACCACCATAGGTAACTCGAACGCACCAGGGGCTTTAACAAGATGTATATTGTCTCTATCGGCGCCGTGACGAACCAAGGCATCAATTGCACCAGCCTCTAACTGCTCAACAATAAAACTGTTAAACCGGGATGCTACAATACAAAATTTACCGCCTTGTACCAATAAATTGCCTTCGAAGGTTTTTATAGTTGACATACTATTTCTCTACATTAATTACGAAAATTCAATTTTTAATGACAACCTAACTTATGTGTCATTCAAACCACATGCTCAGAGACTTCGAGATCGAACCCCGACAAACCGACATATTTTTTATGAGTTCCTAGCACTTTTAATTTATGCACACCCAAATCAGCCAATATTCTTGAGCCGGTACCGGTCATACGCCAATCCGCTGCTGCCTCTTGGATATTTACAGCACTGGTAATGCCATTATCTTCAAGTTGATAACGATGAATCAGTTCTGCTAGTGATTTATTATCTTCACTTTGTCTGATGATAACTAAAACACCACGACCTTCTTCAGCAATTTTTTGCATGGCGGTTCGAATTGAAACACTGGAATCATTTCGTTTAGAGGAAAATACATCATCCAACAAATTACGCGCATGAACGCGCACTAAAACCGGCTCTCCATCTGAAACCTGACCCATGACCAACGCCAGATGCAGGTTATTATCGTTTTTGTCTTGATACGCATAGAGTCGAAACTCGCCAAATTCAGTAGGATACAAACAGACACTGATGCGTTCCAACGTATTTTCATGCTGAATACGATAATGAATTAAATCAGCGATAGTCCCCATTTTTAGCTTGTGCTGCTCTGCAAAGACCTCTAAATCAGGACGTCTTGCCATACTACCGTCTTCATTAAGGATTTCTACGATAACCGCTGAGGGATCTACACCCGCTAATTTAGCAAGATCACAACCCGCTTCAGTGTGACCAGCACGTCGTAAGACCCCCCCCGGATTAGCCATTAACGGGAATATATGCCCGGGCTGAACCAAATCATCCGCGCTTGCATCCGGTGCTACTGCACATTGAACAGTGCGTGCTCTATCGGCTGCGGAAATACCGGTAGTTACTCCCGTTGCCGCTTCGATAGAGACAGTAAAATTGGTAGAATGTGCAGTTTTATTTTCATTAACCATTAATGGTAAACGTAACTGCTGACAACGCTCACTGGTTAAAGTTAAACAAATCAAACCACGACCGTAACGAGCCATAAAATTAATATCTTCCGAGCGGGTAAAAGCGGCTGCCATTAACAAGTCACCTTCGTTTTCACGGTCTTCATCATCCATAATGATAACCATTTTACCTTGACGTAAATCGTCTATAATTTCTTCAATTGTATTCATTAACCAAAAAATCCACTCTTTTGCAATAATTCTTCTGTAATGCCGCCCTGATGATGAGCTGCCGCTTCGCCCAGCATTAAACGCTCCATATAACGCGCCAACAAATCTACTTCAAGATTAACTTTTGTGCCGACTGTCGCTTCGCCCAGTGTCGTATCTTTTAAAGTATACGGAACAATATTAACACTGAATCTAGCCCCATTAACTTCGTTAACCGTCAGACTAATGCCGTTAATACAGATAGAGCCTTTTTCTGCAATATACTTAGCCAGATTATCCGGTGCCTTAAAAGTAAAACGAATAGACCTCCCATCAGCCTTCTTTTCAATAACTTGACCAATACCGTCAACATGACCACTGACAATATGTCCGCCCATTCGAGTTGCAGGCGTTAAAGCCAGTTCCAAATTTACGGCTGTTCCGGTTGTTGCATTACTTAAGATAGTTCTGGATAAAGTTTCATTGGAAACATCCGCACAAAAATAGTGAGCATCCAATTCTACAGCCGTTAAGCATACACCATTAACTGCAATACTATCACCCAAGGCAACATCCACTAATGATAATTTACCCGTATCTATCTTTAAACGACAATCCCCTGTTTTACGCTCGACTGCAGCTATTTTACCAATAGCCAGAATAATACCTGTAAACATTAAACCCCTTTAAAACTCTGATGGAGAAGTAATTTTAAACTCGTCAAAAGCACTCCTGCGACAATGTTAATTTCAAATCTGACCCAACCTGCCTGACATCACGCAACGTAAACTTTTTTTTATCAGCGATGTTTTTTAAGTCTGGTACGACAAATAGTCCTCTACCCTGATCACCCAAAATACAAGGTGCTATGTAAACCACCCATTCATCGACTAAATTTTCTGCTAACAATGCACCGTTTAGCACTGATCCAGCCTCAATCAGTAATTCATTAATTTGTTGCTTAGCCAAAAAGTCCATTACAGCATGTAAATCAAGTCTCTCATTTTTTTTAGCCAGCGTATAAACTTCAAAGCCAACTTCCCGCAAAGCATGAATCTTTTCCTGATCCTCAGAGCAGGTCAAAACAAGGCTACGTCCTTGCAGCTTAACCATCTGCGCATCAACCGGCATGTTGAGTTTGGAATCAAGAACAACTCTAATGGGCTGCAACACATCCCAAGCAACTCTGGCATTTAAAGAAGGGTCATCTGCCAACACCGTATTTATACCCGTCAAAATTGCCGAACTTTCTGCTCTTAAGCGATGCACATCAACTCTAGCCTCTGCTGAAGTGATCCATTTACTTTCTCCGGATTCCATTGCTGTACGACCATCAAGACTCATTGCCAACTTGCTCCTTACAAAAGGACGATTTGCCATCATTCTTTTAATAAAGCCACGATTTAAATGCTGAGCATCTTCCTCTAAAACGCCGCAGCTTACTTCACAACCCGCTTCTTTAAGTTTTTCAAGTCCACGACCGGACACCAATGGATTAGGATCTTGCATGGCAATCACTACACGATTAATCCCTGCTTTGATAAGGGCATCGCAACAAGGCGGCGTTTTGCCATAATGACTGCAGGGTTCTAAAGTAACATAAGCGGTTGCACCATTAGCATCAGGGCAATTTTTTAAGGCTTCAACTTCTGCGTGTCCAGAGCCTGCTTTAAAATGCCACCCTTCTCCAATTATGTTACCGTCCCTCACTAAAACACAACCAACGCGAGGATTTGGATCCGTTGTATAGCGGCCATTTTTAGCTAATTCAATTGCTCTGGCCATATAAAAGCCATCCTGACTGGCTATCATTATTTTTTTTGCAAGTTTTGAATCATGTCAGTAAACTCACTCACATCCTGAAAGCTTCGATATACCGAGGCAAACCTTACAAAAGCGACGTGATCCAAAGAGCTTAACTCTTTCATGACTTTTTCACCCAATTGTTGCACAGGTATCTCTCTATCCCCTGTTTCCATCAATTCTTTTTTTATTCGATTGATTGAAGCCTCTATGGCATCACTGCTAACAGGTCTTTTTTCAAGAGCTTTAAGCATACCTGAACGTAGCTTGTGCTCTTCGAAAGGCTCTCGATTCCCATCGCGTTTAATGATACGAGGCATCATTAATTCAACCATTTCAAACGTAGTGAAACGCTCTTTACAAACATTGCATTCCCGTCTCCTACGAACCTGATCACCTTCACTTATTAATCTGGAATCAAGAACTCGGGTATCTTGTGCCGCACAAAACGGACATCGCATAAATAGGCCACTATTTTATTAGCCGAAAGCTCGGCCTTTAAATTCAAAACTTTGTATTTTATAACATTTCCAACTCGTCTGACTTTTATTTTCTTATAATAAATTATTTATTACCGCCTAATTGAACAACTTGTCCTTGCGCAGCAGATTTAAGTGCAGCAACAATTACTTGGCAATTAGATTTAGCATCGTCGAGTGACAACAGCGGCTCTTTATTATTCAACACGCAATCACTAAAATGCTCAATTTCAAGCTGAAAATGATTAGCAATTGGTAAACGCTCTTCACATTGCAGCCCCTCTTCCGTCCACCATGAAATAACAGGGACATCACCTGGCAGCTGCCAAACAGCATGACATTTAATACCACCTTTAGTACCGACAATTTCATATTCACAGCGTCTGGCACGCTCAAAACTAAAATCAAAATGCGCGTATCTACCCAAACCAAAATCAATAATTCCGCTAGTCGCAATATCAGCACCACTATCAACATACTTGGCAATCGCTGTCACAGCTACCGGCTCTTGGTCAAAAAACAACCTTGCAGAATGGATTGCATAACAACCGATATCCCACATGGCGCCGCCACCTCGCTCAACATTTTCCATCAAACGATACATCCTCGCTGGGCGCATCATAAAAGAATAACTGGCTCGCACTGACCTTATCTCTCCGATTGTACCTAAAGCAATCAAATCCTGCACTCGTGTATGCTGAGGGTGAAACCGATACATAAAGCCTTCCATAACAGTAACTTTATATTTAATTGCAGCAACTTTAATAGCTTCAATATCAGCAACGGTCAGTGCCATAGGTTTCTCACACAGTACGTGTTTGCCACATTCTATTGCACGCAATACCCACTTGACGTGCTCATGATTGGCAAGCGGAACATACACCGCATCAACAGCAGTATCGGCCAACAACTCATCAAGATCATCGTACATTCTTACATTCTGTTGTTGCGGAGCATACTGCTCTACTATTTTTACTGCAGCACCCTCGCGACGACTGGCAACAGCAACTAATTTAGCATTTGATGCTTGAACAATCGCAGGTAATAAACGCTCATTAATTCTGGCCGCCCCTAAAATACCCCAACGTAATTTTGTTTTGATAGTCATAGCATTTAATTAGTGTGTGTGACAGGAACTCAAAAAAAAGGCTCAAATACTTATTTAAGTGTCAGTTAGGGTATTTTTTGATTGGGCATACAATGCAGCCCCAACAATACCCGCTTGGTTTAAAAATGCAGCTGGCTTTACCGGTGTTTCTATAGTAATTTGCGATTTAAACTTTACAAAGCTATTACTGGCACCGCCGCCTAGAATTATTAAATCCGGCCAAAACAGCTTTTCCATCACATTAAGGTATTTGTTAAAGCGCTTACCCCAGCGCTTCCAACCAAGACCCTTATTTTTTCGGGTCGCATCCGATGCATAATGCTCTGCTGTTTTTCCATTTTTCATAAGCAAGTGTCCTAATTCTGTATTGGGCAATAATTTCCCATCACTAAAAATAACCGTACCCAAACCCGTGCCAATGGTTATTAGCAAAACTACGCCAAATTGATCTACTCCTGCGCCAAAGTGTATTTCTGCCATACCGGCCGCGTCTGCATCATTAAGGCAATAACAAGGGCATTTCGTAGCTCTTGAAAATAATTTATCGATATTAGTTCCGATAAATGAAGGTGAAATATTGCTTGCCGTTCTTGGTACTCCGTGCAAAATAGCTGCAGGAAAACCACAGCCCACAAGTCCACTCCAATTAAAGTGACTAATTATCTGTGCAAGACTAACTGCTATAGCATCCGGAGTTGCGGGTTGAGGTGTCTCTACACGGTAACGTTCAGTCACCAATTCACCTGTGACCGTGTCAACAATAGCGCCTTTAATGCCTGAGCCACCAATATCTACCCCAAGTATTAGCATAATATTTCCTAAAAATAAGTTGATTTATGCATTGTAAGCAAAGTCCTTATAAATGCAATAGGTTCGGCACTCTCAACTTCACTCGCTTTGGATAGAAAATTAATCGGCTACTAGATAATTGTAATAATACTCATAAAAACAAGCATAAAATAAAATCTAAGCCACTGGATTTGTTATGATAAAGATCTATAACAAACTATTTGGAAACAAAATGCAGGGGCAACGCGAATCTGAACAACTTAAAGCTGATCTTTTTCTTCCTTGGGTTTTTCAAGGAATTTTACTGACGACACTACTTGCCTATATCGTAGCTTGTTTTGCTTTTGGTGATCAAATACAAAACACTCTCCCTGACGATCAGCGAATATTAATAAGAACGATATTATACGTTGCCGCCATTATTACCTTCCCAATGACGAATTTAATTCGCCATATACAGCTACGCCTCAATCAAACGATGCCATTCTCAGGCATAAAACCACAGGCTGTTGCAAAAAGACGTTACTTGGCCACCACTATCGTATCAATGTTGCTCATTGAAAGTATTGGAGTTTTTGGCTTTGTCATGTTTGTACTGGGGGATAACTTCAATACGTTATTTATTTTTTCAGGACTATCGGCTTTAGGATTTTTTTTATACCGACCTAAGCTAACTGAATACATCAGTATTGTTGATGCACTGACTCAAGCTAAAGATAATTAAGATAGACACATAAAAAATCTAAACAGCAATTGAGGATATACAATACATTAAACAAAGTTAGAGATACGCTTAATGAATCTCTAACGCCTGGTTATCTTAAGTATTTTGATCGGCAACTTTTAGTTTTTTACGTCGATAATTATGACCATAGAAAATTTCAGCTACTTCTCTTTGTAACTTAACTTCTATCTCTGTTTTTTGCTCATCAGATAAATTACTTTCTTTCTCAAAAAGATAGTTTTCCAACTCGGTTTCCTTAAGCATCATTTTGGTATGGAAGATATTTTCCTGATAAACATTCACATCTATCATTTGATAACTTTCCTGAGTATCTTTGGCAATATAATTTTGGATAGAAGTAATGTTGTGATCTATATAATGCTTTTTACCGGATATATCCCTTGTAAAACCTCGCACCCTATAATCCATTGTTACTACATCTGATTCAAAGCTATGAATCAAATAATTAAGTGCCTTTAAAGGTGAAATTCGACCACAAGTTGATACATCAATGTCTGCGCGAAACGTACTAATACCATTATCTGGATGGCTTTCTGGATAAGTATGAACAGTAATATGACTTTTGTCCAAATGCGCCAATACAGTTTCTGGCAAAGGACCGGGAGATTGGCTGTTCATACTGGGAGGCGGAGGTGCATCTCCTTCTGAAATCAACATAGTTACGCTGGCGCCTTGAGGATCGTAATCCTGATGGGCAATATTTAGAATTTGCGCGCCAATAATTTCGGCAACATCTTTTAGTATTTGCGTCAACTTTTTGGCATTATAAGCTTCATCAATATATTCAATATAAGCCTGCTGCTGCTCAGCGGGCGCATAACAAATATCATATATATTGAAACTAAGTGACTTTGTTAAATTGTTAAAGCCGTGTAATTGCAACTTATTCAAAACTGTTAAACCTCAATAACTTCAAAATCGTGGGTAATTTCTACCCCGGCTTTACCTAACATAATGGAAGCAGAGCAATATTTCTCTGCCGACAATTTCACAGCCCTCTCTACAGCTGATTCTTTCAAATCACGACCGCTAACGACAAAATGCAAATGGATTTTGCTAAACACACTTGGCACAGTGTCAACCCGTTCTGCAGATATTTCTGCTACGCAATTAACAATATTGTTTCGGCCTTTTTGTAAAATCTGCACCACATCAAATGACGAACAGCCACCCAAACCAACTAAAATCATTTCCATGGGACGCATACCCATATTACGCCCGCCATAATCCGGAGATCCGTCCATCACAACCGCGTGGCCACTGCCCGTTTCGCCGACAAACATAACACCATCGACCCATTTGACTGTTGCTTGCATTTCTTTTACCCAAGTTAAAATGAGGCATAGATTAGCATATAAATATACATAGACAGAATTTTCAATGCTAAATCTTTACTATCAAGGCATGAGGTTAAATCAACCTTGGCTTATTAACTCGGTTTAACGTGGATAAACGTACATAAATAAATTGGATTCGTTATTTATGGCATTAAAAATCATTATCTTACTAATTACAAATTTGTAACACCTCTACCCATACCGTAGTAGGTGATGCCTTGTTTTTTAAGCAATTCAGGTTGATATAGATTTCTGCCATCAAATATAACTGAATCTTTTAACGTATTTTTGATTAAATCAAAATCCGGACTCCAAAAGTTTTTCCATTCTGTTACTACAATCAAGGCGTTAGCTTCTTCCAATGCTTCTTCTGCAGTATCCACAAGAACTAACCCGGGCTTATCGCCATAAATACGCTTAGCTTCCGCCATGGCTTCAGGATCAAAAGCCCTAACAGTTGCACCGGCATTAATTAATGCTTCAAGTATGACGCGACTCGGTGCGTCTCTCATATCATCAGTTCTGGGCTTAAATGCCAAACCCCAAAGCGCAAAGCATTTGCCTTGTAATTCGCCTTTATAATGCTGAATAACTTTATTAAATAAAACCTCTTTTTGTCGATTATTAACATTTTCTACTGCATTAAGCAGTTCGGCCTTATAGCCCAGTTGTTGAGCAGTTCGCTCCAAGGCTTTCACATCTTTAGGGAAACAGGAACCGCCATAACCGCAACCTGGATAAATAAAGGAATAGCCAATCCTAGAATCAGAGCCTATACCATTTCTTACATGTTCTATATCAGCACCTAACAGTTCAGCTAAATTGGCGAGCTCATTCATAAAGCTGATTTTAGTCGCCAACATAGCATTAGCGGCATACTTTGTTAATTCAGCAGATCTCACATCCATCGTAATGATACGATCATGACTACGATTAAACGGCGCATAAAGTGCCTTTAATAATTCTGCTGTTCTAGGATTATCAGTGCCAACAATAATTCGATCCGGCTTCATAAAATCGTTGATAGCCGCACCTTCTTTTAAAAACTCCGGATTTGATACTACGTCAAAATCAATTGCTAACCCTCGTTCTTCCTGAACTTTAAGAATAATTTCCTTAACCTTATCCGCTGTACCAACTGGCACTGTAGACTTATCAACAATAATACGATACTCATTCATGTTTTCAGCAATGGATTTGGCCACTGCTAATACGTATTGCAGATCAGCCGCACCATCTTCATCAGGAGGAGTTCCTACGGCTATAAATTGAAAAACCCCGTGACTAACTGCTTCATTGATATCTGTGGTAAATTTTATTCTTCCTGTCTGTTGATTATCTTTAACCAACTCTTCCAGTCCCGGTTCATAAATGGGAATGATGCCATTTTTTAAGTTATCAATTTTGCGCTTATCAACATCAACACATAAAACATCATTACCAACTTCCGCCAAACAAACACCAGTTACCAATCCTACATAACCAGAACCAAATACAGTTACTTTCATTAATATTTCCCAAGATTTTTTAATCAATTTAGTATAGATTTTATGTAAAAACTGATTTTTCTTTTAATTAAAATAAAAATCAATCTGTAATTTACTCTTAACTAATATTACTTTTTTACTTCCTTAATAATAACTTAAACAAATGAAATCGACCTGTTATACAATAATTATTCAAAATTGGTAAGATTATAACGCACACCCACTTTAAATAGCAGTTCCGTACTTAACTCCAAAATACTTGTCAAAAGCGCTACTATCTCAAACCCAAGAAATATTATACCTATGCATCGACAGGCTAGATAGGTTGAGCGACCAAGTAATAATGATATCTCTGTTCGCACAAAATTATAATAGTTTATAATTATCACAACAAAACCATTCAACCCATTCATTTATGAAGTCCAAAATAATCGTTAGTGCCATTCAACAACTCTGTGATAAAGACAGACAAACGAACCTTGATTTTTCTATCGAAAAAATACATGAAGCAGCGGCTGCTAATGCAGACTTGGTAGTATTACCAGAACTGCATTTAGGACCCTATTTTTGTCAGAATGAAGACTATAATAATTTTGATCTCGCCCAAACAATTCCTGGACTTACAACTGATATCCTTTCTGCCATTGCCAAAAAACTAAACATCGTTATTGTCTCAACCCTTTTCGAAAAAAGAGCGCCCGGCTTATATCATAATACAGCTGTAGTTTTTGATAAGGATGGCAGTATTGCAGGTAAATACCGAAAGATGCATATACCGGATGACCCTGGTTTCTATGAAAAGTATTACTTCACCCCAGGTGACCTAGGATTTACACCCATAGAAACATCTATCGGCAAATTAGGTGTGTTAATTTGTTGGGACCAATGGTTCCCTGAAGCCGCAAGATTAATGGCCTTAGCTGGTGCAGAAATTTTAATCTATCCAACGGCTATTGGTTGGGATCCTGAGGACACAAAGGAAGAACAACAACGACAATTAGATGCTTGGATAACGATTCAGCGCTCACATGCTGTTGCGAACGGTATTCCGGTTATTTCCTGTAATCGTGTAGGTTTTGAAAAAGCACCTAATTCAGGCAAAGGCATTAAATTTTGGGGCAACAGTTTTATTGCCGGACCTCAAGGTGACCTAATAACGTTAGCTAATGACTCAGAAACAAAACTATTAACATGCAAGCTTGATACTGACCGTATTGAGCGAGTCAGGCAAATATGGCCTTATTTACGTGATAGAAGAATTGATGCCTACAGTGATCTAACTAAACGATTTATCGATTAACAAGTATATCAATCAGCTAAACCACAAAATGATTAATAGCTTTTCGTTTTAGCTATATAACTGGCTACAGCTTAATTCTAATTATTTTTTAACTCAGAAAAGCTATACTTTAAATTCAGACCGATCATGACCCTCATTTGTGAGAGCTTGCAACCATGCCGGCATTACTCCACGCCCGGTCCATGTTTTTTCAAAATCTTGTGGGTGGCGGTATTTAACTGCCACCTTAAGACCTTTACGCACTGATTTTTTATCACTCTCATAAATTTCAATAGCAACATCAATCGAAGCGGCTAATTCTTTTATTTTTGCAATAACTTCTTTACGTTTATTAATCTGTATATTTTTTAATGCTTTTTCTGCAGCATCAATAACCGCCTTTAATTCATTTTCAGTCAGTTTTTGATAATCGGTCATAATAATTCCTCAATAATATAAGCCCTAATTATAGAGCAATATATTAATGTGGGTCATTATTCATATCCATTAATTATTGGTATAAAACGTTAAAGCGTATTTCATTTATTATTTGACCTGTTTCGTCAACCAGTCTTGCTGTCCAATCAGTTTTTGTACTATCACCAAATAACTGTCTACTTGAAGTAGGCCAGAGATCTTTTGATATATTTACTTTCTTTCTGGTAATCAGTTTATTTTCAAGTAACCATTCGTGATAAATCGTTTTTCCTTTCATTCCCGTTAATTCTACAAAATAATAAACCGATGTTGGTTTCTTTTTGCTAAGTTTTAAAGGTAACTCAAGCTTTTCAGTAGGTTCATTATTAGTAATCTTATTGGTTAAAAATGCTCTGGATACATTTTTATGAATAACAGCATCTGGCTTCGCGGGAGTATTAACAACTGTTTCTAAAACCTTTGGTGCGATTACTACAGTAGAATCATCAGTATCTGGTGTTGATATAAAGAACAAAATAACAATAAATGAGACTAAACCCAATAATGCCAAAGATATTCGTTTGATATTCCATTCAGTTATTACTTTTGAAACAGACAAATCTTCTAATTTTTTGTTAGCGTTAGGATATTTAACCTTAATAACAATATTTTTTTTATCAACCATAAATTACCTGTAGATTACCGCCATTAAGAATAATAGCGCCTTAAAAAACTTACCCTCCGAAAAGAAAGACAATTAGGATTAGAGGTATCACTTATACTTATACCTATTTCTATTCTTTCTAATAATCACGCTAGTAAACTACCAAAGTATAGCAAGATGAGTAAAGCACACCTCCACTCAACAAATCTAGCTAAACTTTATGGTAAATATCTGCGCCTTCATCAAGAAACTGTTTTGATTTTTCATCCATTCCTTTAATTAAGGCTTCTTGCTCATCTTTAATCCCTTTTGCAGTTGCATAATCACGCACATCCTGACTAATTTTCATCGAGCAAAAATGTGGCCCACACATTGAGCAAAAATGTGCCACTTTCGCTGAATCTTTAGGCAAGGTTTCATCATGAAACTCACGCGCTTTTTCTGGATCAAGCCCAATATTAAATTGATCTTCCCATCTAAATTCAAAACGGGCTTTGGACATCGCATTGTCACGGGCTTGTGCACCAGGATGACCTTTTGCCAAATCAGCCGCATGAGCAGCAATTTTGTAAGTCACAATCCCTTCACGGACATCTTGTTTGTTAGGTAAGCCTAAATGCTCTTTTTGAGTAACATAACAAAGCATGGCGCAACCATACCAACCAATATTTGCAGCACCAATCGCAGAAGTAATATGATCATAACCTGGCGCAATATCAGTTGTTAGAGGCCCTAATGTATAAAAAGGAGCCTCACCACATTCTTCCAGTTGTTTTTCCATGTTAACTTTAATCATGTGCAAAGGCACATGCCCTGGCCCTTCGATCATGGTTTGTACATCATGTTTCCAAGCAATTTTAGTCAGCTCACCTAATGTTTCCAATTCACCAAACTGCGCTTCATCATTAGCATCATAAATTGAACCCGGACGTAATCCATCGCCCAAAGAAAAAGATACATCATAAGCTTTCATGATTTCGCAGATTTCTTCAAAATGCGTATATAAAAAGCTCTCAGTATGATGCGCCAAACACCATTTAGCCATGATGGAACCGCCGCGAGAAACGATACCGGTCATGCGTTTTGCGGTTAAAGGCACATGGTGCAACCGCACTCCAGCATGAATAGTAAAATAATCGACGCCCTGCTCTGCCTGTTCTATTAAAGTATCTCGAAATATTTCCCAAGTCAGGTCTTCAGCTTTGCCATTTACTTTTTCGAGGGCTTGATAAATCGGTACAGTGCCAATTGGCACTGGTGAATTACGTAAAATCCACTCACGGGTTTCATGAATGTTTTTACCGGTAGACAAATCCATAATGGTGTCACCGCCCCAACGTATCCCCCAAAGCATTTTTTCAACTTCTTCATCAATGGATGAAGTGACCGCTGAATTCCCTAAATTACCGTTAATTTTAACCAAGAAATTACGACCAATAATCATTGGTTCCAGTTCTGGATGATTAATATTACAAGGAATAATAGCCCGACCTCTTGCTACTTCATCACGAACAAATTCTGCTGTAATAACATCAGGTATCGAAGCACCTAATGAATCCCCCGGATGCTGATCTTTCCATAAATCACGCATTTCTTCCATTTTCTGGTTTTCACGAATGGCAATAAATTCCATTTCCGGCGTAATAATACCCTGACGCGCATAATACATTTGCGATACATTTTTGCCTGCTTTGGCTCGACGCGGCTTACGAATGTGTTCAAAACGCAAACTCGCCGTCGCTGGATCTTCTAGGCGCTGACGACCAAAATCCGAACTAGGTCCATTCAATTCTTCAGTATCGTTTCTTTCATCAATCCAGACTGAACGTATTGAATTTAAACCTTTCTTTAAATCTATTTCAACATTGGGATCAGTATAAACACCGGATGTATCGTAAACGTAAAGTGGACCATTTTTTTCTACAGCTCCGAAATGCACAGGCGTATCTGACAAGGTAATCTTACGCATAGGGACCTGAATATCAGGCCGACTACCTTGCACATAGATTTTTTCTGATGCAGGATATGAATCAATCTTCACACTATTAACTTCAGTAGCGTCTTTTAGAACAGCGTTCATGCTTATCTCCAATAACAATAAAACAAGACGCAGGGAAGTTTGGGGGCTTTCCTACGCCGGTATTAACCGGGGTCAGGTTCAAAGGGTTTCTCTCAGCCTCAAGTACCTACGCAATGCGAAGTCACAAAAAGCACCCCTAGCCTTTACGGATGTTGGACTAAGTTAAAGGATAATCACATGGATTGCAAGTAGAGCCAGTATAATTAGTACCTATTTCGGAAGATAATTTTAGGACATTTGAGGCATTTTTTATATCATATAGGGTCAAGAGTGATTGATTATTGGTACAAAAAAAATGATAAACTCATTTTTACCTTGATAATACGCTATAAATAAAAAATATTTAGTTAGGATGGTCTGTGAAAATTTCTATAGTTGTTCCCGTTCATAATGAAGCTGACAATATTGTCTCTTTAATTCAAGAGATTGTTAATGCCATGAGTCAGGCGGAAGCCTATGAAATTATTTATGTCGATGATGGAAGCAAAGACCAAACAGCAGACGTATTAAAGCAAGCACTTCTTGATTTTAAGGCGCTGAGGGTAATCCATCATCAACACAGTTGTGGACAAAGTACAGCCGTCCATACAGGTATTAAAGCAGCAAACTATCCATGGATTGCAACTTTAGATGGTGACGGTCAAAATGATCCTGCTGATATCCCTAATCTTTATCAGGTTCTTATCAAACAAAGAGAAACGATCAGCAACTTATCAATGGTCGCTGGCTGGAGAAACAAACGTTATGATTCCAAATGGCGGCTTTTTTCCTCCAAAGTAGCTAATGCCATACGCTCCAAGTTACTAGGCGATAATACGCCCGATACCGGTTGTGGCTTAAAAGTGTTTTCTAGGGAGTGCTTTCTTGAATTACCTTATTTTGATCACATGCATCGATTTTTACCTGCCTTAATATTACGAGCAGGCGGGCACGTCATTTCAGAACCAGTCAGTCACAGATCTAGAACTAATGGCCAGTCAAAATACGGAACATTAGATCGTCTTTGGGCCGGAATTACCGATATTGCCGGGGTCATTTGGCTCCAAAAACGCGCCAAACTACCTGTTATTAATGAAATAAAAGTCTAGAAGGCTTTAACCATAAAAGGAATAAGAAGAATCTTTAATCTTCGTATTCCTTGATTTTTTTTACTTTAATTCACTTATACTTACCAATTATTGAAGCTTGTCACTTTTTATCAAGCCTTTAAGATAAGTAGAAAAATCATCTTTTAACTCCTTATTTAATAAGGCCAACTCAACATTTGCAATTAAAAAACCCAATTTAGTACCACAATCGTAACGCGTGCCTTCAAATTCATAGGCTAAAACAGGCTCGTCATTTAATAGATCGGCAATAGCATCCGTTAACTGAATTTCACCGCCCGCGCCTCTGCCAGTATTTTTAATCTTATCAAAAATAGCCGGCGTCAAAATATACCGTCCAACAACCGCAAGATTTGAAGGCGCATCCACAGGCTTGGGCTTTTCAACAATGATTTCAATAGGTGCGTATTTATCCGTAGATTCAGGGGTTTTAACAATTCCATAACTGGCAGTATCGGCTGGATTAACACGTTCGACGCCTAATATAGACGATTTCTTTTGCTCATAAAGCGCAACCATCTGCGCCATACATCCACGCTCGCCATCTTCAACCATATCATCTGCCAAAATGACTGCAAAAGGCTCATCGCCTACCACTGGCCTTGCACAATAGACTGCATGCCCTAAACCCAAAGCCTCTGGTTGTCTAATAAAAACAAAAGAGACATTAGGCGGCACAATATCCTTAAGCAATTTCAATAAATCCGCTTTGTTTTTTGACTCTAATTCTTTTTCCAACTCATAAGCTTTGTCGAAATGATCAGTAATGGCATTTTTACTACGTGAAGTAATAAAAATCATGGTATCAATACCCGCAGCAACTGCTTCTTCTACCGCATATTGAATTAACGGCTTATCCACTACCGGCAACATTTCTTTAGCTATTGCTTTAGTAGCTGGTAAAAAGCGCGTTCCCAAGCCAGCAACGGGGAAAACCGCTTTGGTAATTTTTTTAGTCATTAATCATTTCCTTTATAATTTAGCTTGTTTAGGTTTAAACCTTCATTAATATAATATCAAACACGTCCGTATTGATCATCAAAACGCACAATATCGTCTTCGCCCAGATAGCTTCCTGTTTGCACTTCAACAATTTCCAACGGGATAACGCCCGGATTTTCAAGACAATGTACAATACCCAAAGGAATATAGGTCGATTCATTTTCGGTAATTAATAGCTTTTCGTCCCCTTTGGTAATCAAAGCCGTACCTTTGACAACTACCCAATGTTCTGCGCGATGATGATGTTTCTGTACAGACAACTTGCCGCCCGGTTTAACCACAATTCGCTTGGTTTGATGGCGCTCTCCGGAGTCAACCGAATCATAATGCCCCCAAGGTCGGTAAGCTTTACGATGAATATCCGCTTCGCTTCGACCTTCCGCCTTCAATTGAGCCACAATTACCTTAACATCCTGAACCCGATCCTTAGCAGCAATCATTACTGCGTCATCTGTTTCCACTACAATCAAGTCACTAACACCAATAACCGCAACCAGCTTACTTTGCGCATGAATAAATGAATTTTTGGTATCAACTGTAAACACATCACCACTAATGGCATTACCGAAGGCATCTTTATCAGTAACATCCCATAAAGCAGACCATGACCCGACATCATTCCAATCAGCATCCATGGGAATAACAACTGCTTTAGCTGTTTTTTCCATCACGGCGTAATCAATAGAATCAGATGGACAAGTGGAAAATATATCTTTATCCAAACGAATAAAGTCCATATCAACTTTTGCGCTTTTCAATGCCCGGCGACAACTTTCCAACATGACCGGATGGAATTTTTCCAACTCACTTAAAAAAACGCCCGCCTTAAAAGCAAACATACCGCTATTCCAATAATAATCACCACTTGTAAAATAGCCTTTTGCGGTTTCCAAATCAGGTTTTTCAACAAATGAAGCGACTTTAAAAGCAGCACCTTCTTGCTTAACATCACGCTTGATATAGCCATATCCTGTTTCTGGCTCAGTCGGAACAATCCCAAAAGTAACCAAAAAGCCTTGCTCGGCAGAGACCTTTGCCTGCGCTACTGCTTTATGAAAAGCCGGCACATTATTGATGACATGATCTGCAGGTAATATCAATAAAATATCATCGGGGGATGACGACGTTAATGCCGCCATCGCGACGGCAGGTGCTGTATTTCTCCCCAATGGCTCAAGAATAATAGCGGCCGGTTTAGCATCTATTTCCCATAACTGTTCCGCCATCATAAAACGATGATCTTCATTACAAACTGCGATGGGAGCTTTTAAACCTTCAATTCCAGTCAATCTTAATAGTGTTTCCTGAACCATGGTGTGACTTGAAACCAAGGGCAGAAATTGCTTGGGGTAATGTCTACGCGAAAGTGGCCAAAGTCTTGTTCCTGAGCCACCCGATAAGATAACGGGGATCATAATGTTATTTTCCTTAACTTGAATTGTTATATCAAAAAATAGATAAATTTAATGGGGTTATATTAACATTTCTTAGTGACTGCTTTACAACTTTGCTTTTGTTATAAACACTTAATAATGCCACGCTGTAAAAGTAGATCCAAGACTTTATGAACGCTTTCTTCAAGGCTTAATTCGCTGGTATTAATTACCAATTCAGGTCGCTCTGGCGCTTCGTAGGGTGACCCTATACCGGTAAAAAAAGGTATCTCACCGGCCCTGGCTTTTTTATAAAGCCCTTTTACATCTCTTTGCTCACAGGTTTCTATCGGACATTCGCAATAAATCTCTAGAAAATCGCCATGTGGCAGGCCCTTTCTGGCCTCGTCTCGATCCGCTCTAAACGGTGAAATAAAAGCCGTTAAAGTAATTACCCCTGCTTCTGTTAATAACTTTGCGACTTCGCCAATGCGTCTAATATTCTCAACACGGTCAGTATCACTAAAGCCCAAGTCACTACACAAGCCATGACGCACATTATCCCCATCAAGCACATAAGTGGAACTTCCGTTCTTATGTAACCGTTCTTCTACAGCATGTGCCAACGTAGACTTACCTGAGCCGGACAAACCGGTAAACCATAACACAACACTTTTATGTTTATGCAAAACCTCCCTGTCGGCCCTAATAATAGAAGAATGATGCCAGACAGTATTTGTACTTTCTTTTAGCAAAATTTATTGTCCTTTTTTAAAGTTAAGAGTATTTTTCTGACAAGGCATCTATAAAAACCGATAACGCCTCAAATGGCAAATGATTAATGCCGGCTGCACTTTTGCGCCCACCTCCGGTCGCAAATGACGAGCATAATTCATCAGCCCCTGCTTTGGTTATCAATGGCGCACGAACACTCACTTGATAGCCTCCTTTAGCATTGTAACTCAGAACGGCATGAGCTCGTTTCGGATGCTGATTTGCCAGTTCGTTACCCAGCACACCGCTAATGCGTCTTGCCCAAGCCTTATCCGGCAAAATATAAACACCAATAGTATTCGTCTCGTATTCGGGTTTGATTGACTTGGCTTGCGTCATATCATCTGCATAACCGGACAATAAATGTCCGTAAATATCAGCGTTATCGATCATAAAGTCAAAAGGAGACTCATAATATGACAAGTGGCGAAATAGCACTGCGGGATCAAAATGCAGATCAGCTATACTATCACCATAGCCGTTATAATTGATGCACACACCCAAATCTTGAAGCTGCTTGAACTGATTTGTCCTTAATGAAAGAGTTTGCGCCAACTGTTCTGCACTCTTAAGCAAATTATCACCAAAAGCGGCCGTCACAGCCCAAGCTCGATACTTACCTGCAAGATATTGATCTACCAACAAACTGGTACACGTATCGGCCACTGTATTGATAATACATTCAAAATTAGGATGCTCAGGAATTTCACCTGATTCATGATGATCAACATAAAAAACAGAAGCGCCTTGCTTTAGCATTCTATCCAGAGAATTACGATTCTTTTTTAAAGAAATATCCAATACCGTTACAAAATCATTCACATCAACAGACAGGTGCTCCAATAGCTGGATATCCCTTTTTACTCCGGTAACCAATTTAGCATTGACTGGCTTTGCTAAACGCAGCTGCACAAGTGCACAAATGCCATCAGCATCACCATTAAAAACATCAATTTGCATAACTTGTTCCAGAAAGTTTCTATGGTTAATTGGCTGAATTTGTTAATTACAAAACATCTTGGCTAGAAAAGCCTTATTAGCTGTAGAATATTAACAATAAAAACAAAATAATTCTGTTATTAATGACAACTCAAGCACGCTCCGTAAATATTCGTTTTTTCTCTGAATCCATCAAACGTTTCTTGCCTAACTCCCAAGCAGTCTCTCTGGCAATTATATTAATTGTTAACTTTGTAATGATTTATTCATTATCAAGTATTTTAATGCCTGTTTTTGCATCAATCGTGTTTGCCTATTTACTTGAAGGTTTGGTGTGCAAAACAATAAACTTGGGAATGCCCCGCTTACCGGCTGTCTATCTGGTATTTTCCGGTTTTATGGCTTGCCTGGGGTTTTTATTGTTTTATTTAATGCCGCTGGTTTCACAACAAGCGGTTGAGCTTATCCAACATATTCCGGAAATAATTAGTCGCGCGCAAACCGGGATCTTAAGCTTGCCTGAAATGTATCCTAAATTAATTTCCGAAACCAGAATACAACAGATGATGTTCGCTGTTCAAAAAGAACTATTAACCTACGGCCAAAATATATTAACCCTATCAGCCGCATCGGTTGTCGGCATAGTTAGTGCACTAATTTATCTATTTCTGGTACCGATGATGGTTTTTTTCTTTTTAAAAGATAAAGACTTGTTAATTTCCTGGTTTTTACAGTTCATGCCCAAAAACAGAAACTTAACCGTACGGGTATGGGAAGACGTTGATATTCAATTAGGTAATTATGTGCGTGGTAAATTTGCAGAGGTCTTTATTCTCTGGTTTGTCAGCTATGCAACCTTCGCCACGATGGAGTTAAATTATGCCATGTTATTGGCGGTATTAATGGGTGTTCAGGTTATTATTCCTTATATTGGCGCAACCTTGGTTACCTTCCCAGTACTGGCTGTCGCTTACTTTCAATGGGGCTTAAGTGGCGATGATTTTATGTATATTGTAATCGCCTATTCTATTATTCAGGCTTTGGATGGCGTGGTATTAGTTCCGGTATTATTTTCAGAAGCCGTAAATTTACATGCCGTGGCAATTATTGTCGCTATTTTGTTTTTCGGTGGCTTGTGGGGCTTTTGGGGTGTGTTTTTTGCCATTCCCTTGGCAACAGTTGTTAAAGCCGTTTTAACTGCGTGGCCTAGACTGGGTGACATGTCTAAGGAAACCCTTTAGATAGAAGTTATTGAACCAATCCCATTCTATTCAAATATAGCTTGCTTAGCTTTTTCTCTGGTTTGATAGCGCTGATAATATATCAACTCTATTTTCATGGTATGAAAAAAGCTTACTGATAGGGCATTTTTCAACAATTGCCTTTGCAACTCGCTCTGGGTAATTCCATGATCGGTCAAGAGCTCGGGATGGCTATTGGAGGCTAACTCACTGCCTCTATTTGCGCTTCCGCTGTGTTTTAGACAGCGGGCAAATGTTATTAAACCGCGGCTTATCGTCCATAGTACATCGCATACCAGTCTTTAGCAGTGGTTTGATAGGTTTTAACCGCGTTTAAAACCTGGCATTAGCGGGCTTAAGCCTTTTAGCCGCGGTTAAACATCCGTTTGCCACGGGCTATAAATGACAAGCAGCGTATTATCAATGGCAAGCAACGGCTAATAACTCGCGGCAGTCTTCCGCAAACTGACAAACAACTGATAACGACTGGCTATACAACTTGACTATCTTGGCAGGAGACTCCAATTACTATGAGCACTTCGCATTTCTTTCCCACGACTGAGGCGGCGCAAATTATCTGACTGACTCATTACGCTTTACAACTGCCGGTTAACGGCCCCACCTGTGGCATTGGCCTCAAGGAGATTGCCAACACACAAACCGATATTTTTATGCTGCAGCAATGGCATCCGGCTTCGCAAAGAGATGGCAAAGAATTTACTGCCCATAAACAGCTGATGATATTTGGCAGTAGCTCTGAGCCGGTTCCTTATCCTCAACCGACGCTATTTCCCAATCCACCGCCTGCTTCTATTCCCGTTATTCAAAAACGACTATTTAGCCAAATCGCCCGTATTTAGGGCTGGCCTTAAATGTAAATCACTAACCATTTTTAATATTCTATTCATTATAGTAAAACCCCATAAATGCTTATAAAAATATATGTCGTTTCCTGGGTTAATGATCGCCAAGTAAGTGCCATAAAGACACATTCGCCAACGGCAGCTTTATGGCGATCTAAATGAATATATGAAGGTAAATGATTACAAACCGCAAATAAAGTTTGCGTTAAACCGACTGCACGGTTTCCAGTACCAGTATTTTCAGCTTTACAAGCAAAGCCTCTTGCCGTTCATGAAGTTCAGGTAAGCCTGCCAGTGCCGGTTGGGTTTGACCTGCATCATGGAGCGCTATTAACTGTTCAGCATAGGCATAGAGTGCTTGGTGCAGGGTTAAGATAGTCTCATAATTACCCTTTTTAAGAGTGCTATTGTTAGCTAACCATAAACCAAAGCGAGAGTTTGAGTTCTCGGGCTTGGGACCTTTGTTCGCTAAATAATTTTCTACACCATTTAGCCAGGTTTTATATTCTGCATTGGCGAATAATAACGGTAAATTGGCTCGTGTAAAAGAAGGTCGATCCACCCAGCTCGGGTCAGGTTGCCAGGTAGTGAGCCATTTCTCCAAAGCAGCCGCCGGCATGGGACGAGCAATGGCATAGCCTTGTGCCAAATCGCAGCCGAGTTGGAGCAGCATTTCACCATGATCAGTCGTTTCCATGCCTTCAGCCACCACTTCAAGGCTAAAGGCATTGGCTAAAGCCAACACCCCTTCCACTATAGCCAGATCATCGACATCACTCAGCATATCACGGACGAAACTCTGATCTATCTTAAGTTGACTGATGGGTAAACGTTTCAAATAAGTCAGCGAGGAGTAACCGGTGCCAAAATCATCCAGAGAAAATAATATACCCATATCTCGACTATCGGTTATTAATTGAGATATCTTGCTTAACTCTCTCATAGCGCTGGTTTCCAGAATTTCCAGTGCCATATCCCCCGGCTTAACCGTGGGATGGATTTTTAGTAATTGACGTAAACAGTCAAGAAAACCGTCTTGTTGAAGTTGCTTGGCACTAATATTGACGCTGATTGGTAGATGTAAGCCGACTTTATGCCAGCTTTCTAGTTGGTTCATGGCGGTATTGATGACCCATTCACCAATATCAACAGAAAGTGCGTGATTCTCGACAAAAGGCAAAAACTCTGCAGGTGCGAGAAGACCTTTAGTGGGATGCTGCCAGCGAATCAAGGCTTCTACCCCGACAACATTACCCAAGCGCAGGTTAACTTTAGGCTGATAATAAAGCTCAAATTCATTGGCAGCCAAGGCACGGCTTATACTCTCCAGGCTTTCATTATGACTGCGGGTCAGCTTGTCCAAATCCGTATCAAAGATATGATAACGATTTTTTCCACTCATCTTGGCTTGATACATGGCTTGGTCAGCTTGACGTATGAGAAGGTCAGCATCCACATCGTCTACTTGCGGATAGTAGGTGACCCCCATACTGGCAGATACTTGCAAAACAATCGTATCAAAGATCACCGGTAAGGCGGCAGCATTTAATAAACGGGTAAATAAAGGCTCTCTGGTTTCAATATCACCGACATTGATCAGTACGACAACAAATTCATCACCGCCCAAACGGGCGAGGGTATCCACCTCACGTAGAGTTTGCTGCATAGCATTCGCCACACCAATGAGTAATTGATCGCCCACTAAATGCCCATAGGTATCATTAATCACTTTAAAGCCGTCAAGATCAAGAAATACCAAGGCAATAATTTCCGCCGAGCGACGAGAATGCGCTATCGCTTGTTGTATTCGATCAGCCAACAATATGCGGTTAGGTAAATTGGTTAAAGGATCAAAGTGAGCCATATGTTCCAGTTCAAACTGATGTTCTTTGATCTTGGTAATATCCGATATGAGTGCTACATATTGCGTGGAGTTGTCCTGGCTATTGACGACGGCCGTGATATTTTCCATGGCGGCATAGACCTCACCGTTTTTACGTCGGTTCCAAATTTCACCGTACCAATGGCCTTTGGTCTTTAAATCCCGCCACATAGCCGTGTAGGCTTCTATTGCCATACGACCAGAACTCAGTACGCGCGGGTTTTTGCCCAAGAGCTCTTCTCGGCTATAGCCAGTTATTTCAATAAAGGCATCATTAACGTCGATAATTTCACCATCTTTTTGCGTGATCATAATGCCTTCTTGGGCATGACTAAACACACTGGCGGCTAGTTGCAGTTTTTCATGCGCTTGTTTCTGCGCAGTAATGTCGCGCATCATCACCAGCATTTCAGAAGCATTTATCTGTTCGTTATAATATAAACTGATATTTAAAAGGACATCCAAACAGGTCTTTCCTGAAGCTTGCTGAAGTTGTAAATTATAGTCACCAATAAAGCCTTTTTCGAGTACGTCTGGGTAACAGGACTGTATATTTTCCGGTTTGATAAAATAAGTGGAAAAATCGCTACCGATCAGCTGATCAGTGGTTTTACCGGTAATAGATTCCATCGCTTTATTAACAGACACTATTTTGCCAGTCATCGTGAGGGTGATGACAGGGTCTAAACTGGCCGCAAGTAAACTATGAATATAATGAGCGCTGGCTCGTAGATTTTTTTCTGCCAATCTACGTTCGGTGATGTTATGGAAAAAACCAACTATATACTCTTCGTCTTGGTAGGATAGATAGTTGGCAGAAACCTGAACAGGTATTTCTATCTCGGAACTCAAACGATGGCAGGTCTCAATAATAATGCCTTTTTTGGCTTTAATTGTTAGCCATATCGCATCCAGATCATTTTGCGTCTTGAAATTAGGATCCCAATCCGAAATGCATGATTGTAATAATTGCTCGCGCTCTTGACCAAAATGCCGACAAGTGGCCGCATTAACGAATACAAATCTAAAATCTTGTTTAGGACTAATCATAAACATGCAATCAGAGGTCATTTCAAACAA
>Ga0265593_1000380_pt1 | contig 25965 bp, 24 predicted proteins | sample saktaG_8_FD_190136 | JGI IMG/M metagenome (GOLD analysis project Ga0265593, IMG submission 190136) | Saline water microbial communities from Sakinaw Lake, British Columbia, Canada - sak_2011_5_24_36m | ecosystem: Environmental > Aquatic > Non-marine Saline and Alkaline > Saline ...
CATCGACATGGGTGATGAAGGATCCATTTTCCATCCCCATTGATTATCATTTTCTTCTGATTTCCCCCACATGAAAGGATCTCCAAAGAAGACCTCCACTGAATAGTCGGTTCCTTCGGAAACTAATAATCGTAAATGAAGTGTATTTTTATCATATAGGTAAGCAAACTTACTTTTAGCCTCATGGTAAGCAAAAAAATTCATCGTAATTTTCTCCTTTATTAAGTCAATTTAAATTGTATTATACTGTTTCATAAAAACTCAGGGTAATGCACTCTGTTCTGCTTCTATGAAAGATAGACCGAAGCATTTGGAGAAATACAAAAGCATAGATATCATCTTGTATTGTCTATTAATACTATTATACACTGTGTCTTGAAACTATAGCAACACAGAATCAATAATCACATCGTTGCGTGATTATTGTGCTCGAAAGGTTGCGACAAATAGAATCTTAAATACCAAGTTGTGACGTAATTTATCTAAATTTATAACATAACTAAGCAATCAAAAGCATCTTCAGTTGAATGTTTATAAAATTCATTTACCCAAAGAAAAGAATGATACTAAATTTATAACAAAATAATCATAAGTAAATTTACTTGCGCTATGATTTGTGCTATAATTCCGTTGGAAAATAACGATATAAATTGAGCGGTATTCACGCAAAAAGATCGTTATGGAATCAAGAAACAGATATGTCTCAATTATAAGAGGAAAATAATGAGAAAAATACTCAATAAAATCAAATTGCTTTTTATATTGATCATTTTAATGTTTGGCATCAGCAATCTTACAACGGTAATGAGTCTTGATTTCTCTGAGCAAAAAGCGATGTATGATACCTTAGTCAGCAACAAGGAACAGAGTCGTTTCGAAGTTGAAACCGCCTATAAATTCAGCAATTTATCTGCAGAAATCACTTCTAACGATGTCTATGTTTTTAATGATGATTACAGTTATTATCTGAAAGATTGCCTGCAATCAAGTCCAAGTATGGATTTTTTTGAGAGACTAGTAATACATGGTGTTGGTGGAGATGAGTATTATTCACGCGTGAGAAATTATATTTACTCGGCTCCAGATCACATGGGAATTGTACCTTATATTCAGACTGACAATTCCCAAATTAGCGATACAATTATGAGTTATCTGGATAACCCTATTTTCTTTTTAGATCTATATTTTACCGACTCGGTTTTGGGATTCGATGTCAATGTTTCTGATTTAACTCCAGAACACAAAGCATACATTGAAAAAGATATTCAAACCCATCTGCCTGGTTCGGTTTTGTCCGAGTCTGGCAAAATAACTTTCTACATGAGTTATAATGACGAAGGAATCTACCGGATTAGAATTACTTACGGTAGTATGTTCGAGGGAATTTATTCCGTAACTCAAACCATTGATATTTCAAGCGACAATACCATAGATACTGTATCTGCATTGAGTAACAAACTTGATTTTCGTGGTGTTTCTACGTTAAGCGGCACGTCGTTTCCATCAATCGAAATCGGTGAAACGGTGCAATTTATAAATGATTATAGAAGTGAGTATGGGCAATATGCTTTCATCGAAGTAACGGAAGCGAAGGAGTTTGTATTTGCAGTTTCTGACGATAATGCAAATCTTGAACCTCAATGGTATGTGTATGATTTGGAAATGAATCAGTACAAATCACGACTAGATTTGGAAGAATATACATACTACTTTAAAAGTCATGACGTTTCGATTTATCTTGAACCGGGTATTTATTATATTTTTTTGTGCCCTAGAACGATTAACATGAACAACGCAAGTATCACACTTGAAAACCGAAATGAGCTTGATGATTACTCGAACTGTTTTAATCCCGAAAATTCGGTAATTTCAGAAAATACGGCATTGAGTTTCACAACTGATTATGAATATGATTATGATGTATTTTCAGTTGATGGTGATTATGACTATGTCGTCGTTGAGGATGTGGAAGGTGTTGGGTTGGCAATTGAAAGAAATCTCAATATTGAATTTAGTCAACTAAGCAATACGTACATCATCGAAATGCCTAAAGAAGGTCCACTTTCGCTCTATTTTTCAGGGATTGAACTCGCAGCTCATCATCCAAGCATTCGCTTCTACAGTTACACTGAAGACGTGATTCCTTTTTCTGAAGCCGAATTCGTCGATATCTACAATTTGAGTTCTTCGCAAGTGAGAAATGGAATTCTGAGTCTTCCATTTTCAGGAGGGAAGGCACGATATAGTTTTGAAATCAAATCGGACTCCAAGCTATATACAAGAGCACTATATTCTCAAATTGAAATCTATAATTCAGAATTAAACTTGGTGGAATGTTCAGCGGAGGGTTACTATAACTTGCAAGCAGGGGATTATTACTTGGAATTGAATGAATTTACCAATGCATTCACGAACTTTTGGCTAACTCCTGAGATCCCCGGAGAAGATATCATAGTCTTGAGCCCAGAGGATTCTGTGTATCGAATCATAGGTCATATTGACAATGGCTATGACGCAGACATTTTTCAAATGACAATTGATGAAGACAGTGTGATTCAGTTTGATAATTTTAACGCCATGAATGTCCTAATATATGGTGCAGATAATCCGAATCTTTATATTTTTGATGCTCGTATCAAAATGCCTTTCTTCATTCAAGCGGGAACATATTATATTACTTTGCCAGCAGATTTTTATTTTATGGACTCCTATGATTATAATTTCACCATGACCATCATTCCGTTTGAAGAAGAAACTGATGTCACCCTTTCCTACTCAGAAGTTGTGAACGGGGATGGTGTAACAACCTATCAGTTCACCCCAAGCTTTGATTACTTTGGAGATGAAGAATCGATTACGCTAGATGTTTCTGCAGGAGACGTTATTAATTTCACATATTCAACAATAATCAACAAGGCCATCTTGACATACACAACATCAAATGGCGTAACATCGACAACTTATATTTATAGTTACAACACCAGTCAGTTTGAAGGTAACTTCATGACCTTTAATCAAGATGGAACTATCACCATTTTATTCGGGGTCTATGATAATGTGAATTCCTTTTTGATTGGTTCAAGCGGAGAAATGCTAATAGAAATTAATGTTTGGGATCAGGAGTGATGCATATGAAAAAAATATTCTTAGTAGCATTAAGCCTACTATTTGCATTAACAATCTCTGCCTGCGTGAAACCTGTTACCACAACCGTAACCACTACGACAACGATTGAAACGACTACTGACGAATTAACCTCGGAGCAATTGAATGTAGATGACGTGATTCAATCTTATACAGAGGATGTGACTTTTGATGTATATGGTTATAATTCCGGGTATAATTTCCCTGAAGTCTATATTGACATTAACTTTACACTGATCAGTTATTCCCCAGTTCAAAATGAAATCTGCATCAAATTTGACGTACATGATCAAAATCCAGCTCATGCTACGTATTATGCAATCATGCAAGATACTGCTCATTATTTAACGAGAGAGCAACAACAATTCTTTGGTGGCGGCAACAACTTCACTGCTGGTGCATGTTTTGACATCTCAGACCGTTCAATGACTTATCGTATCATTGTTGGAAAATATGATACTGACAATTTGAATCGGACTCCGGGAAAGATCGAGGCCTCTGCTTGGATTGAGTGGCATGACCCTTATTGGACGAGCAGAAATACTTTCGACGTTGGTGCAAGAACAAATACGACCGAAGAATACTCTGAATCTTTGACTGAATCCAATGCATCCTTTGAGTTCACAATAAATGATCCCGATGATTGTATTTCCAATATTCTAGTCGTTCTAAGGGAACCTTTGGGCACGATGATTGACTACTTGGAATTCGATGCCTCTACACTCAAATCAGGCGACAACATTAATGTAAGTGGAGGATTTGACGGGCTAGCGCCCTATGCCGAATACACAATCGAAGTCTATGTTGATGGAAATGATGGACATGATGATTTTAATCAAGAGTATTTATTTCAGATGACGCTTAGAACCGCCAAAGTTCTAGGCCAAGAAGACATGTATAATGTCGTTTCCTATCATGGGCTCTTTGCAGTAATCTACGATATTGAATACACAGAAACCGAAGCGATTCTTCATTATGTTTATGTTAATGAAGATCGAATTAAATATGCAGATTCAGAAGAATACTTGTATCTCCATCTTGAATATGCATCTAATGACGGAAGTTTAATCCATACGTATGAATTATTGGAAGGCGATAACACACTGACGGTCCCTATTGAAGATATATGCGAAGGCTATATATTCTCTGTTTATGATCAACAAAACAGCAGTAAATTTGCAATTACGAGAGTGCCTTCTCTTGAACCAAGTGTATCAATATACGGTATCAGTCATAATCAATTTGAAATCAGATTCAATGGTAGTTATGACAATATTACTAACTTTGATTTAGAAATATATATTGATGGCTATGCAGCATGTATAGAAAGTTATGAGAACATTGATATATTTACAAACAGAATTATAAATCTTTATCATGATTTTTCAGAAATTGATAACTCAATCATCTTCATTATGACGATTACATATGAAGCTTATGGCAAAGAGATTACGTTCATAGAATCGGATTCAATGTACTAAACTTAATTTCAAATCAAAATCCTTATTTGAACCGCATCCCGAGATACGGACAGTATTTAGAAACTGCCTAAGTATTCTCGGGATTTTCTCTTGCTATAATTAGATACTGTATTGAAAATTCAGATGAAAGGTATTATAATTTCATTGTGATTAGCATCATAAAAATCTGTTAGTTTAGGAGGCTTTTATGTTTAAAAAAACCGTATATTTAACACTATTACTTGTGATTGGTGTACTAATGATTGGTTGTAATAATATTTCTACTACTGAGCAGACTACTACAGAAATCAGTACTTCTAGCGACACAACTACTACTGCCACTTTATATGAAGTGATTTTTAACTCGATGGGCGGAACACAAATTGATTCCTTGTTTCTGCCTGTTGGCAGTTCAATCGATTTGCCTACAGTTGAAAAAGAAGGATACGCCCTTGAGGGTTGGTATTATGATGAAGACTTCTCTGTTCAATATTCTTCTACGACAATGCCGGCACAAGACATCAACTTATATGCAAATTGGACTTTACAACAATATTCAATAGAGTATTATTCGGTTCTACCAAAATTGAATAGTGATGAAACCATTTTATCAACGTTTTTTGCTGAAGGCCATTCTTCTGCAATCACCTCCGAAGGTCGGTTATTCATGTGGGGCGACAACTATAAAGGTAAATTAGGAAATGGCTCGACCTCAAATCAATACGCTCCCATAGATATTACTTCTCAGTTTAATTTAAACAGTGAAGAAATGATTTCATCTGTATCGCTTGGAGACTCACATTCTGCCGCAATCACTTCAGAAGGCCGGCTATTCACTTGGGGATATAATTATCATGGCCAATTAGGAGATAATACAACAACCGATCGTGACACTCCAACAGATATTACTTCTCAATTTGGTCTAAATGGTGAAGAAACGATGATATCTGTATCACTTGGAGCATACCATTCAGCTGCACTTTCATCAGAAGGAAGATTGTTCGTTTGGGGTTGGAATAATTATGGGCAATTAGGAAACGGTACAACGACCGATCAGATGACTCCAACAAATATCACTTCCCAATTTAGCCTAAACGCTGAAGAAACGATTACAAGAGTATTCCTTGGGGATTATCATTCTTCCGCAATCACGTCAGAAGGAAGACTATTTACTTGGGGATATAACTCTAAAGGCCAATTAGGCGATAACACTACCACTGATAAACTCTTACCAACAGATATCACTTCCCAATTAAACTTAAATATTGGAGAATCTGTTATATCAGCATCTCTGGGAGAAGAATATTCTTGTGCAGTTACGTCATTGGGTCGACTATTCACCTGGGGTAATAATACTTTTGGCCAACTAGGCGATACCTCAACCACAAATAGCTCAACTCCAACAGATATCACTTCTCAGTTTGAATTAATCAATGAGGAAATGATTGTTGCAGCTTCACTCGGAGGCGACCACTCTTCTGCAATTACATCAGTTGGAAGAATATTCACCTGGGGTTATAACTTTTCAGGTCAATTGGGTGACGATACCAGAACAAATCAACATACCCCAAAAGATATTACTTCTCAATTCACCCTAAGTGCAGGGGAAACGATATTATCAGTATCCCTTGGCAGAAAAAGCTCTTCTGCCGTTACAACTCTAGGGAGAACATTTACTTGGGGGTACAACGCAGTTGGCCAATTAGGCGATGGCACAATTTATAATATTAAAACTCCATACAATCTGCTTTTCATAACCAAAACACTTTTATCGTCAGAAACGTTAGACTATAATGTTTCGATTGAAGAATATATTCCGTCTTTAGAAGGATATTCTTTTGATGGTTGGTATATTGATGAAGCTTTATCTACTCCGAATGAATTCACTACAGTCCCGGCGCAAGATATCAACTTATATGCGAAATGGATACCAACTCTTTGAAATGTCCACTGACTTTTAAAACTACACATTGGATCATTATTCAATGTATCAATTATTTTAAGATTTGTAATTAATAACTAGTTTTGCATTAGGAGAAAGATGAAAATCATGTTTCTCCTTTTTCTTTGTTTATTTTTTGATATAATTGAAACTGCATAGAAAAGCAATAAGAACAATGACTAATATATTTCAATGCCTTTATATGAAGAGTCAGATTCATTTAATATTATCAAGTCGCAAAGTCTCTATGGGCAATGAAGATAATCAAATGAATAAATAGTAACCGAGGTAACGATGAATGAAACCAAAATGGCAGAAATTGAATTTGGAAAATATCCACTTATCAGGAATTCATTTTGATTTATTAAAAAAACAAGCCAATGGTCTGACGGGGCATATTGGTGATCTATTTCCAGATTTATCTGAACAGTCCGCATGGCTGGGCGGAAACGGAGAAGCATGGGAAAGAGGCCCTTATTATATCGATGGTTTGATTCCTCTGAGTTTCTTATTACAAGATACTTCTCTCGTAAATTTGTCGAATCAATGGATTAATGCGATCATTCACTCTCAAGAAGAATCTGGAATGTTTGGCCCAAAAACAAATCAAGATTGGTGGCCGAGAGCTGTCGTGCTGAAAGCGATGGTATCTGCATATCTCGCTACGGATAGAAAAGATATTCTTATGTTTCTAAAACGATATCTTACCTATATGATGGATCACATTGATAATCTTCCATTTGACTTCTGGGGTTATGCAAGAGGGATGGAAGGTAAGGAAGCTTTGGATTTATTACTAGAAAAGAATATTATTTTGAATATAGAAACTATAGAGCTGAAATGGATGGCTAACACGTTAGACTGGACAGACTTTTACTTACATTTTCCTTACCGAAAGCCGACCCACCATTACTTAAACAAGTACTTGTTCCGACTACTAAAACCGTTTTTAGCTTTCTTCGATTCCTTGGCGAAGAAAAGAAAGAAACTCAAACAACCAAACAGAAAGAAAATACTTGCGCAACGCACCTCAAAAAACTTACAGACATTCTTGAGGACCCATGGTGTTAATGTCGCAATGTCCTTCAAATATTTGCTTTATTGGAATAAAGATCTTTCTTCTTTTTATTCCGCCTTGGACACGGTCATAAAATATCATGGTAATGCATTGAGTCTATTTTCTTCTGATGAACATTTAAACGGTACATTTCCGGATGCGGGTATTGAGTTATGTACAGTTGTAGAGATGATGTATTCGATGGAAGAAGCTTTAAGACTTACAGGTAGTATGATGGCGGCTGATTTTTTGGAAACATACGCCTACAATGCACTATTAGCAACCATCACTAAAGATTTTACAGGACATCAATACGTTCAACAAGTGAATCAATCGGATTGCGAAGTAAAACATCATCCGTTCTACGATACCGATAAATTTGCAAATACTTTTGGAGTTGCACCAAACTTTGGATGTTGTGCCGCTAATATGCATCAAGGCTGGCCAAAGATGATGATGTCAGCCGTCATGAAGTCCAACAGCGATCTAGCCATTTTCTTATATATCGATGGGACATACACTGTGCCATTTGACGATGGTTATGTTTGTTTCCAAGTTGTCTCGAAATATCCATTTTCGGATGATGTAATCATACGTTGTATTGAATCGACAATCAAAGAAAACATTAATTGGTTGTTAAGAATTCCATTTTCAACAGATGCTGTACTAACAACCGGAGACAAAAAGCTTACATTGACTGGAAAAGATCAAATTGAAATCAAAGGATTGATGAAGGGTGAAGAAATTCAACTCCGTTTCGAATTCAAAGTTCAAACCCTTTCTAATCCAGACGGATCTTTCAGTGTCAAAAGAGGTCCACTTGTATACGCTCTTCCAATTCAATCAAAAGAGTTATACATCAAAGGGTCCATTCCATTTCATGATAGAGGATATATTCCTACAGAATTACAAGATGTGTCTTTGATTTTTGCTCAAGGTCATGTACAAGTGATTGGGTTTCATCAAACGGATGATAACATTGACTTTTTTGAGAATCAATGCACACTAATGATTTTAGGATATGACAATTTAACACATCGTTTCGTCGAAAAAGAACTCTTGCCATACGGTATGACAACTCTAAGAAGGACACAATTCTCAAGGAGAGATAAAGATGAATAATAAAACAAACATTGGCAAACGCATTTGGGCTACTTTAATACTTTTTGGTCTGTTTGGCCAACTCGCATGGGTGATTGAAAACATGTATTTCAATCTATTTCTGTATAATACAATCTCTGGTGATCCAAAAGCCATTGCCTGGATGGTGGCGGCAAGTGCTGTGACTGCTACTTTAACAACAATCTTTATGGGGGCATTATCAGACCGTGTATCGAAACGTAAGTTATTTATGTCTGTCGGATATATCCTCTGGGGTCTTGTTACACTCTCGTTTGCTTTCATTTCAGTAGATAACATCTCAAAAGTGTTCAATTCCGGAAATGTGATATTTATGACCGTACTCATTGTCATCATCATGGATTGCATTATGACATTCTTTGGATCAATGGCAAACGATGGTGCGTTCAATGCCTGGGTAACTGACGTCACAAATGAGAACAACCGTGGGAAGATCGAAGGCGTTTTAGCGATTCTTCCTTTGATGGCCCTTCTTATCATCTTCGGTGGTTTTGATATCATGGTTCAACAAGACAATTGGCCACTTTTCTTCATCATTTCTGGGGCTCTTATTAGTGTTGGTGGTATCATAGGTATCTTCCTAATTAAGGAATCGAACGTCAAAAAATCTGATGTCAACTATGGTCAAACACTCATCTATGGTTTTAAACCGAGCACTGTAAAAAAACATAATAGACTCTATTTATATTTGTTGGGTATGGCGTTGTTCGGTATCTCGACGCAAATCTATATGCCTTACTTTATCATCTATATCCAACGCTACCTAGGTATTGATGCATATGCCATTCTTTTGGCAGTCGTGCTTTTGTTTGCTTCTGTTGTGAGTGTGGTTGTTGGACGCAATATAAAAGCCAACAATAAGAATAAATTCTTTATTCCAGGAATGGTCATTATGATCATCGGACTTCTTCTGCTATTTTTCACAAGAAACGTTATCTTAGTCGGCATCTCGGGCTTTGTCATGATGAGTGGTAATCTAATATTGACCGCCGTATTTAATGTCAAAGTAAGAGATTACACGCCACTTGACAAGGTTGGGCACTTCCAGGGAATCCGTATGATTTTCTATGTGATGATTCCAATGATTATTGGCCCCTTTATCGGAGCTAAAGTCATCAGTGGTAGTAATGTGTTCTATAATGATTTAGGAATTCTCAAACCGGTTCCTACACCTGGGATTTTCATTGCCTCAGCAATTGCAGTTCTTTTCATTATGATTCCGCTTTTCTTTGTTTTTAAAAAAGAGCGTTCTATAAAGGAAGCATCCGAATGAAGCAGTTATATACACCTTGGGGCGCATCTCTAGATAAAGAAAGGGTGCTGAATGAATATCCTAGACCTCAGATGGTAAGGGAAAGTTATCTGAATTTAAATGGAGAATGGGACTATGCCATCTCAAAAAATGAATTCGAAAAAGAATTTGACGGAAAGATTATAGTTCCTTTTTCGCCAGAAGCGGCACTATCTGGTGTCAATCGTTTTGTGGAACCAGACGATTATTTGATTTACCATAGAAATATAGTTCTTCCCGAAGGATTCAATCACGATAAGTTGATTCTTCACTTTGGCGCTGTCGATCAAGAAGCCAAAGTATATATCGATAATCGTCTTGCGAAAGCGCATCTTGGTGGATTCACGCCATTTCGTGTCGACATTACGGATTATGTAGAGAAGAATCAGTTTTCTCTTAAAGTTGTAGTAAGAGATCTATCAGATATATCAGATAGACAGACTGGAAAACAGAAAATCAAAAGAGGGGGAATATTCTATACTCCGCAGTCAGGAATTTGGCAAACGGTTTGGTTAGAAAGCGTACCAAAACAATATATTGAAAATCTGAATATTACGACCGATTTTGACAAGTCGAAAGTGATTATTAGGATAATACCCAACATCGAAAATTCGACACAACCCGCTAGGATTAGACTGTTATTCAAGCAAATGCTGATTTCAGAAAAAAACTTTCAATCTAATACGGTTGAACTCTTTATCGAAGACAGAAAAGATTGGTCTCCAGAAGCACCCAACCTTTATGAATTTGAAATTAGTTATGGAGAAGATAACGTTCAAGGTTACTTTGGTATACGCAAGTTCGAGAGAAAAGCTGATGACTCGGGCATCATGCGTTTTTACTTAAACAATAAGCCTTATTTTTCATCCGGGGTTCTAGATCAAGGTTATTATCCGGATGGACTTTTGACCTGCCCAAGTGACGATGCGATGATTTTTGATATTCAGTCAATGAAAGATTTGGGTTTCAACCTCCTCAGAAAACACATCAAAATTGAACCGTTAAGATGGTACTACCATTGCGATCTCTTAGGGATGATTGTATGGCAAGATATGGTGAGCGGATCTTCTCGAAAAGATATCTTCTTTCATGGCGCTTTAGCGATGGCAAATATCCATTTGAATGATAAATGGTACCGCCTCTTCGGAAGAGAGAATAAAGAGAGCCGATTACAATTTTTGAGTGAGCTAGATGAAACGCTCCAACATTTGAAAAACGTTACTTGCATTTCGACGTGGGTTCCTTTTAATGAGGCTTGGGGACAATTCGATTCAATCAAAGTTGAAAAGCATATCAAAAGAATCGATTCATCTCGTCTAATTGATCATGCAAGCGGCTGGTCAGACCAAAAAGTTGGAGATTATCATAGTCGTCATATCTATTTCAGTAAAATAAAGTTTAAGATTAAAAATGCTTCAAAAAGAATTAATGCACTTACTGAATTTGGCGGATATAGCCTGATGATAAAAGGCCATAGTTTCAATCCAGAAAAAGTGTTTGGGTATCAGAAATTTGAAACGACAACTAATCTAGAAGAGGCAATCAAAAACTTGTATTTGACCCAGGTAATCCCTGAACTATCAAAAGGACTGAGTGTTTTGGTCTATACGCAGTTATCTGATGTAGAGGATGAAGTCAACGGGTTTTTAACTTATGATAGAAAAGTTCTGAAAATAGATATTGAACTGATGAAATCAATCCATTCGTTGATAAGTCTAAAATTCGATGATGCTATAAAAGATAGACAAAATTAAGAAAAATATATAAACTTGTTTTCATATGAAAATCACTTTTTCTCCCTAATCAATCATCGCTGAAGCCTATTTATTGCTTGGAAGTAATTGCTACAGCCATGCATTTTACTACAGTTATAGAAAAATACAATTTGAAATGCTATAATGAGTTGAAATTTAGCAGAGTTCTTAACTTTCCTTAAAAAGTATGGAGTGATTAAATGATTAAAAAAACAGTCTTGATCGTTATCGTTTTTTTACTTATTGGATGCTCAAATGTAACCGAATCTACAGACTACACTGTAACTTCAACTTCGACTACTGAAAACACCATTAATCTTTTTGGGCTCGTTGAAGCCCCTTTGACTCCAGAGATATTTGCTCCAGAGATGATTTCAACGCCATCAACGAAAGAATTTGCAGGAACTTTTTCACCTGATTTCAATTACTACTTCTTCACAAGAAGAAATGAACAAGGGATTAATCGCATTTTTTACACGGAATATGTAGACGGAAGCTGGACCACTCCAGAGCTATCTCCAATCAGTGAAGATGTAGCAGAGTTCGAACCATTTATTACACCAGACGGAAAATACCTGTATTTTGGGTCTGCACGTGGTGGAACAAGTGATCTTTATATGTATCGAAGTGAATTCATAGATGGCATGTGGCAAGAACCAGTTTACCTTGAAAATGAACTAAATGAAGACTTCTCGATGTATATCAGCGTTAGTCTGAATGGAAATATCTACTATACCGGAACTACTGGCATCAGACTTATGAGATATGTGGATGGCGCGTACGAGCCAAGTGTGTCAACAGGAATCACTGGCGCACACCCCTACATCTCTCCAGACGAATCCTATATGCTGTTTGACGATTCCGGAAGAACAATGCTCACTTCAATCTATATAACTTTCAATGTTGATGGGATCTGGCAAACGCCTCAAAAACTAGGCTCAGATATCAATCAATCTTCAACAATGGAGATTTGCTCGTCTGTATCCCCTGATGGAAAATATTTATTCTTCGGAAGGTTCTCCGGCGAAGTGATTGACATCTATTGGCTTGATGCTGCATATCTAGATGCTTATCATCCTTGAAATGATATGGTTTGTATATGCGTGAGTTCATTTTGTTATCCGTTTCATAAGTGCGAAATCCAAATAATCTAAAGTGTGATAGGAGAAAATATGAGAAAGTTTCTGCTTGTTATTCTATTTGTTTTATGTGCTTTTGCACTTGTAAATTGTTCAACATATTACCGAGTTTACCAAGAGCCTGAATTGGAACAAATCGCTGTCAACGAATATGGTTTTTCAGAATTGATTTTCTTTAAAGTCGTAGACTCTGACACCGCTGAAGAATTGACGGGTACCGCCTTTACCAACGGTGGACTGATTTATGGGTTAAGAGGCGGAGAATATTCAATGCTGTTTATCCCTAAAAAAGTGTCTCAGGAACCGATTCCGATTACGGGTCAAGTCGTTTTTGACGTCTATGCAATCTATGAGCAACTAGAATTGCTGGAGGATTCTTACGGAAATCATCTTTATAACGATCCTTCGGGTGATTTTGGAGCTTTATCTGTCAGTGTGTTGCCATCTCAATCTATAAGAGAGGCAAATCCATCTCTAGAGTTCGATACTAATATTTTCTTTATATTCACGACGGACACATTCGTATTTAATGTCACGTCGATTGATGGAGTGTTTTATATTTTTGATAATAATGGCGCTCGGTTGAGCTAATGCCGTTGACTTGTAGATTTTGTTTGGAAACACAAGCACTTCTATATACCGAAAAAATCTTTGAATATATCCCAATCGAGCCATAAAATTGAAATAAACAGTAGTTAAACATTTTAGGAGGAAAATATGAAAAAAAGGTTAATTATAAGTATCATTACAGGCGCATTATTAGGAGTGTTCTGTATTATAGGCGCAAATTTGCGGTTTAATAACACTCTTGAAAACACTTATTTATTTGCGTTTTGGTTTAATAGACTACTGATGGGAATTGTCCTAGGACTGATCACATTTGAAATCAATCTACCAATACGTCTATTAAGAGGATTCATTATAGGACTCATTATATCTTTTGCTTTCTATAGTGCCACAGACTATAACGATCTTGCTGGTTTTTTGGTAGGAGGAGTCTACGGTATCATCATTGAGTTTGTAGCATATAAGTTTACTGTAAAAAGATAAATTATCAATAATACTGTCCACTGAATTGATTTTAAATAAAGCCGACTTCCAAGTTGAAGTCGGCTTTCTTAATTATAGGAACTGATTGAGAGGATAAACTTGGCTGAAGAAATCCCACAAGTTTCGAACGTAAGGTTGTAACACTGTCATGAACAAGACAATGACAAGAATCGCTAAAACAGCTTGTGCCCAAAGCATACTGCGAAGCGTTCCGTTTGTCCCTCCTGAGAGCATGACGATGATGATGATAATAATATTGACAAATGGGATTGCCATTAATATCCAAAACATGTACCAGTCTAAAACGGTCATATCTGCTTTTTGAAACATGAGTAATACCCCTTTCTGAGTAAATATCGTATCTTACATATATAATACGGTTATTAAAGAGGTATTATTGGTGAGGTTTATATGAATTAATCCATCGCATCCTGCACGTTTTTAATATGTCAAAAGCACAATCAAGGTAATGAATACCATATATATGATACTGAGAAAAGTATATGTTTGAATGTACTCTTTCTTCTTGTTTGGAAAAGATTGAGAAACAAATTTAAAAGTGATTAAACTGGCAAGAGACGCTATTAATGTTCCCATTGCTCCGACATTCACTCCTTGCAATAATGGCAATGCAAATGCGGGGCTCACAAACGGAGACAATAAAACACTCGCTGGGACATTACTCATAACTTGGCTTGTAAACATTGAAATAAAGTAGACTCGAACGTTTGAATTAAGAAAACGATCGAATAGTCCTTGAATGGCAGATATATTTGTTAAGTTTCCTGTAAAAATAAAAAACATTAAAAACGTTAATAAAAGATGATAATCTACTCTTTTTAGCATTCTAGGGAAAAATATTAGGGTCCAAAACAATGTGTTAATCAGTGCAATCCAAGACGGGATAATTCCAAGTACGGCTAGGATCGTCACAATGAAAATAATCAGATAAAACCATATTCGCTTTGTGTCCAGTTTCGGAGAAACAAGAATCGGCTTAACGAACTCATTTGGAATCAGAAACCAAGTTGTTGTAATCAAAAGGATAAACGCTGTTCCCGTAATCGGGATCATTGTCTTAACAAACTCTCCAAATCCTAGGTTATAGTAAGAATATAGATAGATGTTTTGAGGGTCTCCCATCGGAGTAAGAGACGCTCCCATGTTTGCTGCAAAAGTCTGCAAAATAATGATAATCAAAGCATAACGCTCTTGCTCAGTTTGCTTTGTCACAATGATGGTAAATGGCACAAGTGTCAACAATACCGCATCATTCGTAACCCACATTCCGAGGAAGAAAGTCGAGATAACAATTGTTAAAGCTATGTACCGAATTGAAAAGAATTTTGATGTTAAAAAGATTGCAATTTTACTAAACAAATTGGCTTCTTTCATACCCGCAACTGCAATCATTAAAGAAAACATAATAATCAAAACCTTCTCATTAACGTAGTGAATGTAGTCCAGTGAAGGTGGCACAAAAAACATAGAAAAAATCGCGAAAATAAACGCGACCAAAAATACGATGTCCTTCTTCATAAACGTCAATAATGATTTCATGGAACCCCTCGATTTCAACAGCCAAATATCATTATACTCTTGACTAAAAATTATTCAAGCGAGTTGTGAACTTCAAAAAATAAATTATCGAATCAGTATATGAAAAGGTTCATATACAGTATAATAATCCCGAGGTGATGATTTATGGATAAGTTGACTGAAGACAGAATTAAATCATGTTCTGGAAATGACGGATGCGCTCCGGATTTAAACGATGGAAAAGCTATTGTTAACAAAGTAAGACAAGTTCGTGTTGGAGATGGATTATTAGAAATACCTCATTTGATTGATTGCGAATGTGGAACCCAGTTTAAAATGGTTCACTTTGAGGAGCATTGCCCAACTTGCAATATGGTGTATGGCGTCACTCCTTGCAGCAGTCATAAGAAGGAAAACATTAAACCTGCAGGGATGAACTATTAATATTTATCCAATTACGTATGATTCAACAAGAAATTTGATTGAAGTTCTTTCGAGAACTTCTTTCTTTTTGAGTAAATCTAATATAAACTGTTTTCTTTTTTGTCGTTTCTTGTTATAATGCGTTTATGAAAAAGGGTGCGCTACAGCTCATTCACAAATGTTTTATTTATGGAGGACAGAATGAAAAAGTGGTTGATATTATTCCTACTGAGCTTTTTATTACTCGGATGTAATGCTACAAAAGATGAAATCGTAAAGACTTTGGAAAACGACATTGAGGTATGCGATGAAGACTGCGAAACTGATATTTCCTTATTTGAAGGCTATTATAATGATTATATAACTAATCTTGATTCCAACCCTCTTTTAGTCGTTAAAGAAGGTTATACTGAACTGATTCAACTAGACACTGGGGAAACCTATACCAAACAAGATATACCAAGGTTCGATTTATTAGGAACAAATATGGATATTCCTGTATCATATCCTGCAGATTATTTTCAATATTTGCTTCAGCAAATTGAAGAAATTGGATATTCTTGTTCTCTTGGGACGCCTTGCACCGGTTTCTTCATTGATGTTTTTACAACATTGACAAGTATCGAATACGGATTCACAGAGAATAATGGTTATTATAAAGTAAGCGGGACCTCTTCTCTCTATGGGGATGGCATTACTGAATTCAAGTATGCAATTTCTTCTGACAGTCTCACGTATGAAAATTCGTATTATTTTCCTCAAAGTGAAAACTTCCGATATACTATTTATGAGGATGGCATATATAGACGGTATGAATATCAATCGGAAAGTCAATATGAGTTTACTTATATGAATATGAATAATTACAATTATATAAAATACCACCATAACGAATCAATTGAAGACTTAGATTATTTTGATCAAAGAACTCAACTTCTATATAATATGACAGATTCAAAAGAATTTTCAGTTACTAAATACAACAATATGGAATATGTCTCTGAATTAATCAAGAACGATGATGGATATGTCTCTGCATTCAACATTTTCTATTTAGATGGATGGGATTCATTTACATATCGTAGCGAATCTAAAGCTCCTTATAGCATGTTGCTATATAACGATGAAGAAGTATTTGCAGACTTGGACATTCTAATATATAGACAAGTGAGTAACTTTTTTATAGCAAATGTAATCGTCCGGATGGATAATCTTGAAGATTACTCCTATCCGTCTGAATTCAATAGTGATCCCACTTTTGAACAAATGAAAATTACTTTAAACGACTTTATGAATATGGAAATTCCGCTCGACATATCAGGAATTACTTCTAAATCCATTTTTGATAAATCGATCGAACTGCTAAATGCTTTTCAAGAGAAATATCAAGTCATAGACGAATAACGACTAAAATCTCTTAAAAAAAGTCATATATCTTCAAGACTGTGTCATTTATTGCAAATTTCGATGCGTTAATTGAAAATATTTAAAAATATTGAATCAAAACCATTGATTATATTGAAAAATAGTGTATTATATGTTAGACGATATAAATGTGAAATGAAATTAAGATAACGAAGTTACCTCAATTAAAATGATACAATTTGTACAAAGTCAAAACTGATATAAGGAGGTAACATTCATGAACGGTAAAGTTAAATGGTTCAACGCAGAAAAAGGATTTGGATTCATTACAGCTGAAAACGGCAAAGACATCTTCGCTCATTTTTCTCAAATTAAGAAAGATGGCTACAAATCTTTGCAAGAAGGCGAAGCTGTAAGTTTCGATGTAACTGAAGGACAAAAAGGCCCTCAAGCTTCAAACATCGTAAGTTTATAATTCAAACTAAAAGCCGACTTCGGCTTTTTTTTATGCCTTTTTTTAAATCATAATTTTGAACTTCAAGAAAAAAATGACTGATTTTTGATACCCCTTTGCAATAATTAATCTATCATAGTATTATAAAGATAATTTTATAATATAGATTCAAAGGAGAAGTCATGAAAAAAATGTTGATTCTAGTTTTTGCGCTTATCTCAATATTTGTCTTAAACGCATGTGACTCAAATGAAATTCCTGAAGATGCAGTTGTCGCAGTTTGTCCACAAGGAGATACTTTTAAATACATCTACAAGGATGATGTCGTTTATGAGTTTTATTCCAATGATGTCTTGCAGAGCAAAGACATGCTAGACATCGTTCAAAATTCCGTTGATGGCGTTGGTACCGTGAGAGATTACTTAGACGCGACCTTCCAAGAGGGAGTTTGTACTTTTACAACCTATTATTCTCCCAAAGGATGATTAATTGATTACAAAATAAGTAATATATATTTACACTTATTTTGAAGAGGAAAAAACTTGCTTTCTTAAAAAAAATGGAATTGAATCAACAATACCCCAGTTCATATTTTTCTACTGGGGTTTATGTTTTCAAAAATTCAATCTCGATCTTCCTCGTTAGAAAATACTAACAACTAGTTCTAAACTCTAATGTGCAAATATCCAATATAATAATGGAATCGTATCTTCTTCTTCAAAAAAATCTATATAAATTTGAAATTAGAAACCAAAATAGAGTTCTAAAGGCAACTGTATACAGTTGTCTTTTTTAATATATAGTTAAATTGGAATTAGATATTTAGCCATTTAAATACAATAATCAAAATATTTTGTAAAATTTTGAATTAAATTTCTTGACATATAAAATCTCATCATATATAATTTAAGAGTCAAAAGCAAAACTAACGAAAGTTAGTGACGCAAAGCTATAGGGCCTTCGTAAGATGGTAGCCAGTTGCCGTTATCTAAAAAGATAAGGGCATTTTTTTTATCTCAAAAAGCCGGAAATGATGATTCAACGCAAAAATTACATATATGCAAAAGCCAAAATCGGAGTAATCCGATGACGGAAAACTACAGGGTCTCAAGTAGACAGCCAGTTGCCATCATCATTCCATTTTGGCTTTTTTATTTTATCTTCATAATAAACAATTTCAATAGGAGGAAAGAATTTATGAAAAAATTATTAATGGTAGCTTTAGTAGTGGTTTTGTTAAGTGGAACAGCATTTGCATTTTCATGGTGGGATAACCTATCTCAAACTCAAAGCGAGACGGTTACAATTGGGGAAGGCGTAACATTAACTGTTAATGCCGTAGCTGAAGCTCCAGCGGGTTCATACCTTGTTCCTGCAGGCGTAGTATTAAAAGCAAATGACGTTGAAAGCATTGTATTAACTTATAACGTTAAATTAGACCAAACAGTATTAAGTGATTTAAACCTTGATATCACCGCAAGTAACGTGCTTATCGGGGGAGACGCAACGAATTCAAGTCTCGTGAATATCAATATATCACAAGCTTCTTCTACAGTTAATGATTCAGACGTACTCGTGACCGTCACTGTAACGTTGAGTCAACCAAGTTCATTCGAGATTTACAACGTAATCAAGAATCAAGTTATCACATTCGATTTGACATTTGAAGCTTTACAAGCTTAATGTAAATAAAAAAACAAAAAAATATAAGGAGAAAAATTAAAATGAAAAAAAGAATTATCGCAATCATCGCTTTGGTATTAGTATTAGTAGGAACTTCAGTTGTAGGGTATGCATACTGGGACCAATTGACTCAAAACACTTCTAACCAGTTAGAAATCGGTTATGGTGTTCGTTTAGAAGTACCAACCTCAGTTCAAGATACAAGATCTCTTGTTCCGGCAGGCTCATTCTATTCAGCTTATGAAGCTGACTACACTACTTCTTACGTAATGGAATACACATTAACACTTCAAGATCCATTGCAAGATGGAATGCAAGCTGACTTGGCAGTTGACATCAGCGATTTCCAAATCAATTCATTGGCACAGTTATTCAATGACTCTTCATCCGTATTTACTGTCACAGTTGGTACAGATGCAGTCACAGCTACAGCTTCTGCAAATGGACAATGGGATTTCACAGATGCTTTCTATTTTGAAAACAACACTGTAGTTGTTACAATTACAATTACTTTGGCAGACAATGGAAATGTAAACTTTGATGCATCCGATTACAATCTTGTATCTGGAAACACAGCTGACTTTGCAATTGGTTTTGAATTAACGAACAGTTCAAGTTCAGTAGCACCAGTAGCACCTCTTCAATAATTTAGAAAAAATAAGCTCGTAAATAGGTGAATGGCATGACAAAAGAAAAAAATGTAAACAACCAAAAACTTAATAAAAAGAACACAAGTTGGGTGCGTTTTTTTCTTAGTGTTGCTGTCATCATAGGAATAGGTTATGTTGTACTTAATTACGTTCCATTCATTTCGAAATATGATCATTATGTCATCGTTTCAGGCAGCATGGAACCAATTATCATGGTTGGAGATGTAGCCATTATCGATTCATCTATTCAACCAGAAGACATCTCAATTGGTCAAATAATCGCCTTCCATGCAGATATCAATGAAGATGGAATTGACGAAGTCGTCGTTCATTATCTTTATTCTTCGACTGAAGTGGACGGCGTAATGATCTACAACACCAAACCTGAAGTCAGTGACAACGTTGACCCTTGGGATCTTCATGCTGAAGATATCCTAGGTGTTCATGTTCTTACAATTCCAAAAATTGGGCCATTTCTGTTATTTGCCCAATCAACACTCGGAAAAATAACATTGGTTGTGGACATTGCAATTATCTATTTATTGATTGAACTATTCTCTACTTCAAAAAAGAATTCCACCAAAAAATCAGAAACTGCAACTGAAGAAATACAAACTGATTAATAATCCATTATATTAAAGACACCATAGAAGTTACTTGAAGGGAGTGATACTCATGTTAAAGAGAACCATACTGACTAAAATATTCGTTTTAGTCGTTTTTGCATTGAGTATTGCACCAGCAGTTACCTACGGTTATTCTTACTGGAACAATTTATCAGAAAACAGTTCAGAAACCATATCCATTGGAGAATGGTGGGGAATTGCAATCACGACTCCACAAGAATTTTATGACTTTGCGACCAAAAGTGACAGTTTATCTACTGACACTTACTATCTAGCAAACAATTTGGATTTTACTGGATTTAACTGGAGTATTACTTATTCAAACAATAATGTCACATTCCGTGGAACCCTTGATGGAAATGGTTATTCAATTAATAATTTGACAATCACTTCAAACCCAAGCTATAAAACTTATTTAGGGATTTTTCCTAGAATGTATGGCGGGACTGTAACCAATTTGACTTTGTCAAATGTCAATTTGGTGTTGGATCCCTCAACTCTAAGTTCTACTTCTACGATGTCCGGATTGATTACCGGAGATGCTTACGGTTCAACGAACACAATTGATGGAATTACAATTTTGGACTGTGGAATTAGAGGAACGAGCTCCAATGGTACTGGCGGATTTATTGGGATGGTTGAACAATCGTCAACAATCGTCAACATTTCAAATGTGAAGGCCACAGGCTTAAGGGTATTCAGTACAAACGCAACCGCAGGCGGTTTAGTAGGATATGTGCGTACAAGTGGCGCCTCGGTTAATGTCTCTGACATTGATATTGAAGGAGAAGTTTCAGCCATGGGAAGTTCTTCCTATACAGGCGGTATTATTGGTAGAATAAGATCCGGTGCATCATTTAATTTAGATAGAGCGATTGTAGATATGACTTCTCAAAACACATTAGAAACAGATTCCAACTACTACTTGGATTACTCAGAAAGATACATGGGCGGTTTTATCGGGTATAATCAATCCACAAGTTCATTAGTATCTATTAATAATGCATTCTTTACCGGAAACTTAATAACAAATACTTCGAGACAATACACTTACATCGGTACTGCGATTGGAAGATCATCTGGATCTCAAACAATCAACAATGCGTTTTATTCAATGGTAGAGTTTAACTCCAAAAATGGAACATATATATATGATCTCAATTTTACTCCATCAGGCGTCATGGCTACGCTCGTAAATGCATCGACAATGCCAAGCACTACATGGTGGAATGCCTTTGCAATTACATTTAATTCTCAAAGTAGTTTATGGACTCAAAATGTTTCAACTGGCAGATTAGAACTGCTTCGATAATTAGAATAAAAAAAAGAAAACACCTCAAAAACAAAGAACAATTGAGGTGTTTTTTAATTCCTTAATTCAATCAAAATCCAAAAATATCAACAAATTTTCGTAAAGACATTGCATTTTTTTTAAAAGATGATATATTAGAACCATCAAAGACATACCCATACTGAGTCTCTTTTCCAGTATGAGTGTTGGATTGATAAAGCTAAACCCGGAGCAATCCGGCGACAGAAAACTATAGGGTCCCTCAGGGATAGCCAGTTGCCGACTTAACATTCATAGGAGAAATCATCATGAGAGCAATATTGGTGTCTTTTTTTGTTTTTTTAGGAACCATTGTTGGCACAATGCTTATTTTCCAACAATGGCAGTCATTACAATTTGAATCCGAGTACTACAATGTGATCCCTTTAAGTAGCTCTTCAAAGGTTCAATCTTTGAATGTGCCCAATGGGAAAACATTGGTTCCTTCAGGATCCATATTGGGCGTCAACGACATTGATACGATTACATATACTTACTTGGTCGACATTGAAAAAGGAAATAACCTTGAGGTTATCTTTTCTAATGTCACGTTCACCAAAAATGGATTAACCTTTATTGACAATGATGGGTTGTTGTCATTTTCTTACGAAGTGGAAATGAGTACTTCAACTACATCAAAAGTAACTGTATCCATTCGATTAAATATGCCCGAAACGGAAGAACAATATCTTCTAATCTCAGGAAGTAGTGTGTCTTTCAAGGTAAATTTCAGTCAAACTTAACTTAATTACTATTCGATTCCCCCACCCTTTTGAACATTTATACAATAGAAGTCTCGATAAAGTATTCTCCAATAAACCGGAGTCTTTATCGGGACTTTTATTTATCCAATTTAACATATAAATTATCATAATATGATAAAATATTGATATATTGAATTGCACAAAAAATATACTATTTCATAATTCGTTACAACGAGGTGAAAAATTGAATAAAATCGCAATGACAAGAAATGCCTTTAGAATAGTTCAAATGACGGACTTGCATTTAATGGATCTCAAGGAAGACACGGAAACCTTTAGTTTGATTAAAAATACAGTGACGTCCTGTCATCCAGATTTGATTGTAATAACTGGCGACTTAACAATGATTCATGAAAATCAAAAACTATTGATTCAATTGCGCGAACTCATGGATTCTTTTGGCGTCTTATGGACGGTCGTGTTTGGAAATCACGACCATGAATGCACACTTTCTCTTGATGAGCAAGCCGATCTCCTAATGAAAGGGAAGTACTGCTTGTTTGAAAAGGGGAATGTAAACTTGAGAGGTGTTGGAAATCATTACATCACATTAACAAAGGGCAACCAAAACATTGCACTGCTTGGATTCCTTGATTCTCACAACTCGAGAATTGATGAAATAAATGGTGAAAATATTTGGAGTTATGACTATATTGATAAAAATCAAATCCAAGATGCAATCTTAGAAATTACAGCGTTAAAGAACAGTTCAAATCTAAAGTCATCTATCTTTTTCTTTCATATTCCACTTGTTGAATTCAAACAAATACTTGAAACGAACAAATCAGAGATTGAAGGATCTTGTTATGAAGAAGTTTGTTCCTCAAATTATGACAGTGGATTCTTCGATGAAGTCAACAAAACCAATACTCTTAAGGGTATATTTGTAGGGCACGACCATGTTAACGATTACTCTTTTAAGAAAGAAGGCTGCCTTCTTGCCTACGGAAGATGCACAGGACATTATAACTATACTATGCCCGAGTTTAAAAAAGGTGCAAGAATTATTGATATTAATGACACGGGTAGTATTTCAAGTTATGTTATTACAGAGTAAAATTAAGAATGTTTCGAGGAGATAATATGAAAGCACAAAAAATAATCATCAGAGCCCTTCTTTCGATAGTAATTATATTTGGATTAATGATTATCGGACTGGCAATATATTCAAGCGGATCATATATACATTTATCCGATATGGATACCGCAATTGAATCCTTGAATTTAGATCAAGTAACTATCACTGAAAACAGTCAATCCATTCAATACATCGTAGATAACCCTAAGATGAATGTAATTTTTATCCCAGGGGGACTGGTAGAACCTGAAAGTTATAAATATCTGGCTTCAAGTATCGCATTGAATGGATATAACGTTACTATAGTTAAAGTTGTTTTTAATCTAGCTATTTTAACTCCAAAATCCTCCTTAAAGTATATAAATCCGGATTTGGTAAATGTATTGATTGGTCACTCTTTGGGCGGAGTTGTTGCCAGTATGGCTGCATCAGGTAAAGAAAGTGTTTCTAAAGTCATCATGCTTGGAAGTTATCCAATTAAAGACTTAAGTGACAAGGACACATTATTAATTACAGCTGAACATGATGAAGGAATGGATATCGATAAATTTAATGATAGTTTACAATACTTAAATGAGCAAAATGTTATATTTAACATTGAAGGTGGGAACCATGCTCAATTCGGATGGTATGGTCCTCAAAAGGGTGATGGAACTGCGGATATAACAACTTTAAGTCAACAAAATATTGTTGCAAATCAAATTCTGTCCTTTTTGAATGGATAGTAATTAGTCGCATTAATTTTCTACTGCATAGTATGAATTAAAAAAGATGTTAGAAGACAATATGTCGACTAACATCTTTTTTAATGAAGTGCATCATAAACTGCATCAATGATTCCTTCTGTTGTATGAGTAGCTCCCGCTACGGAATCTACCAATGTGGATTGCTCTGACATCATCTGAGATACGACATAAAGAGCAGCTTGTTCGAAATCTATCCCTCGGTCTGGGGCCGTGGCTCCATATTTAATGATCTCAATTTCCGTAATATATCCATCTTCCAAAGTCACTAATACTTCTACAGGCAAATCTTTATAACCTGTGGATACACCTACATACTCGCCATCTGACAAACTGATGGGTCCACTGTTTTCATTAATTGCCACAACTTCTTCTGTGCTAGCCAAACCTTGTGAATCATCCGGCACTTGAGTATCCCCTAAAGAAATGATTCCATTCGAGAGAACCCATAAAATGCTAAATGAAAGAATCGCACCTGTATATACAACTTTTGTTATCTTAACCAATGTGATTTTATTAAGAATGATATAATTTACAAATTTAAGAAAAAAATAGAAAGAAAAAATAATGATATATTCTAGTGTATGTTCTCCTGTTCCACTGACTAACAAGTGTACAAAAATCAAAACATAAATCAAATATGCAAAATTTTGAAGCTTTTTCCAACTTTTAATATTCATTTTACTCTTAATTTTAGTAAAAGAAGTGATAAATAAAGGAATCATGATAACCATTGCGATTACTCCATAGAATTCCCATGATAGAGTACCATTCAAATAAGCCACCAAATAAACATAAAAATGTGGAATCAATAATACAAACCCGAAAATAGAATACTCTTTCCGAACTGATCTAAATCTTTTGCTGATGGTTGAAAATTTCTTAAATCCTCCGGCAATCATTACGATAACATAAAATGCAAATCCAAGATACCCAGAAACGACTAATTGTTCAAGAATCGGAACATACCAAAAAATAGGAACGACTGAAATGGCGAAAAAAATCCCTAATATTAAAAGAAAATATTTACGGATGAACTTATTTGCAAAATAAGCAGTGAGGCCAATAATAACGGATATTATGATAATCATGAAAGACTCCTTAAGGTTATTTTGTTTTTAATAAAGATTATAACTTTAAATAAAAACAAAAGCGCCACTGCATAATGGCGCTTTTGTCCATTGAAACTTTTCTATGTAATTATAGATTTGGGCAAGTTGCGAATGTTTGGTAGTTTGTTTGGTTTTTGTATTGATTTCCGGATTTTGTTTGTCCGTTGTTGCTGCCCTTGAATTGGAATTTCTTTTGTAATTGGTTCATGACATCGCTGCCA
>Ga0265593_1000381_pt1 | contig 25924 bp, 39 predicted proteins | sample saktaG_8_FD_190136 | JGI IMG/M metagenome (GOLD analysis project Ga0265593, IMG submission 190136) | Saline water microbial communities from Sakinaw Lake, British Columbia, Canada - sak_2011_5_24_36m | ecosystem: Environmental > Aquatic > Non-marine Saline and Alkaline > Saline ...
TTTTGGTAAATCTTTAACTCGCATCATAATATATTCCTTCTTTTTTTAATCATTTATTAATTTAAACCGACTATAGACAAGCAATTACCGCAATTGTCATAACTAACAAAAATATCAAAAAATCTTGTACTGGTTTTGTCATAATTTAAATCTCCTAATTATTTATTCAGAATAAATCTTTGTGCATTGAAATGAAATGTCAACCTTTTATTCATTTAAAAGGAAACGCACCTACACTAGCAATTGCCGCAATTGTCATGACTAATATGAATATCAAAAAATCTTGTACTTGTTTGCTCATAATTTAAATCTCCTAATTATTTATTCAGAATCAATCTTTGTGCATTGAAATGAAATGTCAACCTTCCTATGCTGACTTGAATACAAATCAGTTAAACGCATAGTTTCTCTTTCAACAAATCGTTCACCATTGTATTCACATTGATGATAACTCGAATACGGTGTTGGTAAAATTTTAGTACGCGACAATGAATTATCAACGTGACCATTTGCAAATGTAACAATGGTAGTCACAATAAGAATAATTTTCATTTTAAAAACCTGTCTGTCATACTTGGAAATGTGGGTACATTAATTTCAAAACCATATTTAACTCTTAAAGCATAATCTAACAATCTCAACAAATCCTCTTTATACCTTGAACTAACCATAACTTCATCTTTACAAGAATCAAATGAACCAACACAAAAATTGACATTATCATCAGATGTCTTTACAACCGTAAGGAGGATTTTGAAATACTTATTTTTCCCAAATAATCCCTTAATAAATGAATTATCTTTGTGTTTCAACGTAATCAAGTTTGAAAACAATGTTGTTTTTGGACTAGCAACATCATTAGAAAAATTAAATGATTTAGCACAACTACGAAAAAATTGTTCACACATTAAATTCATGCTTGTTTTCATTTCAAACAATTCAATGTTTAAAAATCTAACTAATTCAAAAAACCCAAAAAATAAACAACCATCAAAACTTTTATTTTTTGAAAAACAGAAAGTACCAGAATCTTTAAAATATTGAATTCTTTTTGGTTGACAATTTACAAAAGAATAAATAATGTGGTCGTCTGCATGATGAACTTTAAATTCAGCAGATGGAAATTCTACTGAAAGAATTTCACAAATCTTTTGTAATCTATCACGTGTATCTTCAATGATCGAAATTTCATTTAAAACATCATCTGAAATCTGTTCTTTTACTTTCATTATAATCTCCTATTCAACATCAAAAATTTCAGTTACAACATCTCCACAATATTTTTCTGGAATTAAAAACGCCAAACTATTTTCTTTTAATTTTTCAACAATTTCCAAAATATCATTGTCCAACCACCACAACTCACCATTAAAAAGCGCAATGATTTCTGATGTATATTTAATATCCCAAAATAAATCAAATACATAAGGCAATCTTGGATTTTTTGCATTAGGAAAATCTTTTAAATCGGGACGTTGTTTCCAACCTTCTGTTTTAGATTTTAAAATAGATTCTCCATCGCCACCTTCACGGTAAAAACTAACTAATTCTCTTTCAGGATGTCTTCCATCCCAACCTGTAGTTTTTACAATACTTCCATCAGGCAATTCATAAAAAACACCAATAATATCTATCATTTTATTCACCTTTCGTTTAATTTTAGAATGAGAATATTATATCACACTAAAATCATAATGTCAAGATATTTTTCCATTTTTTATTAAATTTTTTATTCTAATTTCTACAGCCTTCGTTGAAACCTTGAATCTTCCAGCAATCGTATATGTGTCTTTCGTAGTATCATACTCATCAATAAATTCATCAGATGGCATCAACAATCCGCAAGCAAACCAATTAGCTTGAAATTCAGCAATCCCTGCTAGACTTCTTCTAGCTCTTTCTAACTTAATTTCACCTTGATTAGAATGAATGAAATAATGACCCAAATCATGAGCTAAATCAAATCTATCACGCAAAGGCCCAGTGTACTTATTGAAATGTACTGTAAAATTATTATGTCCTTCAACTAATTTTTAGCCATAATAATTTTTGCCAACCTTTTCAATTCTATAATTTTTCTCTAAAATTTCAGCATCCGTTATCATCTAACTTATCTCGCTCAATAATAGGCGTTGTTTCTACTAATTGATCTAATTCATGATCGAAGTAAAAAACTCTATCTCGGTATTCAACCTTTTCTAGCCATGTTAAACTTCTTTCTAAATCATATTCGTCGTAAATGTGTCGATAACCAATAATATGTACATTTTTAAATGAATTATCAACATTATTATCGAATCCATGAAAATGATTGAGTAACGATTCAATCATTTTGAAATACTTTGATTCAGTACTAGACGAAATCCAACTTGGAACTTTTACAGCATAGTAAATAGTTTCATCATTCTTAAATTCTTCTGGAATATGATTTATAGCTTTCAAAACATATTCTTCAGCAAACTTATTTTCTGGTTCCTCTGTTACAGGATTAATACCGTAAATGTAAAATAGTTTCATGTTATTTACCTTGTTTGATCCACTCAGATAATTGGGCATGACCTAAGAAACTTTCAGATGTAGAAAGAGAAGTATATTTTTCCCAATTTTCGTAAATCACTACCCCAAACAACGCTGTAATGGACAAATTGATAACCATAATGAATAATGAAATAATGAATGATAATTTACTATATTTTAAAACAAGTGTAATTTTTTCATCAGATGTTGTCATTTTTTTCTCCCGAGTTTAATTTAAAAAAGGAGTAATCTTTTTAACAGATAACTCCTTTTTCTTTTTTTAAAGAACTTGATTTCTTACAACAGAAAATATTATGCGGTCGGTGCTTCTTCAACCTGGACAACTTCCAAATTGGCTGTTTCAGCCAATAATTTTTCAATCAGTGTACCTTTTGCTAAGGTAACGATTGACGTTTGAAGTGTCAAACGACTTAATTCACCTTCCACTTTTTGAATATCAGCCAAAAGATTTTTTGCATCATCTGTTAATGTTTCTACATTATAATGATTATCACCAATACGAATTGTTTCCATAATTTTCTTCCTTTTAAAGTTTTTGTTAAATTCAAAAATAATTATACAATATTTTTTCTACTTTCTAGATCTTCTCGCAATTTTGTTAAAATTTTTCCAAGCAAATTTTGACCTTGCCAATTTTCTAGTGATGTTTTGGAAGCTTTTTCTTCATCTAATCCAATGCCCCAAACCTTATCAAATGGAGATGCTTCAACAAGTAACGTATTTCCTGTTTCAAAAAGTTCTTTTAACAATTTTGGGTTTTGTGTAAATTTTAAATAATTTCCATTATAAACAATCTGTGTTTTATTGGCATCCCAAAGATTTTGATCGAAATTTTTAATTTTTCTTCCAAGTTCTTGTTGTTCTTTTGGGGTTTCGGTTTTTAAGATTTTTAAACTTAATTCTGTATCATTCATCAAAATTGCTTTATAATACATCATATATTGCTCAGCACATTTGAATACAATACCATCTTGCTCAAATTCTGATTTCGCCCATTGTGATAATTTACCTCGCCAAAAGAAGTGATATACATCATAAGAATTGCGTAGTCTTGCACTAGAAAAATCAACCTCCAAAGCAGGCACATTTTCAGATAATTCTGCCAATTCACCGGTTTCTTCATGCTGGTAGTCAACTTGCTCTTCAGCAATTTCTTCTTGCAATGCTTCAATTGATAATGCGGCCGTTTCTTCCTCTTGTTCTACAATAACTGTATCGAGAGGCAATTCTTCAGCTTTAGGTTGAGAATTTTCAGAAACTTCTGATTTTTTTGGTGTGGCATTTTGCTTAAATCTTCTCGTTGTTGGTTTTTTCGCCATTTTCATACTCCAAAAATTAACTTTTAATAAATTCTAAACTGTTATATCAAGATGTAAATAGCTGATAGACTAATTAGTCCATAGCATAATATAATTGAATTTAGTTATAATATATGCTAACATGTTTTCAGTAAATAAATCGATTAGTTGTGATCTATCATTAAGTAATGCAAACATCATACTAACTCCAATTCAATTTTATTTTGGTTGACTTTTTCAGGTTGATCTACAATTTCTTCCGAATCTTTAATTTGTCTATTTTTAATAATTTTTTGGCGTCTTTCTTCAGCTTTTTTCAATGCTACTTTTAATTTTTCTAACATATCGATCATTTTATCTGGAGTATCACTTTCATGGTTGATTTCCCAACAACTATAAGCAAATTGAACATCATACCCAAAAATATATTTGATACCCAACCATACACGTTTATACCAAGGCAAATAATGACCTAACATCACCTCTGCATAAATCGTAGGAAAAGACCAATCATCCTCCGCTACATTCTCATCCAAATCGAGAACAAATCTCAGAGTATGGTCAAAACTGTGACACGCGCATTCAAAATATTCTGATCCATCTAACATAACTTTCTTCCTAATTTTTAATTAAAGTTTTTAATAATTATACAAAAAATCATCAATGAATAACTCTAGTGAATGTTCGTCGACTTAAATGCTTGTCAGTTGGTGTTCAATCCTATCCGCCCATTAGAAGAAGTTATCCCATCAAAGCAGTTTAAGAGTTATTCATTGATGGTTCTAATTCATCATTATTAGCAACTTACTAAAATTGGTAATAATGATGAATTAGAACCATCGGTCCGGTAAGACCGATGTTTTTCCTTACGACTATACTTAGTTTTATCATCTACTACACGTAATCTATACAATGGAATCATCACCATCGATTTTGCTTGACTTTTTCTTTTCTTACTCATTTTCTCCTCCAAACTTTAAAATTTAAGTTTTTAAACTATGAGTTATTTTACCATATTAAATTTGATTTGTCAAGAACTTTATTTCTCAATCCAAAAATAAACAGCTTGATGTTCACATTTTGAGGACGCAACAAATCTTGTTAATTTTGTCAACATAGCATCAAATTCCGCGTCTGAAATATCGCAAACAGCTTGCACAAGCATTTGCTTTAAGTTATGTTGTTGGGCAATATCAACTCTTGTGGCTTTCTTTGAAGCCATATTTTTATATCCTGTTAGTCTTAATTCCATACAAATATCTCCATCAATAACATAGTATTTATCATTTTCAAAAAAAAAGACCGTAGAAACAGTCTTTTTATTTATTTATTTATTTGATTCTTTTAATCTTACAAGATTCCTTCAGATTGTAACACTTTAACATGATCATCAGTCAAAGCAATTTCCGTTTTGATATTTAACTCAAGAACTGTATCTGTCGTTGCAAGTTTCTTTTTCTTCAATTCACTAATTGAAGTTTTTGCATTATCAATATCTGCTTGAGAAACAATTGACGTACTCAACGAATCTCGTCCATATCGATCTTCAGTCGTTGACATCTTTTGTAACTTACCTTTTAAAACAGTCAAATCGGTTTGAATATTTGCATTGATAATTTGTTCTAATTGACCAATACGTTTATCCATATAAGCAACTTGACTTAACATCAAACTGATATTTGATCCAGCATTTGCTTGACCAACCAAACCACGAATAAAATACAATGTAGATAAAAGATCTGTACGACGTTTATCATCTTTTTCCATCTTTTCTCTAGCGGTTTTTAATTCTTGTTCGACATCTTGAAATTCTGAAATGTCAATGTTTGTCCGTAAGTTAATTGATTTAAGTGCTTGTTGAATTGAATTTTGGATAGCATTTGCTTTGCGTAAAGAAATTTTCATTTTTAACTCCGACAATTTGACAAAAATAATAGGGTGGTGTTATGAAAGACCGAGTGGTATGAGGACAATTAACAAAAGTCAAAATACAATAAACAATAAACAAGACTGTATATTTTAACCCAGCAAATGACAAATTTATTTTTAGGGGTTATTGCACACAGTTTGAAAAATCCCGGTAGTATAACCGCCAGTATTTTTCTCCAGTATGTAGCTAATATTAATTAGCGATATTCATACTCTCATCTATCTTTCACTTCACCGTTCATCTAAACTCTCCGCAGCTAGTTTAAATGAATTTAAATTTTTATGATGTTTCTAATTATACATTAAAATCTTTTATTTGTCAAGATATTTTTAAATTATTTTAAAAATCTCCAGTACCTCTATTTAACTCGTTAGGTTCGTAGTATTTTGTGTCTGGTTTAAACTTGTATCCTAAATCCGCAGTGAAAAAATAATGTTTATCATTGTGATTGAAATAAATCCAAACCAAATCATGATCGAAACCAAGAACAACACCTTTTCCAGATTTCAACATACTTTGCATAGCTTTTGGAGCCTTATAAAAAATATCAGTTTGTTCTAAAAATTCTGGTTTCAATAGTTGAGAATTACCAATAACCGTAGCCATTGTACTAACATCATAAAAAGCGGGAATGTTGCTTTTGACACAGGTTCCTTCATATTGAAATTCCAGCCTTTCAGCTATTTCGTTTTCTAAAAGATGTTTAAGTTTCATGATGTTATTTCACTTGTTTGTATTTGATTTGTTTGATTAAACACTGGCAAAACCGCCGCATTACCTCTAGTAACAGATACTAAATTGAATTTTGTCAATACATCGGTTACACCACCAGAAAATAAATTAGCTGATGTAATCTTTGCTTGTTTTTTAGAATCATTTTCATCTGGTAAAGTACTGGTACTTTCGGTATCATCGTTTGATTTTGCCAAATTATTAAAAAGAATCATTGGGTGTGTTTCAAACGATTCGTTAAGAGTTTTACTTATTTTTCCCCATATGTTTGCAATATATTTAGATATTTCATCACTTCCTGATGAAATAACATCTTTTGGCATATAAGTTAAGATAGAAATCAATGCGGAAACAACAGATTCTTCATTTTTTATTTCTCTATTTAAAGCTTCAGCCTTAAAGAAATAAAAACCGTTTTCCATTTTAAAATATTTATCATCTACCACAGAATCATCATATGGTACAACCTTATAAATTGTATTTGTGTCTTTATTAAAAACCCTCATATAATAAAACTTGGTATCTTTTAATCTTTTACTAATCTCAACAAATAACCCTAGAGAATCAATTATTTCTTTTTTTGCCGTTCTACTCAATTCTCCAGCGGAAAACGCTTGAGAAATAGTTCTCGTTGTTGTCCCTCCTGGTATTGGAGTGGTTAATTTTCCAGTAAGCTTTACAAATTTATCACTACCATCATCGGCATATTTACACATATCTTTAAACACATCAACATTTTCCTGCACGGAAAATATCAAGCTTAAATTATCGAAAACCTTTTGCAATTTCATCATTTCAGGAAAATTTGTCATTCTTCCTTCTTTCCCAAGTTTGATTGGGTCTCCTGCTTTGAAAGACTTAACTTCATATCTCTGTCCATTTAAAGAAATATCAAACGACAACGACCCACCAGAAACGATGACATGTTGAGGAAATAGAAATTCGATAATACGTTCACCTTTACCTTCACCATCAAATTTTAAATCGAAAATTTTTGAAGGTAGACCATCAAATTTATATTCCTTTTTCTCTCCAGGTTTATTTTTTACAGGTAATGAAATAGTTTTACCATTCAAATTTTCAAAAATTTTAAAGCCAATTCTAATAAGCTTAATAATATTTGCAGTTGGTTTTGCCTGATCCAATTTACCATCATTACTTATATTGTACCATTGTTGTATTCGTTTGAAAGATAAATCATCTGTTTTTTCTAACATGGCTTTAAAAAAATAAGAAAAATCAAGCCCAGAATTAAAATGCACTTTTTCTAAAATTTTTATAATTTTTTCTATTGGGTCTTGAGATAATAATATATCTAATTTTTTTCTAGTAGTAACCAATTCTTCATTTTTTATTCTATCAAAATTTGATAATTCTTGCGCCAAATAAGAAATATATGTTTCATCTCTAATATCCTTGGTTTTTTCAATTCTTATTTTTTGTTTTAGTATTTTCTTTTCTAATTTACTTTCGGAAACAAATTTGTTTATTTCTTCAATCACAGCATTATTAATTTCAAAAGTAGCTTCATCTTCATCATTATATTTTAGTAGCATGTCAAAATATTCATCAAGCGTAGCGTTGGTAGAACTTAATGTTGTAATTTTTTTATTTATTTTTTTGCCAAAGGCTGCAATTTTACCGTCATTAGTTGAATTCACGATGGCGGCAGTGGTCTCAGCGTTTATTCTTGATTTAATTTCTTCAGCATAAGCCGAAATCATAATTTCAAAATTAAATTTTTCTTTAATCGTTTGCAAAGTTTCTTTCAAACTATCAATATTATTATTCTTCAAATCTGAAATTTGTTTTTTAAAAGTTAAAAAATCTGATTTATCTTTTTCAATTTTATAATTAAGCGAATCAAGAGGTGTTTTATAATTTTTATCGTTTTTTGATGTTGTGATTTCACTTGTCAAAACATTTCCAAAATCTTCAAATTCATTAAAGAAAGAACCAACTTTGTCTATTAAATTGTTAAAACAAATATCAAAATTATCAGCAGCATCAATATCTTTAATTTTATCGCTCAATTCATCTTTGCTTACATAGGCTGAATATGACAAATATTTTGCTTGTAAAACTTCCGAAAAAGTTCTTACATCCTTATAAAATAATTCTACTTTACCTTTCAAATTCGCATTCATTTCCCTACCAAGATTAAGTGCTGGAACAGCACTTAGAAATACATTGAATGATTCATTTAATGCAGCGTAAGCCATCATAATGAAAAACGGATACTTCATAAGTTCCGTTACCAAAATAGAATGTTTATTATCGAAAGCAGGACGCAAAGATTTTCTCAATCTCACTCTGTCACCGTAAAATTTTTTTAATTTTGGTGTTAAATTTTCAATAAAATGAAGAACGGATTTACTAACATTTGTAGAATCTTTATTACCTGCCTGTATAAATGAAGATTTTTTAAGATCAGCATCATCATATTTTGAAAAAAAGAAATCTTTTTCAGCAGAGGTATCATTTTTTTTAATAGTTAATAATCTTCCTTGATTAAAGATAAATTCTTCATTTGTTTTATAGTTTTGTTCTGGTCGTTCATAATTAAAGCTATTATAATCTGTGAAAGGACCAACAAAAATACTGTTAAATAACATAAAAATATGTTTGATGTTATCAGGCTTAAAAGCAGATTGTAAAGATTCCTTGAATACTTCTGCGGATATTTCAAAACCGTTACTATTATCAAGCAACAATTCAACACTGTGATTCTCCATTATCATCTGCATTCGTCTATATTCATCTTCATCAAATGGTGAAAAAGACCCAAGAGTTCTATAAGCTAAATATTCGGACAATTGTCTTTCAGGTTCCCAACTCGAAAATTCTTCCAAAACTTTCTTTTTCAGTTTGTTTTTTTCATCTTGCATTATCGTACCTCTTTTTTAAGATTATTTATTTTAAAATTCTACAATTCAAATACTCGAAATAAAAAAAATGGATTTATCAAAATACTAAATCCCCATAATATTTTAAAATTGCAAACAAATAAATTATTTTTTCAATCTATTATTAATTCTATTTGAATCAGCCATAGGAGATTTTGAAATAACATCTGCTAATTCATCTTGTAAAGTTTTAATTTGTACCAACGATTCAGCATTTTTCTTTTCAAGAGTAGAAATGGTATATTCCATTTTTTGATAAGTAGCTCTCAATTCATTCATTTGTCTCGAAGAATCCGCGGCATCTTTACTTTTATCAGCTGAATATTTTGCTAAAAAAATAGCCACAAATAAACAAACACCAGTCACAATATACATCACATAAATCATTTTTCCACCTTATATTTTTAAAAGAACGAAGCTAGTGTACCTACACTAGCACCAACACTAGAAGCAGCCTTACCTAATACCCCACCAACCTTTTTAGCTATTTTTTTTGCATCCCTAACAGTGACATCAATAGCACCATCTAAATCTCCAACAGCATTTGCTAAGTTATCAACCTTTTTATCTAAAGCTTTAACTATGCCAGGAACAAAACTACGTTTTGTTCTTTTGAACATAATATCGACATCTTTCACTTTTAATCTTTTAAGAACAGACTCCCAAGAAGACAAGTCACCATCATAAGAACTAGCTTCAAACATTCCGCCGACACTTTTTAATAGTCTAAACTTTTTAGCCCAAGGTTGTAAATCACCTTTGAAAATATCGTTTTCAAGAAACATTCTGTTCAATGTAATGGCGTTGCCGACATCCCAGTTTGAAATATCGGAATCAATTGTGCATGTTTTCTCAAGCATATGCGAAAAGTCAGAAACGTTACTCACATCCCAGTTTTTCAAATCAGCTTTTACTTTTGAACTTGAAAACATATGACTTAAATCTTCAGCATTCCAAGATGTTAAATTTATCACCATGTTTTTAGCACCTTCAAAAAATGATTCAAATGTTGAAGTTATTTTAATTTTTCTAAGTAGTTCTTTATTTGTAAAATCAGGGGTTTTATTTCCACTCTTAATGGCATCAGCAATAATTCGTGGTACCATTTCTTTCGCATTAGAAATTCCAAACTTTTCATCAATTCTATTGCTTTCAACGTCTTCAAAAATTTCTGACAACGTCTGTCTTTTTTTATTTTCTTCCATCTTATCACCAAAAATTCAATTTTTGATTATTTATTAAAGGAAATAAAAAAAGACAAAAGGTTCGCCCCTAATGCCCATCTTCCAATTTAATGGATTCTCATGCGGAACATTCTGAACTCAACGCTGTTTGTCTTTCTTGTTTTAAAATTTATTTTGGTAATGACTGGCATAAAACCTAGTATGCCAGTTTAATAATTATACAATATCTGATGTAAAAGAAGTAATTTGCGGTGTTCCATCTTCAATAAAAACAATAACAGGATCATCATATCCTAATGCTACAGTAGAGTTATAAACATCAACCGCATTTTTACCAAATGAAATAACGTTTCCGTCTCCAAAATCTTTAAAGCTAACATACAAGCTAACATATATATTAGCATGTATTGATAAATCTTTCATATCTCACCCAAGTCTGTATTTAAAAAAAGTTTTAAGCATTCTCAACATATATTCATTCGGGTTTCTATACAAATGACATTCTTTGAATCCAACCCATTCAGTAGCAAATTGAACAACCGCACCAGAACGACTAACACCAGCGATACAATGAACAACAACGTCATATTTCATTTCAAATGCAAAAAGTAAAACTTTTACAATTTCTTCTACTTGAGATATTCTTACTCTAAAAGGCCAGACAATATCAAGCTCATCTTCAACATCAGAAAATTCAAATTGAAAAATTTGTTTAAATGGATATTCACATTTTGGTTTTGGAAAATCGACACACGGGTCTACAATCTGAATTAGGATTGCTTCATTATCTTCCGTTGGGTGGTTAAAATTACCGTTTTTAATGTCGTGATAAGAGACATTCTGAATGTTATGCGTCATAGCAAATGTTGTCCGAAAGTGTTATAAAATTGCTCATAATCATATTATACCACGAAAGCACCCTATTGTAAAGTGTTTTAAAGAGCGGTAGTCGGAAATGATGAATGTTAATAAAATCAATCAGTTATAGTATATTGTCCGGAGGGTATGCTTTTTCAAGGATAAGACCCGCATATTCTCATGAGGTAAGAACGTTCTAACCTACAGGTTGAAACAGTTCTGACAGAATTAACACGCAGTCGAGAATCAAATTAAACGTATCGTAATCGAATGGAAATCAACGTGGAATTGCAACAAAAACAAGCAATAATCAAGCGGCAATCGGTTGATAATCAAGTGATAATCAAGTGATAATCAACCGATAATCAGGGTTTTACACGTTTTGTAATACCTCAGAACGTGAATAGTCGAAAGGAAATTTTTTTTGTAAAAAATTTAAATAGATTTAAAATTCCTTGAAAATCAAGGAAAAAAATAACGCTAATCAGAACCTTTTCTTTTTTTTATACTTTCTACTAGCTCGTCTACAATTTTTCTTGATTCTTTATTGTGCTCACTATCAAATTTGAATATTCGCGTTGTTTTTTCATAGCAATAACTTCCCCCATCTAAATTAAATGGGTCATTAATGCAACTTGCGAAAGTTGCAGAAACTGTCGCTTTATTCAATGCCGGGTCAACCATTGAATAAAATGGTAAGGAGAATGTAAATACTAGTAGGTTTAAAGTTAAATATTCCATTTTTAGTCCTTTTAAAAAATAAATATTTATCACCAACAACCTTTTAGAGTAGCCTAAAAATGAGAGAGATTAGCGAACAATTAGTAGAACAAATCATTGGAAGAATCTATAGAGATACAGTCGTATCAAAGTCTCCAGATTATTTTGTCAAACATACTTATAGCTACAATGATTTTAAAGAGCTAACTTCCAAAGAAGTTTTTCATAGTATTATAGGTTTCTTACCAAATGTAACGTACCGTGATGCGCCTTTCATCTTGAGTGTTACATTCGATAAGCGATCCCATAATTATGAAATAACTGTAAAGAATCCTATTATGTAAGTTTTCTTAAACAAGCATTAGTTAAACTAGTATGCGTCCAACCTTCTTTTGTTGGGTGGCATAATTCAATAATATAAAAACTATTGTTTTCTGCAAACTGTGCTGATAACCCAACGATTGTACATTCGGTATTTTCAAATTCCCAATTAGGGGTCGAATGAATGATTGCTTTTTCATTTGGTTCGAAAAGTTGTAATTCTCTCATAAATTTTCCAAAATTATTGTTTAAATAATGTGCCTGAACCAGTAATTTGATTAACACCATTAAAAAGCATTGATGCTTTACTTAAAGTATTATCAAAAACCAAAACAAATGTCAATTCATCTTCTGTTCCAGCAGAGAATGTTGCTTTACCAGAACATGTTGCTTTATCCAATGTGTAAGTTCCGTATTCTTTTGTAAATTTTCCTTCTTCCGTAATATAACCGTGACAACCAGATACGTGAGATACTGTTGCACCACCTTTACCATCGAATTGAAAAAAACCAACAGAGGAACAACCTAAAGGAATTTCAGTTCTTTGTGGAACATTTGTTGTTGGTTTAGTTTCATTATATTGACCCATATATGCCGCAGTGAAAGAATAATTACCTTTTAATGCTTCTGAACCTTTGCAACCCGCTGCATCTGCTGATGCTGAAATACTGATACTAAAAATGGTTGCTGCTAAAATTAATTTTTTCATTTTGAATCTCCGATTAGTAAAGTTGATGTGGTTATTATATCACAACGAAAATCAAATGTCAAGAACTTTTTTTAATCTAATAAAATATTAATTGCTTCAAGTCCATTCTTCTTGATGACGATGGCGCGGTCATCAGGAACATTTATATCTGTAGGATTGATTCTTAATAAGGTTGCGTTAGGTACATGGGTATGAATGAATTCACTCATATGTCTAATAGTTGGTACAGCTTCACCTGCTCCAATTTCAATTAGGAGAATTTTGTGCGTACCTTGGTCATATTGCTGCATGAATTTTGTAAATGTCCGTGATTGTGTATTTGTTTCTTCTTTATCAAAGCCAACATCATAGCCAAAGAACATGACATTTGGTCTTGTAGTACCACCACATTTTTTACAAAGAGGTACACCGTTTTTTAATGTATAGGTTTCTTCATCAATGTCGAAGTATGTATCTTCTTTTGATTCCCAAATATCCTTACAATCATGACATTGGAATTTTTTTAATCTACCATGGATTTCATACACATCTTTAAAACCTGCTTTGTGATGAGCACTATCAATATTGGAAGTAACAACAAAATGTCCTTCCTTTTCTTCCATTAATTTTAAAAGTTTGAAATAACCTTCATGTGGTTGTGCTTTAACATAATTATTGTATCTTTCACCATGAAATGTCCATGCTAGCTCATTTTGATTTTTAAATGCTGTTTCTGTCGTTAATTCGGTGTATGATACTTTATTATTTTTAATTGAGTTTAATGAATTGGTTGTGTTTCTAAATGTATCAAGACCTGAATCGGCGGACATTCCTGCCCCTGTTAATAACACAATGACTTGGGAATCATTAATGAGCTGCTTTGCTTTTTCAATTGACATATTGATTTCCTTTTATTGTTATTATACTCTATTCGTGTTGGTATTCGATAATTGCCTTGTTCAAAATTTCAATAGTTTCTTTAGCATTTTTAGTGAAAGCTTCTTGAGAAAAAATACCAGTCAGTCTGTATTCTTTGATGTAAGTAGTATGATCTTCACAATCTTCTAACTTTCCTGTAACGGATTGTAGAATTTCTAATTTTACATCTTCAGTAGTTTCCTCTAACCATTTATCAATTCTAACTTCACAATCGTATTTTTCTTCATTTTTCTTTATGTCTACTTCTATCCAACCTTCTTCATCGATTACTTTATAACCATTTTTAATAAGTGCATCTAATTTTGCTTTTGATTTGTTGTAAAATGGTAGACTTGTAATTGATTCTTTGATTAAACCCAATCGATGTAATCTTTCTTCAGATTGTTTTTTGATATTAAATTTAATTTTAGTAACTTGCAATCTTTCTTCTTTTGTTGGTTTTTCTTTAATCGGTTCATAATTTACAAATATATCCGATTTTTCATTTATTTCTTGTACAGCTCTTTTTAAAATATTTTGATTTATTATAGCCCATTTTTCCTTTTTACCGTTTGAAACGTTTAATAGGTCCAAACAATCATTATAATTTAAAATTAAAACTTCTAGACCTTCATAATCTTTTAATATCTCATAAAGTAGTTTTGAATATTTCGAGACCATAGAAAACTGAATCTTAAAAAACATTTTTGAAAAATATTTCTTAACATCTATAAATCTTGTAATTAAGGTATTTGAAAGACCGAGCCTAATTGTTTTTTTATCGGAGAATATCTTATGCTTTGAAATCTTCATTTCCAAAATAAATCTAGTAATAATCATTTCATCAATATCTTTATTTTTCCCTAACGAATTCAAAATAATCTTAACATCGGATAGATCATTTAATGTTTTGATTAGAGTATTGTATTGATTATTTTTATATTTGTTAATTGCCTTTGAAATATCTTGAATTGGAAAATAGAATTCAGTCATACCAGATTCGTTAATTACCATTTTTTCTTTAATGATAGTTTCCCTAACTCTATAATAAATGAAATTTATCAAATCTATTTGCATTGGATTCATTTCATAAAGAGTTGCCGAATCATGCTTATTTTCTTTCGTGAAGATTATTTGTGTTAGTTCACTTGGTTTATTAAACTCCATCATTGCAGTATTTATTTTTTCTTTCATGATATTCCCCATCTTACTTTGTGTGTATATTATACATTATATTTATAAAAAAATATGAATATAAAACACATAATCACAGTTTTTGATGATGGATTATCAGAACACAAAATACGATTGAATATTTTTATAGAACACAAAGTATGATGTGTTTTCCTGCTTTTGAACACAAAGTATGATGTGTTTTTCATCGCTAAAACACAATCCGTGATGAATTTTTAAAAATAAATCTTAAAAAAGCCCTTTAGAATAATGTGGTTTCGCAGGTCAAAATCCGCCTAAAGAATAGATTTAAAGAATATTAAAGAGGAACAGCTTTCTTGAGGAATTTATTTGCTTCGCAATATTAAAATCAAAAATCATCAAATTTAGATCCAAAAATACACCGAAATACAAATTATCAGGAACTTGAAATTATTGAGCTAAAACACCATATTTTAAAGGACGTTAAAATCAGCAAAAATTAAATGAAAAAAAGTTCTTAACAAACTTGGAATTTCCGTGGTATAATTTTTCACAAAGGAATATTTAATTTAGGAGATATGACAATGATTGGTATGAAAGTTATGTGTGGAAGGGATAAAGATGGTTCATCAACGAAAGCTGAAGCAATTATCACATCAATTCCAACTGAGCAAGTTAAACAAACCAAAGGAAATACTGGCGGAGAAGTAAGTAAAGGTAGTGAAGAACAAAAATGTTGCAAGTTTTATTGGAAAATCTCATTCCGATGAAACCATAAAAAAAATGAGAGAAACGCATAAGAAAAACAAACACCAACAAGGTGAGAAAAATTCACACTATGGTACGATGTGGATAAATCATCCGATTGAAAAACTTTTCAAATCTATTAGAAAGGAAGATTTTCCAGAATTTGAAAAAAATGGTTGGTTGAAAGGTAGATCTTTTACTTCTGAACGAGATTTAGAAAAAAGAAGAAAAAAAGAAGAACTTAAACTTAAAAAATTAAATGATGAGTTGTTAAAAGAACAAAAAGTTGAAAAAGAAAAACAAGAAAAAATACTTCAGAAACAGCTTGAAAATGAAAATAAAATAATTGAATTAAGAAGACTTTATGAGATTTACAAAGTTGAAGGTTTTGATGGTGTGTTGGCAACAGGTTACATATACACCAAGCAAAATTTAGTAAATCAGATGATGCACAATTTACCAGAATTTGTTTCACAAAATGGTAAAAGACGAAAAAATATTGTATAATAAAAGATAAAGGAAGTGTGGGTGAGTTAGTTTAAACCGGCGGACTGTAAATCCGTTGCCACTGGCATCGTTGGGGCAGAGCCAACCGCTTCCACCAGATAAAACATCACTATCGTATAATGGTTAGTACACAAGGTTTTCACTCCTGGAACCGGAATTAGACTTTCCGTAGTGACGCCAAATAAAAAATGTGGTAGAAGTGAGAATCACTGGTGTTAATGGTAACATAATTGTCTTCCAAACAATTGTTACGGGTTCGAATCCCGTGTGATTATCACTTCTACTATGATTTAAAAAGAAAATGTTCTTGTGGCGCAATTGGAAGACGCGTTGGTCTTAGAAACCAAATGTTGTGAGTTCGACTCTCACCAAGAACACAAAAAAACAATACGGTCCTGTAGCACAATTTAGTTAGTGCTAGCAGGATTAAAAAAGAATAACCCCCGTTCGCCTAGCGGACCAAGGCCGCAAACTCATAATTTGTTGATCGTCCGTTCGAATCGGACACGGGGGACCAGTTATAAAAATTCTTTGTAATCATTTGAAATTGACTAATTTATGTTATAATTACAATTAAAAATTGGTAATTAAAATGAAAAGAAAAAAAGTCAAATGTGAATCTTGTGGTTTTGAAATTTCTGTTAATTGTATTAAAAATCACAAAGATACAAAAACATGCATTGCAAATCAAAATGGTAGAACAATAAAACCATCTATCATCGTTACAGACGATTTTAAATGTATTTTTTGTGATAGAGAAAGTACAAGCAAAGGATCATTTGTACAGCATCATATCAGATGTAAGCTGAATCCAGAAATGATTGTTAAGCCATTAAGAACAGAAAAATGGTATGAAGCAATGCGTAGAGGAAAAGAAAATGGCACTGCGACTAATCAGTATCTAAAAGCAAGAAGATTAGGCTTACCAGATCCAACAGTTTCCGAAGAAGTCAGGAAGAAAATTTCTGATGCGAGTAAGAAACGGGAATGGACTGAAGAAAGTAAAAAGAAACTTTCCGAATCAATGTTAAGGGCCGTTGAGAAAAATCCTGAATCTTATACCAAAAATAATGTTTGTGGTAGAGTTAAGAAAATAGATTATAATGGTATCTCATTAAAAGGTAGCTGGGAGTTAAAAACTGCTCAATGGTTAGATTCATTAAATTTAAAATGGACGCATGAAGAAGGACCATTTACTTATTTTTGGGAAGGGAAGAACAAAAGCTATTTTCCAGATTTCTTTTTAGAAGAGCATAACGTTTATTTGGAAGTGAAAGGTTATAAAACCGAAAGAGATGAAGCTAAATGGTGTCAATTTCCACATAAGCTTATTATTGTTGATAAAGATGTTATTCATTCTTTAGAATCAATTTCACTAAATGATCTGATCGAAAGAAAAGAATTTTTAAAAGATGTAGTTAAGCAATATTCTGATGAAGAAATAATTGAAGCTATAAAAAATTCTATGAATGCATACCAAGTGATACAACAATTAGATTTGAGATATAGTCATATTCAAGTTATTACAGACATCATGGAAAAATATAATATCGGTTTTTGGATTGAATCACCAAAAGAGAAAAAAATAAAAAAAGTGGTTGAAAAACAACCAAAACAAATTAAAATTAAGCTACCTAAAGTAATTACGGCAAATTCTCATTCGGAAGAAACAAAATCTAAAATTAGTGAATCGGCTAAAGGAAAACATGAAGGTGAGAAAAATTCTCAATTTGGAAAAATGTGGATTCATAACCTGGATGAGAAAATCAGCAAGAGCATAAAAGTCGATGAGTTTTCGCAGTTTGAAGCAGAAGGCTGGTTGAAAGGTAGAAAAATGAAATTTTAAAAAAGATTCAAAAAGTTCTTGACAATCAACATAAAAACTGTTATAATAAACCCATAAATTAGAAAAACAAATAAATACCTAATAAATTGGGATACCTAATAAATTGGGAGAATAAAATGAAAACCGAATTAGAATTAACAATTGCAGAAGCAACATCTTTACTTAAAGTGATGGAAGTTTTTACTTACAGAATTTTAGATATTGTTCCTTCTTTTAAATTAGTTAGAGATGAAAATGGACTTTCAGTTGTTGGAACAATTCCTACCGTTAATTCTCATGATGTACTTGATAAAACCACAGTGATTGAATTACACGAAGCTGGATTTGAAGCTACTTTAGACGGTGAAGTACTAACTGTAAAACTTTTAAAAGAATAAGAAAAACTTGTATGATTTTCTAAATGAGAAGATAGGCTCCCCCACTCACCAGGCCTCTTAACAATGCACAAATAGGTTTCCTAAGAAGTGGTTTTGTAGCCTTATACACTATCTCAAATAGATTACAAGTTCTCACAATCAAAGCCTCTTAATAATGCTCAAATATTGATTCTGAGTTTTTTAACATTAGGATTTAAGTATGAATTTTGAAAAAGCACCAACTTTATTTGATTTTAGTAAAATATTTGATGAATATTTGAAAGATTGTATGGATACACAAGGGAATGTTTCATCACATACTTTTCCTGCTAATTTAACTGTTTTTGATACTGATATGATAATGAATATCGAATAGTCGAAATCAAACAAGATTATTTAGGTGGTTGTGGTTGTCCAAGTGGTATAGAAATTGTAATTAAAAAAGAATAATGGCACCTTGCTAGAGTGGTCCAATAGGAGGGTTTGCAAAACCCTAAAGTCAACGGTTCGAATCCGTTAGGTGCTTCCAGTTTCGTTTAGATGAATGAAATACGAAGGTGTCATCGTAGACTATATGTCGAATACATATCAAGGTGGAAGGGCTGCAGACCTAGTGTGATGGATTACCACTGTGTCTTATTATGAAGCACGTTTTAAGACTGACAACTTGGAAAGACAAGTAATTTTTAACAAACTATCGGATACCAGTCTAATATTGGTTGACACCTCCGAGATAGCTACGGTTAGATGCTAAGTTAAAGCTTGATGATAGTTTGTTAAAAATTTAAAAAAATATCTTGACAGCATTGAATTATTATTGTATAATGAGTATAAATAAAAATACTAAATTTTAAAAATAATAACATTGAACTACAAGAAAAGATTACATCGCAATTGAAAATACGAAGCGGTCTTAACGGTCCGCCTAAAAACATCCTTTTTGATTCTGTCAGTGTTATTATTTTTGGAATTATTCCGGAAAGGAAAATTCAGAACAATTTTGGAGAGTTCGCATAACGGTAGTGCAGCAAACTTGAAATTTGCCGAAGCCAGAGATGGCTTTAAGAGTTCAAATCTCTTACTCTCCTCCATTATTAGATATGAAGTTGAATGTTAAAAAAGGTTAAAAAACATTTGACAAACACTAAAAATTATTGTATAATGTATTCATAGTTTGAAAGTGTTACAAGCTCTTTAACAATTTAAATAAAACTTATTTAGAAAATTATTGTATAAAAGTATTCATCATAAAAAGTTTGATGTGTTCCGGGACAGACGCAAGGTGTGTCAGCAGGCTGTTAACCTGTCATCGGCTGGTTCGATTCCAGCTCTCGGAGCAGATCAAATTTGATGAAAAAAAATGCAGATGTAGTTTAATAGTAAAATGTCGGAATTCCATTCTGAAGATGTTGGTGCAAATCCAATCTACCTGCTCCAAATACAGCCATTAGCTCAGTTTGATAGAGCGCGCAATTTGGGATTGCGAAGTCGTAGGTTTGAATCCTACATGGCTGAAATATAATCTGCCCATATAGCTCAGTATGGGATCCAACAATGGGGCTGTATTTCAACTGGACAGAAAAATTGGTTTCTACCCAATAGGTTGGGGGTTCGAGTCCCTCCAGCCCCACAGTTAAAAATCCTAACAAATAATTTTGTTAGGATTTTTTTTGTCTTTAAATTATTTAATTCCAATTGCCGATTTGATACTTTCAACATCTAGTTGGTGCTCTTTCAAAATAAAAATGTTATCATATACTGAATTTAAATATTCCCATTTTCCAGGTTGTTTTTCATTTTGTATTTTTTGAACCCAATCACTTTTTGGTTCTAAATAAACGTCCCATGATGGAATATAAAAATCACTGTAATAATTATGTGAAAAACCTTCAGCATCTATCCATTTTAAAGGTTTTGGACGAATCCATTCAATTTCAGCTGCATCTAAACTCTTAGCTATTTTAACTTCCCAAGATGAATCCATTTTTATTTTCTCTCCACTAACCATTGTATATTCATATACTTTTTTACCACAAGGATTTTCTCTAGAAAAAGCATATTTTTGTATTTTTAATCTTGTTTCTTTTGAATGATTCTTACCAAGTATGTATGGTATTATTCTACCGCTTTTAACACCTTCACTATAAGATTCACCAATTTTTTTAACAATCTCATTAGTTTCTTTTGTCAAACCTTTGTTCCATGCTGTTCTAGTACCCGATTTAAAATTATCATTATTTGCTGTAAATCCGATCCCATCACCATGAGTTCTCCAAATGTGAGATAAAATACCATTTTTAGAATATTCTAATGAGCAATTAGGACAAGCATATTTTCCAGATTCGGCTTTCCAGCTTTCATCTAGTTTTAAAGTTTGTTTTGATGAATTATTATTTTCTTGATTTCTCAAACATGTTTTTGAGTTTAGATGTTTAGTAAAGTTGCTTACAGATACTTCAATACCACAATCTTGACAGGTTATTTTATTTCTAATCATAATACTCTCCTTATGAAATTTTTTTTGTATAATTAAATTGTGAAGGGACAGTGGTTGATTCTCCAACTATTTCTTTAAATTTGGATCGTTTAAAGATTACCTTCACACCTTATTTTACAATTAATTTGAAAAAGATCTTGATTTCTTAAAGTTGTTATGGTATAATTATTTTAAGAAATAAAGAATTGAAAGGTTAGATTCTCGATGGTAGCGTGGTTAGTGAAGCTACCGTAATAGCGTAAACCGACTGTTAGTCGGTTCGAATCCCACCGACCTTTTACACTAATTTTAGGATGAGATGATGCGAAGCAAGATAAGTACAAAACAACAAGATGGATTTAAAATTACTAAGTTTGATGATGGTTCTTTAGAGATTAAAAATCTAAATCTGCCAGTTTTGATTGAGGGTGATACAAAATTGGAAAGCATGAGATCTGGAAAGTTTGAGACATTTTTCAAATGGGTGACTAATGTAAATATTGTTGTTAATGGACGTTGGTGTTTTAGTCATCAGATTTCATAATCTTGATTAAGTTACTTTCATGAAATTAGCACATTTATTAAAACCATTAGAAGAACAGCTTAATGAATATAATTTTGAATCATTGTCTGATGTTGAAGATTATTGGAAAGGATTAGGATTAGATTTCTTTTTACATGAGAAAGATGGTATAATTGAGTTATCAAAGATTATTGTTCCGAAGTCATCAAGAAATACTGGTATTGGCACAAAAGCTATGAAAGCTCTTTTATCATATGCTGATAATCATAACAAAAAGATAATTCTTTCTCCATCGAATGATTTTGGTGGATCAAAAGCTAGATTAGAAAAATTCTATAAATCTTTTGGCTTTGTGATGAATAAAGGAAAGAATAAAGATTATAGATTTCGAGAAACGATGTATAGGAATCCGAAATGAAATTGAAAGATTTAATAACGTTGGCAGAAGTAAAGTTACATCCAAAAAATACATCAAAAACGATTTCTGGGGTTCTAAAAAATAATTCCGTGATTGGTAAAGGTTATCAAGTATTGGTTTATGATTCCAAATCTAAGCCAGATACAGTTATTAAGATTGTTCCTATTTTGGGAGAACATGATTCAGCCTATCAATTTTTAAGATTGTGCGTCAACAATCAAAATAATCCATTTCTACCAAAGATTCATTCATATAAGTCTTATAGCATTAAGGCCTTATCAACAGAAGATAAGCAGTTTTTAGATGATGTTGGTTATTATACATTATCTGATGATTCTTATAAGGCTACATCTATCATGTTTATCGTCACTGAAAAATTGGAAGATTCTGAAAATAAGATAATTTCCGCATTTGAAAAACTAGGTATTCCAACCGAAGATGATTTGCTGCAATATCATGATTATAAGATTGGTATGAATTTGAAAATCTCATATGTAGTAACAAATTATTTTAGAAGTAAGGCAAATAGACTAAAACTTAGAAATTCGGTTGAAAACAAAGATTTTAAGAATGTTATGCGGTTATTGGAGCCATTATTTAAAAATTTTTATCCGGACTTACATATGAAAAATTTCATGGTTAGACAGAACGGAGAATTGGTTTTCAATGATCCGATTGTCCAAAATACTGAAAACCTGGATTTGAATAACTTGTCGGATTTTATTCCTTCAAACGATTCAAAGCGTAAGACTGGTTTTGAACATTTGACACAAGATGAAAAAGATTTAATTAATAAGTACAGAGGTAAAATTTCGTCAACTAAAGATTATAAACAATTGCCTGATGAAGAACAGAAAATAATAAAGCAGGTGTTTAAATCGGAATTTAGATTTTTAAATTGGATTTATAGTTTTTAACTTTTGTATGGTATAATTATTAAGAAATAAAGGGCCTGAATCAGTTTCGACGCAATTGATGAAGCTTAGAGTGCACGTGAAGGTCAGTATCCTTCTAAAAAGACTGAAACTTAAAGTTATTCGCAAATGATGAAACTTACTTAATGGCGGCAATGGCGTAGAGCTACCCCCATTCACTCAACTATCGGTGCCTGTGCTGGTAGAGATAATCTGATTATCGTTTGGGTGTCATAGACACGGGATAGAATCTTATACATTCTGGAAGTATGATTCGAACTATGCGACAGAATATATCTTTTAACATTTTGTTCAGTTTTGTTGAGAGAAGAAAAATAAAATTGAAATAAACGTGTAGCATCTTGGAGTGTAGTGTTTTGCGGACGCGAGGGGCGGTACTCGCCAGGTCCACCAAATAATAATTGAATGGTGTTTTTTCAAATAAATTTTAATTGGGAGAAAACCATGGTAGATGAAGTTGTAAAGAGTAATATTTTAAATCAGATTGATGATTTAGTTTCAAAAGCTACTTTTAGTTTAGATGCTGTTGAGGCTGTTAATAAATTAAAAAACGATTTATCAGCTTTCCAACAAAGAAATGAATTGTTGGAAAAACGAGTTGAACTATTGCAACAAGAATTAAGTAAGAAAAGTGAAACTATTGATGTTTTGCGAGATGACCTTCATGATTGTAAAAATAGAATCAAAGCTTTTGAAGAAAACAAAGTGAAAGCTGATAAAGCGATTTATGATGCTGATAAGTATAAGGCTGTTTCAGAAACGTGGCAACAAGCGATGAATATTGTATTTAAGCCACCACATGTTCGCGAATCTGTTATGTCTACGAAAAGTTCAAATGTGAATGGAATGTGTAATTCAGATTCAACACATAGTTCAGTTATGAAAGATTTTGAATAGTTATAAGTAATAGAAAAAATCGATGATGATTTTTTTTTTGATTTTGGACTCTTTTCCTGGTGAGTTTGAATATTATGAAATTCAGGAACACACAAAAGTTCCAACAAGTTATGTGGAATAATTTTACTTTATTTTGGAGAAAAAAATGAAATTCGTATTTAAAATGTTATTGGTTGGTTTAATGTCTTCAGTTGTTGTTGGTTGTGCTAGTTTAAGTGATGTTGACAACTTGCAAGCTCAAATTACCTCTTTGAAAACTTCTGTTACTCAAGCTTCTGCTGATGCAAAATCTGCGCAAGCTTCTGCTGATGAAGCATTGTCGGCATCAAGAGCTGCAGAATCAGCGGCTAATCGTGCGGCACAGTATGCTCAAGATACAAACAGTAAGTTAGATAGTTTGTTTCGTAAAGCAATGGTGAAGTAATTTAATTTGTTTGGTAAAACTTTATGTATTCTGTATGCAACATAGATCCAACCGATGAAACTGCTCACACGGTACAATTTTCTAGTAAAGAAGAAAAAGATGATTTTTTAACTAATGAAACTAGATTTTGCAACGATGCACAAAAAAATTTGATTGTTTCAAAAGGTAAAGTTGAACGTGAAAAATTCAAAAGACAACTTTTTAATCGAAGAATGGAATTTTTAAAGCGTGAGCATTTTCAGCAACAAGAAAATTATAATTGGGTGAAGATTATTGTGGATCAACTTGATGACGATGATAATTCACCACAACCACCATCAAATAACTTTACAGTTTTCTAATTTTTTCAGGGGATCATCTTCCCCTGAAAATCCAATAAAAAATCAACATTAAAATATTTTAAAAAAACTGTTGAAATCATCTTGTTATTGTGTTATAATATTTAAGAAGAAAGAATTTTTATTAACATTAAAGGAAAAGACAATGACACCACTTACTATTGACACAACCGTATCTTCACTTTCAAATGCAGAATTAGGTGAAAAATTACATTTCTTATCTTACACATTTTGCGTTAATGCTGATTTTTCAAAAACTGAAGCTACAGCAAAATTAATCGACGATTTGGAAGTTTGTATGATGGAAGGTTTATTGCGTATTTTAGAAGTTAAATTTGGATACAAACCATTCCAAAACAGAATTTATGAAAAAGTTGAAAAAACATTCAAAAATCAAGATGTTTATAACATTAATCGTATGATGTCTTCACTTCGTAGAACAAAATTAGTTCCATTGGATGCTGAAAACGATAAATATATTAATTGGATGAGTAATCGTGTAAAATATGGTGTAAAATCTGTTATTGACCATTTGAATACATTATCAACCAATGAAGCAGTTGCATTAGAAAATGAATACGAAAGTGCATAACCGAAATTGAAACATCGTTAAAGAAATATGTCGGATACCTTATAAAGTATCCGACATATTCGATTTTCAACTTCAGTTTAAAACTGATCTAAAAGGCTAAAAATTATGTTTTTAAATATTTTGTGTTTTTCAATTTCACTAGCTGTATGCTTGTTATCTTTGGTTTTGTATGGTCTTTTAACTTCATTTATTTTCAATACATTTGGTATTATTGGGTTTTTCATCCGGATGTTTATCTATATGCTCTGCCGAAAAACCCCGTCCTTTAGGTCGGGGATGCAGAGGATATGAAATCAAATTTATTTTAAGAAAATTAAAAATAAATTGTATATTATCATTATATCAAAAATGTATGATATGAATAATAATGTGATTCAATAGAATCATATCATTCCAGATAATTAATCTGGAATTAGCCTGATAGTAATGTCAGGAAAATGGTATAGCTAGCCTAGATTCATGAATGGTCTTTTAACACATCTCGGGTAAATCTAAAATAGCTAATTGATTAAATGGCTGCTGCTCAGCAAGCCTTGATTTCCAAATGGAAATCTAAATCTTCGAGTGTCGTTCAACAGCTCTTAGAAGCCCCATCCCTTTAGGGTGGAGTAATTGAC
>Ga0265593_1000383_pt1 | contig 25682 bp, 20 predicted proteins | sample saktaG_8_FD_190136 | JGI IMG/M metagenome (GOLD analysis project Ga0265593, IMG submission 190136) | Saline water microbial communities from Sakinaw Lake, British Columbia, Canada - sak_2011_5_24_36m | ecosystem: Environmental > Aquatic > Non-marine Saline and Alkaline > Saline ...
TGTTAATAACTTTATTGTTTTTGTTAATGGCACCACATTATTACAAAATACCTGCCTTTTAAATCGTAACGCACTGAATATCAAAACTGTTAACTTTGCACGTTATTAACAACTGTAGAAGATCAGTAATAGAAATGGGGAAGGATTAAGGCAAGCTTTCCATGAGGATACTAACAATTTTATAAAAAGATATTTTTATACAGATTCGAATACTTTTTCTGCCGAATTTGGTAATAATGTTACAAATAAATTTTTACTTATTAATCCAAAAGCCGCACCAAAACCCCAAATTGCACCCCCGCACAAAGGTGAGGAATGGGATATCCTTTTAGTTTGCGATAATGTGCCATTAGAGAACATTAAAAGTATTCTTTTTACCGCAGAAACAATGGTAATGTATCACAAAGAACCTACTGAAGTAAAAATATTCTTTGAAAATCTTCAGAATGAGAAACAAATTCGAAAATGCAAGCAAGGTGCGCATATTAACGATCCTGGGCAGGGTTATACTCTTCTAAAAGAATTAACAGAGGCTTGGAACAAAACAGCATTCGATAATCAAAAATACAAACAAGCAAAAGAAAAACTAATCAAATGGTTTGGCATTGACAAAGAATTACAATCTGTTCTGCTTTTTTTACATGAATCATTAAATAAGGAAGTAAAAGGCAAGGAAACATTAGAAAACGTATTTAATATTAACGAAAAAGAAAAAGGAGGGCTTTCTATTGAAGGGTTGATAAGAAATTTAGAAAAAATGAACAAAGATGATTATAATATTGGTTTAATAAAATTGAGGGAACACTTACTAAAAAAGACCGGAGTGATAAAAATAGACAAAAGGGATTAATATAGATTTAAACAGAGGTTTTATGAAAAAGATATTTGCGATATTCACAAACGAAGAATTTCAAAAATATGCAGAAACAATATTTTATCCCGATGAAGTTCATCATATTAAAGATTTGACAGATCCTTCTGTAAAAATAGCATCTGAGATTTCGAATCGAAATAACGTTTTCATCATTGATGTTCATTACGGCGAACTTTTGGATGACTGCAATATATTAAATGAAATCGGCGATATTGACAAGATTGCAAAAACGGAATTCAAAGCAAAATTCATATTTTTCACCTGGTTTCCTACGGCATATCTGCGATACAATCATGAAAACGGTATTAAAAAAAATTACTACTTAAGCAACCTTCATTCTGATCTGGTAAGAATATATCAAATACCCCTTTCGGGTAGCGACATTGATAAAATGAAAGAATTCATTAAAAGTTAGAAATATGAAGAAAGAATTGCTACCTGTTGATCTTAAAGCCCTTTTTCTCGGTCCTAAATCAGAGAATTTTGACCTTTATCTGAAACTCATCATGGATGTGGTGAATGATACCGCTTCCTTCCGAAGATTTTTTCATTATGAAGATGCAAGGATGATCAAGGAGGAGGATAAACACCAGGATTCTTTTATTCAAACAACGGAAAAGTTCCAGGATGAGTTGTACATTGTGCTTGATTATTTAAAAAAGACGGTACCAACCTATCATCCTAGGTACCTCTGTCATATGCACAGCGATGTGCTTCTGCCGGCACTGGTTGGGTACCTCAGCACACTCTTGTACAATCCGAACAATGTTGTGGGCGAGGTTTCACCCATAACGACCGAACTGGAGATGGAATATATCTCAGAACTGTGCAAAATGGTCGGGTACCCGCCAATGCGTTTCAGCAAAGAATCGGTCGAAAAAAGGAAGAAATCCAAGGAAGAGAATGCAGAACCGGAATCCTGGGGTCATCTTTGCACAGGAGGCACCATTGCAAATTGTGAAGCGGTGTGGGTGGCCCGGAATACGAAATACTTTCCGATTTCAGTCTATCTTTTTATAAGAAAGGTTTTTTCATCAGAGATATACAAGAAAAAGACAGAAACGGATTTAAGTAGCCAAAAATCAATATCACCAGAGATAAGAAATTTTATCGAGTTTGTTGGGCTCTGCGTCGAAAAAATCAACGCGATCAAAATGAATTTCCTACAACCACAACTTTTTTCCGATTGCACCCCTTTACATCTGTTTAATTTACCACCTGAAAACATTTGCGAATTGCAATCAAAAATCAAGCAGATCATTGATGAGGAGGTTTGCGTAGGAAAACCGGAAAAAGAAAGAAACGACCAATATGCGCTATTGAAAACCCTGATTAATCAATTTTCAGTCATTCATTTAGGTGTATCCAGGCTTCACAGGGAGGTTAAATCTTTAAGCGACAAGGATTTGCCTGAACCTATTGTATTTATTCCCATTTCCCAACATTATTGCTGGAAAAAAGCATTTGATCTTTGTGGAATCGGTCACAGCAATGTAATTGACATTTCTGTTGATGATAATTTCGAGATGGATTTGAACGACATTGAGAATAAACTCGAAGAGCATATAGGCAAACCAATACTAATGACAGTAGGCGTATTTAGCAGTACTGAGGAGGGAGCGATAGACGACTTGCCAACATTGCTCGAGAAGCGGAGAAATCAGGAAGTAAAGAATAAAAGATCATTCTTCATCCATGCAGATGCAGCATGGGGAGGTTATCTGCCGGCTTTGATGAGGGAACCTGAGAATAACGGGTTACAAGTTTCCCCAAACGACAATTCATCCCTTAGCTTGGTCCTCAGATCAAAAATTAAAAACACTTTAATAAATTTTTTTGGGAAAGAAGATAAAGATGAGAAAATAGAATTCCCAAAATACGATCAAGAATTTATTGCCAAATTCGATGAGAAATTTTATGATAAAATAGATAAATTAAAGGAGGTAGATTCAATCACTATTGATCCTCATAAAATGGGGTACACACCATATCCTGGTGGTGCGATTATATTCAAAGATCATCGTGTCAAGGATAATGTATCATACAAACCACCCTATTTACCTGGAGATGAGAACGATGTCTCCCGCCTTTTTATCGGTCAATGGACCATTGAAGGTAGTCGCCCCGGGGCCCCGGCTATTGCCTGTTACCTTGCTTCAAAGGTAGTTCCGTTAAACCTTTTGGGTTATGGAAAACTGATGCAGGAGACCATCAAGGCGACAGCATTGTTCTGGCATTCATTGCATGAATTTAATGAAATGAACATGGATTACCAGATCATCCCTCTTTTCGTTCCCGATTTTAACATTGTTAATTATGTATTTCTTCATAAACGACTGATCACAACCTTTGATGAATTCCAGTCTGTTCAACAGAATTTATATAATTCCCTAACCGTCAAGATCAATGAAAAGATGGTTCAGAATTACAATTTCATTGTTTCCAACTCTGATCTTAAATTCGCCAGTTACGAAAAGAATATCACAAATGTCTTGAATATTGCCGGCATTGATTTTGATCCCGCCCAACTGAAAGCAGTGAATAAAGAATTGACTGTGCTTCGGACCGTTATCATGAATCCATTCCTCGTTGATAAAAAGCCAGATTTCTTCGCTGAATTCTGGAAAGAACTCGTGACCATCACAGAAAATTCTCTTCCTGAGATCATCTTCAGTGAACGCAAAGAACGGTTTAAGATCTTATGGCTGGAAGACGAAGAGGACATAAAAAAGACGAGGAAAATGCTTGAATTTGATGACAGATTCGGGAGATTCTTCAACATGGATAGTGACAATTTTGTATCCACCACGGATGACGCATTTGAATTATTTAACAAAAGTATTGATGGGAGTCGTGGCAGACGACCTTTCGACTTTATCATCGTGGATATCAACCTCTCACAACCACATAGAACAGGGGATAAAAAAGATGCAGAGCCTGATTATAAAGGTCTTTGGTTTATATCCGAAGTATGTAAAATCCCTGGATTCAGGGAAAAGATACTTGTCTATTCCCAGTATATATCTGATAATCAAGAAGAAAATGATATCCAAGAACGGATTGTACATGCTGAATTACAATATCTTGGACTTGTAAAAGAAAGTGACAAAGAAAAAGACATACAATACCTTTCAAAGGGTAAACAAGAAGCAGACCCAAAGGCAGAATGCAACAGGATTTTAAGTAAACTTGTTGAAATTCACAAATGGAATCAAAAGTATTATGTCGACCAGCCGAAATAAAAAAATGATATATGGCAGAAGACCTCGATAAAATCCTTGAAGAATTCGAAACAAGGATGACAGACATCCATTCATTACTTGAGCTTGAAGAGATGCGTGTTCTTTTTTTAGGGAAAAAGGGCAAATTAACATCTCTTCTTAAAACTATTGGTAACCTGGGTGTGGATGAAAAAAAAGAAATCGGGAAACAGGCAAATCTTCTTAAAGAGTATTTTGAGAATCAAATCAAAGCAAAAAACGAAGAATTAACGAAGAGGGAGATTGAACAGATATCACAAGCAGATGAAGCCTTTGACATCACTTTACCTGGAAAAGATTTTCCACGGGGATCGCTGCATCCAATAACAATTGTTCAGAAAGAAATAGAGAATATTTTTACCGGCATGGGATTCAGGATTGTAGATGGACCGGAGGTAGAAGACGATTTTTTCAATTTTGAAGCTTTAAATATTCCTGCCGATCACCCTGCCAGAGACATGCAAGACACTTACTGGCTGGATAATGGACAGTTATTGCGAACACATACTTCTCCCTGCCAGATCAGGGCCATGCTTAAATTTGGAGCACCATTGAGAGCTATTGCGCCCGGTCGGTGCTTCCGTAACGAAAAAATCGATCCTTCCCATGAAAACACTTTTTTTCAACTGGAGGGTTTGATGATCGATAAAAACATCTCAATTGCCAACCTGATCTATATTATGAAACTGCTCGTGCAGCGAATCCTCAACCAGGATCCTGAGATCAGACTTCGTCCCGGGTATTTTCCCTTTGTCGAACCGGGGTTCGAACTGGATCTCAGGTGTCAGATTTGTGGAGGGAAAGGATGTCCGACATGCAAGAATTCCGGATGGATCGAAGTCCTTCCCTGTGGGATGGTTCATCCGAATGTTTTGCAATACGGTGGCATCGACAGCGACGTATTCACTGGTTTTGCTTTCGGACTGGGTCTTACCCGTTTGACCATGATGAAATATGGTATTAAAGATATCCGGGTATTGAACTCCGGAGATTTCAGAGCCTTGAATCAATTTAAAACATTATAACTTTTCCTGATGAAACTATCTTTGAACTGGATAAAGGATTTTGTTGATCTTCATGATATTGATCCCAAGGAACTTGCCAACAGATTGACCATGTCTGTTGCTGAGGTCGAAGGAATTGAATACAAGGGGAAAAATATAGTCAATGTCGCGGTCGGAAAAATTATTGATATTCGACCTCATCCCTCCTCAGCAAAGTTATCTGTCGTACAGATTGATGATGGGAATGCAATAATACAGTCGGTATGCGGAGCTCCAAATCTGATAAAAAATTCGCTGATTCCCTTTGCAAGAAAGGGTGGCAGCCTGGTCAATGTTTCAAAAATAACGGAGGCAGTATTCGACGGGATTGCAAGCAATGGTGTCCTTTGCTCTGCAGCAGAACTCGGAATATCGGACGATCACTCAGGTCTGATGATTTTACCAGGAGTTCATGAACCGGGTGAGGACCTGAAGAAAATTTTTGATATCGATGATGTTATTCTTGATATCGACAATAAATCCCTGACTCACCGGCCGGATCTGTGGGGGCATTATGGTTTTGCCAGAGAAATTGCAGCCCTTTACAGTAAGCCGCTACAGCCATTGGAATTATCTGGGATTGAAAAAAATCTGCCCAATGCTGAGATTATCATCGGCGACAGCAAACGCTGCCTAAGGTATTCGTGCGTTGTCATAGGGGGTATTACAAATGCTCCTTCGCCAGGCAACATGCAACTGCGGCTTCATTATTGCGGCGTTAAAGCCATTTCATTGCTGGTTGACCTGACCAATTACATCATGCTTGAACTGGGCCAGCCGATGCATGCGTTCGACAGTTCGATGATCAGCAGGATCAAGGTCGATACAACGAAAAACCCGGTACAATTCATCACCATCGATTCGGTAGAGAGATCAGTTCCTGTGAACACCCTACTTATTTACGATGATGAAACGCCTGTTGCCATTGCTGGGATCATGGGCGGGAAGAACTCAGAAATAACCGATGCAACCCACAGTGTTTTTCTTGAATCGGCCTGTTTTGATGCTTTCTCCATAAGGAGATCATCCATTCAATTGGGATTAAGGACTGAATCAAGCACAAGGTTTGAAAAAAGCCTCGACCCCGAATTAACCATGTTGTCGATAAAAAGGTTCTGTAAGCTGCTTACCGATATCCAGCCCAATGTAATGTTCCTGACAACAGTTACCGATATCTTCCCTGAAAAGCCCGACCAAAGGAAAATAGTGCTCGATAAGACATATATCGATAAGTACATTGGCCAATCGCTGGAGATCGATACCATTCTTTCTATCCTGAAATCACTTGATTTCCGGATAACGGTCCATGATCATTCCTTGATGATCGAAGTCCCCTCTTTTCGTGCTACAAAAGATATTACGGGCAAAGCTGATATCATTGAAGAGATAACCAGGATTTATGGTTACGATAACATACAGCCGCGACCGGTCGAAGTTGAGTTGATGCCTCTTGACATTAACCATGAAAGGCAGTTTGAGCACAAAATAAAAGAGATTTTATCCGAAAAACATGGTTTCACAGAAATTCACAGTTATATATGGGAAGATTCCGATTTTCATAGGAGATATGGAATAGAAACGCTAGCAGATATTAGAGTCGTCAATCCTCAATCCACTGCGACGAACATGCTAAGGGCAAGTATAATCCCATCACTGTTGAACACATTGGAAAAGAATTACAGGAATGTTGAATATGTATCTGTTTATGAGATCGGAGGAACATTCAAAAGAAATGAAGAAGACAATTCTTGTATTGAAAAGAAAAGGATTGGATTATTAAAAGCTTCAAGGAATAAGAGGGGTGATGAACTTTTCTATTTTATCAAAGGCCTCATCAACGATCTTTTCCGGATATTGAAAAATAGAGAAGTGACCTACAAACAGATTGATAGGTCAGGGGAAAAATCATGGATACATCCAGTTATATGTTCAGATATTTTTTGTGGAGAAAAATACCTGGGGTATTTAACATTGATCAACCCCGAAATCGCTTTCAAATTAGATAAAAAGCTATATGTTGTGGTCGCTGAGCTCGATCTTTCTGAATTTTTAAATATTCCATTCCAACCGGTGCAATTCAGGGATATATCCTCTTTCCCATTTGTGAGTATTGATCTGAGCTTTATTAGCAATATAAAAGAGAAATTCGAGAATTTGGAAGGTCATTTAAAATCTTTTAGCCATGACCTGCTGAAATCGTATTCATTTATAGATGTATATCATGGTGAGCAACTACCTCAGGACAAGAAAAGTATTACAATTTCATTTACTATTGGATCCGACATCCGTACTCTGACGACGGAGGACAGGGATAACTTCGTTAAAGATCTCGTAACCTACATGAAAACCATGAAGTATGACTTAAGGTTTTTGTGATCAAACAAAATTTTGAAATGAATATTCTGATTTTATGGAATTCAGCCTCAAAGACTTTCATTGAAGGATTGATAAAGTCGATGGGGTTAACTGAGATAAAATACGTTACGAACAGGAAAGATTTCAAAATTTCTGAAATCGAAAATTTCTCTCAAATTCTCATTCTTGCTGAACTATACTGGGAAAATGTCGATTGGCAGGGATACGAGATTGCACGGGAAATTCTCCACAAGATCCAAACTTCCAATAAAGCGCCAAATATCCAATTCGTATCTCTTTTATCGAGGGGGCAGTTGTATGATATTACCAGCGGGATCAGTAAGTATTTTGTAAAATGTTTCAACCATTACCAGATACCCGAACAAACTGAATTTCACTTTGAAGAATATTCTGTCGCCAAATGGAATTATCACAGAAAATATGGGCTGACTAAAGACGGCATACTTGATATCATTCAGCATAAACTGTTGGGAGTTGTGAACCAACCCGCGATTCTTAAGAAGTATGTACATGATGCCATCGAAGAGCTTCGTCTTATCCCTGAAATTGCTGGCAAAGAAATCAATGATTTAGTGAGTGAGTATTTGCCCGATAAAAAAGAACTCGAGAAATTTATCGGGCAGCTTAACACCTCACTTATACGCAGAATCGGAGAATTAAGTCCTAAAAAAGCTGCAACTGACATAAGGGATGAGAAAAAGAAGAGCAAATACAGGATTCTTTTAGTTGAAGACCAAAAGGAAAAATTATCAGAATTAAAGTCACTTTTTTCCGAGTTCTATACCAATATCTCTGACTTTTCTGATGGAACAGAGGCTTTGAAGGAGATGACTACAGCCGGAATATTTTATCATACATTGATCACCGATCTGGAGCTCCTTGCTGAAAACCAGAAATTCCATCAGCCTAAACAGGGTATCGAATTACTGGAATTTTCTGAAAGGCATTACCCTCATCTGGCGAGAAGGGTTATCACCCAACTCGGAACACGCGGTGTAAAAGAATTATTGCCAAGGATGAGCGAATCCGATATCATTTTTAAAAAACATTTATTCAGTCTTAAAGATTCAGATTCATTTTATGATTTTATTTTAAAGCTGGACAGAGATATTGAAAAGTCTTCTGTATTGCTGAATATGCAAGGACCAAATACTGCATTTTGGGCGGATATTACAAGGCAGGGTAATGAAGGCGGTAGGTTTAAAAGGTATTATTATGATTTGAAGATATATAATGAAACTCGCTTCAATGAAGTATGGAACAAGGTGAATGAAACTGTTAATAACGCATTAGAACATCCTGAAGAGCATACAATCCCTTCGGGTTTTATTAAAATTGAAGATGCAAGGACCTGGCTGGAGGAAAACGATGATGAGATGAAAATCGCTTTTCTTTGTCAGTTACTAATGCACCGGCTTATTATGATCAACAAGTACGGAAATGGTGATCTGGTTTTCTATAAAAGCGATAAAAACAAAAGTATAAGTTATTTTGATTCACCTTTTTGGGCCGGTCCTATCCCTCATTCACCAAAGCAATATCTCAATTTTGTTGGTTTTGGCCAGGAATCATTGAAATCGTCCACCGATTCAAAACAATCGGAAATTACTTTTAACCTGAAATACGGAAAGCTCTTTCCGGAGGAGGTAGATTTCATTAAAGCAAATTCGCGATTAAGAAAAATTAGAGCGACTGATTTATATGATTCTTTCCCTGAGTTTTGTGAGACTGCCTTTGAGGCCTATCAACTCATTTTAAAAGAAATTTTGCAGAACAGGGAAAGCAGCCGTTTCAAATTCAGCTATCCTGAACTTTGGTTTAACGCGACAGATATTGATGAAGATTCCTTTATTAAATTTTTTAAACTTATTCTTCATGAAGAAAATCCGGTGAATGACGTAAAAGGCTCCATAATAAAGAACCTTTTTCTTGATTATGATGATAAATTTGATATTGACCAACTCCCTAAAAAACTTAATGATCTGGTTAAAGAACTAATAGATCATTTGGGATTTTCTTGACATGGATTTTTCTTAAGTCTTTAAATATAAATGATTACTAATGGCTGTTGATTTTAACAAAAAGAGAGCCATAAAGTCAAGTCTTGATTCTTACTCAAGCCTTCTGAAAACAGCAGGATTAACATTACAAAAGAATAAAGTAGGCTGACTCAACGGTCAGTCAAATTATCCTTTAGAGAATTGAATACTTGAAAGTGATTTAGTAGGGGGGGCTGATAAAATTAAAAAAGAGGCTATCTCGGACTTTTGAGACAGCCTCCTTTCGTAATTCTATTTCTTTACATCAATAACCTCCTGCGGTTGCGGCATCATAGCTGGTGCAAATCTTTCACTCGAGTATTTTGAAACTGATCCGTCCGGGAGGATTTCATCTGCCCGGTTTGCAATGACGTACCATGTGAAAGGTATGTTCGATTGCCCTTTCATAAGTTCCCTGACATCAAAACCTGAATTCGATTTATTACAAACGTATGTGCCGTTACAGTCCCCTTCGGGCTGAATGAGGACCCGAAGCGGATGATAGCCGTTGACAACTATATTTTTAGCAAGGGTTTGGTCAATGTCAATATGGGCATAACCATTGACAAGATTTCCGGTACCAACATCCATGAAGAGATTTTCCGGGGCTTCCGGGGCTGAAAGGACAACGGATTTTCCCTGACTATCCTTTACAGTAGTGTTAACGGTGCCGTTCCCTTCAATTTTTCGGACTACATTTGAATTTGTAATGCATCCTACATAGGCATAAGAGTTCCCGTTATATGTCTGAAAATAACCGCCAGCCCGGATGATCCCGGATGATGTACTGGTTGAAAAACCGGCAACTCCATACTGAGTTCCAGTACCAGCAACACCACTGCCCGCAGTGAGTACCAGTCCGGAAATGCCATTACCACTTCCATTGACTCCTGTACCGGTTGTGTTCGAATTATAACCTTTTACTCCTGCAGCGCTGCTTCCGGTTGTGGTACCATATACACCATAACCTCCTGAGCTAATTCCCTGAACACCCAGTCCGTTGCTCATACTTTGACCTGTAATACCTGTTCCTGTTGTTGTATTTTTACCGTACACTCCGCTCCATGACGACGAAGAACTTTCCCCTTCGATGGCATCTTCGGATGACGAGTATGAATGGAATTTTGCGGCAGGGGAAGAATTATTCAGGGCAACTTTCCCTCCAGTCTCATACAAAAGTGAATTACCTCCTGTAGTCGCTCCGGTAAATTTGACAAGATAATTGGCGGTACCATTGATGTTCGCTGACCCGGCCGGCCCTTGAGGTCCTGCCGGTCCAGCAGGACCTTGATTACCCTGAGGTCCCTGAGGTCCTTGAGGTCCTGCAGGCCCTGGATCACCCTGGAGCCCTTGTGGACCCTGAGGACCAGTTGGTCCGGGATCTCCCTGAGGTCCTTGAGGCCCCTGTGGCCCTATTGGTCCCGAATTTCCCTGTGGCCCTTGCGGACCCTGAGGACCAGCAGGACCGGTGCTTCCTTGGGGACCCTGCGGCCCTTGTGGCCCGGTTGGCCCCGGATCTCCCTGTGGCCCCGGAGGTCCTTGGGGCCCGGCAGGTGTTACGGCATAGAGGGCGTAAGGAACGCTGTTCAATCTCGATTCCCCCATTGTTATATAATTCGTTCCTCCCGAGAGATCTAATTCAATCTGTAGCCATGCATCAATTGTACTCCATGGAATTGTTGAATAGGATCCGCTTAAGGCCTGACCGTTACCAATCTCAAATGTAACGAGTCCCAGTTGGTTTGAAGTGACAACCTGCCGTTCTGAATAATTCGAAGAGCCTCCGCTTCCATCCCGGATATTGATGCGAAAGGCAACCGTAGTATTGGGAATCAGTAATCCGGATGCATCACGGATAACTGTCTGATAATTGAGGTATTGGCTGTGCTGCGCTAGTGTGGGTACATTTGCCCATGTGAAAAAAGCGATCAGCAGACAGATCGGAAGATAAAATGTTCTCTTTTTCATAGCTTGTAAAATTTAAAGGGTTATTTAATAATTTGGATTTTTAATGATCTGATTGTAATCATTTCATTATTAAATGATTCGTTTAGGAGTAAAATGTATAGACCGTCAGGAAGGTCAATGAGATTCAGTTGATGGATAGGAATACCTGCAGTTACAGGAAATCGTTCAATAAATAGACTTTTCCCATACGTATCAAAAACATGCATTGTCACTTCATAGTCAGCTGTACAGTTGAATTGAATGAAACAATTTCCATTGCATGGATTAGGAAATATTGTGGGTGGTATATTTGATGAGATTTCCGGAGGAACAACCGTGGGTAGATCAACCTCAAAAGGCTGCTGGAATCCTTCCGTCAGGATGATATTCGTTAAGGTCAGTGTTTTTATCATCGACAATTCGCCGATGGTTTCTGAAATCGAACAGGTTCCATTCGAAAAATAGCCGCCGGATGCAGAAAACACGAAAGGGGATGCACTTTGCGCCATGCCGCAACAACTGCACAGCATGATCAAGATTGTTAGAAAAAGGGTTCTCGTCTTCATGGTTATTTTTTTAAGATTTTAGAAACCCGGGACAAGGAGAATCCTGTCCCGGGGAAGAATTGCTTTTTACTTTTGGATTATAAGTTTCCTAGTGTACATACCCTTTTCGCAATAGACACGGGCTATGTAAGCACCGGATGGAAGGTCCAGGCACATCATTTGAAACCTACTTTCTTTGCCGGAAATCATTACTTTCTTTAATTGAACTCCAAGTGAATTGTAGATTTCAAGGCTTGTCAGGAAATTAGACCCGGAAATCTCGACCATAACCGAAATGTTAGCTGGATTGGGGTAAATCAGACAGGAGTCATTCGGAATGATTTTTTCCTGGGTAAGGTCCTTCAATGAAACATAATTATAGGCGAGGGTATAATTGCCCCCGGCCCCATTGTAACCCCTCACTTTAAGGTAGGTATATCCAGAATAAGTGGATGTCCATGTTAAAATAGAACGACTGCTTTCACAACCGTCATCGTTCGAGGCAATGATCGAACATCCTGAGTTAAAGAGCTCAAGATAAGTGTCATAATTCGCCGTTGCGTTGTTACCGCACCCGGTCTTGAATGTGTACGTTCTGTTTGCGATGACTGAGACACGATAGACCTTACAACCATTAATCCCATGAGAAGAAGAGTGAGTCTGCCATGAAGTGGACGGGGTGATGTAGTAATCATAAGTCGGACAATTCAGGCAGGGAGCGGATTGGTTAACGTACCTGTACGCTAGGGTATATGAACCCCCTGATCCGTTGAATCCTCTGACCTTAAGGTAAACATACCCGGAAGTCGTCGCAAGCAAGGTAATTTTTGATCGGTTGTTTTCACATCCGTCGTCGTTGGAAATAATGCTGGAACATCCCGAATTGAAGAGTTCAAGGTAAGTATCATAATTAGCAATAGCGCCATCACCACATCCGGTCTTGAATGTGTATTCATTACCGGACGTAACAGAAATGCGGTACATCTTGCAACCGTTTGTAGGATGGGAAGCACTATGGGTTTGCCATGAGGTTGAGGTAGTGATGTTGTAGTCGTAGCTTGGGCAGTTTACGCACGAAGACTGGACGGTAATAGCATAGACCTGTGTGTTATTGGATTCATTGGTCTCTAATACTGAGTTGTCTTTGTCCGCGTATACAATAATATAGCGTGTGCCAGGAGTCGCAAAAGATGGAATGGTCAGAGTTTTTGTCCTGGTGACATAACCTCCTGCCGAAACCTCTCCTTCATCCTGATAACCGAGTTCATAATCGTCAGAACTGTAAGTGTTATCCAAAGAGTAGTAATACCGTGTTCTTGATGGTCCAGCATAGTACACTCCTTGATTTTTTTGCTGGTAAGAAATGTTCACAGAACTCCCGGCATTCACAGTAGCAGGCGATACAGTCAGATTCTGAATAACATAGTCAGGCAACCTATTTGGCGGAAAAACCTTAATAATAGCCTGATTCGTATTTGGGAATAGAATCTGGGGGCTCAGACTTGAGACATAGAAATAGCCATTCTGAGACCCTCCCCATCCCCAGTTAAAGTAAAACATATAGCCTTGAGAAGTTGATTGGTAACCGTGACAGACAAACGCATGTCCCGAATTGCTAGCATTAAATCCTGTATAAAAAACCGGGCGATGCGCATCAATCTCGTTGACTAGTGCGGATTCCCATCCGGTTTGCGTATAACTGCTTTTTGAGATGATCTGAGCCATACTCGCGTAGACAAAATTATTAACCAACGCATTACGCGTATTATCAAGCGATGCTCCGGACCCGCAATAAGCATAATCCATTGAAACCGAAATGCCCGCATGTGACATGAGTGTGGCAATAGAATTATTGTAACCTGACAAGGAATTGGGCATGTTAGTCCAGTTGTAGGTCGTTGAGCCGAAATTAGCAGTTAAAGAACCGTAAGAGGGATCTGCTGATGAGCATGGATTGCCAAGGGAATTTGAAAGATCGGTGTAGGTCTTTGAACCCGAACCCTGGTTGGGATAGTTCCAGAATTTCATCAACTGTGCCATCGCCGTAGCAACACACCCGGTGGGAACACGATTGTCATAGCCGGAAAGTCCAGCCGGATGGATTCCACCGGTTGAAGGACAAGAGGCATTATAATATTTATTTTGATTCCACAGGGTATTCATCGGCAACAATAAGGAGTTAATGTTCATGGAGGAATGATAAGCAGTATCATACAACTGCTGCCAGCAACGACTGACTGAGGAATCCTGTGTGTAATGTCTTTCCAGTACCAATTGAACTTGTAATGCGCGATCTTCCATCCAATCCATGAAACCAGGTGAAAGATCCTCCTCTGTGTCCATAGAAATATTCCCGGTGAAGGAGTACCCAAGAATCGGATAGACTCTGTCATCGGCTGAAACGGCAACAAAGCCCTTATTGCGGTCGATGTTGAAAATATAAAAGAGAGTCCCGGCCCCCGAGTTCTTTGTGAAGGCAAGGTGAGAAGAGATAGAAATTACACTTACATTTGTGATGGGTTGGATCTGTTGCCGATAAAACTGCTCGGCAACTTTTTGAGCAACGATCGCATCAATAGATTTTGCATGCGACAGATCAGGCATGATAAGCATCAGTCCGATCAAAACATTAAAAAATAGCGTTTTTTTCATTGGAGTGGTTTTTAGAACACGCCAAAGCTCTCTCGAAATGAGTTTTCCCTTTATTTCCCATTATTATGTCATATGTCTTTGGTAATACATAATGATGTAACCATAAAGGTTACAAAATCATACTTAAAGCAGATAAATAAAGGGATTACTTGAATTAGACGGTCAAAAAAGTCAAAGTGAACTAATCAAATGTTCGAAGAAGTGACATCTTGGTTAACCAGGCGATCAAGATAATTGTGCGATTTGGATTTCTTCAGTAATACAAATTGTTTGCAAAAAGGAGGGCTCCAGTTTGCAATCTCTGAAATCCTTGTCATTTTTGTCTCCCTGTCTGAATTCGAAGCTGGGACACACTAATTATAAGAAAAGTTAGATCTCCCGATCAAAAAATCTTTTGGGCACTTATTTGGGTACTTAGAAAACTAAAACCCACGATTAACGTGGGTTTTAGTGGTGTTTTTGTACCCGGAGCCGGAATCGAACCGGCACGAGTGTAACCTCATTGGTTTTTGAGACCAACGCGTCTACCTATTCCGCCATCCGGGCAGTTGTTCCATCCGATCCTGGTAATTGAAGAATTCGGTGTTGGGGTAAACAGGAGTGCAAAAATACCATTTTTTTTTCACCATCCAATTGTTGATACTTTAATTTGCACCACGCTTTTTAATGGTATATATTTGCGCAAAGTAATTCCCTCCACCTCATGGCAGCAAAGATCAGCATCTTCTCAGGTTCGGCCACAGCCTACCTGGGCGAGAAAATTGCGCAAAGTTATGGCGCCGAACTCGGCAAATCAGCGGTAGTCAGGTTTGCCGACGGTGAATTTCAACCCTCCTTTGAAGAAAACATCCGCGGTACCGATGTCTTCCTGATCCAGTCAACACACGCCCCCTCCGATAACCTTTTTGAACTGCTGATGCTCATCGATGCCGCCCGGCGCGCCTCGGCCAAGACCATTGTAGCCGTGATCCCCTATTTCGGCTATGCACGCCAGGACCGCAAGGATAAACCCCGCGTATCCATCGCCTCCAAGCTTGTGGCCAACCTCCTTTCGGCCGCCGGGGTGAACCGCATCATCGCCCTCGACCTGCATGCCGACCAAATCCAGGGCTTCTTCGACGTTCCGGTCGACCACCTCTACGCCTCCTCGGTTTTCATCCCCTACCTGAAAGCCCTTCACCTTCCCGAACTGATCTTCGCCTCCCCCGATACCGGAGGAACCCGCCGCGCCGGATCCTATGCCAAATACTTCCATACAAACTTCGTGATCTGCTACAAACACAGGTCAAAACCCAATGAAGTGGCAAAGATGAGACTGGTGGGCGATGTGAAAGACAAGGATGTGGTCCTGCTCGACGATATCGTTGATACCGGCGGAACCCTGTGCAAGGCTGCCGAGATCATCATGGAGAACGGCGCCGCTTCGGTTCGCGCCATGGTCACCCACCCGCTCCTTTCAGGCGATGCCCGGGAAAATATCGAGAAGTCCCAGCTCCTCGAACTGATTGTGACCGACACCATTCCAAACATGATCGACAGCCCTAAAATAAAGGTTCTCAGCACGGCCGACCTCTTCGCCGAGGTGATCCGCCGGCTTAAAAAACGGGAATCGATCTCGTCGCTGTTTAAGTTCTGAAAGAAATTCTTACCTTTGCGGCCGAAAAACGTGACACGTGACGAAAAAACGTTACGCGTGACACGTGACGCGTGACAAAAAAACATATCACTCATTTACTTTGTCACCTTTATAATTAATAACTAAATTTATAATTACATGAAAACGGTATCATTGAGCGGTTCTCTTCGCGAGAACGTAGGGAAAAAAGATGCCAAAATGCATCGCAAGGCATTTCAGGTGCCCTGTGTCGTGTATGGCGGAAAAGAACAAATCCACTTTGTGGCAGATGAAAAGGCGCTGATGAAGATCATGCACACGCCTGTTGCTCACATTTTTATATTAAACATTGGCGGAAAAACCATCAACACCATCGTGCAGGATGTACAGTATCACCCGGTCACCGACCGCATGCTGCATGTCGACTTCATGGAGATCATTCCTGAAAAACCTGTCACCATTGGCGTTCCTGTAAAGGTTATCGGTACCGCCCCCGGCGTGCTCCGTGGCGGCAAACTGATCAAGAAAATGCGTAAGCTCGTGATCAAGGCGCTGGTTCAAAACCTGCCTGATGAGGTCACCGTTTCCATCGACGGACTCGAGATCGGCGATTCTGTGAAAGTTTCCAATATGGTGCTTGAAAACGTGACCTTCCTTGACCCTGCAAGCAGTGTGATCGTTGGCGTACGTACCGCACGTGTCGTTGTTGAAGAGGTTGCTCCCGGCGCTGAAGGCGCTGCTGCCGCCGCCACCGCTGCTACTGCCGCCACCGCTCCCGGTGCTGCCGCTGCTGCTCCTGCAGGCGCAAAGAAAGCCTAAAGCAAACTGAACGATTATTTTGGAAGGAAGGTGCAGGGTGCGTAACTTTGCACCTTTCTTTTTTTTGAGTGATGGAGTGACAAGGTAACAAGTGTATACAAGGTAACAGGGTAACAGGGTGAAGTATCTTATTGTGGGTTTGGGGAATATCGGGGACGAGTATGCTGATACACGTCACAACATCGGTTTTACGGTGGCGGATGCCCTGGCATTGAATTTCAAGGCCACATTCGGGGTGGGCCGGCTTGCCTCTGTGGCCCGGATGTCGCTGAAGGGTCGGACACTGGTGGTGATCAAGCCGACAACCTATATGAACCTGAGCGGAAAGTCGGTCCGGTACTGGATGCAAAAGGAGGATATCCCTAAAGAGAACCTCCTGGTCATTGTCGACGACCTTGCCCTGCCGCTGGGGGCGCTCCGGTTAAAGGCCAAAGGGAGTGACGGGGGTCACAACGGCCTGATCAGCATCATCGAAACCATTGAAACAAGCGAATTCGCCCGCCTTCGGATCGGCATCGGCAACGATTTCGCCAAGGGATACCAGGTTGATTATGTGCTGGGCCGATGGACAGCAGAGGAGACCAAGGTCCTGATACCCAGGATCGAAACTACGGTTGAACTGATCAAGAGTTTTGTGCTGATCGGAACCGAACGCACGATGAACTTCTTTAATAAAAGATAAGGCGCTGCCTGCAGGAAATGACCTCCCGGAAATAATCAGGTGATCGGAATGAAGAATTGGGTGTTTTATATGATACCTTTGTTATACTCACCCACCATCCCACATGAGAAATGTCATCCTGACTCCTGTCCTGATCTTGCTTTTATTCTGCTATCCTTTCCTGTCATCCGGTCAAAATACCACGCTGCAAACCTGCTTTTCAATTGCCAGCAGCAATAATCTCCTTATCAAATAGTCGCAACACGCTGCTCAGGCAAAAAAATATGCCCTCACTGCTGAGCGGCTTGTGTTTCTGGAGATTTAAACATTTGGTAATATTTCATTTCCGCGTACTTACGCGATAATTTTGATATCCGGCACAACTTTTTCCTGAAATTCTTTATGATTATATCTTTGATCTGAAATATAATCTAACTTTATACTTTGAAAATCAGGTATTTCATTTTTTGAGCGATATGCTTTAATTTAATACCTGTTTCTGGCTCACCCTTTGCATATCTTCATCATTGAACAATTAAATTCCCTCTGTGAAAAACAATTCCCTTACCCGGCATTCCCTCTTTTTCCGGAATTGGATAAGCGCAATTCTTGATCTTTCAGCGTAAAGGAGGGATTATTTTTACTATAGTGCAAGACTCCAGGACGGCTGATTCAATGACCACCGCGGGTGCCCACCTGACCTGGTGTCCGGCCAACGACCGCGAACGTATCGCCCGGTTCATCGATGAGGCGAAACATACGCTCTTTATCCAGAACGAACGTTACCAGGACAGTGTCATCATTGAAGGTGTTGGCGGACTCCGTATCATGGACGATGCACATGAGAAAAAGCATACAAAGAATCATACATAATCTGATAAATCTATAATTCATAAATCATTCACTTAATAATCAAGTTATGGCACTGCACGAGAAAGAAAAAATCATTGCTAAGATGGATGAGGACATTTATACCTCAACCGATTTACGGATAAGTGTTCCCAAGTACAAAATTCCGGAAAAAGAAAGCAAAAGTGAAGATGTGTATTCTATTATCCATGATGAGCTGATGATCGATGGAAATTCCAGGTTGAACCTTGCAACATTTTGTTCGACCTGGCTTGATGATGGAATTCATAAACTGATGGATGAATGCCTGGATAAAAACATGATCGACAAGGATGAATATCCGCAAACCGCTGCGATTGAAGAGCGCTGTGTTCATATGATGGCTGATTTATGGAATGCCCCGAAAAGTAAAAACACTATCGGTTGTTCCACCACCGGCTCCAGCGAGGCAGCCATGTGCGGAGGACTGGCCATGAAATGGCGCTGGCGCGAAAAAATGAAGGCTGCCGGGAAGGACAGCTCAAAACCAAACCTGGTAACAGGTCCGGTTCAGGTATGCTGGGAAAAATTTGCCCGTTATTTTGATGTGGAGATACGACAGATCCCTATGGAACACGGGCGTTTGCTGATGAATGCTGAGGAGGTCCTGAAACGCTGCGACGAGAACACCATTGGCGTTGTCCCAACCCTGGGGGTCACATTTACCTGCCAGTACGAAGATGTAAAATCCATCAATGATGCACTGGATGAACTGCAGAGAAAAACCGGGCTGGATATTCCCATCCATGTGGATGGCGCCAGCGGTGGTTTTGTGGCTCCCTTCCTCCATCCCGACCTTGTCTGGGATTTCAGGTTACCCCGTGTAAAATCGATCAATACCTCCGGTCACAAATTCGGATTATCTCCCCTCGGGGTTGGCTGGGTCATCTGGCGTGAAAAATCGGACCTGCCCGAAGGATTGGTTTTTAATGTCAATTACCTGGGAGGCAACATGCCTACGTTTGCGCTCAATTTCTCAAGACCCGGCGGTCAGATCATTGCCCAGTATTACAATTTTCTCCGTCTGGGGAAAGATGGATACCGGAGAATTCAGCAGGCCTGTGCCGACCATGCATCCTATATAGCCGGCAAAATCGAAAAAATGAAGGTCTTTGAAATTATCTATAACGGCCAGGGTGCGCTACCCGGGGCCTGCTGGACCCTGAAAAAAGATGCCAACGTCGGTTTCACCCTGTATGATCTGTCCGACCGCCTGCGCAGCAGGGGCTGGCAGATTGCCTCTTACTCCATGCCTGAAAACCGGGAAGACCTGGTTGTGCAAAGAGTTCTGATACGGCACGGGTTCAGCCGCGACATGGCCGATCTTCTGATCGAGGATTTCAAACGTGCCCTTGAATGGTTTGAGAAACACCCGGTCAACAACACCAAGGGGATCGAAGAGGGCAACGGGTTTAATCACAACTAAAACAAAATCAAAATCAAAATATAAGATGGAACCGACAAAAAACGTTAACATGACAACAACCCGCCTGGTCTTCATGACAGGCGCTGCCGTATTCAGTCTTCGGGGATTATCCTTTATGGCGATCGAAGAAATGACCATGTTTTTCTATGTATTATTCGGAACGGTACTATTCCTCGTTCCGGCATCCATGGTTTCGGCCGAACTGGGTGGCGCTTTCGGAAGTGTAGGCGGGGGAGTTTATACCTGGGTGAAAGAGGCGTTTCATAAAAAACTGGGATTTCTCGCCATCTGGCTGCAATGGATACAAAATGTGGTGTATTACCCTATTTTGCTGGGATTTGCAGCCTCCATCATAGCTTACATGATCGGGAAACCTGAATTAAGCAACAATGGCACCTACGTTGGCATTTTCTGCATCGTGGTGTATTGGATTTCAACCATCATTACCCTGAACGGTTCACAGCTGATGTCAAAAATTGCCAGCTATGGATTCCTGCTGGGAACCATCATACCGGGTGCTGCTTTAATTCTTTTCACACTAATCTATATGGCCATGGGAAATCCCCTGGCATTTCTACATCCATCGGCAGTCGATACCACCAATGCCTATATTATGGAGGGGATCACCTACCCGCGCTGGTTTCCCCATATTACAAGCCTTGACAATGTCACCTTCCTGGCCGCCGTAATCCTGATTTTCGCCGGGATTGAAGTCCAGGCAGTACATGCCAACGAATTAAAAAATCCATCCAGGCAATTTCCAAAAGTGCTCTTTTTTGCCGCTGCGCTGATCTTTTTTCTCCAGATATTGGGATCACTGGCCGTAGCAGTTGTTCTGCCTGAAAGCAAGATCACGTTACAATCAGGTTTGATGCAGACTTTTGAGAACCTCTTTATCAGCATGGGGATGAAATGGATGCTTCCGGTTATCTGTGTCCTGATGGCCTTTGGAGTCCTTGGCAGCGTGATCTCCTGGATTGCGGGTCCGAGCCGCGGGCTGTTATGGACCGCGAAAGATGGATTGCTGCCCCCTTCCCTGGCGAAAGTCAACAAAAAAGGGATTCAGCAAAACATTCTCATCATCCAGGGGTTGATTGTCACCCTGCTTGCCTCTATCTATTTTATCATACCCAACGTAGGCGTCGCTTTCTTTTTACTGGGCGCTTTAACCATCGGGCTATACCTGATCATGTACATGTTCATGTATGCAGCGGGTATCAAGTTGCGTTATACCCAACCCGACCTGGCGCGGTCATTCAAAGTTCCGGGAGGGATTGCCGGGATGTGGGCCTTTGCAGGGATCGGTTTCCTGGCGGTATTGTTTGCCTTTATCGTATCCTTTTTCCCGCCTTCGCAGCTTCCGGTCGGAAGTCCGCTCGAATACGTGGGACTGGTCCTTGGAGGCACGGTTCTTTTTACCATACTGCCATTTTTAATTACCCTGGGTAAAAAATAAAATTTATCAAAATCATGAAAATATTCCAAACGTCGTATATTCTTGTTTTCATCCTCGCCTTTACCGGCCTGCAGGCACAGGATCAGGCTTATCAAGCGTTGAGTGTACGGATGAATGCATTGGAAAAAAAGGTGTCCACCCAGGATTCGTTGTATAAAAAATTGTTAAACAATGACCTGCCGAATTCAAGAAATGAAGTTGAAAATAAATCCTTTTCGGGGTTCGTGATTTCCAGTATCAAAGGGGTGGTCCTGAATATCGGAGGTTTCGTTGAAGCAGACCTGATGCACGATTTGAATCCGTTGGAAGATAAATCTTCGTTCACGACATCAACCATCGTGATGGATCCCACACCCGGTTCGCAGAACGTTACCAGCTTCAGCGTGAGGCCTTCCCGTATTTCATTCAAGGGAAGCAGCACTGACAACAGTTTTTCTGCTTTGCTGGAGTTTGATTTTGAAGGAAGCAACGGAGCAACGACCCCCCGGCTGAGGCATGCCTACATAACCTATAAAAACTGGAGCGCGGGGAAGTACTGGAGCAACTTCATGGATAACGACAACAATCCGGAAATCCTTGACTTCGAAGGACCCAATGCGACAATTTCCATCCGCCAGATACAGGTCAGGTACAGCTTCAAGGCCGGCAAATCCAATATGATGGCCGTTTCCCTGGAGGCACCCGGCGCTGAGATAACAGTTCCTGCCTCCTGGAGTTCAAAAAACGTGTACCCTGATCTGACATTCAGTTTCACACACCAGTTCTGGCAGGGAACAAGCCATTTGCGGGTTGCCGCGCTGGCACACCCGATCACCTGGCTCGATGAGAACGCAGTTGAAAAGAACACCCTGGGAGGGGCTGTGAATTTTACAGCCAGCATCCAGGTTACCAAACTGGACAATATCAATCTGCAGGCAACAGTGGGTACCGGTTTTGGTAAATACAACAACGACTTGGGCGGCCTGGGGTATGATGCATTCCAAAGGAAAAGTGATACTGCCAAGTTATCTACGGCGAACCAGGTGAATCTCTTTGCCTATTACAACCATTGGTGGACGCCCAGGCTGAGCTCGGCCCTGGGAGGTGGCTATGTGGATATGCTTGACACCAAGGTGATCACGGATGCCAATACCATTAAATCCACCAGCTATGCTTCCACCAACCTGATTTATTATCCCAACGATCATTTCAAGTTTGGTATTGAAGTGCTTTATGGCAAGAGAAAAGATATGGATGACAAAACAAGGGAGACTTTCCGGTTTCAGTTCACCATGTTTGCCAAGATCTGACCGCGTCGCCGCGTTGTTTGCGACGAAGCCATCTGCCAGGCAGGGTCACCTTTGTAAAATGCAAAGTTGGTGTTTCAGATCCACCCCTGGAGTTTGTAATAGGCCAGTGCCATGTATTCCCTGAGAACGAGGAGTTCGTACTCCAGGTGAACCCAGAACTCATAGCGGATGGTAATGTTCCTTCCGACGTCGGGGACCCATCCCCTGGCACCAAGTTTTCGCGCATTGAAGTTCAGGTTCGACTCGATGGTCTTCTCAAAGGCAGGGACCCCGTCAACCTTCAGAAAGCCGGCCTTCCTGAATGTCAGAACGGCACGGTAAAGATGTTCCGGAGAGGTGACAATCAAAAGTGACACGTGACGCGTGACGTGTGACGAATCGAGTGACGCGTGACGCGTGACGCGTGACGAATCGCGTGACGCGTGACGCGTGACGCGTGACGTGTTTATATTATGCTCGATATCTGAAATTATTCTAAAGATGTTAAGTGCCTCGGCACGTGTGTTTGTTCCGGAATCTTCAAACATGATCCGCTCCGGTGCAATGCCTCTGAGTTCCATCTCCTTCTTCATTTGATTTACAGAACTCAGGCTGTCTTTTATATCACCCGGCAGAGCAATGATAATACGGGCCCGGGTAAAGTGGTTGGCTACCCTGGATGCATACCAGCATCGCATGAGCCCCGATTCACTGGGCATTCCGCCACCTCCCATGACGACAATGTAGTCGGGCGGACGATGAATGCCTGCTTTTTTTACCCCGAGGCCATACCATATCCAGAAAGGTGCAGAGGTAAAAGCCATGATGATCATCACGGTAAAAAAGAGACCGGCGATGATCAACAGGGTAGCGGCAATTTTCCTGACTCTTCTCATGAAACAACCTGATCGGCTGACCAAAGGTAAATAATTCGGCGGTTATCCGATTTTCGTCCGGACGATCGCCGACAATTCGGCTATACCTATCCGCTCCTGCAGCATGGTGTCGCGATCGCGGATGGTGACGGTGTTGTCCCCGAGGGTCTGGTGGTCGATGGTGATGCAGAAGGGCGTGCCCAATGCATCCATCCGGCGGTAACGGCGGCCGATGGTATCCTTCTCCTCATAATAACACCGGTAGTCGTATTTCATCACATCCATGATCTCACGTGCCTTTTCAGGTAATCCATCCTTTTTGGTCAAGGGTAAAACGGCCAGTTTGATGGGGGCCAGTTTTGCGGGGATCCCAAGCACCACGCGCTCACTGCCATCTTCGAGTTTCTCTTCGCGATAGGCATGGCTCAGGATGGCAAGGAAAGTACGGTCAAGACCAATGGAGGTCTCCACCACATAGGGTATATAACTTTCATTTGCCTCTGTGTCAAAGTACTGGAGCTTCTTCCCTGAATATTGCTGGTGAGCGCTCAGGTCAAAATCGGTCCGGCTGTGGATCCCTTCCAGTTCCTTGAATCCGATGGGGAATTCGAATTCGATATCGGCAGCGGCATTGGCGTAATGGGCCAGTTTTTCGTGGTTGTGGAAACGGTATTTCGAAGCGGGAAGTCCCAGTGAAAGATGCCATTTCATGCGTTCTTCCTTCCAGAATTCATACCATTTCAGCTCTTCACCCGGTTTGACAAAGAACTGCATCTCCATCTGTTCGAATTCGCGCATGCGGAACAGGAATTGCCTTGCCACGATCTCGTTGCGGAAAGCCTTGCCGATCTGTGCAATGCCAAACGGGATCTTCATGCGCGCCGATTTCTGCACATTCAGGAAGTTTACGAAAATCCCCTGGGCTGTTTCAGGCCGGAGGTAAACCACGTTGGTATCTTCGTTCACTGATCCCATCTGGGTCGAGAACATGAGGTTGAATTGCCGTACATCGGTCCAGTTCTTGGTTCCGCTGATGGGGCATACGATGCCAGCTTCCTCGATAAGTAACTTTATGTCAGCCAGGTCATCCTTGCCAAGGGAGGCATAGAACCGCGTTTTGATCGCATCGATCTTTTCCTGGTACTCTTTCACCCGGGGATTAGTCTCACGGTACATCTTTTCATCGAACGACTCCCCAAAACGGCCGCGGGCTTTATCCACCTCTTTCTGGATCTTATCTTCAATTTTCTGAAGATGGTCCTCCACCAGCACATCAGCACGGTATCGCTTCTTCGAATCCCTGTTATCGATCATCGGGTCGCTGAAGGCATCCACATGCCCCGAGGCTTTCCATACAGTGGGATGCATGAAGATGGCGCAATCAAGTCCTACAATGTTTTCGTGGAACTGGGTCATCCAGCGCCACCAGTTCTCCTTGATATTATTCTTGAGTTCAACGCCAAAGGGGCCATAATCATACACGGCGCTCAGTCCGTCGTAGATTTCGCTGGAGGGGAATACAAAGCCGTATTCCTTGGCATGGGATATGATTTTTTTAAAGAGTTCCTCGTTGTTGGCCATGGTGATTCTGAATTTGGGCCACAAAGGTAGGAAATTTAGATACGGACGGGCAGGTCAATTTTTGATGCATCTGACAGACAATGCACTGGGTTGATACTCCTCATACATTGTCACGGCACTGGTCCGGTACTCAAGATACACTGCGACAGCCGTACCCTTGGAGATGATCTCGGAGGACCAGTAGTATCCCTCCCTGTAAAGGTCATGCCATTGCTTGGCCATGAAATCGTAGTAGCCCCCGGGAAAAGCAGAAAAACCGCTGAAATTGGTGGCACCGACATTGGGGTTTTGCCAGTTCAGGGTGGATTTGAGTTTCCCGCCGGCCTCCGAATTCATGCCAAGGTACCGGATAAGGTT
>Ga0265593_1000384_pt1 | contig 25657 bp, 63 predicted proteins | sample saktaG_8_FD_190136 | JGI IMG/M metagenome (GOLD analysis project Ga0265593, IMG submission 190136) | Saline water microbial communities from Sakinaw Lake, British Columbia, Canada - sak_2011_5_24_36m | ecosystem: Environmental > Aquatic > Non-marine Saline and Alkaline > Saline ...
GTAAATTTCAGCCCAATCTAAATCACTGGTTCCATTCAATCTAAGAGCCAATTTTCTACCTTTTTTTGTTGCTTTTTTAAATAGGTTGTCGATTTCGTGTGACAATTGTGCGATAAAACCATCTTGGTCTGTAAGGAAGAATTTTGTTCTTTCAATTCTAGCGTTAGTTTGAGCTGGCATTCTCATCATACCACTGTTTGTCAAGCAAGATGCTCTGCAAGCTACAGATGACGCTTTGCACATTACTTTGAAATCAACAGATGGTTCAAGGTATAAAACCGCATTTAACCATTCGTCATTTTGTGATTTGTCTAATTTAGCTGATGACAAAGTGAATAATTTTTTGATTTGAGTTGTCATTTGAAACCTACCTTTTTATTAAGTTGTTTTGTTATTTGATGGTATTATTATAACTGCTTTTGACATCCTTGTCAAGCGTTTTTTTAAAAACTTTTTACTTCTAAATTATTAACAAAAGCTTCAGCTTCTTCATAGGTTTCCGTTACTTTGATTAAACTTTCACGATCTGAATTGACGTGATTAACAAGAAATTTTGAACCGAATTGACTAACTTCAACGTAGCCGCCACCATAATTAGCAAAATTCAATGCTGTGGTTGAGCCGTATGTTTCACGTTTTTTAACTAAAATGTTCATTTTACACCTACCTTTTAATAATGTTTTCCGATTTGATGTGAGTATTGTAACTGCTTAATTCGGTTTTGTCAAGAGGTTTTTTAAAATTATTCCAGCCCCCAGAAAAATGTTCTTTCGTAGGAAGCCAACGATTTGTACATTTTAAAAGCTGTATAAACACAAGCCAATAACAATGTACTAAACACACCATTGTCTTCGCCAACCATTGTATAAATGATGAAGCAGAATGTAGCTAGAGTTGCAATGATTGTTGAACGGATTAAATCTTTTTGTTTTGCTTCTAAAACTTGTTTGATTGTCATTTTTACACCTTGCATTTATTATGTTTTCTGATTTGATGTGTTATTGTAACAGCTTTCTTTTGGTTTGTAAAGAGGTTTTTTACAGTTTATTCAGCCATTGATTCCCAAATCAAATGGTCAACATCACTTACCAATTCTGCTGCGGCTTCGTTTAAATCACTAAAATCACAAACATTAAAATCGGTTTCGATGTTTTCGATTGATTCTAATACAAAACCAACATAATTTTCGTCAAACCAACTTGGAATTTTTAAATTTGAAATGTCTTTTTTAGAAAAATCGCCCATAATTCCGCATGTTATTCCGTTATCTTTTGAATCGTATGCCATTGGGATGTAAATGTTTGAAAAACCTAAATCGGTTAAAAATTGTAAAATTTCAACTGCTTTTTCTTTATTGATTTTTGCACTACCAGCATTTGTGATTGTGCCGTTTTGGTTTGTAAATTCTAACTTTTTCATTTTAAACCGACCTTTAAATTATGTTTTCTGATTTGATGGTGGTATTATAACTGAATTTGACGTCCGTGTCAAGTGTTTTTTGAAATTATTTTAACTCAATTTGAAACATCATTCTACCAATCACATAAGATGAGATCGTTTTGTCAAAGAAAATTTCTGTCGCATCATCAAATAAACTAATGTGTGACATAACTGCTGCATCACTGACACTGAACGGTTTTGGATTATTATTACGAATGTACATGTTGTCAAATTTAACCGAGCCACCATTGTTTAAAAATTCACATTTGTTAAATAATGAATTATCAATGGTAATATGATTTAAAAATAATCCATCAATTGCATCACTTTCATAATGTTCAACATTATTTACGTTGTGGTTTTTCACTAATGTTAATAATTCTGCGAATGTTATTGTTTTCATTTGAAACCTACCTTTTAATTAATGTTTTTTGATTTGATGGTGTTATTATAACACCATCATTTAAGTTTGTCAAGAGATTTTTTAAAGAATAATGATGTCATCGTCGAAACGGTATTCTAATTCTTCCAAAATATCACCGCGAACGCTTTTAAACAAGAATTGTGTTTCTGTTTCACCTTCGCTGCTACCTTCGCAATTATCTTCACACCATTCGTAGTTTTCTGCATCATCTCGTGAAACTGTAACCATAACGTCTTCGTTTTTCATTTTAATCACCTTTTAGTTGTTTTCTTATTTGATGGTGGTATTCTATCAAAAAATACCACCATTGTCAACACTTTTTTAAAGTTTTTTTGGTGTTGTTATTCTATGATACGAGTCACCATTTGTAATGGCTTCTAATCTTACATCCATAAAAAGTTTAATTACACCTATTGTTTCATCAATAGTTTTGAAATTTTCATCACAATTCACTCCTAACTGTGATAATACAAAATTGATATTGTAACTTTTACCATTCATAAACTCAAAACGATGTTCCCATACATCATCATAAACAACAAACGCGACACCACCATCGTATGTGTCAAATCTAATTTCAATTTCATACAAACCATTTTTATAAAACATATCAAAAGTTAATGGTAAATCATTCAAACAAACCATCAAAAATCCAACATTACAATCATTCATCTCTGGGTATTGGACCCCATAAGATGGTAATGTGAAATGTTTTTTTAATTCAATAGCTAAAGGATACATAAATTCTTTGTTGATTGAGTTATCATACTCTTTTTTAACTGAATTGATTGAAAGTGGTAATGCATTACTGTTTGTATGCCATGTTGTCATTTTAAACCTACCTTTTAAATTAAATTGTTTTCTGATTTGATGGTAGTATTATAACACCATCATTTGAGTTTGTCAACACTTTTTTTAATTATTTGATAAAAAACTATGATATGGTCTTTTAATACCGTAACCATCTTTTTTGTAACTGGATTAAAAACCTCCGCTGGTATCTCCGTGACTGAAGTAAAATCTGCTGTATCCACATTTTCAACGTTTAACCGAACGATTCTTTTTAATACATCTGTACCCGTCAAATATGCTAAAACTTCTGAAAGGACAAATAATTCGGGTGGTTGAAAAATGTCATATAATTCTTGGGTATTAAACAATCTTTCATTTGATGCTTCACTAAGAAATTTAGCAATTCTTGCAACCATCGCCTTTTGTTGTGGGAATACTTTTGTTAAATTTTCCACATAAATTTCTTCTATGAAAATTGATGCTACTGAACTAGTAGTTGATTCAGCAGTTGGAATGAATTGTGGTAATTGCATGATACATATCCGTTTTATTAAATGGTTTTTGATTTGATAGAATCATTGTAACACATCCCTATATCTTTGTCAAGATTTTTTTGTTTATTTCACTTAACGTTTTGGAAAAAAGATTGCATAAACATAATAAAGAAAAATACCTACCAAAACCACCTGTATTACTATTGGGACGCCTGTCGTATGTTGAACGGTTTCAATTGCTGCTGGGTGCATCGTTATCGTTGAGTGTGGTGGAATCATCATTTTAATCACCTTTTGAATTATTTAACTGTTATAAGTATTGTATCATAGAGAATGGCTGTTGTCAACCATTCTCTTAAAATAATTTTACCAGGTTGCTACTTTCAATTTATCAACTAGCTGTTTGGAAATGATTCATCTTTAACTTTCGCTGTACCATCAACAAAATAAGTTCCTTTACAGTCTTTGTCATTACCAGCACCAACTAAGGTTTTAACTCTTTTTAAATTCCTTTGATTGTCTAACATAGCTACATTCCTTTTGATTAAATGTTTTTATTTGATGGGAGTATTGTAACATCCTTGTTACCGTTTGTCAAGGTATTTTTTAATTATTTTGAATTTACCGCCAAAACAATGTCATCCAACATACCTACAAAATTCATTGGAGGTACAGAATTTGATTTATTCATATAGGTATCATTCAACCAATCAATAGTCGCTGATGAAGCTGCAGCATCTGTCAATTTTTCAGTTGAAACATAAATTGTGTCTCCGCTAAATCTAACGATTTTTAATTTATTTTCGTCTGTGATTTTGAAAGTGTCAACTAGTGAATCTTTGAAGTGTTCAAATTTTCCAACGTATTCCCAACCATTTTCTAAAAGATTTTTAGCTTTTCTGTTAGTTGATTCGTCAGCGTTACGAGAAAATCCCCAGTCTCTTTTTACACATTCGCCATCTTCGTAAATACATTCACAAACTTTTGAATCACCTTTGTACTCATCTTTGAACCAAATCAATTTTGTTTGATTTCCTTTTGTGAAAGCGTATTGTTCACCTTCAAGGATTTTAACAAATGTTTGTTTTTCTGATTTTGATTTTCTTTCTAATTCAACCGCGATTCTTTTCGCTTCGCGGTCCGCAAAAAGTTGGTTTCTTTCAGAAATCTTTTGTTCTGTTGATTTCAACTGAACTGATTCCAAACCTTTAGATTTTCTCATTTTATTGATAGTATTTAATAAGTCTTGTTGTAACATTTGATACCTGCCTTTTAATTGATTTCTTAGTTGATGGGAGTATTCTATCAAAAAATACAACCATTGTCAAGACTTTTTTTATTCACAACGTTCAAACATTTCGATTAGTTCAGCAAATGAAATGTATTGTTCAAAGAATGTGTCTTCGTTGATTAGGATTGAATGTCTATCAGCAATGTCATTAACAACAACGCCCAACTTGTCATTTAATACGTTTAAAAAGTTCATTTGATACCTACCTTTTGATTGATGTTTTCTGATTTGATATGATTATTTTAACAGCTTTTGATTCGATTGTCAAGCTTTTTTTAGTAATTTTCCAAAATCTACCATGTCTAACTGCAATCAAACGGATTTTCGATTTAATGGACAATCTTTTAGTCCATTTTTTTGGTTTGATTTTATCCAACGTCAATTTATTGCATTCTCTGGTAATCATCGTAAGTTTAAAAGATCTACAAACATCTAAGTCCATTTTTCCTCCTTAACTTTTTCGATTTGATTGTGATATTATAACCGCCCGAACTGCATTTGTCAAGCGGTTATTTTAATTTATGAAAATTGTGGGAAAACTTCACAAAAACGCACATAGGTTGGTTCAACAATTTTCACACGGAATCTTGGGAAATAATCTTTTGAATCGAAACTATTAACAAACAAAAAGGCAAATTCACCATCATAATCAACAGAGTATTTTGGCTCTTCATCATCTGGGTCACCCAAAAAGGCGTTTCTTAAACTTATGCGAAGAGCATCTTCAAAAACGAACCACAACATATCTTGAGTTACATTACATTCATCTGCAACAACCATTTCAGATTTGAATGAAGTGACAACGGTTGCTTCTTCAACGTGGAACCCATGATAAGAATTTTTTTGAACACATCTTTTAATGGCTTCTAATGTATATTCTTTTAACATTGTGACCTACCTTTTGATTGATGATTTGATGTGAGTATTGTAACAGCTTTTGACGTCCTTGTCAAGAACTTTTTTATAAAATGTTGATGGTTAGACCATAGTGATAGCCAGGATAATTAACCATTGAATTGTTTGGGTCAATCGAAACATTAAAAATTTCAAATTTTAAATTTGGATTTGAATCAGTAATTAGCTCACGGAGTTTTGTCAATTGCGCTATGTTAAGATTAAAAACTCTAGCGAATTTGTAGCGGCGTTGGAATGTTTTGCGTTTGTCATTGAAGCATCTGTAAGCTGGGATGTTTTCGTTGATTACTAATTCAACAGCTGTCTTTATGGCTTTTGTTAATTGAAGTGCTTTTGTCATTTTGGTCACCGTTTAATTGTTTTCTGATTTGATGGTGGTATTCTATCACAGAAAACCACCTTTGTCAACAGTTTTTTACTCAAATTGAAAATTTATTTACGAACTGTACCACACCACATTCCACTAGCAAACACTTTGAAAGTCATTCTTGGGTTCTTTTTTTCTAATTCAAACTTTCTTTCTTGAGCATCTCTTCTGCTACCGAAAACATTACTAGAACAATTCCAACCATCATTTCCTGGTGTTCCAGCATAAACACCAATCACAAATGAACCGCTTTCTTCGTTATACATTTGATACCGACCTTTTAATTAATGCTTCTGATTTGATGGGAGTATTCTATCACAGAAAACCACCTTTGTCAACACTTTTTTTAATTAAATTTCACAATAATCTAAACTGAAACCAGAATAACCGTTTGCCGCTGAATTGTTTTTCGCATTGTAGATGTTGGTGACTAGCGATTTAATCGTTTTTGGTTGTTTGTTGATTTTTTTGTTACCTTTTTCGTATTCCCAACTTTTTCCACATTCCAACGAATAGCTGAACATTTGTGTCAATTCTGTGACTGTGCCTTCATAGGTTGTTACTGAACCACGTGAATTTGTTTGAGTGATTTGGAATTTTTTAACCTTAGCCATTTGAAACCTACCTTTTAAATTAAATTGTTTTCTGATTTGATGGTGGTATTCTATCACAGAAAACCACCTTTGTCAACACTTTTTTGAAATTATTTTTTATATGGTCTATAACCATAATCTAAACAGGTGGTGTAACCTACACCAACATAGTTGTTTTTGTGGATTTCTTTGTTTTGTGGGTGTCTATTTTCGGTTTCAACTTTTGATTTGTTGATTTCGGAATCTAAGATTTCTTTGAATGTTTTCATTTGATACCTACCTTTTTTTAAGTTGTTTTCTTAATTGATGTGTATATTATAGTACATTTTTAAGGTTTTGTCAAGCGTTTTTTTAATTAAAATTAAAATTTTTTTTGAAAAAAAGATTTTAAAATGCTTGACAGGCGCGCGAGGTAAAACTTTTGACCTTCCTTGGTCACAATATTAAATCTAAGGATTTACATCACTGATTTTAAAACTGATTCTGTTATCAACTAACGTATTCACAACCTTTTTGAATTTTTCAGCATCAGTACTTGAATAAACAAAGTCTTCACCATCTAAAATTCCAGTTACTGTATCTTTCGGATTATTCAAAAACGACAATATAACTTGAAAAGGGTCTCTAATAACTGATGCAATTATTCTTGGTTCATCTGAAATTTTAATTTTTAATTCTAACATACCATTCTCCTGATTTTAATTTTAAAATCTATTTTACATTAAAATAACGTTTATTCTGCTCTTTGTGAAATCGGTGGTATGGTAAAGTTTGAAACAACCAGCCTTTTCTAACTTTATTTTCTCTACGTTCAATAGTTTCATGCATCCATCGTCTGCTGTTACTTTCAAATTTTCTATTGATTTCCACTTTCATTTTAACCTACCTTTTTGATTAACTTTTGATGATGTGATTATTATAGCACATTTTGACGTCCTTGTCAAGAGTTTTTTTAGATTAAATTTTCTTTACGATAGAAAACAACACCAACCAAATCATCTTTTTCATATTCGTTTGTGGAAGTGTCTTCAAATTCGACGATGAAGGTATCATCATTTTTCAAAAAACCATTGACTGAGCTACCATCTAAGAAAACCAAAAAACCAATGTCAACATAAATCGTGTTGGCATTTTCATAAGTTGTCAAAGCATTTTTGATGTATAATGCTTCAATCATTTCATTCATTGTCATGTTCATCTTAATCACCTTTTTGTTGAGTTTCTTAATTGATGTGGGTATTGTAACAGCTTTGGTGGCGCGTGTCAACTATTTTTTTCGATTAACTAAACCGATAAAACACCATAAAGTACACCACGTAACCAGATTGGTTTATCCATCCAATCATAACCAACCCAAAAGGTTCCTTTTCTTTTACCTTTGTATTCACTGCTAATAATTTTGTTTGCAGCTTTGATTGTATCGCTTGGGACATTTCTGAATGTTTTGGTTGTCAATTTTCCATCAATAAACATTTTCAAAACGATGCCATTGTATGTTTTTGGTCTAAAACTATTCATTCGATACTTACCTTTTGATTTCTGATTTGATGTTGGTATTGTAACAGCTTTGGTGGCGCGTGTCAAGCAGCTTTTGAAATTTTTCCAAAATATTTTGTTAAATCTCTAATGTATTGTGCGTAGCCGGCTTCAAATTTCGTTTCAATGATTGTCATCAAATGTTCTTTTGTATCGAATTGTGCGCCGTAGGTTAAAGATTGAATAGCTTCATCACCCAAATAAGCTGTCCAGCCTAATTTTGATTCGATACCAAAAACATTACCTTTTTTAAATTTGTAAGGTTTGCAAATTGTCAATGTAATACCATCAATTTCAATGGTTGAATCGAACGCTTCTTTTTTAACGATTTCAACAATCTTTGCTTGATATGATTCAAGTTTTAATTCTGGTGAAACCATTTGAGCCATTCTCAATTTGTTAAATGTTTCGTCTTGGTGTTTCATTTTAACCTACCTTTAATTATGTTTTCTGATTTGATGCGTCATTATAAAACAAAAAAGGGTCTTTGTCAAGACCCTTTTGAAATTATTTTTAAGCCGTTTCTAATTGCTTTCCCACTACTCGCTGAATGTCAAAAACTTTATCGGTTAATAATTTTTCATAAAACGCTTCACGAGATTTTAATTTATTAAGTGGTACGGTTTTTCTTTCGATACAACGAGTTACTTCTTCTTCTGTTGCTGCATATTGATAAGTATTGTTACCATAGTAGCTTTTATTCATTGTAACATCGCCACGTTCAGTTAAAAGGTTACTTGCTTTCGCAATAACTTCACTAACGGATTTGCAATCACTAATGTCAAATCTTTTAACATGCGTAAAACCTTTCTTTTCAAGTTCGGCAATTCTTTCTTCATATTGTCTAATTTCTGTTCTTGTTCTTTTCAACATCATAATAGTCGATTTAAGTGAAGCTGGTGTTTTGAATGGTTTTGTGATTGTCATAGTGGTTTCCAATTTTGATTTAAGAGAGTAAAAAACTTATTTTTTTTCAATCATTGTTTCTAGTGCTTTATTTTCCAATTCCAATGTTTTCGCATAAGTAAAAAGTCTTTCAACCTGAGCTTCCAACGTTTTAGCTATGTCCAATAATTCTAAATGCATTTCAGCCAATTCATTGTGTGAAAACAGTTCCATTACTTCTTCGATACCGATAGACGCTTCACTAACTAAGTTGCTTCCATCATTTAATAATTCTTTTGACATTTTAAATTCCTTGTTTTGTTATTATTTTGTCCATTTGTCCATTTGTCGATTTTGGTGCCCCCATTTAGAGGCACCATATTTTACCGATTAAACAGAAATTAAAAGATATTTTACCGCAGCTTCCCACTCGATGTTTTCTAAACCGTATGCCGCAATCACTTTCACACTTTTCATCAATGTGCGGATATTGAATTCTCTGGCTTCATTTGAATGATTCGCCATGAAGGCTAGTGCAGCTTCTTTGATGTCCATAGAGTATTCTGGTAAAATCGTTGGTAAGAGATGTTGCATTCTTTCGATTTTATCTTGAATGGTCATTGACAAATCAATCGTGATAGATCTGGATTTAACAGCTTGATCTAAATTAACCGAGTTAATGTTTGAAATGAAAATGACTTGACCAGTAAATTCAAATGATGATGGGTACTCATCTTCAATAAAACCTTTTGACAACCAGCTAATAGTACGTTTAGCGTATGAATCTAAAGCACCTTTCAAGATATTAATCGAAGTTGGGTCTTTCAAAACAGAATCACAATCGTCGAAAACGATTACTTTATCATTATGGTCGTACAATGTGCCATACAATGCTTTTGGTGTTGCGAAACCTTTAATAACCACATAATCGTCACCTTCAACTAAACCTTTTGCCGCCAATGCATCCATCACTGTATGCGATTTACCTAAACCACCTTCACCAGAAACAATCGCTGATGGTAATGTACCTTCAATAACCATGTTTGCGAATCTTTTCAAAAAGTCAAAACGTTGGTTAATTGGGAATTCAGATTGCAAAGGCTTGAATGGATTCACTGTTGGGATGCTGCGTTTGATTGCAGAAACCAATTCAATACCACCAAGAATATAAATTTCACCATCAACGATTTTGTAAGTTGTTCCGCTATCTACGAATGTGTCTTCACCTTTCAATGGTTTCCAATATACTTTCGTACCTTTGCTACTCATGAAACCAACTTTGTCATTGTCAATTGAAACAAAACGTAATGCTGATTTTTGCAATTCTTGTTCTGTAGAAACTTCTTCTTGTGTCATACCTTCATTTTCCAAAATTTCGTTTTCAGTTACAGTTGCATTTAAATCAGTTGTTAATAATTCAGTAGTTGTGTTCATTGTCATTACCTTTTAAATTAAATGTGATTTCCGAATTGATGTGATTATTTTAACAGCTTTCGATTCAATTGTCAAGAACTTTTTTTATTTTTTCTTGGTTTTGGAATGATTCCTTTTTCGATCAACTCATTCCATTGTGCACGTTCAAGTTGTTTGCCAATTTTTATTGATGCGATGTTTGAAACTAAGATAATGATAAAAATTAAAAATGTTGAAATGGTGTTCTCCGATATTTTTTGGTTTGATAGCAGTATTGTAACAAACTTTGACGTCCTTGTCAAGCGGTTTTTTACCAGCTTGCGATGGTAAATTTTCCGATGTTTTCAACAGGAACTTCAACCGAACCAGATTGAACTAAAACATAAACTTTAAAAGTGCTTTCGGTTGGGAAAACGATTTTTTCAATGTCATAAACTTTGCGACTATCCAACAAATAACTGTTTGCGAATGGCTTGTTGCAAACTTCAACAACTTGAACTCTACCATCAACAAAATAGGTTCCAGGAGCATCAAAACCAGTGAATGTTTTTACTTTTCTTAATGTTGCTTTACCGTTTAACATTTTAACCTACCTTTTGATTAAGGGTTTTTGATTTGATGTGAGTATTGTAACAAACTTTGACGTCCTTGTCAAGCGGTTTTTTGATTATGCAAATAAATCAAATTGATATGCATTCATTCCTTGATATTCTAATTCTGCTTCGATTGCATCACAGATACGGTTATAAACGTCTTTTTTTGACATATAGTAGTCAAAATTTTCTTCACCTTTGTGGAAATTTGACCATTGATTTTGACGTTTGTTTCTTAAAATGTCATCTACTAAACCGCCGTCTTCATAATAACCGATGAAGCCAAAAAGATTATAATGAGCGATAAAACCGTTTGCTAAATAAAGAAAATTGTAACCAACTTTATTCAATTTTGTGTTGTCTTTTGCTGCTTCAACAACGTTTTTAACGATTGCTCTTTTTTGTGTTTCGGTTAATGCTTTCATTTGATACCCTTACCTTTTGATTGATGTTTTCTTAATTGATGTGTATATTATAATACATTTTGACGTCCTTGTCAAGTCTTTTTTTAACTTTTTTAATTATCTGTTAAATCTAAAAAGATCGCCGATAATCCAACAACGACAACAATTGATACAAAGACCAAAACGAATGCTTGTTCAGGCCCATTAACTGTGAATGGAAAAACTTCTGCCGGAATTGTTTTTGTTGGTAAAATATGATTTAAAATCATTGCAAGTCCCCAAGTCAGAAATTAAGAAAATAAAGCTTCTTCATAAGCCGCAAAATCCAGTTCATCAGCAGCACATTTTGGAATGTAAAGGTTGACAACTTTTGTTCTTTCGCCAAATGCAATTCTGCGATAATTCTCTGTTTTAATACGTTTGCGGTCGATACGAACTTTTCTTGTAAGGTGGTCTGTTTTACGGATTGCTTGTGTACCAAAAACCAACGCTTCTTTTGATTCTTCTGTGATGATGCTCATGACTGCATTCCTTTCAAATTATTAAAATTACTTCACACGGTATCGTTGAAAACGGTGGAGCTAGATGCTCCACATTGCCATTTGATATTGTTTAGAAGCAGCAATATGCAATTCATCAAGACCAAAGTCTAATTTAATGATTTTTAATAAATACTTTTCAAAACTGTTTAAAACTTCGTAAGCTTCTGATTTTACCCAAGATTCGTCTTCACATGTTTGGTATTGTAAGCAACAAACGATTTTATACAATGCGATTGGATTCAAAGTTTTTACTTGACCAATAGTTCTAAATTTTGCGATTTTATCATTTGTTTCATAACGATAATTCACACTTTTAATGTTTTCGGCATACAATTCATTTGCGATTTCTAAAACATTACCACCGAAAACTTTGCAATATTCAGAAGCAACTGTCATAATGTGTTTTTTAGAACATACATAAGCAGACATAATAACCACCTTTAAATTAAATGTTGATTTCAAAAATTCTTCGTTTTTTCAAACTATGTGTATATTATAGTACATTTTGACGTCCTTGTCAAGAACTTTTTTTTATTTTTTTGATGGGATTGTGATAGTGTTCCAGTCACCCACAACTAGACCAGCTTCAAATTCTTTTTGTAAATAAGGTGATAACAACTTAAATTCAAAATAATCAGAACCTGACAATTGGATGCTACCATCTTCTGTTGTTGTGATGTCATAATCATAATCATAATCATCATAAATTTTGTTTAATGCTGTGATTACTGATTTCAAAACTTGTAATTGTTTCATTGAAACATTCATTTGATACCTACCTTTTAATTAAGTTGTTTTCTTATTTGATGGTGTTATTATAACACCATCATTAAAGTTTGTCAAGAACTTTTTTTATTTTTTTCACAATGACAAAAACCTTTTGAGATGCTACCTTCAACATTTGCAAACTTCGCATCAACCCAAGTACCAAGTGTATAGATTGAAACCATCACCAACACCATAAATAAAACACACATACCGTAATCTTTAGTTTTCATTCTATTTTTTTCTACGCAAACATTGCTTCTTCATATTCTTTAAAGCTCATTTCCATCGCAGAGCTTGGAATGTAAAGGTTGACCACTTTCAATTTATCACCATAAGCAATGTGACGATAGTTGTCATTTTTTGTGCGTTTACGGTCAATACGGACTTTTTTAGTTAGGTGGTCTGTTTTGCGAATTGCTTGTTTGCCAAAAACCAATGCTTCTTTTGAATCTTCAGTAATGTTGTTCATTTTCGTAATCCTTTAAATTAAATTTTGATGTTGTGTTATTTTGTAACATCCTTGTTACCTTTTGTCAAGACTTTTTAAAAATGATGTCCCAATTCAAACCAGTAACGCTCATATTCATAAGATTCATAGACAAAGTAGATTTTAGTAATCAAAACAGCATTAACTAATAAAACCAACTTTAAAAATATAGAACAAACCATCCCATTCGCAATTAGAACTACTGCTATGAAACCAAACAACACAAATAATAATAAATACAGTTTTAAATTATTCAATTTTTTATCTAATAAAGTCATATTGTCCTCCTATTATTGAAACCAACGATCGATACCTCTGTTAGCCATCGCATCAATCGCCGCCAAAAGTTCAAAATCTGAAATCCCATAGTAGGTACAAAGTTCTTCAATCTTTGTTGAAAATGCTTCTTCAGTATTTTGTTCTGGATTCCAAATCGCTATTCTTGCCCATTTTCGATACGCTCTCAATGCTAACCCAGTTTTAGTAATCATTATATTCCCAATTTTTTATTTGATAGTTTATTATAACAAATGGTTATAGTTTTGTCAAGAACTTTTAAAAATTAAAACCGTGAAATAATCCCAAAAATAGTCAAAACTACAATTCCCCAAAATGCCATTGCCGCGAAAAATATAGACGGACGATAACATTCAAGCACCACACAAATAAATGATAAAATTAAAGATAAAACACTAACACCTAGTAAAAGTAAAAACATATGATTTCCTCCTTAAATTCATTTCAACTACTGTCTACTTTTAAATAAGCCCAATCCGAAACCACACCACAAACGAAAAGAGTTAGCAATAAAACTGGATCATTTAAACCAAAAAGTGCACAAACAATCAACGCTATAGTGAAAAAAATTGAAAGGACAGTCCAAAACACTTTTGGGTCTTTTTTATCCATGCTCTGCCGAAAAACCCCGTCCTTTAGGTCGGGGTAATTGACGTTGGATACCCTAAAACCATAAATCAAATAAACCATAAGCAACTCCAGCGATAAGCGATAACGTTGAAATGTCCGCAAAAAGTTTTGCTAATTTTAAATTTTCAGTGAAAATAAAAATGTAAGAAATCGTTATTGTTACTGCAAAGGCATAAAAAAATATCATCTTAATTTCCTCTTAAAGGCTGAAAGAACTGTTTAATGTGCTAGTGATGAAATTAAAATCTTTTTCTTGAAGATAACTAACGTAGCGGGAAGTAACGGTCAAAACAACTTTCAAAAAAACCAAAGCAAATGAAACCATGCCTGTTTGATCGAATTTGATTGATGCTGCCAAAGCAATTAATGTTAAGATTGACATGATTGTTAAAACTGTTTGTGCTTTCATTTCAGTACTTCCCATTTAATTAAAGTGTTGGTGAAACTTATTGTGGATTATTTTCAAACTTTGTATTATTGTAACATCCTTGTTACCTGTTGTCAAGAACTATTTCACTAAAACAGTTAATCCATTAAAATAATCACCACAGCAACTGCAACCACCACCATGATTTGGCATATTTTTTAATTCAAATTGTGAATCTAGATATTTAGTTGAAATGGTTGATTTGATGGTTTCGATTTGCTCAACGGTAAGATTGAAAATTCCACAGAATTTATAGCGACGTTCACCTGATTTTCTTACGTCATTAAAAATTTTATGTGGTTCTTTTCCAGAAACAGTGATAATGATTTCTTTTAAATCTAATGTTAGTTGTGATGCTTTAGCCATTTTAATCACCTTTTAGTTAATGTTTTTCGATTTGATGTGTTATTGTATCAAATTTGAAACCGTTTGTCAAGAGTTTTTTTAAATTATTTTTTCCATGCCATCATATTCGTCAATGTCATAGTCTTCATCAGCATTAACAATGACTAAATGTGCATATTCGCCATTTGCAGCTTCGCCCATCGTTTCCACAACTTTGATTAAATCTGAGTCATGTCTTGGAACGTACATAGGTTTGAATTGGTATTCCGCTTTCATTTCTAAGTATGCTGTTTTTTCTGATTCTGAAAGTTTCATAAATTCTTTGGTGGTTAAAGGTGTATGCTCTTTTTTCCAATATTGTAGTGTATGGTATTCATCTTTAATTGGGAATAATTTGATTCCTTTCAACTCTGCCAACATCATGATGGCTTCATGTGATAAACCATAGCCACCGTATCTTTTGTTGATTACTACTTTCATTTAAAACCTACCTTTTGGTTAAATTTTGATAATGTGTTATTGTAACATCCTTGTTACCTTTTGTCAAGACTTTTTTAAATTATTTATGAAAATTTAACATAGCCCGTAAATTCTGCGTTTTCTTCTGCCAACCAAACTGAATCAACTACATAATATAAACTTGTACCATCAGTAAATAAACATTCATTTGATTCTTCAGTGCTGTAAGGTAAGTAAGAGTCTGTGTCTTCTGGCCAAAAAAGATCTTCACCAATTGTTTTGAGATGTTCCATAAATGCGGTCATGTCATACAATTCACGAGCTGCACTAAAATCAATTTGTGTTAATGAAACTGAAGGTGTTGTAACATATTCTTGGAATTTCATAAATAAAAACCCTATATCTAAAGTAAAAATTTTAATCGTTTTTTTAAACTATGAATTATTGTAACATCCTTGTTACCATTTGTCAAGAGTTTTAATCAGCAAATTCAATACTTTTAATTATGACTTTTGTATCAACCAAAGCAATCAATGCCTTCACTGCGTATATCACATGAAACTCAGCATCTTGCATATTTGCAATTCCCGCGCCATTCTGTAATCTTGTTATTACCAACGGCTCCAAATTTGAATCTTTTTTAATGAATCTAACCTTGAAACCATCATCATCTAAAAATACATATTGCATCTTCTTAACCTTGATTAAACTTGTTCAGAATACAAAGCTGGTGATCTTACAGAATCAAACAATTGATAAACATCGTGGAAATCACCGAAGATTTCTTCAGCCATATCCATAGCTTTCTCAATCGATGTCGCATCAAAACGAATTGGTTGTTGGTCTTCTTTAAGTTGAACTGCAAATTTTTTAAGTTTCATTTTGATAATCTCTGTTTTTTGATTTGATAAGGTATTATAACATCCTTGTTACCTTTTGTCAAGAACTTTTTTTGTCTAAATTAAGATTTGTTGCAACCTCTTGGTATTAACCATGAAGCATAAGGTTTTGTATCTTTCACATAATCAGCTACTGGAATTTTCTCGCCTGTAATACGCTCAATGTCATCAACAGCTACCAAATACTTGTCCAAATTCTTACGGGTAGCATCTTTACTGTTAGGAACTATCCAAGCAATCGCTTGTTCATTTTGACCTGTTCCTCTAATAATCACTTTCCAAAATGCATCTGGTGTTTTAACACCGTGTGAATTAACAAAATAATCATCAGTTGGATTGTTACCCCAAATTACTCCGCCAATTACTAAAAGTTCATCAATATCACGATAACATTCAATAATTTCTTCCGTTTGTAACCACGCGCCACGATTCATATTTGCAGCTTGTGGTAAGATATTAGTCATGGTATTCGTAGCTTTGATAGCACTAGCTGAATAATCCAAATGGTTAGCTGGTACTAAGTGTCCCCTATCGTAATTTTTACCATAAGTATTAGCGGTTGTTTGTTGACATTGTGCTGGAACATTTGGATCTAAAGTGAATTTCGCTTCCCTAGGTAAGTTGCCTGTATCACGTTGAGCATTGTATTGAAACTTAACCGCGCCACGCTTCTCACAATCGAGCCATACCGTAAAACCTTCATAATCGAGTTTCATGATTTGTGATGATTTGGTTGTTGAAACTTGAGGTTTGAATACTGGTGTAGATGATGATACTGGTTTAACCGATGTTGATTGACCCATCACTAGTGAGCAATCTTTTTGAGAACTACTAGAAGAACCATCGTTACAAATAAATGCGCTACCTTCACAGTGACTTATCCCACCTTTACTACCACTGCAAGGTAAATTACCAGCATGGCTAGCAAAAGGTGTTATTGTCATCAATAAAACTAACAATGATTTTTTCATTTTCAATCCCCTGTAAATTATAATTTTTAAACTTTGTGTTATTGTAACATCCTTGTTACATGTTGTCAAGAACTTTTAATCTGGATTTTGACTAACTCGGTAAAAAATTAAATCAGCCATAAAACCAAAAACAAAGAGTGTTAGAAGTAAAACTGGATTCTTCCAACCTATGATATAACAAACTATCAACCCAACCGTAAAAAAAATTGATAGTCCAGTCCAGAAAACTCTTGGTTCTATGTTCATAATGTCCACCTTAAAAAAATGAAACTACGAGCCCATAACCAACTAGTGAAACTGTTCCCCAAAATGCCAATTCAGAAAAAAATATTGCTGTTTTGTTTAAACTGAACACCATAGCCACACACGATGAAACTATTGACGCAGCTACTAATAAAGATAAAATAATCATAACTAATTCTATTTTAAAGTTTGAAAGAAGAACCAAGTTGGTCCGTGATAAAATTAAAATCTTTTTCTTGTAGGTAGCTAACGTAATGAGAAGTAGCAGTTAAAATAACTTTCAAAACCACTAATGAAAATGAAATCATTCCTGTTTCGTCAAATTTAATGGCAAATGTCAATGCTACTAAAGTGATGATTGAAAAGAATGTTAAAACTGATTGAACTTTCATTGGAAACCTACCTTTAAATTAAACTACTAAATTTACTGTTTGATTTTTTAATTGATGTGGGTATTATAACAGGAAAATTTTCTTTTGTCAAGCATTTTTAAAAAAATAATTTCTTGATTTTCTGAATCACGAAGTGATAAGCTGTTATCATCAAGATAGGAATTTATTTTCAATCAGGAAATAAATTCCGTCTTCTTTAATTATTCTTTATATCTATTCTTTAGGCAAAATCAAGCCGTTTTAACACCTTATTTTAAAGGTGAAAGAACAGGAAGGTTCTCGAAAATGAATGTTAATTCCAGTTGTGAACCTCGAAAATGAATGTTAATTCCAGTTGTGAACCTCGAAAATGAATGTTAATTCCAGTTGTGAACCTCGAAAATGAATGTTAATTCCAGTTGTTTTTTTGCATAAAATGAATATTTGCAGTATAAATAAAATGTATAATTTGTGGTAATCAAAAAGTAAAATTCAACTTAAAAACAACTGGAATCAACATTCAAAATTTAAATGGAGAGTAAAATGAGTAAAAGATTAGTTAACGCCCAAAAATTTGAAATAAACAAACCAAGTGAATTGTGTCAAGTGGTATTTGTTCAGAAATTTAAAAAAACTTATGAGATCTACAAAATTAGTCCTTTGGAATTAGATCTGATGAATGCTGTTATGTATCGTGTTAGAGAAACCATAATTAAGGAAAATATATCAATAAACACCGAAATACCATCAACGTTATTTGAAATGAAATTGCAAGATTTTACATCTTTGTTTGGTGGTCACAATTACCACGACTATAAACCGTTAATTGAAAAACTAACAGATCTCTCAGAAGTAAAAATAGTCATAAACGCTTTAGGTAAAAATAAAGATATTGAAGAAACTGTCCTAACAAGATTCATACACGAAATAAGATTGTCTAAACATAAACATCAAAAAGATCAAGTTGTCAGAATAGCCGTCTCAAATTTAATTATCGATAAATTTTTAAATATTAAAAAATATTTTTCAAAAATGTTTTTCTCAATACAATTTTCTCTAGTTTCAAAATACTCAAAGTTATTGTATGAATTATTAAAAGATTATGAAGGTATAAAGCACATAACCGTTGACATCCTCGAATTCCAAGATTTATTAAATGTAACAGAATTAAGTCAACGTAAATGGTCTATTTTTCAAGGAAACATACTAAGTAAATCCATAGATGAAATAAATGAAAAATCGGACATCATCGTTAGTTATGAACCTATTAAAGAAAAACTTGAAGGTCAAAGAAAACAAGTAACAAAGATTAAATTCAATATCGAAAAACAACCAGAATCAAGATTAAAAGAACTAGGTTTAATTGAACCTACAATCGATTCTCTACCATTTTACAACAAATCAAAAGCAAAGTTAGATGATTTAGTCAAAAACGGTTATAAGGTAGTAGATGAAGAAATGTGGATCAAAACCGACATTAAAAAGAATGAAGAACGATACGATGCAGAAGTTAGATTAGACACTTGGGTAAAAGAAACACCACAAGATGCAAAAAATAACATTTTTTCAACGTTGGCATCAACATTAGAAAATTGTGAAGACGTAACAGTCTACATTAAAGACTATAAAATACTTGGTATTTTTTCACAAGACGCATTCTCAAGAAATCCAATCGAAACAATGAATCTTTTGAATGCGGTTATTATTGATAGCCATAACCGATATTGATGAAAACGCAGAATGGGACGATTAAGTCCCATTCCATTCAACAACCTTAAAAACTCTAAACTAAATCGTTTAAAAAAATGGTTTCTTTTCCGTACTTGTTAATCACAGCATTTCTGTTTTTTGGAATGTCAACCAAATCAAATTGCAAATAGCCACCATTTGGGTTATCTTTAACCAAAGCCAAAAGTGATTTTTTTGCTTTTCTAGAAATTTGTTTGTACAGTTGGTAATTATCTGCAAGTTCAGAAACCAAAATTTCTTTACAATCCCATTGGTTCTTACCTTTTGCAAAATCTTTCAAATCGTCCATCGCTTCTTTTGTAAAGCCATAGAAGTTGATTGGACCACCATCGCCGCGATTTTCAACTGAACCAACCAATTTGTTGTTTTTATAAACTTTACCCGTCCAGAAATAACCATCTGTTGACGCTTTAGGTGCAGTACCTTTCACAACATAAAGTGAAGTTTTAACATCGTTTAACATTGCTAATAATGACATTGTAGATACCTTTAAGATTAAATTTGAGTTATTAGTTATTGTAACATCTTTTGACGTACTTGTCAAGCGGTTTTTAAACTTTATTCTTCAATTTGTTCAGAATGTAATGCTGGAGAAGTTACAGAATCAAGCAAAGGATAAGCATCGTAAAAATCACCATAAACTTCTTCGGCAATATCCATTGCTTTATCAATCGAAGTTGCATCAATACGAACTGGTTGTTGGTCTGGTTTCAACTGAACTGCGAATTTTTTAAGTTTCATTTTGATTACCTTTCGTTTTCTGATTTGATGAGTTATTATAACAAACTCGTTACCGTTTGTCAAGAACTTTTTACTTCAAAACGGAAACTTTTTTTACATTTGGAAAGCACCAATGAGCTAGCTGTTCAAAAATTTCTTTATTCGTTCCAGCAAAATAATGATGTGCTAAACTACACGTTGTCCCAACCGTTACGTCTTTGACTTTGACGTCTCGCAATGGTCCAATACGTTTAAGATTCATTTCGACCAATGGCAATCCAGTCCCACATTCGATGATTTCAACTTTGTTGTTATCTTTAGCAACCACATAAACCATTTCTGGTAAGGTTTTGTTGCGAACTTCATAACGGTTTTGAATCAAATGTAATCGATCAAATTCTGGAAAAACAGGTTCTAAGTAACGCGCCATCTTAATTCTCTCTTAGTTAGTTTTAATTTTTAAACCAGAATGTATTTCCTCTTTTACAATTTCAAGAATTGGGTATTTTTTAACAAATTCTTTGGCTTCTTTAAAGCTAATACCTTCCTTAAAAATTTCATCAAAATTTGGATGATAGAGAGCAAAAACTTCTTTCGTTTCAAACTCTACACCTTGCAAATCAAATTTATGTTCTAGCGAATTACGCATCAATATTTTAAGGGCATTTTCAACGGATGTGAAATAAATTGTTTCAACACCGTCTTCGTAGATTTTGTTATTTAACATCGCACCAAGTTTAAAAGGTTTTTTGAAATTTGAAATTTCAACTACCAATTGCCGTGACAATTCGTCTTCAGTAATTGTCCATTCTTCTCTTAAAACTGTTACGGTTGTTTTACTCATTTTACCCACCTTTTGATTGATTTCTTAATTGATGTGTTATTGTAACAAATAGAAGTTGATTTGTCAAGAACTTTTTTAAACTAAATTATGGCTTGTAGTGAAACGTTTTTATTTTCTTGACCATCGATTCAAATTCATTAAAAACGTTTAACCACAAGGCTTGTGTGTTGCAATTAGCCACGTTCATTTCGATAGTGTCTAACACCTGTTCAACGAAGATTTCATTATCTTTATTCCTTGAGAATCTTGCAAACGTTCTGTCAATCAAATCTTGTTGTTGGTGTCTTTCTGTCATTCTTCATCACCGTCATCCATTTCAATAAAAACTTCTAATGCTTTTTGAGCTACTTCAATGGTGGTGTAATATATTGGGATACCTTCAAAAAAACAACCAATTTTGTGTCCAAAGGTAAAAACACCAGTATATTCGATTTCTTTAGCAGCTTCAAACATGCTTTGTGATTTGATTACTTTAATATCTTGTGATTTTTGAGCTTTCATCTTTCCCACCTTAATCAAAGGTAATAAAGAAACGTCTTTTTTCGTCATTTTCACCATAGGGTTCAAATTGAATATCTGTATCCGTAAATCGCATAATGTTGCGTCCGTCTGAAACACCAATGACGATTGCTTCATAACAATCAAATTCTTTTGAAAAACTCAATGGTGTTTCAATTACATAAGAACCCAAGCGTCTAAACATTTCAATGATGAATGCGAATTCGTCTTCCATAGCAGTTATTTCTTCTGGTGTATATTTTTTCATTCTTGTTTCTCCGATTGTTAAAGGCTGCATTCATTATCAATACAGAAGTTGCGTAAATCAACTAACCGTTCTTGAACTTCTGTCATGTGGTTTAGTGACATAGTGATAGTAGTATCAATCGCTCTCAATGATTGTAAATCTGTAATAGCTGATTCAAGATTCGCAACTGCCGAACATAATTTTTCAATAGTTTCTTTGTTTGACATTTTATTCACCTTTTGGTTAATTTTCAAAGTATGAGTTATTATAACATCCTTGTTACCATTTGTCAAGAACTTTTTTTATTTTTTTAAACTTTTGTCAAAGATACATTTTGCTACTGGATTAAACATTGCGAACGCACTTTGATTAACAACCTTCGTTTGTTCGCATTGTGTTTGGTTATCCATCAAGTATTCTTGTTGAGTAACGCTTCCGTCTGCTGCCATCATTGAAATCAATAAAATCCACATTTTATTTGTCCTCTGTGTTTGTTAATTTCAACCACAAATTGTGAGCGTAGATACTAGTAACTAACCCAGTTGAACCACCAAAAATATAGGCTAGTGCTTCTGTCAAACTTGCATCTGGGGTCGTTTTATAGATTAGCAATTGTAACGCGCCAATCGCTGAGCTTGTAAAAAATGCTGGAACTACTTCTTTGTTTTTGACGATTTGACTTTGGAAACCAAGCAAACCAATTAGGGCGAAACTTGAACCGAATAAGGTTAAGATTTTTTCTACTTCTGCTAATGTGAATACAACGTCCATTACTTTCTCCTTTTAATTTTCTTATTTGATGTGATTATTGTAACACGTCCTTGTGCTTTTGTCAAGAGGTTTTTTAACTAATTACGTGCATTAAATGCACATATTGATATTTTTCAAATGGGAGTACAATTGTTTCATTTTCAGTAGTGACGACTGTGACTTTTTGATTAACTTTACTTTTTGAAACTTTCGCAATCTTTACAATTGGGTTATAAGAATCAGTTTCAAAATTTTTTGTACGGATTGTTTGACCAGCTTTAAGATCCATTGTTTTGATTGATGACAGGAATCTTGAGTGTTGTAATTCTTGTAACATTGTAATCACCTTTAAGTTATGTTTTCTGATTTGATGTGAGTATTGTAACATCCTTGTTACTGTTTGTCAAGACTTTTTTATTTTTTTGATGGTGGGTAATTGATAAATTTAATTAAATCAATCACATCTGCCATACCAAAATAACGACCATCAAACCACACGCCTAATTGGTTATCCCCAAAGAATACAACAATAATTGTTGAAGTTGTTGGTGTTGGTGTTCTGTTATCAATAACCACTTTGATGCCACCGTAAGAACCTGAAAATGCTTTTTTCATTCCCATCAATTCTCTTTTTGTGATTAATTTAAATTCAAATACTTGGCGAATGAATTGTGTTAAATCAATTTCTTCAAGGATTTGTGAAAATTGTGCTTGTGCTTTTGTTGCCATTTTAACCACCTTTTAATTAAGTTGTTTTCTTATTTGATGGGGTATTTTAACACATCCTTGTGTCGTTGTCAAGAGGTTTTACAATTTAAATTTGAATGTTTCAAAATCATTCATGTACGATACTAAATCTTGGGTATTAACTAAACCATAAAAACGACCTTCATGCCATGTTCCGATACGACTGTTATCATGGAAAACGATTATCAAAGTTGTGATCGCTGGTACTTTATTATCGTCATGAACAACAATTTTGATTCCACCGTAAGAACCTGAAAATGCTTTTTTCATTCCCATCAATTCGCTTTTTGTGATTAATTTAAATTCAAATACTTGGCGAGTGAATTGTGTTAAATCAATTTCTGAAAGAATTTGTTTGAATTGAACTTGTGCTTTTGTTGCCATTTTAATCACCTTTAAGTTAATGTTTTCTGATTTGATGGGTTATTGTAACACACCTTGACGTCCTTGTCAAGCTTTTTTTGAAATTATTTGTAATTTTTTAATTGTTCAAAAATTTCATCAAAATCAACTGTCATAAATTCTTGTTCGGTAAAAGCCATTTTTTTCAAAATTTTATCAGCTTTCAATCTGAAATAAGGAGCGTCTGTGTAATTAACTGATAATTCTAATTGAACTAAACCAAAATTATCAACATAAGCAACCAATCTTAATAACGCTTCATCGAACAATTCTACTTCCCAATCTTGGAAGTCCGTGTCATCATAATCAATTTCATCCAAACCGTGTTCTTTTGCATAATCTGCGATTTGTGCTGTATAGTATTTTTCATTAAATTCAGTTTGTTTTTTTGAAAAATGATAAGATGAATCAATGTCATTATGGTAAAATTCGCTGATTGTAAAACCGCCCATTTGCATTGGAATCCAACCAGATTGTGCAACACCAAAAAGTTCTTCAACTTGTGAGCAACCGTTTGATTCTTTAAAATCTGAAATGAAATTGTCGAGTGCTTCAGCAGAAAATGATTCTAATCTTTCTTGTAATTCTACTGATACTGCTGTATTGAAATGTTTCATTGTAACCACCTTTTAATTAAGTTGTTTTCTTATTTGATGGTGATATTCTATCACAAAATATCACCATTGTCAAGCACTTTTTTAAATTAAGTTAAAAACTTGTACCATTTTCAAAAAAATCCATTTCTAAAGCTTCAATTTCTTCAATGATAGATTCTGTTGAATAGTAATACTCAAAATCACTTTCGATCATAGAAAATACAAATTTATTGATGGCTTCTAATAAATCAGTTCGTTCAATTTCTGAATTTTCAATCAAATCAAAAAGTTCAACAACTTTTTCTCCACCATAATTTTTTCTTGCTTTAGTTAAATCTTTTTTGTTGAAACCACCACTAACAACATTAGCGAAAGGAATATGACTGTAATCTAAACTGTATTCGATTTCAACATCTTCGTCAAAACCAATTGCAACTAATAAATCTGTTAAATTTTCAAAAACACATTCGTCGTTATATTCCATTGATTCGCGGAATGATTCAACAGCTTTATTTTTTGCTGTTTCTGATAATTCGTCAAATTTGAAAATGTTTAATGTAACCGTTTTCATTTAAATCACCTTTAAGTTAAGTTGTTTTTCATTTGATGGTGATATTCTATCATAAAATATCACCATTGTCAAGGACTTTTTTAAAAATTATTCGTAATTTAAAAGTTGTTTGAAAATTTCATCAAAGTCCGCAACTAAAAATTCCGCTTCAGTGAAAGTCATTTCTTTTAAGGTTTCATTGAATTGTGATCTGTAGTAAGGGGCATCTTTGTAGTTAATGGTTAATTCTAATTTAACCATACCAGAAGTTTCAACGAACGCCGCCAAGCTTAAAAGAGCCGATTCAAACAATTCGCATTCCCACTCTTGAAAATCAAAGTCCTCGTAATCAATTTCTTCTAGGTTATTGTCAACTTTGTACTCTTCAATCATAGCATCAAAGAATTTTTGATTAAATTCAGTTTGTTCTTTAGTGAAATGATAAGATGGGTCTAAATCATTACGGTAAAATTCGTTGATTGTAAAACCACCTAATTGAATTGGTAGAAAATCGGATTGGTCTTCGAAGCAAAGTTCGTCTATTGAATTACGATTTTCGTCTTCACTAAATCCAGAAATGAAATCAGATAATGCTGCTTCAGAAAAATCTTTTAATTTAGATTGTAATTCGATTGATACTGCTGTATTGAAATGTTTCATTGTAACCACCTTTTAATTAAGTTGTTTTCTGATTTGATGGTGATATTCTATCACAGAAAACCACCATTGTCAAGAACTTTTTAAGAAAATAAAATTTCCATAATTTTATCAATGTCATTCGTCGCAAGTAATCGAACTTCACGATTCAAAATACGTTTATTTTGTTCAGTTATTGAAAGTATTGTGTCAACTTCTTTTGACCATGGTGATGCTGCATTCGCTCCATCAATTTCTGCTTTTGTGGCCAATGCAAAATCGCCATTACGAGCAACTAGGATATAAAATGATTCACCGGCGCCTTCTGGAAT